>Ga0209164_1000591_pt1 | contig 75473 bp, 47 predicted proteins | sample MTBNYHSulfiMetaG_FD_187458 | JGI IMG/M metagenome (GOLD analysis project Ga0209164, IMG submission 187458) | Enrichment culture microbial communities from rom New York Harbor, USA that are MTBE-degrading - MTBE-NYH (New York Harbor Sulfidogenic)... | ecosystem: Environmental > Aquatic > Marine >... | reverse complement strand
TCCCGCTGATTTCCCGGGATTATGGCCAAAAATCCATTTTCAAGTCGATAACAAAATTTATTGCCACTTTTCAGTGTGATTTTAATGTGTTACCCAGCGTCTCTGCATCGTTAATTGGACAGCAGTGATAATTTTATGTACGTCCCCTTTGGACCGTCCCCTTTGGACTTCTAACCACCCGTTGCAGGAGTCGAGCCTTTTCGCCTCTGGTCATGGTGGATAAGAGTTCCTCGGCTTTCTCGATTGTACTCACTAAGGTTTAACCTCTCTCCCGTAACAAATCTTCCCTGTTGCATTCCCAGATACTGTCCATTGGGAAATAGAGATTGGACACTCGCGAAAACATCCGCCTGTTATAGTCTCAGATAACTTATTTGGAAGCAATAAGAATCCTGACAGCTCATCGTGGAAAAAAGTGCGAGATGAGAAAAAGGTCTTTGAGTCTTTCTGTCCTTCCGGGCTTGACCCGGAATCCAGGTTGTCTTCTGGATTCCGCCTCGGTTTTCACCAGGGTGACGCGCTGGAATGACGAAAGGGGCCAAGTGCCCGTCATTCGGAGCTTGAGCTGGAATCGAGGTTTTTTCTTCTGGATTCCGGTTTTCACCGGAATGACGGCGGGGAATGAGAAAAGGACTCAAGTGCCCGTCATCCCGGACTTGAGGAGCCTGTCCCGGCATGAAGTCAGCCGGGGGGATCCAGGTTTTGTCCTCCCGCTTCGTCATTCCGGGCTTGATCCGGAATCCAGTTCCTTTGAATGGGTTCACCTACCTCTGAAACAAGGTCCTAGAAGATCCCTTGTGTGGCGGTGTCGATAAAACAGCCTCCGGCGCCCGGAAACTCCAGGTCGCTTTCCTCGGGGATGAGGGGGAGGTTCCCCTGGGCGGGCTCGACCGCTGTCAACCCTCCTGCCAGCACACTCTCGTCCCCGTCGGAATCGACGGAGGTGACCACGTAATCGTAGGCGGTGCCGGCTGGGGCCGAGGTGTCCTCGAACTGAAGCGCCGTGATCAGTCCGCTGTTCACCCGGGTGTACTCCCCTCCCGATGCCGGGCGCCGGTAGAGGTTGTAGCCCGAGACGGGAGCGCCGTCACAGTCCGTGGCCTCCTGCCAGGTGAGGCTCACGCCCTCATCGGTCTCTTGCTCCTCGAGCCCCAGGGGCTTCCTGGGAAGGGGGTTTTTGAGCTTCATGGCCGGGTCCCCGAAGAGAAGGAAGGTCTCGCTCACTTCACCGAAGGATGTACCGTTTGCAAGAAGAGCCTGCTTGGCCAAAAGCACCGCCTCCCCTAAAACGCGCACATCGTTGGTGAAGAAATTCTCGAAAAGGGCCCCGTCCAGGATGTGCTGGCCGTTGGTGGCGGTAAGTCCCGTGGGCATGAGGGCCGCGGCGACCCCCTTTCCCTCGGCCCGCATGAGGGCCTCGATCAGGGACTGGGACCCGGCCCCCCAGGACTCCGGGGTGATGAAGTAGCCGCTCAGGCAGCTCATGCTCACGAGAAGGGGCAGCATGTTTCCGTTAACGAGTCCCGCCACGTCCCCGTTCCTGAAGATATGCTCGTTGGCGAGGATCTGCTGGGAGCCGTGGCCGCTATAGTGGACCACCAGGGCTCCCTCGTTGATCTTCGCCTTGAGGTCCGCGGTGAGGTCCGCTGCGGCGAGATACTCGTTGAGGTAGCCCTTGAAGGGGGGGTTGAATCCGTTAGGGATCAGGGAGGCCACGTCTTCGTTCATGGTCTCGAAGACCGCCTCGTAGTCCACGGTCTGGTTGTCGGCCACGAGGAGGACGTTTTTCTCCCAGGTCTTGGTGTTGACGGCGTTCTCGTATGCGATAATCTTGTTAACCATCACCCCCGCCTGATCCACGCTCGCGGCGGGGAGCCTTCCCATATAGAGATCGGGCAGGGCGTCGCTGCCGCTCACCTGGACAAACCATTCGTCGGTTACCGTCTCCCCGGTGAATTCCGTGTAGGTGAGATAGGCGGGGAGATAGGGGGTGCTGTCCACGGAAAACCAGCTCCAGTTCCCCTTGGGATCGTAGGTGCCGTCTCCCGCCAGGAGCACGTAGCGGGGAGCGGGCCTTGCCCAGTTCTCGTAGGCGTACTTCAGAAAATCCCTCACCGCCGAGGGGCTTGATATCCCGTAGCTGAACTCGTCGAACACATCCTCCACGTCCACCACCTTGACCCGGAGCCCCTGGCCCTCCCGAAGGGTGACGAGGTCCCGGAGCCAGGTGTTGGGGTTTCCGCTTCCGTCCCATCCCAGCTCCCGCAGGGTGATCACGATGTAGTCCGCTTCGTTTGCGGGACTAAAAAGGCTGGAGGCCGTATCCCTGGATAGGGACTCGGGGGTTTTCACTTCACCTGCGGAAAGGACCAGGTAGGCTTTTTCCTCCGCACCGGCGGGAGGCTCGAAATCAAGGGTGTAGGGATTGGCTCCTGTCACCTCGAATTGGACGATCCGCCTCACATCGGTCTCCGAAGTGATGTCGAAGGCCAGAAGATCGTTCGAGGTAAAGCGGGATACCTGGTAGCGGGACCCGGTCCCGTGGGTGAATTTGAGCTCGTTCTCCCTCGCCGCAAAGCTTTTGGGATAGGTGAGATCGACCCGGTCGAGGGCGATGGAGTCGATCCCGCTCCTGCAAAGAACGCTCAGGGTGTTCTCGCCCTCCACCAGGTCCACCTCTTCCACCACCGCCTCGTGAAAGGCAATCCCGCTCCACGAGTAGGTTCCCAGGAGCTTCCCGTTGAACGAGAGATCCACCACGTGATCGGTGTCGTAAACCCCGGCCATGGAGATCCTGAGGCTCCCCTTTCCACTGACTCCTCCCAGGGAGAAGGGGAAGCTCACGGGGCTACCTCCGCCCTGGACCCCGTCTCCCATGGCGAAGGGGTAGAAAAACCACCGGTCCAGGGAGTCCGTGCCGGGGGCAATCTGCCAGTACCATTCGTCCTTCTCGTGTCGATAGGTGAAGGTGTGGGTGGCGGCCACCGGTGCGGTCCCGGGCGCGGCGTCGGTCTCCGCCATCCGTTTGGGGGACCCCGTGGACCCGGAGCCGGCGAGCCAGTAAACGTTTTGTTTGGCGTACTTGGCGTATCCTTCAGCCGGCAGTCGTCCGTAGAACTCGATGTAGTCCTCGTTGTCGAAGTGATCGTCCCCGTTCAGATCGTAGACATGGATGGGAATCTCCACTCCCAGGTTGTAGAGCCGGACCTGGCTCAACGAGAGGCCGCTCAGGTCCACCTGGGTGCCTTCGAGATCGCTCCTTGTCAGCCGGTAGATCCCCTCCTCGGAGACGAGGATCCGGTACGTTTCCGAGGGAGGGTTCCAGGCAAGGACGCTCCTGGTGGAAGATCCGGCCTTGTCCGGGGGTTCGGCCATCAGGGCCATGACCGTTCTTTTGACAGGGGAGCTATCCACGAAATCCACCCGCACCCGGATGCGCCGGTAGTGCATGAGCTCGCCGGTCTTCGGGTTGAAGGCGAAGGGGTAGAAGAGGACCTGGAGCTTTTCCCGGCCCCGGAAGGTGTACTTCTCTCCCAGCCGGGCCGCCTGGCTCTCGAAGGGATAGAATCGATCCGATCCGTAGGCCTCCCTGTCCATCCGAAAGACCTCCCCCACAAGGCTCATCTCCCCCTCTCCCTCCACCAGCTTCTCGGGGACGGGATACACCCGGAACCCGCAGAGGGTCTCCACCTCGGTCCCTTCCACCCTCAGGGAGAAGGACTTCCCGTCCGGAAGGTCGATCAGCGCCCCCTTCACGGGAAGCTCGGGCTTCCCTACCTCGGTGGTGAATCCGTGGAGATAGTCGAGGACCCGGAGCCGCTCGAAGGTCTCCCCTTCCTTTTCCACCATCTGCATGTCGAAGGCATCGGTTCGAAGCTCCAGGGTAACCCCGCTCCCGTCGGATGTGAGGGTTGCGACCCCCCGGGTGAGGGTCCGGGCCGAAGCCCGCTCCACCCCGTCCCTCTTTCTCTCCTCGCCGTCCAAGATGCCGTCCCCGTCCGTGTCGGGGTTCAACGGGTCGGTCCCCCGCTCGTACTCCTCCAGGTTGGTGAGCCCGTCCTGATCGGGATCCAACCCGGAATCCGCCGGGGGGGAATCGATGAAGTAGGCCCTCTCCCAGTCATCGGGGATCCCGTCCCCGTCCCAGTCCACGCACACCGGGCCGTGAAGGGTTTTCTTGCCGTAGACGTCCACATCCTCCAGCTTGTAGTAGTAAAGCCGGCCTGGCGTGACGGCCGTGTCCTCATGGGTGTACTTCTTCCCCAGGGTGGACAATCCCATCCCGGGAAGGAGCCTTTCCGTGATCCTGGTAAACGGTCCTGCCGGGCTCGCGGCACGATAGAGGTGAAAGCCCATGTTGCTGATCTCCTGGGCCGTCTCCCAGGAAAGGAGCACCGAGCCGTCCCTCCCGGTGGCGGTGAAGGAGAGGAGATTCACCGCCGTGGCAAAGCTGGTGTCTTCATCGCCCAGGCTTTTGAAGAAATGGCCGTCCCCGATCGTGGTATCGCTCTGGTTGTTGAACTCGGTCTCGATCCAGTCGGCGTCACGGGCCGTGCTGGAGATGCGGACTTCGTCGATCAATCCGGCAAAAAGTCCACTTCCACTGGCCACGGCATCATCGCCAATAGCAATTTTATTACTTGTCGTCGGAGTCATTGCTGATGAATAGTTATGATTTTGTTCAACACCATCAACATATATGAGCCCTGTAGACCCATTGAATGTTCCGCTATACAAATGCCAGTCGGACGTAGTTAGGCCGCTTGCAGAAATGTCGTAATACGCCCCAGTCGTATGTAACCTCCAAGTAACACCAGTATCTTCAGGATTAAGGAATAGCAAATACCCAGCGCTATTCCAATCTTGATCGCCGACCATATCTTGCCAAGTATTGGCATCCCCCGCACCTGTCCTCTTCGCCCAAAGAGAAACTGTAACAGATGAGGGCTGTAGAGTTGAGGAATTTCCTAAATCGATATAATCATTAGAGCCATCAAAATTCTGTGCGTTGCCGATCTGGCCGCTGGTGGATTGAGCAGGAGTTTTGCTGCTATCCCCGCTGCCACCCTGGCCGTCATTACCCGTGCCGGTGCTATCCTTAAACTCGCCCGTGCTGCCGTTGCCCTGCTGACCCAGGTGCCACACCCCCTTGAAGTTGGAATCCCACACGTTTTCCGGGTCCTCGGTGGGAGAATCAATGCATGTGTTGCCGTAATACATGTAAAAGGTCGTATCGGTTTCCTTGGAGAGGGAGTCGATTCTCACCCAGGCCACCAGGGTTCCGGTCGTCCCGTCATACTTTTCGATTTCGTGATAGAGGTTGGTAATCCGGTTCGATTCCCTGAAGATGATGTCGTAGCCGTTGGCATTTTCGATCCTGCCGTTGGTGGGGTCCGCAGCGGTGGTCTTGAGCCAGTTGCCCGAAAGGCTCACGAGCACCGGGAAGCCTGTTGCAGGAAGGGTGCCGCTGTTATCCGTGCCGACCTTGCTGTGATCGATGACGATGGGCCGCCGGTACAAAAACGTGCAGGCAGCCTCCTCGTCACTCAGGCTCTTGATGAAATGGCCGTCCCCGATCGTGGTATCGCTCTGGTTGTTGAACTCGGTCTTGATCCAGTCGGCGTCACGTGCGGTGTTGGAAATCCTGATTTCGTCCAGGTACCCCGTGAAATAAGTCCCGGTATTGAAAACCGGATCGGCTCCATTATAGGTTCCAATCCGGGCATCATTAGACCCCGGATCGTAATTGGCACCTGCAATCGTCACGGGTGTCCCGCCATCAACAGAAAGATGCATGTTGTATGGACTGCTGCCTTCTTTTACACCGCAGACGTAGTGCCATTGTCCGTCGGCATAGGTGCCGGTGCTGTCGGCATTATATTTGGTTGAATTCCAATAGGCGCCATATCGAAAATTCCCGGCACTGGTTATTCCCAGCCCATCACCGTGGGTGGTGCCACCGTCTTCCAAAATTACCATGTTGCTTCCAGTGGTGCTGAACTTGACCCAGGCACAGTAGGAATGGGCACCGGTCACCGCCCACTCGGGATTGGTGCCCAGGTAGTCGCTGCCGTCAAAATAATCCGCGCCGTCGGCAATGCCTGTTTGATCCATGTTGGAGTCCGGATCAAAATATTCTTCGGCGGTAAAATTGCCGATGGAGTCCACCGCATCACCGGACGTGTGGCTCAGGTGATAGACGCTGATAAAGTTGGAATCCCACACGTTTTCCGGATCCTCTGTGGGAGAAGTGACGCATCCGTTTCCATAAAGCATGGTAAGGATCGTATCGGTTGCCTTGGAGAGGGAGTCGACTCTCACCCACGCCACAAGGGTCCCGTTGGTGCCGTCATACTTTTCAATCTCGTGGTAGAGTGTGGAGGTGCCCCGTTTGAAGATGATGTCATAGCCGTTGGCAGTCTCTATCCGCCCGTTTGTGGGGTCCGCCGTGGTTGTCTTGAGCCAGTTGCCGGAAAGGCTCACAAGCACGGGAAAGCCTGTCGAAGGCAGGGTGCCGCTGTTATCCCCACCTACCAATGTATGATCGATGACGATCGACCTCTGGTAGGAATACAAGCCGTCGCCGCACGAGGAGAAGGTGTGAAGCGGTTCATTGTCCACATCGCCGCTGGTGGTGATGGACGCACTGGTGGTGGCGCCGGTCACCGTGATGTTGGCCGCCGTGACGCTCGCCTGCACCGTCTCGTTCTCACTCAGACTCGCGCCGGCATCGAAAATAATCAGGTAATTGGTGGCGGCCGTGATGGTGCCGCCGACCGTATTCCAGGTGAGACTGCCCGAAGACGCGTTCACGGTCTGGGAACCCACCTGGGTGTCTGTGCCCGGCTCGTACGTGCCCACGGTGCCGTTATCCACGTAGATTTGGGCATTGGTGATATCCGCATCGGCCATACCCCCGCCGTAAGTGAGGCTCACCGTAAGCCCGGTCCAGGTCAAATTCTCGCCCGTGGGGGTAATCTTGAACCCCACCAGCTCCACATCGGAAGGCTGGGTGCCGACTGTCCCACTCAGTTGATCCGTGACCTGGGTGGTCGGGTTGGCCAATACGGATTTGCCCTTGATGGTAAAGGTGCTCGAGGTGGTCGGGCCGTTGATGGTGGTGCCGCCCGAGTTTTGGGTCTCCACGGTGACGGTGTAGCTCGCCCCCGCTGTGGCGGTGTTGGTGATGTCGGCGATGATGATGTTCTCGGCTGCCGCGGACTGGGAGCTGCCCCCGCTTCTGGTGATGGTCAGTTCCTGGCCGCTTACGCTCACCGTGAAGCTGCCGTCCATGGTGGTACTGGTGATATCCGTGTTGCCGACCGCGCTCAGGCCGAATCCGGCCGGAAACGTGATCACGATCTTGCCGTCTGCGGGCAGGGCACTTGCCGTGGTGAAGGAGACCGTGTGGGTGGAAGTGTCGCTCACGGTATTGGGGCTTGGGGAGTTGCCGACGCCGGTCAAAGGAGAGGGGATGGTATAGGTGACGATGATCTGCGGGGGATTGGCTTCTGTGTAACAATGACCGTCGCGATATTTATCATTCGACTCCGTGGTTCCTGTGAATCCCACTGAAAACCAGTCGGCGCCCAGTTGGCTTTGGAGGTCTGTTACGGCGGCAGAAGACAATTCAACCGTATGATAGGTTTTGGTTCCTGCAAAACCGCTCGAATTGGAAAGATATTCATTTCCGTCCACGTCCGATTGGAAACCGGACATATCATTATCCGTTACGTGATAGGTGTAGGCTTTTTTCGTCATGTCGCCGACGTCATTGTTCAGGGGGGTCGCTTCTTCGTCAATATAGAGTTTCAGCTCAACTTTGGTAATCGTGGCGGTATCGGGGATCGTCGAGGTGTCGAAGTCTATTCCGGTTCGGTACATATCACTGTGCCAATACCCGCTGCTGATATAGCCAGTATCCCATGTATCACCGCCATAGAGTATAATGGAGTAGCCGGCATCGATGGTCGCACTGGGATCGATTTTGACCGGATACGCCCGTTGGGGGTCATCGAGCCATGCATAAGGGGTTTGGGTGTCAATCCGGATGTGACTTCCCCGGATTTGAACGTGATACCGGACGGGGATGGTGTCACCGGCGGCATCCACGGCATAGGGGGCCGGCAGAGTGAAAACGGTTTCGCCCCTGGCCTCGTCGACAAATTCAATGGACTTTTCCGTGGCAAACTGTTCGGGGGCCGGAGCGCCGTCGACATACATTCTGAGGCCGCCGGCATCTATGGTTGTGGAAAAATCGAGGGTCGGATTCGTGAGGTGGCGGGCCGGGGCCCTGGGCCTTTTTTTCAGTACAAAGAATTCTTCGAAGCCCTGTGTCGTTAAAGAATATTCCACATCGACATGTTCGAATGCTTCCGGATAGATGACCGTTTCATCACCTATTTCAGCCAAAGCCGCTTGGAGACTGCCCAGGTAATCCTCCCCGGCGTTATAGCTCATTTGCCCATGCGCAAAATCACAGCGTCTTCCCTGAGAGCCTAACTTGACCGGAGAATGGAGAGACTCGGGAAAATAAAGCCGATACGACGCCAGAGAGATCTCATAGAGATACTCGCCACCACTTACTTTTTTTATGGCGAGGTTCATCGGTTGAAACGCTTCTCCATTCGGAGGGTCTTGAGCAACGATAGATCTTCCGTCAGGATGGGCTGCGTGAGCTTGCTGAATCCCGGCCGTGAGATGAAAGGCCTGCGTCAAGGCAAAGAAGAGACCCGTAAGGATCAGGTTGAAGACGAGTCGCTTGATACGCCCTGGAGTTCTCATAGAATCAATCCTCAGTTTCACCGAACAGGAAAAAGGAATCGGGCGCCCATGGTCACGCGCCTTAACGGCGTATGATGAAAACAACCGAAACCCGGATGGTTGTGGGTCTCCGCATGGCGCACTTATCGTCCCCTGTCCTCTGTCCCTCTGACCTGGTGTGGAATTCCTGAATCCTGTCATGAACCTCTCACAATCGCGGCTACTGGGGCCCTCTGAGACACGGTTTGAAAACGGAAAAAATGGCCGAAGGGGCAAATTCATCCCAGGGAAGAAGAATGTCACAAACCTCTTTATCGGCATCTATGTGGGTAAATCTCTAAGATTTCCTATATCTTCCCGCGAAAACCAGGAGTGACCCCATTCATTCCATGATTTTGTAAGCAAAATCGGTGCCATAGAGCCGTAATCATAGTTTCCTTCTTTATTACAACTACCTCACTGGAAACGGCCGGGGTTAAGGGGTGCCGTTGGTGACACATCTTGTCAGGCGTGGAACAATTTCTGCCCATGATGAGAACCACTGATCTTCGCTGGTTGGGGGATGAAGGTTTGGGGTCGGAGGGAAGAGGTCGGAAGGGGGGAATTCGGATTTCTGAATGGGAAACGGAGGAAGACAGGTGTGTGGCGGGGGACGTTCGTGCAGAGCGTGCTTATCACCATCTCTGATGTCGGATCATACCCCTACCGGGAACTTCTTGGCGAGAATGGCATAGGCACTCAAATAAGCCGAGGGTTACGGCATTCTGCGCACGGCCTGAGGAATCAACGCCACTGCCATGCACTTTCTGCACGAACGTCCCCTCTTTCCAGCACTAGTTGAGTTGAGTGATTGAACTGCTACTCAGGGACTTTGGGGCAGGGATAACCGCGGCTATTCAAGGCCTTTCGGGCGGGGTTCATCCCCACCGCACGGAACGGGTCATCATCCCGGCCTTCCTAGTTGAAATCGCTCCATTCAGGTTGCAGTCCGGTGTTAAAACAGCACGCTCCGCCATCGCCACAGAATTCCGCCAAAAAAGTTATAAAAGGTAAACGCAAATATTATACCAAATTAGCCCTTTTAAGATCTCCCTGTAATCGTTGAGTTTTTGCATGTAAATACGGCCTGATGCGGCACAGAGGTTTCCACCAAAAATGCCCGGTCAAAGAGCGACCGGGCATTACGAAAGCTTGGCTCCCCGGGACAGACTCGAACTGCCGACCAAGTGGTTAACAGCCACCCGCTCTACCTGCTGAGCTACCGGGGAAAAGGGATTTTAAACATCAAGGAATATAACCACAATTGAGGGTCCCGGTCAATAAGATTTTTGACGCTTGTCCAAAACGGCTTTCGGTGGTGCCGCGGCTCCTTGGGCTCAGGGGAGAAGTTGGTGGAAGAAATCTTCACAAACGATCCAGTCATTTCACTTCAATCCCGGGGCCGAGCCGAGGGTATACAGTAAAATGAGTCCCCAGACAGAGAGGGCGACTCCCACAATCGTAAGGCCCCAGGTAAAATACCGGACACCTTCTTCCCCGATGATTTCGAGATCCAGTATGATTCTCCTTAACCCCATCAACCCGTGAACCACGACCAGGACCAGTAAGCCCAACTCTACGATCCTCGTGAAAGGAGAGGCCAGGGACTGGAGGGTCGTTTTGAAGCTCAGAGGTTCAGGGGTTCCGAAATGCACCGCCCATAGGTGGGCGATGAGGAAAAAGAGAAGAAGGGCTCCGCTCGCATACAACCCCAGCCAGCCCCAGACATCGATTCTCTGATAGGTGTGGATGGGTGAAAAACCTTCCACGCTCGTCGTTTCCTCTTCCATGGATTCTCCTCACGTCCCCACAATAAAAGGGACGCTCACAAAGGCGAGAACGAGGCTCGCGATAGCGGCCACGTAGCCCAGTCGTTTATGATCGATAGAAGGAAACAGGTTGAACAGGATCAGCCTCGCCCCGTTTAAAATGTGGAAAAGGACCACCCAGAGAAGCAGGATCTCTCCGATTTTCATCACCGGCCTGTCCAGGGACTCCAAGACCCTATTGTAAGCGCCCTCACCGCTGAAAATGGAACTGAGGGTATAGAGGTGGAAAAGGAGAAAGAGCAGCAAAATAAGACCCGTGATCCGGTGGGCGACCCACAGGTAGGCTTCAAGACCGAGGGTTTCCCGTTTGAGCGTCCTCGAAGCGATTGCCCTAAGGACCTTCTTCCTGGGCAGCGGGTTTACCAGCGATTCCATCTTTTTTCTCCTTACCGATTCCGAAAAGGCCCAGCAGGCTCGTCTTTATTCCCAGTCTTCGAAGTTTGGCGATCTGTTCCCCGGGGTTCAGGTTTAGAGGGCAGACGTTCGCGCATTCGAAGCAGCTCACACAGCACCAGATCCCTCGCTCGGAGGCCTGCTTGATCCGATTCACCGTGTCCAGCGGGTGGCGACCGGCCCTGGCGATCTGAAGCAGGTACATGGGACCGTCAAAAGCGGAGCCCTCTGAAGCCGACGCGGGACAGGCCTCCAAACAGCAATAGCATTCAATGCATCGCGAAAATATGGTGCGGAAATCCTCCAGTACATCTCTCCCCGGGGTGAATGCTCGATCCCCCTCACCGCGAACAGGCCAGTACTTCAATTCCTTGAGTTTCCTCTTCACCACGGTCGTGTCCACCACCAGATCTTTGAGCACCGGAAACCGCGACAGGGGCTCCAGGGTCATGTGGTTCTCAAGCAGAGTGTCACAGGCAAGCCTCGGCTTCCCGTTGATGAGCATGGCGCAGGACCCGCAGGTAAACTCGCGGCAGTTGGCCCTGAAAGCAATATACTCCCCCGTATCCCAGAGATATTCCAGGGCCTCCATGACCGTCATGGTCTTTACGAATGGAACCTCATAGGAGACCCAGCGCGGCTCATCGTCCTTTTCCGGATCGTATCTCCTGATCTTTATGGTATAGATTTTCTCCGGATTTTCGATCGTGGGAATGTAACAGACCATCATCGCCCCCCAAAAAACTTTTTTGGTCAATGGGTTTATTGGTCGAATGGTTCATTGGCACGGTGCCCCAGGGCACCCCCGTTCACCCGGAACGCCGGTGGAACAGGCGAGGACATGGAACCCGCAACACCCGACGTGCTCGGGCGGCCGGCTAATGCCAGGGCGAGTCCGAGGATGCGTAATCCCCGAGATCTTCAAGGGGAATCACAGAAGCCACTACGTCCCTCGCTTCCATGCAAAGCTCCCCGTTTCGCAGGGAAAACACGATGTTTTTGAGCCATTCACGGTCGTTGCGCGTGGGGAAATCCTCCCGGTAGTGGGATCCCCTGCTCTCCTCGCGGCTCAGAGCGGCCCTGGTCGACATTTCCTCCAGGGTCAATCGGAAGGGGACTTCCAGCGCATCACGAAGGCCGTAGTTGTAAATCCTGCTTTTATCCTTCACCGTGATGTTGGGCAAATCCTCTTCCCTGGCTCTTTCAATTTCCTTCAACATGGTTTTCATCCCTTCCTCCGTGCGAATGACCCCCATGTGCTTGTCCATCATTTCACAGTGCCTCCGCCGCAGGCCGGGAACGGGGATGGGCCGCGACTTATCGGATTCGAAAAACATGCCCGCCACGGTCTTGAAGGCCGCTTCGATCTGTGCCTCAACATTGAACTTGGAAATGGGCCCTGCGCCCGATTTCAGCGCCGCGTTTCTCCCGGCGATGTGTCCAAAAACCAGGATATCCACCAGGGCGTTGCTTCCCAGGCGGTTGGCTCCGTGAACACCGGCGGTGACGGCACCCGCGGCGAAGAGCCCGGAAACTGCTGTCTCCGCGCTATGGTTGATCACGACCCCTCCGTTGAGGTAATGAGGCCGTGGTTTGACCTCGATAGGATCCTTCCTGATATCGAATCCGTAGCTCATGTACTTGCGAAAAATGATGGGCAGCCTTCTCGCCACCTGATCCGGATCGAGATGGGTCACGGAGGCGAATATTCCGCCGTGAGGCGCACCTCGGCCTGCAAGGATTTCCTTGTGGATGCAAACGGAGACCTTATCCCTGGTTGCCAGTTCCATGCTCTCCGGGTCATAGCGCTTCATGAATCTCTCGCCCTCCCTGTTGAGGAGGTAACCGCCCTCGGACCTGAAACTTTCGCTGACGCTTCCCCGGACGCCGTAGGGCCACCAGGCGTGGGTCGGATGATATTGAATGAACTCCAGGTCCATCAGTTCGGAGCCGGCATGGAGGGCCAGGTAAAGCCCATCACCCCTCTGCCTTTCCGAGGCCGACGGCCATATGCCCGCCCCGTCCGCAGTGGCCAATACCACTGCGGCCGCCCGAACTGCAAGGAGAGCTCCGGATGTCATGTCCCAGGCGACGGCTCCCACCACGCCGTTGTCCTCCACCAGCAACCTCAGGACCATCGCTTCATCTCTGAAACGAATTCCCTGCCGCAGGACTTCGCGCTTCAAGCCGTTCATCATTTCATGCCCGGTCTCATCCCCGCTGAAAATGGACCTCCGGTACCTGTGGCCCCCAAACTGCCGCACACTGTAAGAGCCATCCTCGTCCCTGCTGAAAACGGAGCCGAACCGCTCCAGGACCCCACCGAACTTCTCGCTCTCCTGGCACAGAATCCTCACGATCTCCTGGTTGTTCAAGAAACCCCCGCTCATCAAGGTATCCTCCAGGTGGACCTTCCAGGTATCTCCCGGATCCTTGTGGCACACGGCCATACCGCCATGGGCGTTGGGCGAACAACCGCTCTTTCCCACCTGCCCCTTATCGAGCATCAGAACTTCGGCCCCCTCGTTCTTTGCGCTGATCGCCGCCATACAGGCCGCCGCTCCACCGCCCACCACCAGAACACCGGTTTTTATGAGTTCGTAAGGTTCCATCATGGATAGACCTCGTTCTCCTAGCTACATAACGGGCAATAAACCCATTGTAAATACCCATAGGGTCGCTTAAGATTAAGCAATGAAGTATCCGCATCATCGGTTCCCGGCAACCCGAACGCATTCCATGGGGGACTTGAACATGCAAGCGAGAATACCGGCTGTATACATGCGCGGTGGAACAAGCAAGGCAGTTTTCTTTCATGCGCGTCACTTGCCCGAAGATCCCGATGTGAGAGATCGTGTCATCCTGGCTGCATACGGCAGTCCGGATCCTTACGGCCGCCAGATCGACGGAATGGGAGGCGCCACATCCGTCACCAGCAAGGTGGCCATCATCAGCCCGGCGAATCATCCGGGCCACGATGTGGATTATCTGTTCGGACAGGTCTCCATCGATAAACCGCTCGTTCAATACAAGGGGAACTGCGGGAACATATCGTCTGCGGTGGGGCCGTTTGCCATTGACGAAGGGCTCGTCCCTCCGGTGGAGCCCGTAACATGCGTCCGAATATACCAGGCCAATACCGGAAAATCAATCATCGCAGAGGTCCCGGTAAAAGACGGCCAACATGACGAAGAAGGAGAATACGAGATCGACGGGGTTCCAGGAAGCGGCGGCAGAATCAAATTGCGTTTCATCGAGCCGGAAGGTTCCGTAAAACGCGGACTCCTGCCCACGGGTAGAAGCAGGGAGACCGTGGAGGTGTCGGGAATCGGCCAAATCCAGGTGTCCCTCGTGGACGCGTCAAACCCGGTGGTGTTTGTCCGGGCGAAAGACCTGGGCATCAAGGGGACCGAGATCGAGGAAATGGACGCCAATCAAGAGCTCAAAAGGATGTTGGAAGACATACGAGCCCAAAGTGCGGTCATGCTCGGGCTTGCCTCCTCCGTGAAAGAAGCCGGGGAATTCAGCCAAAATTTGCCCAAGGTGGCTGTTGTCAGCGAACCGAAAGATTACAGGACCCTTTCCGGAAAGGCGATCCGAAAAGAGCACATCCACTTCCTTGCCCGGATCATGTCCATGGGGACCCTACACAAGGCCTATGCGGTCACGGGGGCCATCTGTACCGCGGGGGCAAGCAGGATTGAAGGGACCGTGGTCCACGAAGTTATGGAAAAAACGGCAGTGGAGGAGCGCGAAATCCGGATCGGCCATCCGAGCGGCATCATCTCCGTCGAGGTCCGGATGGAAAAGGAAGGGGATTTCTACAGGTATGAGGAGGCGGTGCTCTACCGAACAGCCCGGCGTTTGATGGCGGGTCAACTCTATGTGCCTGAAAAGCTCTTCCGCGAGGAACCACGAAGAAGTGGTCCCCGATGACTCCTTATTCGTGCTCCTCGAGATCCGCTCTCACTTCCACGCCGGCCAGTTTCTCCAGCGTTCGAATCACAACCGGGTAGTATTCCTCCCTGTGGCCGGCGGCTCTTGCCGCCTCATAACACTGAAAAGCCATGGCGGCGAAATATTGAGGAACGTGATATTTCTCGGCCGTCTTCAGGGCCAGGCCCAGGTCCTTCATGATATAGTCCACGGGAAAAACTCCCTTTTCGAACTTTCCCTTCAGCACGAAGTTCTTGATATGGTTTTGAAGCACGAAGCTATCGGCAGAACCCTTGCTCAGCGCTTTGAAGAGAATATCCGGTTGAACGCCCGCTTTCACTCCCAGGACCAATGCCTCGGACAGGGAGCACATGGCCGTGGCGATGATCAGATTGTTGATGACCTTGACCACTTCGCCCGCCCCTGAATCTCCCACGTAGTCGATATCCTTTCCCATGGCCGAAAGGATATCCTTGCATCGCTCGTAAGTTGCCCTGTCTCCCCCCACAAAAACGGCCAGAGTTCCGGCTACGGCCGCCGGAACGCCTCTTGCCACCGGAGCGTCAAGCATCTTGACTCCTTTTTCCATGAGCATCTTCGCGATCTCCCGGGTCGTCACGGGATCGATGGTACTCATGTCGATCACGATGGATCCCCTTGCGACTCCTTCGATCACACCCGACGGACCCAGGATCACCTCTCGTACGTGGGGTGAGGACGGAACCATGGTGATCACCACCTCCGATTCCTCGGCGACCTGCCTTGAGGAGGCGGCGGGCCTGGCACCCTCCTGAAGGAGAGGGGCCATTCTCTCCCTGATGAGATCGTAAACGATCAGGGGGTATCCTTTCTTGCAGAGGTTCTTCGCCATGGGTCCTCCCATGGCCCCGAGCCCGATAAACCCTATTTTCTCCTCCATCGTAAAAAACCCCTCCTCAAGGTGAATAAGCCCGCGATTGCCGGGACAGGTCCATCCCGGACGGTTCTCCAAACCCCATTGCGCTTCCCATGGGTCCCGGCGCTGCGCGGTCCCGGATCCCGGAACCATGCCCGCTCCACCGGATATTCCTTCCACGCTCCTCCCCCGGAGACAGGGATGATCCCCGGAAGATCTACCCGAATTCCTCCACCAGTTCCAGCAACCCCAGTTCTTTCAGGGTCTCCTGTCTGGGAACTCCGGTCTCTTCGTGCCATCCCCGCGCCCTGTAGTAATCAACGAGCATAGGCGCAAGGGGCACCCTGTTGCCCCCGGCCGGCCCATCCGGCATGGATTCATGGACAGATCTCCAGGGTAGGGAATCATCTTTACTGGTGAATCCTTCCCTCAGGTTGAAGAGCCTCTCAAGCGTATAGATTCGATCGGCTACCCGAGTCGCTTCCTCTTGCGAGTAAGTCCAGCCCGTCACTGCATCCAGGAAATCGAGCCTTCTTGCCTGGTCCAGGCCGTATCTGGAAAAGCTGCAGAAAATCATGGAATCCTGGAGGCAGTAACTGTTCTGGGTCGTTCGACAGAGCTTCCCTTTGTCCCTGTGGGTCAGAGGATCCTTCAAGTCCACAAGTTCGGACCGGAAGGTCGGTCCGTAGGAATGATTGGCTCCAGGCGTCGCGGTGGCGTAAAGGAGCCCCATTCCCACCACGCTTCTAGGTTCGAAGGAAGCAAAACCCTGCCCCTTGCTGTGCATGGCGAACTTCTCCGACCCCTGGCCGATCTTCTCCGCTGCCCTCTTGGTGCCTTCGGCCAGCAAATCGCCAAAACCGTCTCTCCCTGCAATCTTCTCGATCAGTTCCAGCACGAGGTCGGCATCTCCAAAACGCAGTTCGAGTCCATCGGTGTCCTTGCTCGTCACAAAGCCCCTCTGATAGCACTCGATGGCAAAGGCAATGACATTCCCGGTACTGATCGTATCGAGGCCGTACTGATTGCACAGATAGTTTGCCCTGGTTACGGCGATAATGTCCCCGAGACCGCAGTTGCTCCCCAGCAGCCCGATCGTTTCAAACTGAGGGCCTTGCAAAACCGTTCCCCGATAAAGTCCCTCTCTAATTAAGGCGGTTTTCCCGCAGGGCAGCGGGCAGCCGAAGCAGGACTCGTTATGGATATAGACCTTTTCTTTCACGGTTTCCGCCAACAACCCTTCGATCCCGTCAAAGGTCGCTCGCGAGTAGTTCATGATCGGCAATGCACCCGCCTTGTAAGCAGCGGCAACGGTGCCCGTTGTCCCATATTCGATTCTCCCGGGCGAGAGAGGATCGGCTTTGATCGCCACGTGGGCTTCCTCGAGGATCTTCATGAATTTTTCCGGTTTTGCGGCCCTGACCCCTCCGGTTCCCCTGACCGCAACGGCCTTGAGGTTCTTGGAACCCATCACCGCTCCCGCTCCGCCCCTTCCTGCCGCTCTGGAATCCGCAATGACCCCGGAAAAACGGACCATTTTCTCTCCGGCAGGCCCTATGGGGAGCACCTTGATGGAATCATCCCTCAACTCGTTCCGGATGGCCCCCTCGGTCTCACCGGTTGTTTTCCCCCGGAGCGTCCCGGCATCGCATATCCTCACCCTGCCGTCATCGATGAAGAGGTAAACGGGCGTTTCAGCCCTGCCTTCGACGACCAACCCGTCGTAGCCTGCATATTTGAGCTCAGGACCGAATGCCCCTCCCCCGCTGACGGAACGTGACAGGGAACCCGACAGCGGCGATTTGTTCACAATCACGAATTTCGGTGTGTAAGGAGTTGCCGTTCCCTGAAGGGGCCCTGTGGCAAAAGCGATTTTGCTCTCCGGGGAGAACGGGTCCAATCCCGCTTTGCATTCCCTGTAAAACAGGTGGCCCACCAATCCCCTGCCTCCCAGAAAGTCCCTGGCAACCTGCGAATCCAGGTCCTCTTTCCTGATTTTTCCGTTTGTCAGGTTCACCCTGAGAATTTTTCCTTTGTAGCCGCCGGAAAACATGGCTTTCTCCTCAGTCAACAATCAGGGCGCCGGTGGGACAGAACCGCACACAGACCGGCTCCCCACCGCAAAGGTCGCATTTCATGGCCCTTCCGTCATGGATCACGATCACATGGTTGGGGCATTCCTCCAGGCACAACCCGCACCCTGTGCACGAATCCCTCCTGATCCGCCATATCCCCGTCGATTGGTCCCTTTCGAACGCTCCTTCGGGACAGCACTCGGCACATGGGGCCGGTTCACACTGCGCACATACAAAAGGCCTGTCAATCATGGACAGGGGGGTATCCATGCCGGGCTTCCTGTTGATTTCCACCCGCAGCAGACCCCATCGGGGATTGAAAAGACCCTCATGATGGATCATGCTGCACATGAGCTCACATATGCGGCATCCGGAGCATTTCTCATCGACCACCTTCAAACGACTCTTCAAGGCTCCCATAACCTAGGCATTCCGAACCGATTGATTCATTGGTCAGCCACGCAAGTTACGCACCCCAACCGGCAAAGAGGGATTCAGTGATTTTGGATTGCACCAGCCCAAGGCCATCGGACCGCCCAGCCCAGGAGTTAATGCAAAACGGGATTGATCATTTCATGAATTTGAGGAAATATCCAGGATTACTCCTGTCCAAAACCGATATTTCTTTGGACAGGAGTTTCATGAAAATCTTTCTAACGAAGGAACCCCTTAACCTCCCTCTTTGTAAAAGGGGAACCGAGGGGGATTTGACTCTTTCCCCTTTCGCAAAGGGGGATCGAGGGGGATTTTAAAAACGTTCGTGAAATCCCCCCCCCTGTCCCCCTTTAAATAAAGGGGTTGGATCATCCTCAGGGAATCAGTGAAACCTGATTTTTCACTTTCAGATGCCAAGTTGAAAAATCAAGCACTTATCGATGAAAAACCCTGGGATGAACCGCTGTCCAGGTGATTGCAGGAAGAAGTGGAAAAGTGATCAAAGGATATGAAGATGAAAAAGGAATTCGACCCGCGAATGCATTCGGCGGAGCACATCCTGAATCAAACGATGGTCAGGAGGTTTGGGTGCAAACGCTGTTTCAGCGCTCACATCGAAAAGAAAAAATCCAAGTGCGATTACCACTTGGAGCGTCCCCTATCGGAAGAAGAGATTCGCGGGATCGAAAAGGGGGTGAATGACGTGATCCGGGCGAATGTGTCTGTCCGGGAAGAGTATTTGACGAACGAGGAAGCCAGCGACCGGTATAACCTGGACCGACTGCCCGACGATGGGGCAGATCCCATCAGAATTGTGAAGATCGGGGAGTTCGACGCGTGCCCCTGCATCGGAGCACACGTGAATTCCACCGGAGAAATCGGCGGGTTCAAGATCCTTTCATCGAGTTTCGAAAAGGGAGTCTTGAGAATCCGATACAAGCTTACCGGGTGAAATCAAAGCGCCGAAGCAACACAGTGGTCGGCGAAGGCGGAGAAAGCAAACTTTGGAATGTCTTTTGCATAGCTGATATTGCCTCCAGTCTGCGCGGGGAGGAGACCACATTGCCGCATGGATGGGGAAAAGGCATGCCGGAGCAACTGACTCTCAGGGAAATCATGACAAACCCGGTGGTTACCGTGGAAATGGACGATTCTCTTGACGTGGCCAGAGAAATCTTTGAAAAAACCCGCTTTCACCACCTTGTGGTTGTCTGCGAGAAGGCGGAGGTGGTGGGCATTATCTCGGACAGGGATGTGCTCAGGGAACTGAGCCCTTACCTGAACACCGCTTCGGAGCAGAAAAAAGACCTGGCGACCCTCAGAAAAAAGGTCCATCAGTTCATGACCCGCAACGTGACATCCGCTTCCCCTTCCACCACCGTCAAGGGGGCGGCTCTCATCTTCTTGAATCACAGCATCTCTTGTTTACCGGTGGTGGGAGAAGACAAATCGCTGCTGGGAATTGTCACCTGGAAGGACGTCTTGAGGTGTTTCCTGAGGGACGTTTCTGCATAGGGGGTCTCCCTGAAGGCCTTGCTTAGAGCCCTAATTTCTTCTTCAACCCTTCCCACACCCCCTTTTTCCCTATCTCCACGAGAATCACGGAGACATTGTCGCCGCCGCCGCCCCGCTTGGCCTCTTCAATCAGCACATCCACCTTCCGCTCCAAAGAAATGGAGAAGTCATCGAGGACGGTGCGGATGATCTGCTCGGTCACATAATTCGTGAGTCCATCGGTACACATAAGGATCACATCTCCCACCTCGGGCTTGATGGATGTGATAAACACGTCCACGCCCTCTTCCAGTCCCAGTACCCTGGTCAAAACATTCCTGTGGAAGGAACTGCTCAACGTTCCGGGCTCCAGGAGGCCCAGATTCGCCTGCTCGGCCGCCAGCGAATGATCCTCTGTAACCTGGTTCAGGCGACCCTGATCGTAGAGATAGAGACGGCTGTCTCCCACGTTGGCCACCCAGAAGCGATCCTCGTCCATCAGGAGCACGGTAATGGTGGACCCCATTCTTTGGTACTCGGGCCTCTTTTGGGCCTCATAGACCATGCTGTTGGCCAGGGAGATGGAATTGACGAGGTGTCGTGCCACTTCCGGGAGGTCGAGTTGTATGGGTTTCAGGAAGGGAGGGGGAATTCCCTTCCTCACTTTTCGCCAGTAATCCTGCAAGATATCCACCACCATGCGACTGGCCACCTCGCCCGCTTTGTGCCCCCCCATGCCGTCCGCCATGACGTGAAGGCCCAGGTCTGAGGCGATGAGGAAGCTGTCCTCATTGACCTTGCGCTTTAATCCGATGTCCGTCTTTCCGGCCGACCTGGCATTCATCTTGCTTGATTCAGGCAAAACATAAGTAAGTATTTTACACCTTTTGAAGAATAGGAAAAAGACCGATATGTGTCAAGAGTACAGTAAAGCTGTCCCTTGTGAAGTCCTTATGGAGGATTGAGGCCCCATCGACCCACAACCTGCAAAGCCATGAGAGATCCCTCAATTTCTCCTGACGGCCCGTTTTTGAGATGGAAGACGAGCACGCTTTTCCAGACAAGAAAGGGGGGGATCTTTCCAGGATCTTCCTTGAAATCCACGCCGAGAGAGGAACCGGCGTTCTCACCGTGAAGAATGCCCGGTTGAGCGTCAAAATCCATTTGAAGGACGGTCTCCTTGTTCACGCGGAGGGACTCGACAGGGAGACCCCCCTATTGAACGAAATCGTCCAAAGAAAAGGATTGAACCCTGGTGAACTTCAGGAACTGATCCGGTTGACGGGAAAGGGTCCTCACGCCCTGAGTGAGGAACTCATACGACGGGGACTCATCACTCTCTCTTTTTGGGACAGGTTTCTGGTCCTGAGGGCAAGACAGCACCTGGCTGCAGCCTTACAGATGGAGGGCGCCGATCATGAAATGAGCCGGTCCGGACCCGAAATTCCCTCAGGGAGTTGTGTAAACCGCGACCTCCTGGAGATGTTGGTGGACACCATAAGGGGCATGAAAAGCACGAAGTTTTTCAAGAAGGTCGTTCCCGGACCCGAAACGAGGTTCCAAAGAACGCCCGACTGGGAACAGATGATGGAGCGGTTTCCCCTTTCCTTCACGGAGCGGTCCGTTCTTTCCATGGTGGGTGGGCGGAAGACGCTCGCAGATATCGCCATGTCCACGGGTCTGGAGCATGCGAACCTCTATCAGGTGTTCTATCTTTTGTCCTTTCTAGGGATGGTCACCCCTCAAACCGGGGAGGATAGCCCGGACTACAGCGAAATCATCAAACTCTACCTCGATTTCCTGGGAATCGTTGAGTCCCGTTTCCGAAACGAACTGGGTCGGGAATTCGACACCATATTCACCCAGTGCGTGAATTCTCTGAGCGGCCAGAGCGCATGGCTTTTTGAGGGGGTTGAATTCGGCAAAGAAAACAAAGACCAGACGATAGCGAAAATCCGCGATCGCTTTTCCAGCCTTCTGGATTCCGGTGAAAGCCGACTCGTTCTTGCCACGTCCTTCAACAAACTCATTTATCCGCTGCTCAGGAGGATGAAGAAAATCCTGGGTGTCGGCCTTACCCAAAACGCGCTGAGTGAAATGATGAACCTCATGGGCTACCTGGAAAAATACAAGAATGACGAAGGTCTGATGGACTATTTGAGCGGGACCCTGAAGGACTATATGGAGCAAATAGGGTCGTGATCGCGGAATTGAACAGAGGCAAGGCAGACCGAACCGATCACGGGTTCGTCCCATGGTCATGAGCCGGAAGCCTGACGAGACACAGGCAAATCCTTCCGGGGAGGAACGCATGAATCCGACGCTGACATCCACGATCTATCTATTGATGCTCGTTATTTACGTCATCATCATCTATATCTTCGACAGGGCGCGGAGAAAATTTAAGGGCGGGAACATCGAATTGGTCATTAAACTGATCATCATCAATAACGTGCTCCTTCTTGCTGCCGATTACACCAACGTGTTGGGCTTCCTGGGATCGGACATTGTGTATGTCGTCCAGACTGTTCTGCGCCTTTCCGCAATGTGCGCCATGGCTTTCGGGGGCTTACGGCTCATTACCCCATAGCTCGCCCATGCCCATCAGGGAACCACCCTTCGCGACTTGCGCTACAGGGATGGTGAATCTCTCTCATTCTGAACCGGAAGATGATCACCGCGTCTCGAAATCATTTTCCGGGCAAAACGAAAAAAGCCCGCAGATGGAACTTTCATCCACGGGCTCTTTCGGGTTGAGTATGGGTTTACGTGAATTGAGAAAAAGTTAAGCTGTTAGTGAACCATCCAACAAAGCCAACTATTTAAAGCCTCCCAGCATGCAGCTCTCCGAGCGGGTCGTTCCCTTTGAAATCGGTCTTTCTTTCAAACCTCCTGCTCGAAGCGATCGCGTTGCACCCGTGAGGCATTGTCGGAAGTCTCCCTCAACAACCTTTCCAAACCTCTCAGCCGCTCACGGAAGACCTTGATCCTTTCGATTGCCTATCCGTCTATTTAAGCAAAGGACGTGCCAGAGCCCCCGATACGGCCGGGAGCCTGGAAAGGCAAGGGTTTCCCCTGAATCGGGGGAAAGCCCGGCAAGAAAACCCACGCAACCCGGATTGCGGCGGGGAAAATCTTTCGCCGGGAAAACCTTCCGGAACAGGCTGTGGGACAAGCCCTATCCCTTCCGCTGAAGATGAATGAACCACTGTAAATTCGGAAACCCACGCCATCTTCCATAAAGGAGACGGATCCTTATCCATGAACGGCCCTGCCGGAAACAGGGATAAGACACCATGCCGGGTCAAAGGAAGGGCTTGCCGGGAGAGGGAGTTCTCGGGCGGGATCGAGAAGGCCTCGCCCTCGTTGCAACCAAGGTTGCGTTTTAAACCAAAGTTGCGACGATCAACGAATGGGGTTCTCACGGCTCATTCTGATCCCCTGGCCCGGAGTTTCCTTTGTTCAAACGTTTGCTCAGGGCCTGGCGAGAAATCCCTAACATTCCTGCGGCGATGGTAATGTTCCCCTTTGCCCGTCGCATGGATTCTGCAATCAGAAGCTGGGTGGCTTCCTTAATGGTAGGCAAGCGTCCTGAAAAAGTGAGAAGGCCCTCTTCGCCCAGGTTTGAATCCCTGGTTTTTATTTTGCCCGCTTGCCATTGACTGATATGAGACTTGAAGGAATCGAGAGAAAGAATCCTGGCCGAATGCCTGCTCACGGCGTCGAAGATCATGGAACGGAGTTCTCGAATGTTCCCTGGAAACGCATAGGTGCTCAGCAGCGTAACCAATTCCTTGGGCGGGGTCGGTTTTCTCTTTTTGAGCTCCGACGAGGCCTTTTCCAGGAAATGATCCATCAGAAGAGGAAGGTCCTCCAGGCGCTCGCGGAGAGGGGGAACATGAACATGGTGAGTTCTGATCCGAAAGTTGAGATCCTTTCGAAACTCGCCTGCTGCCTGCAGTGCCCAGAGGTCCTCGTTGGTTGCAGCCAAGATGCGCACATTTGCTCGTCTGGGCTGATCACAGCCCAGTGGAAGGTATTCGGCCTCCTGAAGAAGTCGAAGAAGTTTCACCTGGGAGGCCGCACTCAGTTCTCCTATTTCGTCCAGGAACAGGGTCCCGGCCGTCGCATATTCCACCAGGCCGCGCCGGATTTTTTCCGCCCCTGTAAACGCACCCCTGACGTGCCCGAAGAGCGTGTCCGAGAAAACGTTGTCGTCGAGTCCGGCCACATTCACGGGAACAAACGGACCCCTGAGGCCGCTGAGCACGGCGATCGCCCTGGCGATCAGTTCCTTCCCCACTCCGGTCTCCCCGGTAATCAAGACAGGCTCGGAGGTCCGTGCGATGGACTCAACGTGCAGGAAGATTTCCAGCATTTTCTCGTTTTTCGTGATGATTTCAGCAAAGGCCTCCGGCCTCTGCAGGCTCTTTTTCGAATGGGTTACCGAATGTGCAGCCAGTTCCACGATCCTGGATTCCCATGTTGGACGGTTGATGCCTGATCCTTTACGACCGCTCCCCCTCTGCGCCTATTCATTTTTATCGACTCATCCCCCCTCCTTCCCTTTCAAGCAATGGGGAAAGAGCGTCCTCCGGGGAGTCAGAGGAGATTTTCACAGGAACCGGGTTTCATTCCCGGTTGTGGTGATTTCTGGAAGGTGCTGCCCTTACTATCGGCAGCAGGAGGGGTTTTCTGTAGGCTAAAAACGACAGAGGCTTCGATGGAAGGCCCACAATGCTTTCGGGATTCACGGTTCACCGGGCCTCTTAATGGGGAAGACACCCACGGGGCACAAATGGAGAGGAAGCGGTCAGGGGGTAGTTGGGTTTACCTCCCCTGTGATCGGTTCGCAGAGAGGAGCCCATGTGCCCTGTGGCAACACCGATCCTGATCAGGGATCAGTAATCTTCGTAGACGAGCTGCTTCAGGATGGAGTCGTCAAAAAGCCTGGCTTCAATGTCCACGTCGAAGAAATTGGCGGCCGGTTCCAGGATCTCGGGATGGCTCTTGAAAACGCTACGGCCGGCCTCCACCACGGTTTGGATCCCCTTTCGGGTCATCTTACCGAGCGGCCTCCGGCATGGCCCCACCGGCATTCCTAGGACCGCCATCAAGGTTTTGGTGGCCAGAGGATTCCTGGCACGGCAAAGCACCGCTCCGTAAGGGGTCTCCTCCTGGGTCTTGACCGTTACGATCCCAAAAAGGGGACTCATGGCCAGCAACAGTTTTTCCGCCTCAGCCTCCTTCCCTTCATTGATGAGGGCCACCATCTTTTCCACCGCGTTGGGGGCAATGTTGGAAGTGACCGAAATCACACCGCTGGCCCGTATGTCCCGGGAGGTCATCATTTTGAAGGTCATATCATCGTCACCGGAGAGAATGGCAAACTCATCCCCACAGCACTGCCTGGTGCGGATCATATTTTCAAGGCTCCCCGTAGCCTCCTTCACGGCACAAACGTTTTGGAACTCCTTGCTGACGATGGCAAGATCTTCGGGAAAGAGCTGCGTACCCGTGCGTCCCGGGATCACGTATGGAATGATCGTCATTTTGGGAAACTTGCTTGCCACAGGAGCCACATATTCCCGTCGGATTTCGAGGGAACTGGGTCCATTGTAATAGGGGTCAACCAGAAGAACCGCATCCGCTCCCACAGCCGCCGCATATTCGGTGCCCTCCATGGTCTCTTTGGTGCTGTTACTGCCGGTGCCCGCTATGGCCAGGCACCTGCCCCGACATTTTTCGGTGACCACCTTGATCACCTTCTTGTGTTCCTCCCAGCTCAGGGTGGGACTTTCGGCGGTCGTACCAGCGGCCAGGATGCCGGAGACACCTCCCTCAATCTGGAATTCCACAAGTTTTTCAAGACTTCCCCAGTCTACCTCACTGTCCTTGAAGGGGGTCATCAGGGCCGTAAAACATCCTTTAAGCATTGTGGCACCTCCTGTTGTTGTTCCCCAAGAAAACAAAAAGCAGCAGGAGAACACTCCAGCTGCCCACGAACCCAGAGAGCGCTCCACGGTATAAATCGTGACAGTCCTGCGAATCTTATTCGCAGGCCCAGCCCGCCTTCGAAGCAGGTCGCAAGCAGGCTTCGGCGGTACACCCTTTCGATGGGAGATCGGAATGTGGAGCCTGCGCTCCTCCTTCCCACCTAATGATGAGCACCGCGCCTCAACTCTGGTACTAAGGCACCGTAAAATATGGAAGTTCAGGTGTCAAGAAAAAAATCGGAGGTAAACACCAGGTGGGTTTTCGTGTTGCCAAGCATGAAAATTTGATGTAATCTCTTCACGGCCTCGGAGGTTGGGCTTCAGTGCCCAAATTCCATTTCTCCTCACCCGAGAAATAACCCTGGGTGCCCGGATATGAGGAATTTCGTGACCTTTGGGACGCAGTTAAATTCCTTTCTTCCAGCCTGACCTCCGGGGCTTCAAAATCTCCTGTGAAACTTCGCGAAACTTCAATGTCCCTCATATGAAACTTCATAAGGCCGTGCCAAGGCAAAAACTCCCCCCTTTTCGAAAGGGGGGCCGGGGGGGATTTCTTGTAACCGCTTGAAAATCCCCCTAAATCCCCCTTTTCGAAAGGGGGACTTTGACGATCCAACTGGAATGTGGTTCATGAAGTTTCTGTCCTTGATTAGATTAGCCCCTTCGGCCAGAGGCGGCGCTTATATGAAACTTCATGTGGCCGTGCCAAGGCAAAAACTCCCCCCTTTTCGAAAGGGGGACTTTGACGATCCAACTGCAATGTGGTTCATGAAGTTTCTGTCCTTGATTAGACTGGCCCTCCCGGCCAGCGGCCCCGCTTATATGAAACTTCACGAAAACCAATGCGATTCTATTATTACAACGATACTTATCATTCCGGAAGCGAGACGGCCAACGTCAGGATACCTGATCGCCGGGCAGGAGCGGACCATCGAACGTGACGAGACGGACGGCTTCGGGGCCTACACCCGCAAGGACCATGCCTTCCGAGATGCCGAACTTCATCTTCCGGGGCTTCAGGTTGGCTACCACGACCACCTGTTTGCCCACCAGCTTTTCGGGCTGGGGATAGCCGGAGCGAATTCCGGCGAAAATTTGCCGCAAGCGGCCCTCCCCCAAATCCACCATGAGCTTGATGAGCTTGTTGGCTCCTTCAACAAATCCGGCCTCACGGATCGTACCTACCCGCAGGTCGATCCTGGAGAACTCATCGATGGCGATCATTTCCCTGACGGGCTCCGGGCCCGCACCCGACGGAGGCCCCTCTTCGACTCTTTTAGACTTCACAACCCCCTCCTCCGATGCGGTTTTCTCCGTCGCCGTCTTCTCGATCTTTGCCCAGGAATCCCGCAGGGACACGGTTCGGTTGAATACCAGGGCCTCCCTCGAGGAGTCAACGGGATCCACGCAGAAATACCCCAGTCTCTCGAACTGGTATCCGGTTCCAGGTTCGGCGCCAGCCAGGCTCGCTTCCACACGGCAAGACCTGAGGATCTCAAGGGAGTCGGGATTCAAGTAGCTTTTGAAATCTCCACCCTCTCCGTCGTCACTGGGGTTTGCCACCCGGAAAAGATGATCGTAGAGTCGGACTTCAGCCTCCAATGCCTGAGCCGCGGAAACCCAGTGGAGCGTTGCTCGAACCTTGCGACCGTCCGGCGCATCGCCGCCCCGCGTCTCCGGATCATAGGTACAGTGAAGCTCCAACACTTCTCCGGTTTTTTCATCCTTCACCACGCTCACACACCGGATAAAGTATGCGTATCTAAGCCTTACCTCGCGACCCGGGGCCAGCCGGTAAAATTTTTTGGGGGGGTCTTCACGGAAATCGTCGCGCTCGATATAGAGGACTCGGGAAAAAGGCACCTTTCGTGTTCCCATAGCGGGGTCTTCCGGGTTGTTCACCGCCTCCAGTTCCTCCACCTGGTCCTCGGGATAATTATCGATCACCACACGCAGAGGATTCAAAACGGCCATCACCCGGGGAGCACGCCTGTTCAAATCTTCACGAAGACAGTGATCGAGAAGCGTAACATCCACCATACTCTCTCTCTTGGCAACGCCGATGCGCTCACAGAAGTCCCGGATGGATTCCGGCGTGTAGCCCCGCCTCCTTAGCCCCGATAGGGTAGGCATCCGGGGATCGTCCCACCCGCTCACACGGCCTTCATTCACCAGATGAAGAAGCCGCCGCTTACTCATGACCGTGTAACTCAGGTTCAAACGGGCGAATTCAATCTGCTGTGGGTGGTAGACACCCAGCTCGTCCAGGAACCAATCGTAAAGAGGACGATGGTCCTCAAATTCCAGCGTGCAGAGGGAATGGGTGATCTTCTCAAAGGAATCCGAAAGACAGTGGGTGTAATCATACATGGGATAAATGCACCACTTGTCCCCCGTCCGGTGATGGGACACGTGTAAGATCCGATACATGACCGGATCCCGCATGTTCAAGTTAGGAGCCGACATATCGATTTTAGCGCGGAGGGTGTGCGATCCGTCCTCGAACTCCCCGGCCCGCATTCGCGTGAAGAGGTCCAGGTTCTCCTCCACGGACCGATTGCGATAAGGGCTGTCCTTCCCTGGCTCCGTCAGTGTGCCGCGATATTCCCTGATCTCGTCGGCGCTCAGGTCGCAGACATAGGCCTTGCCCTTTTTGATCAATTCCACTGCGCAATCGTATAACGCATCGAAATAGTCGGACGCATAGAAAAGCCGACCTTCCCAATCAAAACCCAGCCATCTCACGTCTTGGACAATCGACTGCACGTATTCAGGGCTTTCCTTGCTCGGATTGGTGTCATCGAAGCGCAGATTGCATATCCCATTGTAATCGCGCGCCAGTCCGAAGTTCAGGCAGATGGATTTGGCATGGCCGATGTGCAGATACCCGTTCGGTTCCGGTGGGAATCGGGTCTGTACGCGACCTTCCCACTTGTTCGTTTTCAAATCTTCTTCGATGATGTTACGGATAAAATTAGGCGGAGGGGTCAGATTGGTCTTCTCCATGAAAGAGACTCCATTCTCTTTTTGCTTCCAATCGCCAGGCCTCTGCTTGCCCGGCCTCAGATGGTTCAAGCGAAACGTAGCACAAGCGCTTGAAATCCTCAACACGGTTTTCATTGCCCGTCTGTCCGATTATGGAGCCCATGCGCCTCCTATCCCTTTCCGGCAAGGACATCCAAGATTCGCTCCGACGCCCTTCCGTCCCCGTAGGGGCTGTATCCTTTGGCCATGGCATTGTAAAAATCCGGCTCGTCAAGCAGCCTCTGAGCATAATAGACAATCGCCTCCGTGTCATCCCCCACCAATTTCACCATGCCCTCTTCGACGGCTTCAGGTCGTTCGGTCAAAGCCCTGGTGACGAGAACCGGCTTAGCGAGCGCAGGAGCCTCTTCCTGCACGCCGCCCGAGTCGGTGATAATGCTCTCACATCGATCCATGAGCCAGCAAAAGGCGGGGTAGGGTAAAGGAGGAAGGAGAAAAAAATTGGGGAGTCCCGCAAGCAAATCCCTTGCAGGTTTCTCAACATTGGGGTTCATGTGCACGGGATACACGAAACCGACGCACGGGTTTTTTTTGGCAAGCATCCTCAGAGCGGAAAAGATACGCCGTATGGGGGTACCGAAGCTCTCCCGCCTGTGGCCCGTAATGAGCACAAGGCGCGGGTAACGCTCCGCGATCATCGCGAGATCAGGGGCGGGACAAGGTTTGCCTTTCACTTTCTCCACCATCCATGTCAAGGCGTCGATCACCGTATTGCCTGTCACGTAAATACGGGATTCGTCGTAGCCCTCGCGGCGCAGATTCCGTTTCGCCGACTCGGTGGGCGCGAAGTGGTAATCGGCGATCACCGATGTCATCCTCCGGTTTGCCTCCTCGGGAAAGGGTCTTTTTTTGTCTCCCGTCCTGAGCCCTGCCTCGATATGAGCGATTTTCTTCCCGGCATAGAAGCCGCATAACGCGCCGGCCAGGGTGGTGGTGGTATCTCCCTGGATAACCACCGTGTCCGGGTCGAATCGGTCAATGACGGACTCCATCTTCGATACGATTCGTGAAGTGATGTGGAAAAGCGATTGACCGGGCGCCATAATGTCCAGATCCCTGTCAGGTGTAATCCCGAAGGCAAGGAACACATCGTCGAGCATCTGCCTATGCTGCGCGGTTGCAATGACAGAGGTCGTAAAGAGGCTCCCCAACTGCCTTGCGCGCAGGATCACCGGTGCAAGCTTGATCGCCTCGGGTCTCGTCCCCAGAACAAACATGAGTTTCATCCTATTCATCATCCATTTCCACCCTACCAGCCGTGCCAAAAGGCCAGGGTGAACTCCCAATCCGAGATGTTCGCCTCCACATCACCGAAGGCCCCACGGTAAAAACGGCCCCAAAAATATTCAGCGCTGATCTTCAGGTCAAGCTGAGGGAAGGGGGAGATACGGAAACCCGGACCGATGACCACATAATTGTACCATTCATAGGTCCTGGTATCCCAGCTTCCTTCCAATGCAAGGTAGGCGTCAAAACGCAGGGGACCGAAGCGGCCCAGCATGAGGCCTTCCTTGTAATCGATCGTGGCGATGAAGTCATTGTCCGCATGATGGTAGTAGATGGCATCTCCGTAAAGCTCCCGCCACCCCGTCGAAGGGAGATAAAATTCCAGTCCCTCAACCTGCCAGGGCTCTTTCCCCCACCACTGCCAGAAAGCAAGACCTCCTTGGAGGTCCAGGTACGGGGAGTCATCGGGATTGGGTTCGTCTTCTGTTTCCCTGTCCGTGTAATCGCCGTAGAGACCCTCCATAAAAAGGATCAGACCCAATTCTGAAAACGGCCTGTAGCGGCTTCCGACGCCGAACTCAAACCGGTTGTTCCAGTAATACTCCAGCCGGTCATAATAGAGCCGACCTTTGATGTAGATGTCCAGATCCTTGTCAAGGATTTTGAACGCATGAATCCCTTGCTTCACGAACAGATCGTAAACCGGATTGTCGTTTTCGCCCGGGCTTGTGGCCGCTTCCAAATAGACCTCTCCCCAGAAGAGCTCCCCTTCCGCCGTTGTGCTTTGGGCTGTCTCTTGGGAAACAGCTTCGGCCGGCTCCCGAGCCAAAAGGGGGGAAGGCGGGACGAGACACCAGCAAAAAAGCCACAGGTGCCGGATCAAGAGCACCTGCCAGATCGAAAACCGCGGCAACATCAGGGCTCCACCCAGTCCACAGCCGATCCGGATCGACTCGTCTTTTCCCATTTAGCTCTTCCCTTCTCCGTAAGGTCCTGGTAGCCCGCCCGGAAGACCAGTGCGATCCAGGCCTGGCAGTAGGTTAAGTACATGAGTGCGGCAACGGCGATATTCCCAAGGGTCGCCTCCCCCTCGTAAGAGGCCGCCAGGGACACTTCGGCCACGAACAAAGCAAAGGCACACATCCAGACGGCGAAGTAAGGACCCGGAGATAGAACCGCGATCAACCCCAGGCCGGAGACGGCGAAGACCAGGTGGGAGAGTAAGATAGCCCCCAGGAACAGGTAGTAGAGAAGAAAAAGGTAAACAAGCTCGACGGTGAGGCTCCTTTTTCTGAACTTGAGGGACCGAACAAGATACTTTCTCAAAACATAGAAATTGCCCCTCACCCACCGCGTTCTCTGTCTCAGCCACGTCCCCCATTTCTCAGGTTCTTCTTCCCAGGTAACCGCATAAGGAACGAATTTTATCTCGTGGCCTTTCTCGTAAAGGCGGATGCTCAGTTCCGTGTCCTCGGTCAGGGCATCTTCGTCCCAACCGCCGACTTGCTCCAGGATATCCCTTCGAATCACCAGATTGGTGCCGGGCAAAATGGCGATCCGGGACAGGAGATAGCGTCCCGCTTGAATCATGAACTGAAAGGAAAGGGTTTCCAGGTTGATGAAACGGGTCAGCAGGGTGCGGCTCCTGTTTCTTGTGCGAAACTTGCCGAAAGTGGAGGCGAGTTTTTCATCCCCGAGAAGGGCCCGGACCAGATATCTTAAAGAATCGGGTTCCGGGGTGTTGTCCGCGTCGTATACCGCGACGAGATCATGATTTGCCGCTTTGCGCCCCAGGTTCAGGGCATGGGATTTCCCCTGGGCCGCTTCGGCCTCGGGCACGTTAAGGAGTCTCACCCGGCGATCCTCATCGCTTCGCTTCCTCACGATCTCCGGGGTCTCATCGGTTGACCCGTCGTTGATCACGATCACCTCCATTCGATCCCGGGGATAGTTGAGCGCCAGGATGGAGCCAATGGTCTCTTCGATGACAAGGGCTTCGTTGTGTGCCGGAATCAAGATGGAAACCGGAGGTAAGTGAGTCGAGGTTTCAAGGTCCGCCTCTCTTTTCTCCCCGAGAGAGCGCTGGTAGTATCGATAGCCCAGAAAGGTAAAGATCATTTGATAGAAAATCATTGCCCACAGGATGAGAACCGAAAGGAGAAAAAGCACTTCAAGAACTGGATGCGTGTATGCCATGGCAAATCACCTTCTCCCGCTTTCCCGGGTTTTCCTTCTGGTGGCGGTGACCGCGGCAATGAGGATCAAGGCAGCGATGGCAATCACGCTGACCAGTAAGATGGTGTTCGATAGGATGAGGCTCAGGATGACAAGAAACACATCCGACACGGTTCGCGTTTTGACGGTCACAGTGTGCCTTCCCTGAGGAACCATGAGGCCCCATCCGGGCAGTCCCTTCTCGGAGCGCCGATCCGTTTTTACTCCGTCCACATAGACCGCCAGAGGTTTTTCACTGACAACCAGTGCTGCTCGTCGGTTCGACCAGTAAGTGACATCGAGTCCCAAAATCCTGACTTCGGTTTTCAGCAAATCACCCGAGCAATCCACCAGTCTTGTGTCGGACTTGAGACCGGCCCATAGATTGCGGCCGAAACCCGGTGGGCCGACGGCATGGACACCCACCGGCACCACCAGGCGGTTGCTGCGAAATGACCCGGCAAGGGCTCCATCGATCACCATGTTTTTCCCGCCGGTTTCCACGAAGGCGATTTCGGCGGAGGTGGGCATTTCAACCTTCAGATGATCCCCTGACCATTTGGCCTTGCTGCCGGAGGCCAACAAAAACGGAAACACCTGTTTGTCCACTTCGAACAAGGCGCTTTCTGAGAAAAGGGAGAAACGGGTCTTACTGTTCACCAGATCGTAGAGCCGGAAATAGAGTGCGGTTCCTGTGGGATACGACGTGGGTGCATCGGGCAGGAAAGGTCCTCCGGAATTGCTTGGGGCAAGGAAAAGCCGCACCATGTCATATGAGGGCGAGACCGGCTCCCACTGCTTTTCCATGGATGTGGCCAACTGTAGAGAAAAGCCGAGGGAATCCTTTAGGGAAAGGAGTTCTTCAAGGGAGAGGCCGCAGTGGGATTCGGTCTCTTCATGGGTCACGATGATTTCCCAGTCCCGATCCTTTGCCCTTGCCAAATTCGCGAGCCAGGTGAGGATCTCCCCCACCCACTTTTTCGCCGTAAAACGACGGTACTCTTCAAACCGGGCCAGGGCCCCGGGGTTGTCTTTCCAGTAGGACGTTGAATGGAGATCGAAGAGAGCCTTGGGGTCGAATCCATATCGCGCTTGAAATTCGGAACGTAACGTAAAATGAAAGGGCGTATAGCTCTCGGGGTCTCTCACTCCCTCGGGGGATTCCCACCCCACCCGGTTAAGAATCACCCCATCCCAGTCGTGGGATCCGAGCAGCACCTTAATCTCCTTTTTCACCGCCTCGAAACAGGCCGGATCACCCAGGGCCATGGGTTTCCTCCATTCCACGGCGGCGTCTTCTCCAAGCCCGTTTTTCTCTCTCCACTGGGGGTGTTCCAGCCAGAATTTTTCGTTCACGTAAGGAAGCTCGAACCACGCATAGACGAGCATGCCGTTCGTATGCGCGAGACGAATCAACCGCGAGTAATCATAGGTCCACTCCGGGAACACTTGCCAGGCCGCAGCGTACACCGTTCGAACACCGTTGCGGCGCCAGTCCTTGATGAGCGCTTCGATACTGATACCCTCCCGCTCGGCGGGATTGAAGTAGACTTCGCAACCGGCCTTCCGGACCAGGGGAAAAAGGCGGAAGCAGCGGAAGACATGAGTCAGAAGATAAGGATAAAAACTGCTTCCATAGGCATCATCGCCCCTGTAGGGTATCGTAAGGAACATGTACCCGCCTTTTCCCAGGGATCCCGAAATCACCAAAGGATTTCCCGTGGCTCGATCTTCATAAATGAACGAAGCATCGCCGGGGGATTCGAAATAAGACACCTCTTGTGGAGGGTCCCAGTGGATTTCCACATCCGAAAAGAAATTGTCTTTGACGGCGGCAACCGTCGTCTGGCGGTTGATTCGCTGGACGCCCAGTTCATCGGCCAGAGAAGTGAACCCGCTCGTCACCACAGATATTCTGCCCAGCTTCAATTCCTGGAGGATAGCCCGGATCTGCTGCTCGTTCAACGCACGAGCAGAGGCTTCAGGGATCAGCACCAGGTTTACTCCAGGCGGTATTTGGGTAAAGGAGGAAGCACTCTGCCGGCTCACGGAAATCCCTGCGAGCCCGAACAACGACGCCATCGCGTCCGCCTCGTCTTCGGACCTGAAAGGTTGCTGTGAAAAATCCAGGAGCAAAGGCGCTGGAACTGCACAACGCTCACCATAAAAGTTGGGGACGGCTTCTGAAATCCCGGGCTTTATCTCCGTTTGGCCCGGATCCCGATCCTCCCCACTCGACATCACCTCAGAGGAGATAAAATGGGCCGCATAGAGCTCCCCCCTCTTTAGCGAGATCTCACGGCTGAATTCTCCGGCAGGAAACGGCTCGATCGGTTCCCGCTTTTTCGCGATCCCCGGAAAGTCTAAACGGGTCTCTTTCCCGTTGATGCCGCCCGAAGGGACCGAAATTTTCCCTGAACGGTTGGTCACCGCGCCGAAGGAGGACTTCACGTGAAGCGGTAAATCCCCGATGGTGGCAAACTGAAATCCTTCCCTTTTCATGGACCTTATGATCTCCCTGAGCACGTGGAAATTCACGAAGGGGTGAAAGAAGAAAGAGGCGACCCCGTCTCGAACCGCTTTCATATTGCGCGCCGGTGCCAGGATCACCTCGGGATCCTGGCGATCCATCGGAACGTAGCCAAGGTTTTCGGGCAAAATCACCTGTCCGTGCCGGTCGCCGGAAACGAGATAAGGGAAGTACTGGTCCGTTCCCAGCTTATCCATTGTCTGGCGCCGTTCCATGGCCGCAGAAAAAAATTCCCCCACCACCTTGTAAAGCTGCTGTGAACCGGCGTAGTGAGGCGTTTCCCATAGGAGGGGGTAAATGCCCACCGACCAGAACTCGCGCAATCCCGTCTCGATCTTGTCCTTAATCGCAGCCGGGTTTTCCCCTTCCGGCGGACGATCGTTGACCGGATCCCAGAATTCGTAGTCGGCTGTGGTTTCGCCGAAGCGCTGATGGGTGGTTCCGTGCATGAGAACGCAACCGCCCTTTTTGATCATGTGCTTAACGGCCTCGACCAGTTCAGGCTTTCCATGCAAGCCCACGTGAATGTTCTGCTCGGGAGACACATAAAAGGGAACCACGGAGACTTGAAAAGGCACTCCCTCTTTGTGCAGGAAGTCGGCAATCTTCGTGAGGGATTTTGGATCTGAAAGCGGATGAACGTCCTCGATTCTTATCAAGGCCAGTTGGCGGGACACATGCGGTTCATTGAGAATCTCGTGGAGCAGATCCGCAAAGACGAGCAACCGATCCCCTTCCACGGCGTGTGAGGTCGGAACATCGGCAAAATACCAGAAATTCCGGCCGCTGCGGATCACGTAGGGGACGTCCGTCTCCCCGTTGCAGGCGGTTGCCAGAACCCTGCACCTTTGGGGATCGAAGGGCTTAACCACGGTCGTCCAGGGGTCTTTTTTGGAAAGCAGCGAACCCTCGTAGCGCACGGTTTTAAAACGATCCTCTTCGACCGTGACGAACTCCATGCCCAGTGCGGTCGAGATGGACTCGTCACCGAGGGGGATTTCTATGTTAAATCCCAGCCAGCAGAGGGTTTTTGGAACTTGTCGCAAGTCAGCCAAAAATGATTGGGGAATCTCGGCTCCGGAGAGAACTCCCACATAAAACACGGTGTCGTATGGAGACATCATCCCCGATGAATACTCCCCCATGGGCTGAACCCGCACCTCCGCGTTGAAGTGGCGCAACAAACCTTCCACCTGGAGAGCATCGTTTTTCCCTCCCTGCTGGTCGAAAAGAACGAGGCATTTTTTTCTTTTCGATACCCCTTTCATCTCCGAAAGAGCCTCCCAGGCGGACTTTTTGTCCAGCTCGCTCGAGCTGTATACATCCACGCCGGATGCTCCTCCCCGGATGGCCGCGTGAAGGGATTCTTTCAGCGCCGCCGCATCCACTTCAACCCCCGGAAAATCCGTTATCTCCAAGTGCGCGATGACCTCCACCGGAGTATCCAACCTCTCCATGAACTGCTTCAGGGCTTTTTCGGTCCAGCCGGGATTGAATACCGATTCACCAGCGCTGCGGCTCCTCAGTTCCTGCCAGAGGAACTCCGGACAGATGATGTCCGGGGCTCGATCGTCTCCTCCGTGCAGGACGCCTTCGAGGTCGAAGCCGGTGATTTTCATCAATTCCCTGGACGACAGGAGCCTTCCCGTGTTGTCTGCGCTCTGCACCGTTGTGACGGATGCTTTCTTACCGGCTTTGTGGACCCTGCTGATACTCGCCCCCAGAAGTTCGGTCAGGGCACGAGCACGAATTTCCCCGGCATCTTCGGAATGTTGTTTCTTTTTGAGCGCCTCCCTGCATCCTTCGCAGTAACACGCCTGTCCTTCCGCCCAGCTCACCACGGGTTCTCCGAAATCGATCCCGTCTATGTGCGGATAGTTTTCAAGAATGTCCCCCAAAAACCCGTACCACCACTCTCTTACCTCCTTGAGACGCGCACATAGGGGATAGGATAGGCCTTGTGCGCTGTAGTAGCTTCCCGAGGCGGTCATGGCCCGCCACGACGGATTTTTCTCCCATGCCCCTCTATGATTCAGCACGGGAAGCCAGGCATAGACTTTTATCCCCCGTCGATGGCACTGTTCGGCGACGTGTTTCAGCAAATCGTACTTTCCAAAATCACCCATCAGGTTCAACGGGTAGCTTGTCCGGTAAAAAGCCCCGTAGTGGGGATCATAGGCACGGTAGAAGACGAGGGTCACGCCCGCGGCCCGCCACCCCTGTGCCAGAGACTTGGCCAGTTCCTTGGGCCTTTGGCCCCGCTCATAGTGATAGGAAGGATCGAAACGAACGGAAATGGGATGGGCCACTTGAGGTTGGAGAGAGGGGCAATTCATGTAGCGAGCGGATCCCGAGTCCTGCACCCATCGGACAAAAGCCTTCACGGCAAAGATCAAAAACAGAAAACACAAGAGGATCGCAAAAAAAATAAAGATTTTTCTTCGGTTCATGATTCCGGATATCAAAGTTCTTTCGGGATTTCCCCACGTTTTTAAGCTCGCAGATCATAGGGCGCCCGCACCAGGATTCTCAGGTAACGCCACAAGAGCCCCATTCAAGGACCCTTCAATTCAAAAAATTACGGGCTGAATTCCAGGTATCCCACGCCATCCGATAGCATCCTCAGGACCACGACGAGGTCCTCGATCGTCACATCCCCATCGTGATTGCTGTCCCCGAGGGCACAAAATCCGACCCTCGCAAAATCGGGGTCGCTTCGGACCTGTGAGAGAATCTGAAACGTCGCCACCGCATCGGCAAGGTCCACGATCGAATCATAATTGGCATCTCCCACTATCAGGGAAGATTGCGGCCCAAATCCGGCAGAACCGCTAAGGCAGATCACCATGCCGTTGGCTGAAGCGGCCACGGTCTCTTCCACTCGGTCTCCCGTCGTGTCTGGAATGGAAGCCACGTGCTGGATAGCGCCCGATGTATCAAAAGGATAATACCAGAGATCCGCTCCATCGCTCGCAGAATCACAGCGGACCGAACTCAATCCCGTACCACAGACGATCTCCGCTTTCCCGTCACAGGTGAGATCGGAGACCAGGTCCATAGAAAGAACTTCGCCGGCCATGTCGCGCGTCCACAGAGGAAGCCCGGTCACCCCGTCGCAAAGATAAAGGTGGTTGTCGCGGCTTCCAAAGAACACATCCTTGGCTTCATCTCCCGAGAGATCTCCCGTGACCCGGAATGAAAAGACATCCCCCAGCGCCTGAGCAGACCAGACCTTCCGATCACTGGATACCATGCTCCCTCGAAGGCAAACGAGCGTATTCGCACCCGTTCCTGCCAGGATTTCTTTCACGCCGTCCCCATCCACATCGTCAAAGGAGCCGAGTGTCCAGATTCTGCCTCCGGCGTTATAGGCCCAGAGGGCTTCTCCCTTCGCCCCGTCGATACAATACACCTTCCCGTCGCCGCATCCGGCGATGACTTCCTCTTTCCCATCCGACGTGATGTCGGGAAATGGAGCCAAAGCAAACACGTCCGAATCCGTCGGGACCTTCCATAGCTCGGAACCGTCTTTCCCGCTGAGACAGAAGACGCTGTTTTCTGCGGTTCCGACCACGGCCTCCCTGCATCCGTCCCCGTTGATGTCATTGATGCCGGTAATGGCCCAGATGTCACCGCCCAGAGAAACCTTCCACAACTCGATCCCTACTCCGTATGCACTCCCCCCCGAAAAGCAGTGAACCTGATTGAATGCCGTCCCAGCCACCACGTCCTCCTGGTCGTCTCCGTTCACGTCACCGATTCCGGCAACGGACCAGACCGTACCCCCCGTTGCGGAAGACCACCACTGCTCGCCTCCGGCGCTTTCGATACAAAAAACCATATTCCCCGCCGTCCCGGCGATGACGTCAGGCAGACCGTCGTCGCTCACATCGGATATCACTGTAAGGGTCGTGACAGGGTCCTCCAGATCGTTTTCCCAAATCGGCTTTCCGTATTCCTGCGCCAAAGCCTTTCCCGGCAGCACAAGGGAAAAGACCACAAAAAGAATGTAAGGCCAAGTTTTTGTCCAGTTTATTTTCATTTCAAATTTCCTTGTGGAGCCTCAAATTCAATGACTCCGTTCTTTGTCCAAAGCTCCTTCACCTCCGGATCATCGAGCGGCTCCACTCCCTCACAAGGACAAGGAACGCGGCGAACCCCCGTGGCCGAATCTCTGCCTGAGCCTGAACGCAGAAAAAGCGATACTGCCCAGGATGGCAGGCCGAAATCTGGCTTTTCAGAATTCATTCCGGGAAATATAAGGGAGGTGATCCATGGACTCAATGAACTGGTTCACAGCCTGCGAGTGAATTAGTTCACAAGAAGGCATCGAAGGAAGGATGAAACCGGTTGGCATCATGAAAGCTTTCCCCGTGCAAGGCCATGGAGGAGAACCGGTCGTCCCGGCGATTATGGTGGAAGCCCTCTCTCATCCCTCTTAAAAAGGTTGCGGTTCTTGAGGCTCCGGGTTTTCCGAAGACGTCGCGAGGATGAGCTGAAGGGTGTGATCATCGAGGTTTACATAATACCATCCCATGAGGCGTAATCTCTCATTGATCTCCGAAAGGCTCCGCGACGGCATCACCTCTAATACATTGAGCAGATCCCTGACGAAGGAGGGAATATCCTTTGACCTCAATCCTTGCGCTTCCAGCCGTTCTGACAAAATGTGCTTTAATCGATCCATCTCAACACAACACCTCAAGCTCCAGACCCCGGAGCGGGTTCACTGAAAGACGTTTTTCCTCTTGGCGGGTGCTCTTCCGGAATGATGATTCTACGATAAGAGGCGACCGCGTCCATCTCCAATCGGGATTACCCCCACGAAATCCTCACGACGAATCAGGCAAATCGAGGGTATCGTTTCCACCCAATGCTGCACTCGCCTCAACGCTTGTAACTGAATTTAGAAAGCCCCTGACAAGCTTGAAGCTGTTTTCGCCCAGGCAGATCACGCTCATGCCAATGACGATGGGGTGAAGTTCGTTCACCTCAATCTCAATGCCGGGTTCTATTTGTATTCCATTCACATAGGTGCCGTTCTTACTCCATAAATCCTCGACAAAGTATCTGCTGTTCTTATTGCGGATTGTGAGATGATTCCGCGAGACAAACTCGTCCGTCAACCGAACATCGTTCTTGGGAGACCGACCAATAAAGACAGGCTGATTTCCAAGCTCAAAACTCGTACCTGCATCCGGCCCTACCAAAACATACGCTCTACACATCGCGGCTTCTCTTTTCAGTGGCAGGGGTCTTGGCGCTTCCAGGCGAAAAAACGTTTCCTTCTGCGGGGGAGGGCACTGGAGCCCGGCACTCGTTTCATGGGGCCTTGGTGAATCGTCGGTTGCTCACCGGGGATCCTCACCTTTGTCCCGAATCTATCCAATTTAAAATGAATTCAGCCGTGTTCGCGGGTTCAGAAGCCTTGAATATCTCCTGTACTGGCAGAGAACCCAGAACCTGGTTGCCCTGGGATTGTGATCGCACATGAAACAGCTCCAGCTCTCCCAGTTTTGACGAGCTGCATCACCCAGGCAGGTCTCATAATAATCACAGTCCTCCCACCTGTGAATGTCATCTTCCCCACTGGCGGTCAACTCGGCCCAACGGACGGGGTTTCGTCTATCCACGATTGTTTCCTCGTAACGCTGCTCCCAGGGTTTCCGACAAGGGAAAAGAGATTCAACGCCTCTTACCCCCTATTAGCATAAAGCAAAAATCATGCTCATTTGACTCGCAGATGGACATTTGAACGATTACGGGCACTTGAAAAGAGGACCTCGCCGAATAAAAAGAAAAGTATGAAAAAAAATACCAAAAACGGTGGAGAATTTTTTACCGCTTTTGGGCAAGAAGTCTCGCTCCTTGACCAAGACGGGCCGATGGCCGTCCTCGTGACGGAGCCTGGCCACCCAGCGCCGAAGTAAATTCTTGGGTTGCCCCAACTGTTAGGAACCGGCCCTTCAGGGATATATCGAAGGCCGACGCCTCTTTCCCTGTCGTCCAACCACCGACCCTATGCCTAACCCAATGAGCAGCACCAATGCGCCCATACCCAGCCATTTATATGCCCTGGAGGATCTCAACTTGGCGTTGTCTTCCTTCAGTGTTGCGATTTCTCTTTTCAATGCCGCCAATGCGATCTCCGTTTTCTCATGGGCCGTGCGAAGCTTCAGATAGTCTGCGGCCCCTTCTCTCAGTGACTCGTAATCCGCTTTTATCTTGGCAAGGGACTCATCTGTGTCTTTTAGTTTCTCCGAAAGTTCCCGCACCTCGTCCATCTTTTGGCTCAGCTCCCCCGAAACACGGGCCAGCTTTTCTTTGATGCCTGTATTCTCCTTCTTCAATGCCATCGCCTGGACTTCCCAGGGTTGACGCGTAATGAGATACCGACTCAAGACCCACCCTTCCTTGCTGTTCCGGGGATCATCCCCGATCCGGACACGACTCCAGTCACCACTTGACTCGAGAATTTCCACCGCCTGACCCGACGAGGGCATCGCAATAATTTGGTTTGCCGTGCTGGGACCGGTGCGAAGCGTTATTTGGAAAGAATCAGTCACGTAAGCTTGACTCGCCCATGCGGGGCCACACATTGAAAAATAGAGCGGCAAAATCAGAGGCAAGATCCATTTGAATTTATCCATATTTCACAACTCCTATCCCGGTGATTAAGAAATCTCCTGCGTAGAAATTTCATCACCTCTTCAATCACTTAGAGTTCTCGTATCTTCTCACATACTCCCCTGTGACTTCAAGGGCCTTTCTTCCGCCTATGTGCCTGAATATCCATAGATATTATCAACACCCTTCCTTTTGGAACCGGTGCGACGGAACCATTTTATCCAGGCCAATGGCACGTTGCGAGGATTGGCCACTTAAACAGGAAAAGCAGTGAGGCTCCTCCCGCCTTTTCTGGCGGGAGTCCTCCACCAGAGCTGGAGGGCTTAGTCACAACGAATGCTCCTTTTTCCGCGGATTATGGATTCGAAACATTGTTTTGCAGGCGCACCGGGAAATGATCCCACCGCGATTCCCGGTTCCGGCAGTCGGGAAAGGAGTGGGAATTCTCACATCTCCAAAAGCAAAAGGGGCCATCCCCTCGTTTAGCCCCTTGGTTTTCTTTTATGGTCCCTACGGGACCCGAAGCCGCGTCCCCCGCGTGAGAGGCAGGCCATACCGGTATAGCCTACGCCAGGCAATCTATCTAAGCCGTCGCCATGCTGTGATTTTCGGGGAATTCCGGCGGCGATCAAACTGGCCCATAAGCAGAAGGCACCTGTGGGGCTCGTCTATTTCTTTTGAATGCGCTTGAAAAAGACGATCCAGAGCGCACCCAGTGCGGCGATCACAAAACCTATGGACTCCAGTTTCAGACCCGGCAGCCCCATCATGAACCCGCCTACACACAGGGCGGCGCATGAGACCATGCCGGCCGGCGTTTTGACCTGAAGATTTCCCACGCCGACCAAATAGCCTTCCAGCACCGATGCAATGCACAACACTCCCAGGGTCGTGAAGGCAAAGGCCTGGAGGATGTCCCCGGCTCCAGCCTGCATTACCAGCGCAGGATTCAGGACGAATAACAAGGGCACCACGTATTTGACGCCTCCCAGCTTCATGGCCACAAGCCCTACCCTCATGGGATTGCTGCCTGCAATGACCGCCGCAGGAAAGGCCGCGAGGGCGACCGGCGGAGTGATAAAGGAGAGCATCCCCCAGTACATGACATAGAGGTGTACGGCGATTTGGTTCAGCCCGATCATCTCCAAGGCCGGGGCCAGCACCAGGGCCAGGAATACGTAACAGGCCGTGATGGTCATGCCCATACCCAGGACAAAGCTCGTCAGGGCGCCGAGGATAAGCATCAAAATGAAGTTGCCCCCGGCCAGGTTGACGATCTCCCGTGCAAAGGCCGCTGCCACACCGGTCAGCGCAAGCGAACCCAGGATCATCCCTACCCCGGCGAGGATTGCCACCAGTTCGGCCAGTAGCTTACCCGTAGACTGGATGAAATTTAGAAAGCTTTGAACCGTAAAACGGGTCTCCTTGCGGACCATGGCAAAGCCGATCAGGAATATCATGGAATAGAAAGGGGCCTGGCTCTCCATGCGAATGGCAAAGAGCACATAGAGCAACACGGCCACGGCCGCAAGATAGAACCACCCCTCCATGAGGGTTTCCTTCAAGGAGGGGATTTGATCTTTTTTCAGGCCCTTGAGCCCCATTCTCGCGGCGTATCCGTCCACCTGGATCAGAAGACCCAAATAGGCCAAAAAGGACGGAATGGCTGCAGCAAGGGCGACCTTGTAATACGAGATTGCTAGAAAAGCGGCCATGACAAAGGCCGTGGCCCCCATCACCGGGGGCATGAGCACCCCCCCCGTGGATGCGGCACACTCGATGCCGCCGGCATAATGAGGGGGATAGCCGCTCTTCTTGATCGCCGGAATGGTAATGGAACCCGTCGTCACCACGTTGGAGATGACGCTTCCACTCAGCGAGCCGAAAAGGGCGCTGGATAACACCGATACCTTCGCCGTTCCCCCCCGGGTGGCCCCGAGAATGCAGTAGGACAGCTTGAGGAAAAAAGCACCGCCTCCCGAGGCCTGCAAGGCCACACCGAAGATGATGAAACCGATTAGAATCATTCCGGCAACCCGCATCGGAATCCCCAGCAGGCTCTGGATGCTGAACACGTGGAAGGCGGCCGTCGTGGCAAAGGAGCGGCCGTGACCCTCCATGAATCCCGGCATGTGGGGGGCGAAAAGGGGGTAGAGCGAGAAGAACAGGATGATCAAAGCAAGCGAACTCCCCGAGGTCCGTCTCACCGCCTCCAGCACCAGGGCCCAGACGATCACCGCCATGACGAAGAGCTCCGTGGGGGCGTAGTAGGACCAACCTCCCTCAACGATATCGTACCCCAGATAGGCGAAATAAATTGGGATCGCAATGGTGATAAGACAGAGAAGCACATCCACGCAAAAATAGAGCTTCTCCGGACCCCTGATCTTGGGGGGAAACAAGAGAAAGACCATGGAAAGGTAGAAGGACATCAACATGTAGAGATACGAGTTTTCCATCAGCATCATGCCGAAAAAAGACAGGTGGAACACCTGAAAAATCGCCACAACAATGCCTGCAACGGAAAGAAGGATCGTCACCCACCGCCAGAACTCCGGAAGCGTCCTGTATCTTCCTTCCAGCCGTATTTTCCTCTCTTTCGCCATCGAAAGCCTCTCTTCCCTCGCCGGTCCATGAGGTTTTTTTGGGGAGGATCGGCTGGGATGGCACGTCTACGATCCCCCCTTGGGTTATTCTCCGTTGGTTTGTGGCTAGAAACCCGCCTCAGCCCTCTTCTTCAGCCAAAACTCCGGGAAATCCTTTGACTTCATCTTCAGATTCAGGGCCTCTTCCATCGCCTGGTCCCAGACCTTTTTCAGGTCCCGCTGATGCTCAAGCCGTTTCTGGTTCATGGCCTCCCGATCAGGCGTCCATAGCCCGGCCTCCTTCAAATAACGAACAGCGCCCTTGTGCATAGGAAGGGGATAGTCATCAAAGAGGGCCATACACCTTTTCGGGTTCCAGTAGGCCTCCAGGGATTTGTCCTTCTTTGCATACTCCGGGTAGAGCTCATGGAGGAGCTTGGTAATCAAGTAGGCCCTTTCCTCCGGCAGAAAATCGTAGACCAAAGCTATCGGGTACGCATAGGAAAGGGTGTTAAGGGATTTTTCCTCGGACAGTCCTGCGCCTATCGTGGCCTTAAAGTACCCGTAGGCCGGGTTGTTCTTTTTTACCCTTGCCCACCCCTCTTTGTAGTCCGGCGGCAGGTCGACGAAACGCAGTCCGTAGGGCATGGCCTCCATTTCGTAGGCCAGGGAGGCGGTAGGGTTGATGTGAGTGGCATCCAGCTTTTTCTCCATCACCATGCGGATGGCCGCGGTGTAGCTCGGCACGTTCACCTTGACCACGTCGTCCCATGTCAAGCCCGCAAACACGAGGTGTTGTTCGATAATCAGGTTCAGGGCCCCTGTAGGGAAATGCGCGAGACGTCTGCCCTTCAAATCCTTGTAATTCTTGATCTCGCTGTCTCCTCGCACGCCCAGGGCCAGTCCGGGATGTTGGGCAAAATATAGGGCACGCACGGGCTGTGGCCCCCAGGCCATGGTCCGGTAATCCTCCAGGCCCTCCTGCATGAAAAACGACCCCAGACCGTGAAAGGCTACGTCCGCATCCCTGAGACGAATCGGATAAACCCTCGGAATGTCGGTCCCCGCCGGGATGATTCTGATCTTAATCCCGTATTTGTCATACAGGCTGGTACTCACGTGACCTACCTGGAAGTAGCCGGACGAGCCCACGTCATAGGCCGTCCAGGTCATCATCTCGGGCATTGAAAGCTTTGTTTCGCCGGCAATGGCGAGTCCGGCTCCGAGTACCAGGACACCGGCCAAGGCAAAAAAAAGGCCAAAGCGAATCAATCGGTTCTTTCTTTTCATCATCTCCCTCCTTTTTATGAATGGTTAGAAAATGGTTTGGATGCCAAAAACTACGGGGAATACCTGCGTCCAGGCGGTGATCCTAAGGGCCTTTTTCGGCGCGGAGTATAATGTGGCTTCCCCTTGTGTGTCAAGGATAAAGTCAACCCATTATGTGGTGGATCACTCTTGTCCAAAAACGGTTTAGAATCGAAAAAATTGAAATCTATCTTCCTCCTCATGGAGCAACGCAGGCTTGGTGAAGAACCACACGAAAGACCGGTACGTCCTTCCCATTAAGGACGATCATCAATCGGGATTAAAGAAGATCAAATTTGAGTCGGCAAATGAAAAAGGCACCCAAGAGGCCCCTATCAACGGCAATGAACGAGGGGAGGTGTGATTGAGGTAGTTCCCACTCATTTTCATTGGTGGTCCCAACGGGACTCGAACCCGTGTCCCCGGCGTGAGAGGCCGATATCCTAGACCGCTAGACGATGGGACCCCGAAAACGAGGAAGCCGTGCCCATGGCGAGCACGGTCGCAAACATGGCTGGGGGACGAGGATTCGAACCTCGGTTAACGGGGCCAGAACCCGTCGTCCTGCCACTGAACGATCCCCCAGCTAAAACAAATAATTTCTCATTTGCCCTCAAAATGTCAAGGGAAAAATCAAACCACCTTCCAACAGCGCACTCGATGATCTTCTCCCACGCGGTGAAACCTGATTTCCTCCTTCCTGCATCGCTCTTCAACCAGCGGACACCTTCCCTGGAACTTGCATCCAGGGGGCGGATTCAGGGGCGTGGGGACATCACCTTCCAGGGACCTGAGCTCGATTTTTTGATCCGGGTCCGGCACGGGAACCGCTGAGAGCAAGGCCAGAGTATAGGGATGGAGGGGTTTCTTGAACAATTCATCGGCTGCGGCGTACTCCATGATGTGCCCCAGGTACATCACGGAAACGTGATCGCTCAGGTAGCCTACCACATTGAGATCATGGGAAATGAACAGGTAGCTGAGGCCGAGCTCATGCTGCAGGTCCTTCAGTAGATTAATGATCTGGGCCTGAATCGAAACATCCAGGGCTGAGATGGGTTCATCGCAAATGATGAGGGACGGCTCCACGCTCAGTGCACGGGCAATGCCGACGCGCTGACGTTGACCTCCGCTGAATTCATGGGGATAGCGCTCCGCACTGCCCGGTGATATGCCCACCATCTCGAGGAGCTTTTCAACACGCCCCTTCCTCTCTCTCCTCGGCACCTCCAGGATGCGGAGTCCTTCCTCCACCGACTGCCCAACAGTCATCCGGGGATTGAGGGAGCCATAGGGGTCCTGGAAAACGATCTGCATTTCTCTTCGAAGGGGCTTCATCTCCTTCTCGGAGATGGTACTGATGTCGCGCCCTTTGTAAAGGAGCCGCCCCCCATCGGGCTCCAGAAGTTTCAAAATCAGCCTGGCAACGGTGGATTTTCCGCATCCGCTTTCCCCCACGAGCCCGAGGGTCCTCCCCTTCTCGATCTCGAAGTCCACGCCGTCAACGGCTTTGACCCACCCGGTGATTCTCCGGAAGAAACCCCGATGCACGGGAAAATACTTTCTCAGGCCCTCGACGCGCACGATGGCGCCGTTATCCGGTTCCGGCGACCCGCCACTCGTCTCCGGTGCTCTCAAAGGCGGGGCGATCATTGCTCTCCCCTTTCAAAAAGGACCGGACACCGACTCACGTGTCCTTCGCCGTAATCGCACATCCGGGGAAATTCCTCGCGGCACGTTCCAATGGCAAATTCACATCTCGGATGAAACGGGCAGCCGCTTGGTTTGTAGGCGGGATCGGGCACCATGCCCGGAATGCTCCGGAGCCTTTTTCTTTGTCCGGTGCGGTCCGGCAGGGATGCAAGCAACCCCATTGTGTAAGGATGACGCGCCTGGCGGAAGATCTGAACCGTGTTTCCCTGCTCTACGATCAGGCCGGCGTACATGACATAGATTCGTTCCGCGATGTTGGCCACCACACCGAGATCATGGGTGATATATAAAACCGACATGTGACGCGATTTCTGCAAGGAGATGAACAGGTTCAGAATCTGAGCCTGGATCGTCACATCGAGGGCCGTGGTGGGTTCATCGGCAATGATCAGGGCAGGATCACAGGCCAGCGCCATGGCGATCATGACCCGTTGCCTCTGTCCGCCGCTAAGCTGGTGAGGGTAGTCCCTCAACCTCTCCTCGGGTGAAGGAATTCCCACATCCCTCAAAAGCCTGACGCATCTCTCACGCAATTGCCCGCCATCTACCGCTTCATGGATTCTGATGGCCTCACTGAGCTGGTCCCCGATGGGGAAGACGGGATTGAGCGAGGTCAACGGTTCCTGAAAGACCATGGCGATTTTTTTTCCGCGCACCCTCTGCATTTCTTCTTCCCCCAGGTGGAGGAGATTCTCCCCCTGGAAAAGGATCTCGCCGCCCGCAATCTCCCCCGGGGGCCTGGGAATGAGTCCCAGGATCGTCAGCGCGGAGACGGTCTTCCCGCACCCGGACTCTCCCACCAGGCACACGATCTCCCCCCGCCGCACCTCGTAGCTCACGCCATCCACGGCCCGCGCGAGCGTATCGTCCCCGCGGAAGTGAACCCGCAAGTCCTGCACAGAGAGAAGGCGGTCATTTTGAGCTCCTTCAGCCATGTCTCTCCCTCAGCCTCGGATTGAGGACGTCCCGCAGTCCCTCGCCGAACAGGTTGAAGGCCAGGACCACGATGAGGATGGCAAAACCCGGGATGAACGTGAGCCACGGGGCATCGAAGATAAAACGTTTCCCGTCCGAAAGGATGTTTCCCCAGGTGGCATCCGGAGGCGGGACGCCGAAACCCAGAAAACTCAAAGCCGCCTCCACCAGAATCGCACTGGCGATCCCGATGGTGGCCGAAACCAGTACCGGGGCGATGGCATTGGGCATCATGTGCCGGAAGATGATCCTGAGATCGCTCACGGCAAGCGCCTTGGCAGCGGTCACGAAATCCTGCTCCCGCAATGAGAGAAACTCCGCGCGCACGAATCGCGTGGTCCCCATCCAGCTCGTCAGGCCGATCACGATCATGATGTTGTAAATACTTGCCGGAAGAAGCGCGACCACGGTGAGAATCAGGAAAAAACTCGGGAAGCAAAGCATAATATCCACGATGCGCACGATAAAAGCGTCAACGCTCGTGATCTCCCGGCGCAGCAGGCGCAGCCAGAGAGGCAACGAGGCCCTCCCCCGGGCTTTCCTCACCAGGAAAGAGTTCGCTCTGCGGGCCGTTCCGAAAAGAAACAATCCCAATCCCGCAAGGGCGAAGCCCGTAAGGACAGAGGAACTTCCTTTGAAGGAAAAGACAAGAAAAAAGCCCGCTCCCAGGGACACGGTGCCCGCAACGACGATGCAGGCCAAAGGGAGATGATAGAACCGGATCTGTTCATGACCGAAGTAGCCCGCAATGCCTCCCATGATAATGCCCACAAGGATGGAAATCCCCACCGCCACGAAGCCCACGGTCAGGGAAACCCAGGCCCCCTGGAGCATTCTGGCAAACACGTCCCTTCCCAGGTTGTCGGTGCCAAAGAGGTAGATGCCCAGCGGCGGAACCTGGTCAGGGGGGACCATCTGGTAACGGGGTTTGGAGAGCGGCGGGCGGAGCTTTTCAGTGAGCCTCACCCTTGCCGGATCAAAAACAGGATCGCGACCGTAGGTCAGGAAAAGACCGACCAGGGCGGTCAGGAAGAAGACCACAAAAATGACCATGCCTGCCGTGGCGAGCCTGTTTTTCCTGAAAAGCCGCCAGAACTCCTCCAGCCGGGTTCTTCTCGGGGCCAGGGGTTCGTTCAGGTCCGAGAATGATCTTTCTTCCGCCTTCATCACAACCGTATCCTCGGGTCAACCACCATGTAGAGAAGATCGGAGATAAACGTGCCGCCCAGAACCAGCACGGCCGAAATGAAATTGATAGTCAGGATCACCGGGTAATTCCTGGCCAGGATCGCCTCATAGGCCATCCTCCCCAGCCCCGGCCAGGAAAAGATGGTCTCGATGATCACGGAGCCGCCGATCAGACCGGGCAAAATCAGGCCGAACATGGTCACAAAGGGGAGCAGGGCATTTCGCAGGGCATGCTTGTAATGCACCTGGTCGGGGGGCAGCCCCTTGGCCCTGGCAGTGCGCACGTAGTCCTGGCCTTCCACCTCCAGCATCTGGCTGCGAACGTATCTCGAAAGGACCGCGATCCCGCCGGTCGCCCCCAGAACGGAGGGAAGAAGAAGGTGCCAGATCCGGTCCATGAACCACCGAAGGGCAGACGCCTCTCCCAGCCCGAAAGTCTCCATGCCGATGACGGGCACATTGAACCAGCTCACCACGAAGATGATCAGCACGTAGGCGAAAAAGAAGCCCGGAATGGAAATGAGAAGATAGGAAAAGAAAGTGGCGGTGCGGTCAAAGGCGCTCCCCCGCAGGATTGCCGAGCGAATGCCGATCGGGAAGGAAAGCGTCCACGTGAGAAGCGTGCCCACGATGAACAGGGGGAGACTGTTCAGGAATCGCTGCCATATCTCCTTCAGGACGGGTTGGTTGTTCTTCCACGATACGGATTTTCCGGTGAAAAGGTCCTTGTAAAAGAGAAGGTATTGCACGTGAAGAGGTTGATCCAGATGAAAGGCTTTTCTGAACCGCTCCACCATTTCCGGGGTGAACTTGGGATTGAGCGGGTCCACCTGGCTCGGCTCTCCGGGTGCCAGGTGGATGATCAGGAAGGAAATAACGGAAACAAAAAACAGGGTGACGCTCTTTTGTATGACGCTTCGACCGATGAAGGATAACATCGCTAGATCCCTAAGTATTTCCATCTGCCGGGCACCGACCGGCACCGTGCGGCGGTTTGGGTGGAACCCTACTCGCCCGGCCCCTCGGCTGGAAATCGAGCCCGGCGTTGGCCGGTGCCGTCCACAAACAGCACAGGGTTGCTTCCCCTCTCTTTACCCCTTCCCACCTGGGGAGGGGAATTCATGAATGGACACTTCCTACCCCTCGGCCGCAAACCTCGGCACTTGGGGAAGCTTTATCCACCTGTTGAAGTAAAAGGTATAGTTTCCTGTTTTGGTCGGCGTGATTTTCTTATAGACCACGTTTCCGTCCCGATCCCGTTCCTTGATCACGATTCTTTTGTCCAGGACCGCCGTCCATTTCCCCACATAGAGGAAGGTGTAAGGCTGTTCGCCGGCGATGATCTCGTGGAGCCTGTGACAGGATTCCACCTGCTTTTGGTGGTCGTATTCCTGCCTGATCTTGAGGATCAGCTCGTCGGCCTCCTGGTTTTTGAAACCCACGAAATTCAATTGATGGGGGTGGGTCTGGCTCGAATGCCATATCTGGTAGAGGTCGGGGTCGATGCCCATCTGCCAGCCCAGGATCAGGGCATCGAAATCGTGCTTGTTGACCCGCTCCTGGATGAAGACGGACCATTCCACCCGATCGGTTCGCACGTCGACGCCGATTTTCTTCCAGGCATCCTGGGCAATGGCCAGGATTTCTTCCCGGATCGGATTGCCGTTATTGGTAATCAAGGTAAACTGAAGTCTCTTTCCATCCTTTTCGAGCCAACCTTCCCGATTTGGACTCCAGCCCGCTTCGGCCAGAAGCTTCAGCGCCCCTTCGGGGTCATAAGGCAGGGGCTGGATGCGCTGGTTGTAGTAATCGGTCTGCTTCACAAAAGGCCCGGTGATCCGCTCTCCCTGTCCATACATCACGTATTGAATGATCTTGTCCACATCGATGGCCATGCCCAGGGCCCTGCGCACCCGGGGATCATGGAAGGGTTCCCTGCGCGAGTTGTACCCGATATAGGTATATCCCAACGAGAGTCCCGAGAAGGCCTGGTATTTGGGCTCATTTTTCAATCTCTTCACCTGGTGCGGCGGAACCCCGTAGTGATCGACGGTTCCGGCATAGAACTCCATTTCCTGGGTCAGCAAGTCCGGGATGATGCGATAGACAAACCGTTCGTAATTGGGCGATCCCTCCCAGTAGTCATCGAAACGGTCCAGAAGGATCTCCTGATCGGACTTCCACTCCCGGAACACGAACGGACCACAGCCGATGGGATGCCGGTTGAAAAGACTCTCCCGCATGGAAAAGGTACCCGGATCCTTCCCAAGACGCCTTGCCTCCTCCTTCATGGCTTCCCCGTTGAGAAGATGCTCCGGGAGCATGCCTATGCCCCAGGTGCCGATGGCCGGTGAATAGAGCCGCTTGTAAACGATGCGGACGGTCAGCGGGTCGATCACTTCGACGGTTTTAACCGGCTCATAGTCGGCGACACGGGGGGAGAGGTTCTTTGGATTCATGATCGCTTCGTAAGTGAACTTCACATCGCCGGCATCGAAGACATGGCCGTCATGGAATTTCACCCCGGGCCTGAGGTGAAACAGCACCACGGGATTGTGTTCCGTTGCCGGGAGCACCAGGGCGGCGAACGCGGCCAGCTTCTCTTCAGGAACCGGGGAGTTCGCGGTCACGTATTTCTCCGGACGGAAGGAGACAAAGTAATCTTCTCCCAGGAGTCGGGCGAGATTTTCAAAAAGATCCTGATCCACTTGGGAGAGGGCGAGTTTGATTCGGAAAGGGGCTTGAACCCGGAGCTTCACCTCCCTCGGTTTCCCCGCCCCCGACGGAGCCCTGTCATGCAGGACGGTTTCGAACTGCCTTGGAGGGAGAAGGGAGACCTCCCTGATCCGCTCCAGGGAGGGTCTCAGAAGAGGGTCCGCGGAGGTTTCATCCCGCTTCGCCTCCAGGATCAAATTCACCAGGGCTTCCGGCTCTTCCCGGTCAAGGCCGGGCACTCTTGCCGACTCGTTGAAGTAGAAGTACGCCTCTTCGTAAATCTCCCACGAAACGGCAAGGCGACCCCTCAGCCGGAGTTCCTCATCCCGGTCGAGCAGCCCCTCGAAGACCATGAGCTCGATGTCGCTGCTTGCCGAGTCCGCGGAGAGAATCGGATTGAGCACACTGGCATCGCCTATGGACGCCGTAATGTACTCGGAGAGGCGCTCCGGGTTCCCCTTTGTCTGCTCCTCATAGTTGGGCACCCAGAAATAGGACTGGAGCAAGAAAAGCACAAGCACGGTCGGGATGAAGATGAGAATCCATTTGATACTCATGGAAGGCTTTACATTCCTTTTCCGGCGGGTGTTTTTTAATGGATCTAACCGGATGTTTTCACAGCGCAATCGCCGTTCACCAATTACATACGATCGGGACGCCCCAGTCAAGCAAAAATGCCCCGTTCGGACAGCCCGTTGACATTTCGAGGCCTTTGGGATAGTCGTGAATCGTGGATTGTCCAGAGGCCGCGAACACCAAAAGCCCAGTGTTTAGAGGCAGTGAGGCTCCACCAGCAGAGCTGGTGGCCTCGGGAGGCCCCCTCAAAGGGGGCACTTGATTGCACAACTTTCCAAAACTTGAACAATATTTCCTCCCCCTTGATGGGGGAGGTGAGGTGGGGGTGGAAAAAAGAAGGATGAAACACAATCACTCTACCCCCTCCCCTAGCCCCTCCCACCCCCGCCAAAAAGGCGGCAGGATCTTCGACACGGGAGGAGAATTTCTTGTAGATGCATTCTTGTCCCCCGGATCGGTAGAACCTATCCCTGTCCTCCACCGGAGGTGGAGGGTTTAGTGACAATTAAAAAATGAGGTGCGAGATGAAAGCAACCACCGTTTCGGAAATGCGGGAACTGGACCGCACAGCCATCGAGAAATTCGGCATCCCCGAAGAAATTCTCATGGAAAACGCAGGGGAGGCCGCATACTTCGCCTTGTCGAAGGAGTTCGGCATTCGAGGGAAAAGATTCCTCGTCTTTTGCGGCATGGGGAACAACGGGGGAGACGGATTCGTCATCGCGAGAAAAATCCATAGCAGCGGCGGAGCGGTCAAGGTGTGCGTCTTGGGTGACCCGGGGAAATTCAGGGGGGCCGCAAAGCTGAATTTCCACATCCTTTCCCGCATGCCCATCCAGGTGCGGCAGATTGAAACGGTGGAGTCCTTGACCACGGAACTGACCCACACAGACGCCGTCGTGGATGCCATCTTCGGCACAGGCCTCACACGGGATGTGGAAGGATTCTATGGAGAGGTCATCGAAAGGATCAACGGCAGCGGGAAAGTCGTCTTGGCCGTGGATATCCCCTCGGGTGTTCACGGGGACACGGGCAAGGTCATGGGGACTGCGGTCAGGGCCAATTATACCGTGACTTTCGGGCTCCCGAAGGTCGGGAACTTGCTCTACCCTGGATATGACCTGTGCGGAAAGATTTACGTGACGCACATCTCTTTTCCCCCCTCCATGTATGACGCTGTTCCATGTGAGATCAACAAGCCTCCAGGCCTGCCCCCCCGGGACAAAAGGGCTCACAAAGGGGATCTCGGTGAGGTGCTTTTCATTGCGGGTGCGGCGAGTTATTTCGGAGCCCCCTATTTCGCCGCCCTGTCTTTTCTGAAGGCGGGCGGCGGATACTCCCGCCTGGCAGCCCCTCGCTCCATCACGCCCTTTATCGCCACCAGAGGAAGCGAAATCGTCTTCGTCCCCCAGAAAGAGACCGCAGCGGGGAGCATCTCCCTCGAAAACAAAGGGGCATTGATTGAACTCTCGGAGAAGATGGATATGGTGGTCCTGGGACCCGGCCTTTCCCTGGAGGAGGAAACCCAACAGCTCGCAAGGGAGCTGGCAAGAGAGATCCACAGACCGCTCCTCATCGACGGAGACGGCCTGACCGCCCTCTGCAGGGATTTGCAAATCCTGAAGGAGCGGAAGGCGGAGACCATCCTCACGCCTCATCTTGGGGAGATGTCCCGAATCACCGGGATCCCTGTTCCTGAAATAGACCTGCAAAAGGTCGAGATCCTTCAGCGGGCCGCACAAGAGCTCCATTCGATCATCGTGCTCAAGGGCGCCCACTCCCTCATCGGCTATCCCGAGGGCGGAGTCTTCATCAACCTGACGGGCAATCCCGGCATGGCCACGGCCGGAGCGGGCGATGTGCTCACGGGGACCATCGCGGCCATGTTCGGACTGGGCCTTTCCATCCCGGACGCGGTCCGAAAGGGAGTCTTCATCCATGGATTTTCAGGGGACCTTGCCGCTCACATGGAGGGAGAGGACGGCATCACAGCCCGGGACATCCTGGACTACCTTCCTCTGGCTGTGAAAATGGACCGGGAAGGAATCGACGAGGAGTTCAAGGTTCGCTACGAAGGTCCCGTGGTGATCTAGGGGGCCACAATCCGCCTTGGCGGGCACCCGGGGCCCTGGACCTGGACCCGGAGAAACCCGATCCCTGTTAGAATCCCGGCAGCTTGAATTTCAGGGTCACCTCCCCGGTGGCCCTGTCAACCCGAACCATGCGTCCGGGATCGCCGGTTGCCACCAGCTTTTTCCCGCTGGCCATTTCCAGAAGGCCGCTGATAAACTCCATGCCCGAGTTCAAAACGGCTTCAATCTTTTCAGGCGGGGAATCAAGCAAAGATTTCTCCGAGTCATCTCCCCCGCCTTCAGATCCTTCCGATTCACCGGCAGCGACCACCGAACCATCGGAATTCAGATCCAACTGTTCTTCCGCCGTAAAATCCAGAGGTTCATCGGTTCGCGTGAGAACTTGGGGATTGAGATAATAAGGCGTGTCCTCGGGCACCTCTTCAGATGGCGGGGAGTCCCGATGCGCCTGGAGCGGTTCTTCGCCCATCATTTCCCGCAATCGATTGAGTAATTCGGTGCGCTTCTCGTGGGAGAACTCCACCTTATCCATTCCACCTTCGAAAACGCCTTTAAAAAGATCGGTCTTGAGTTGAATTCCCGCAAAGATTTTTTCTTCGATACTGTCCTTGGCAATCAAATTGACCACATTGACGCATCGGCTCTTCTGGCCGATCCGGTGTACCCTTCCGATTCGCTGGTTGAGCCGTGCTGGATTCCATGGAAGCTCAAAATTCACCACGCAGTCCGCCGCCTGAAGGTTCAGTCCCGTCCCGCCGGCATCTGTGGAAAGAAACACCTTGCAGTCCGGGTTGTGCGTGAATTCATCGATCAGGGCTTGTCGCTTCTTCACGGGTATCTTGCCGGAAAGCTCCACAAAAGGGACCCTGACTTCTGAAAGGTGCCGGGCAATGAGAAACGTCATGGTGGTCCATTCGCTGAAGATCACCATCTTCCGGTTGTTTTGAACGACCAGTTCGTCGACGACCCCCTCCAGTTCTTTGAGCTTGGGGGAAATATGGGTCTTGCGGTCTATGAGATAGGTGGAATTGCAGACCATGCGCATTCGTAGCAAGAGCTCCTGAATACGCCGTAAATCCATGGGCGTCAGGTATTTCTTGTTTAGGAGGGGCAACAGGGACTGCACATACCCCGCGTGGATCTTTCGCTGTTTTTCATGGAGATCGATATAATAATTGTTCACCAATTGGTCCGGAAGATCCGAAAGCACCTCCTCTTTTCGCCGGCGGATGACAATGGATTGAAGCTTTTCATGCAATTGGTCCAAATTGCGATAACCAAGGATCTTCCCCTTCTTATGGCGGCTCAGCATGAAATGGTCGGCGGCGAAACGCCAGAGGGGGGAAAGGAGATGAGGATCGAGGAATTGAACGATGGAGTATACATCTTCCAGCTTGTTTTCCAGCGGCGTCCCGGTGAGTACCAGCGCTTCTTTCCTGGGAATCTGCTTGACCGCATCGGCGGTTTTGGTGGAGAAATTTTTGATCCTCTGCGCTTCATCCAAAATGACCAGATCCGGTCTGTAGAGTGACACCATGGTCACATCCCTCAGCACCGCTTCGTAGTTGGTGATCTTGAAATAACTTCCGTTTCCCGCATATATCGCCTGGCGCTGCATGGGCGAGCCGGAAACGATCGTGGCTTTCTCGTCGGAGAAACGTTCGATCTCCCGTTTCCACTGCTCCTTGAGGGAGGCCAGGGTGATGACGAGGACTTTTTCGAAGCCGAAAATCTCTCTTTTAAGAATTGCCATGGCAATCGCCTGAAGGGTTTTTCCCAGTCCCATTTCGTCGCCGATGAGCACGGCTCTTTTGAACAGGCCGAATTCGATCCCTTTTTCCTGGTAAGGATAGAGCTCGGTTTTTAATTTCACGGACGGCGGTGTTGTCCTCTGCGCGAGCTTCGCCATTTCCTTTTCCTGAAGGTGGCGGTCCAGACGGTTAAGCACAGGCTCCTGGATCCGAATTCTCTTGTTCCCGTTGACGCGGGCAAGCAGGGGCAGCAGATCGGAAAGCTCCTTGCCGGTGAATTCTCCTTCGGGACTAAAACACCGGGACAGGATGCCGTCTAGTGATCTGATCGCGGAGTCGGGCTGTTCGGAAAAAAGCCGGGGCTCGTTTCCCACCGAATCCCAGAAGATATCCACGAAAGGGAACCGTTCCCGGGAGAGCCGTTTTTTGAAGTTCCGCTTTTTCCTCAAAAAATTGGTCACAAAGATCAGGTGCTTACAGGTTCCCAGGCCATTGGTCAGAAAATCCGGACACGTGCAGTGTCCCTGCCCGGTTGCCGGGTCGTGGAGGGTGACCACATACTGTCTCCCATTCGCCGTCTCCACCAGGTGCTCCCCTTTCAGCATTTCCCCCTCTGTGAGCGCAAAGGCTTCATGCCCGGCGCGCTGCCGTCGGTCTTCGAGGGCTTGATTTCTGATTTCCTCCGGACTCAGGTGCGGCTCCTCGATCGATGTTCCGGCATTTGGCGAGGAATCCTCTCGCCAGCGTTTCATGATATCGAGACTGGTGAGTAAAGCCGCCACGATATGCTTGCAGCCCTTTCCCGGATAGGGGCAGTCGCAGGAGGTCTTCAGGTTGCCGTTTGTAAACTGAATTTCCGTGGTGTAATCGCCATAGTTACCGTCCACCACGTAGGCGAACCGTCCATCTTCCGGTGCCATCTCCCTCAGCGCAAAGGAACCATGTTCATAGATCTGAACTCCCCTCTGGTAAATCACAGCGGAGTCCGCCACCTGCCGACGAACAAACTCCCGGGTCAATTCAACCACTGGAAAACCCCCTCTCCCTGGACTCGGATCTCCTGTGCTCGTGACCTTAAGATCATCAACGAGCACCATATGTGGTATAGCACTTTCTCGATCATCCCTAGATACAGAAAACGCGCTGCCATGTCAATGAAAAATACGTTGGCCATTGGCCGGCCCGGTGCCGTGAAAAAAACCTGGTTCGCCCTACCCTTGATCCCCTCCCATCAAGGGCATGAGAGAGTGAGACTCCTTGCGCAGAGCGGGAAGCCTCGGGAAGTCCCCTCGATGGGAACTTGATCGATTATTTTCGGTCGCACCGTCATTCATGGCAACAGACCCCGTCATTCCTGCGAAGCTTGTGGCGGACTTGATCCGATAGCAGGAATCCGGAAGACAACCTGGATTCCGGGTCAAGCCCGGAATGACCATTTAATGGTGTTTCGTGGCAGGCTTATTTTTGGAAGCGGAAAATATGGGACACGCGGGGTTTGACAAACAGGGGCCGAGGGGGATGTAAAGAACGTTCATGAAATCCCCCCCCTGCCCCCCTTAAAATAAAGGGAGGTTGGATCATCCTCAGGAAATCAATGAAACCTGATTTTTCACTTTCAGATGCCAAGTTAGAAAATCTAGCACTGACCGATCAAAAAGCCTGAATTTGGGTGTATCAGTAATGACCCCGCGCCATAAATCCCTGCGCATAGGGTGTTGGCCCTGGACCGATGGCCTTATACGGGCAGGATGAAAATCATAGGATGATTCCCGCTACACCGCCTCCTCGATCATCGCCATGATTTGTGAGGTATCAAAGCCCTTCAAATGGATGGCACCGGACCGGCAGGAGGCCACGCAAAGCCCGCAGCCTTTACAAAGCTCGGCCTGGATTTCCGCCTTCCCCGTTTTTGCATTGAACATCGGAGCGGAAAACGGGCAGATGGATACACAGACCCCGCAGCTGCTGCAAAAGCCTGGATCGACGACGGCGATGGTTCCGCTTACAGGGATCGTCTTTGCCGCCAGCAGGGTCACCGCCCTTGCGGCTGCGGCCTGGGCCTGGGCGATGGACTCATCGATCGGCTTGGGGGCATGGGCAAGCCCGCAGAGAAAGACCCCATCCGTGGCAAAATCCACCGGCCGCAGTTTCACGTGGGCCTCCAGAAAAAACCCGTCATCGTTCTGCGGGATCTTGTAAAACTGCGCCAGGGGATTGTCCTTCTCCGGCACAATCGCAGAGGCCAGAACCAGCATATCCGGCCGAATCTCCATCTGTCTTCGAAGCACCGTATCCGTGAAGCTCACCTTCAGTGCTCCCTCATCCAGCCCCACCTCCAGGTCTTTTTCAAAATCGAACCGGATAAAGGCAATGCCTTTTCCCCTCGCCTCCCGGTAAAGATCCTCCCTCTGTCCATAGGGCCTCATGTCCCGGTGAAGCACAAAAATGTTCGTCCTCGGGTTCATTTCCTTCAGCTTCAAAGCGTTGTGGATCGACTGGGTGCAGCACACCTTGGAACAGTAAGGCCGTTCCGGAATCCTCGAGCCCACGCACTGGATGAACACCACCGTGTTGAGATCCCCGAGGGAAGAATCCTCCTCCAGGAACCGCTTCTCCAGCTCCAATCCGGTCACCACCCGCCCGTCCTTACCGTAAAGATACTCGTCCGGCTTCAGCTCCGAGGCCCCACAGGCGACGATGGTCACCCCGTGCTCCAGAACCTTCTCCTCTTCTCCCGTCTCGATGGTGGTCTTGAAATTCCCCACAAATCCCGTCACTTCCTTGATCCGGGAATTGAGGTACACCTCAATGTGGTCCGTGGCGCGAACCGCTTCAATCATTTTACTGAGGCTCTCCTGCACATGCTCGCCCTTCCACGTCTCGTGAAGGAACCGCGCCTGTCCCCCCAGGCCATCGGATTTTTCCACCAGGTACGTGCGGTAGCCCTGATCCGCCAGGTTCCTGGCGGCGGCCATCCCCGCTATGCCACCACCAATCACCAGCGCCTTCTGATCCATCTCCAGCAGAGGTTCCACCAGCGGATCCAGAAGACCCACCTTGCCCACCGCCATCCTCACCAGGTCCTTCGACTTCTCCGTGGCCACGGCCCCATCGTCCTTGTGCACCCACGAACACTGATTCCGGATGTTGGCCATCTCGAAAAGATACTTGTTGAGCCCCGCATTGGTCATCGTTTCTTGAAACAGCGGCTCGTGAGTCTTGGGGGTGCAGGCGGCCACGACCACCCGGTTCAACCCCTGCTCCCCGATCACCTGTGCCATCTTCTCCTGCGTATCCTGGGAGCAACTGAACAGGTTTTCTTCCGCGTACACCACACCGGGAAGCCCCCTGGCATACTCCACCACCGCGGGAACATCCACCACGCCCGCAATATTGGTCCCGCAACAACACACAAACACCCCGATGCGGGTCGGCTCTCCCCGGATGTCCCTCTGTTCGGGCACCTCCTGGGTCTTCGTCAGAGTCCAGCGCGATTCGGAAAGCCGGCTCCCCGCCACTCCCGCGGCGGCGGAGGAGTCGATCACCGAGGAGGGAATATCCTTCGGTGACTGAAACGCTCCGCACACATAAATCCCGGGCCTCGAACTCTCCACCGGCCTGAAGCTGCCCGTGGAGGCATAGTTGTAATGATCCAGTTCCACGCCCACATTCCTGGCGAGTTCGACCCCCTCCTTCGTCACTCCAAGACCCACCGAAAGGACCACCATGTCAAACTCTTCATCCACAAGCCTGCCCCCGGCGTCCACGTACCGGAGCAGGTGGCCTCCACTCTCTGCCACCGGCAGGATGTTCGTCACCTTCGATTTGATAAATCTCACCCCGAGCTCGTCTTTCGCCCGGTTGTAGTACCGCTCGAAATCCTTCCCGTTGGTCCGGATATCGATGAAAAAAATCGCCGTGTCCAAGCCCTCCTTGCTGTGCTCCTTCGCCAGCATCGCCTCCTTGATGGCGTACGTGCAGCACACCGCAGAGCAATACCCCCTGGCACCCAGGTGTTCGTCCCTCGATCCGATACACTGGAGCCAGGCGATTTTTCGCGGCTCCTTTCCATCCGACGGCCTCACCAGATGACCACCATACGGCCCGGAGGCGGAAAGAATCCGTTCAAATTCCAGACTCGTCACAATGTTCGGATACCTCGCGTACCCGTACGTGTCATGAACCCCGGGATCATAGGCCTCCCCTCCCTGGGACAAAATCACCGCTCCGACCTTCAGCTTGACCTCCTTCTCCTTGTCCTCGAAATCGATGGCTCCGGCGGGGCAGAACTTCTCACAGGCCCGGCATTTGCCCTTGGAAAAGTAGATGCACTCGTCCCTGTCGATGGCATACTTCAAAGGCACCGCCTGCGCATACTTCACGTAAATCGCCTTGCGCTTGGTCAACCCCTCATCGTATTCGCTCCCCACTTTCTTCGGGCACTTCTCCGCGCACAGACCGCACGCAATGCATTTGTCCATATCCACAAACCGCGGGGACTGGGTCAGGGTCACCTCAAAATTCCCCTCCTCCCCACGGATTTCCTTCACTTCGCAAAGGGTCATCAACTCAATATTGATGTGCCGGCCGACCTCGACCAGTTTCGGCGAGATAATTCACATGGCACAGTCGTTGGTGGGAAAGGTCTTGTCAAGCTGCGACATCATCCCCCCGATGGATGTGGTTCTCTCCACCAGGTAGACGTAGTACCCGGAATTGGCAACGTCCAGCGCAGCCTGCATCCCGGCTATCCCACCTCCAACGACCATGACGGAACCGGTTGTTTCCTGTGACATCTTACGTCTCCTCACTCAAGAAAGATGTGACATTGCTGATGTCGATCCGATTCATGGAAATTCCCAGGGCTTCCGCATCCATGCCCATGGACAAACCGAGAAGCTGGGAATAGAGAACGGCTCCAAGAGGTCCCCCGTTCCCTTTATGAAGGATCATCATTTTCTGAACCGTGTCAAATTGAATCTGGCAATAGGGACACGCCGTACACAAAAAATCGGCTCCGGATCTCCTGCCGTCCTCGAGCTTCCTTGTGGTCAACGTCACGGACAGCTCGTCGTTGATCCCCATTAACGGGGCGCCGCAGCATTCCAGCTTGGTGGCCCAATCCACGCTCTTTGCCCCGGTGACTCTGACCAATTCGTCGAATACCGTGGGGGCGACAGGGTCGTCGAACCGAGTGACGGCGCTGGGCCGGAGAGCATGACATCCATAGTGGGTGGCAATCTTCAGGTTCTTGAAGGATCTGGATATCTTGCTCTTCAAGGCAGCGATGCCCACATCGTGGTAAAGCACCGAAAGGAGATGTTTCACCTGGACCCTTCCCTCATAGTTCAAGCCGCTGTCGTGGAGCGAGCGGTTGATTTCCCTCTTGAGCTCCCCGTGCTCCTTCAGCAAATATTCCGCTTCCTTGAACGTGCCATAGCCGCACTTACAGAGGACCAGCAGGTCCAGCCCGGCTTTTTCAGCCAGCGCCATGTTGGACGCGGCTGAAAGGACAAAGGCCTTTCGATCCAGGTTCTTGAGGGGATACCCGCAGCAGTTGAACTCCCGGATATCAACCGGCTCAATATCCAGTCTTTTCAAAACGGCCCTGGAAGAGGTTTCATACTGACTCACCCGGGCGGGAATGTTACACCCCAGGAATAAGGCGTATTTCATTTTCATGCCTCCACCTCCCCCACCTCCGGGCTCTCATGGCACGATTCGGGGGGGTTGCTTGGATTTCATAGAAGGCTTCCTGCCTCGTTTCAAGAAGACCTCAGGTTCTTGACCGCCAGGTTTTTCAATCGATACAACAGATCCGCAACCTTCACCTTTTGAGGGCAATGCTCCTGGCATTGATAGCAGGTCACGCAATCCCAGAGCATCCTCGGACCCGTGGCCATGTCCACAAGGCCAAGACCGAGGCAGCACATGATTTGATGGGGCAGCAAACCCAATTTCTCCTCGGGATTCTCGTAGCAGCCTACCACCGGGCAAACCGTGGTGCAGTTCTGGCATCCGAAGCAGTAAGCGAATGTCTCTGCATCCGGAAGCTTCTCCAGCGTCGACGATCCATTGCCCTTGAAGTGAAGCGGCCTGCTTCGATCCATGAGGTTCTGGAAATCCTTGGAAGCCGCCTCTTTCGCCCCTTCCACAGGTCGAGGGTAGTCGTAAGGTTGCAGTTTCTCTCGATTCAACCCCCGGACAAAGGAATAGGGCGAAAGCACGCAGGGGACCGGAACCGCCCTCTGAATCAAATCCTCCCTCACGTTGATCCAAAGGTCCCTCAGGTTGATTCCGGCGGGACAGACCACCGTGCACCGGTCGCAATTGGTGCACACATAGATCCCCTCCTGGATCGCCTTCAACTCCTCCGGGCTCAAGGTTTTTCCGGCGACGAGTCTCTTGAGGAAAACCATCTTTTCCCCGGGCAGAATGAATTCGTTCCCCAAGGCCTCGAAGGCAGTCGAAGCCGAACACCGGAGACTGCATGTTCCGCAGTGCATGCATGCATCAAGCTCCATCGCCTGTCTCGTGGCGACATTGAGCGGATCGGAGGTGCCCGGTTCCATGACCGCTTTTGCCAGCAGACTGACCGGGGTCGCGATCACATGGAACATCTTGCTGAAGGGCAGATACGCAAGCCCGAAAAAACACGCTAGGATGTGGACATACCAGAGGAAGCTCACGCTGCCCATCCGATCAAGTGCGACCGCAACGGGACTCACGGCCTTTGCCACGGCATAGCCCGTAAAAGCCCATTGCGGCCTGGAATGGCACGCAGCACAGCTCATATCGTGCAGTTCAAAACCGTTTTCCAGAACCTCTTCACTGAAAGGCCCTTTCACATCAGGGGATACCACCGCGAAATTTTGAACCCAATAGCTCTCCAAAGCCTTCAGCTCTTCCTCGTCATCCGTATCCGAGAAGTTCTCCACCATGCGTTGAAATTCCGAATGGGACGTAATCTTGATCCCCTCCAGGAAAATCCCCGAAAGCATGACCACCGCCATGATGATGATCGCGTAGCGGTCCATGGCATTGGTCCTCATGCGGGGCACCCTCAGGATGGCGCGTCGATAGATGGCGATCACGACCCCCACGACGACCATCAGGCCGAACAGGTCTCTGAGAAACATGAACGGGTTGAGGGTGGAATAGTACTCACTGAAAAGTTTAGCGGTTATGAATCTATCCAGGGCATGCATGAGCAGAAGCAGCATGAACCCCCCATAGATGAGCATGTGCATCAACCAACGAAGGAAATCTTCCTTCAAAATTCTCCGCTGAAGGATCACATCGAGGAGGAATGCCTTTAAGAGATCGAGGATCTTTGGACCGAAGATCACCCCCGCAATCCCCTTCAACCCTGCAAAGACCCTCCCGGACGTTTTCGTATTGCGGCTCGAGATCCCCACCTTGCGAGAAAACCAGGTCGATACCTTATAGACGATCCCGATGATGAAGATGGCAAGAGAGGTATAGAGGAGCACGGAAAAAACCATAGGAACCTCCTTTGTCCCGGTCGAGAAAACAAAAAAGCCGCCCGGGCCCGGACGGAAGATCAGCTCAAAAAAACGCCTGCACCGTATTTATTCATGCGGCTAAGTCCGGGTTTTGTCAAGAGATTTTTTTCACAAACTCTCCTCCCGAATGCCTCCGGTCAGCCCTTTCGGCCGCATGGGTCCGCTCTGGCCGCGCAAAATTTCGGTCCCGGGAACCGAGCAAAGACCCCTAAAACCCCACCCGAAACCCGCTGCAACAGGCAATGCCAAATTCCAAGACCCCGGAGAAGCTTCATCACTTCCCGCGTTTCCCGGCTGAGGATCATCGAGAGGCCGAGGGGAATGGGGAAGGAGTCCTGTCTCCAGGTAACCCATCACCCCTTTACCGCTCTTTTGTTGACCACCTCTCAGGCTTTGATGTAGATTGCGGGGTGGAGACCTCACGGCTTGGGGAAGACGACCGAGCGGCTTGGGCAGCAGGGGAGGGCATCGGAGTCATGAAGCGCAATTTCGACGCCTCAGAGATCGGCATCTGTATAAAAGGCGGGGGCGACATCGGCTCCGGTGTGGCGTGGAGGCTATATCATTGCGGTTTCAAAGTATTCGTCACCGAGACCCATCGGCCCATGGCCGTGAGACGAAGGGTGGCCTTTTCCGAGGCCGTGTACGATCAAAGGACCATGGTGGAAGGCGTGGAAGGCTGGCTTGTCCGAAGGGCGGAGGAAATCCCGCCCGCATGGGAGAAACGCAAAATCCCGGTTCTCGTGGACCCCTCCTGCCGGTCCAGAGAGATCATCAAACCCCACGTGCTCCTGGATGCCATCCTGGCCAAGAAAAACCTCGGGACGACCGTCCGTGACGCGCCCCTGGTCATTGCACTGGGTCCGGGCTTCGAGGCCGGAAAGGACGCTCATTTCGTCGTGGAAACCAACAGGGGCCACCGGCTGGGCCGGCTCTTGACCGCCGGTTCGGCTGAAGCGGATACCGGCGTGCCGGGGCCGGTGCTCGGCATCACCACGGACCGGGTGCTGAGAGCCCCTGGGGACGGCTTGTGGAGAACCGATCTGGAGATCGGCACCCTGGTGAGAAAGGGTGAGAGAATAGGCTCCGTCTCCGGGATTTCCGTGAACGCAGCGGTGGACGGCGTCTTGAGAGGCCTGATCCGCCCTGGGATTCCGGTCAAAAAGGGGCTCAAAATCGGGGACATCGATCCCAGAGGAAACCCGGCTCACTGCGATACCATCTCCGACAAGGCACTTGCCGTCAGCGGCGGCGTGCTGGAAGCGATCCTCCGCTATTTTGCGGGTTAGGAGGAGGGAGCTTTCTCCTGCTTCTTTAGCTCCTCATCCCGGAGGAGCCTTCGCAGCACTTTACCCACCACGGAGGTGGGCAAAGCGTCTCGGAATTCGACGGCGTGGGGACGCTTGTACCCGGCCATCCTGGTCTTGCAGAACTCCAAGAACTCCTCTTCTTTGGCCTCAACGCCCGGCTTAAGCTGAATAAAGGCCTTGACCCTCTCGCCGGATTGGGGATCGGGAACCCCCACCACTGCGGCTTGCGCAACTTTCGGGTGCGTGTAGAGGATTTCTTCCACGTCCCGCGGGTATACATTGAAGCCGCCCACCAGAATCAAGTCTTTTTTGCGGTCCGTAATCACAAGGAAGCCGTCTTCGTCGATGTGGCCGATGTCCCCGGTCAGGAAATAGCGAACTCCGCCGATCTCGGTGAAAACTTTGGCATTCTCTTCCGGTTTCTGCCAGTATCCCTTCATAATCTGTGGACCCGATGCGGCAATTTCCCCGTCTTGTCCCCGGGGCATCTCCTGCGTGTCGGTCTCAAGGTCCAGAATCCTGATGTCGGTGCTCGGAACCGGCAGACCCGCCGACCCGATTTTCCTTTGAGCCACGTTGGTAGGATTGATGGTCAAAACCGGAGAAGTCTCCGTGAGTCCGTACCCTTCAAAGATCACGGCCCCGGTTTTTTCCTCGAATTGCCTGATCACTTCCACCGGCAAAGGCGCAGCCCCCGAACCGCATCCCGCAATAGAGGTGAGGTCGAACTTGTCGGTCAGGGGGTGATTGACCATGGCTGAATAGATGGTGGGCACAGCGACCATGGCTGTGACCTTGTAGTCCTGGATCGCTTTGAGCACTTCCGTGAAGGGAGGATTTCCGGCCCTTGGATCGGGGATGCACACCAGTTTGGAGGCATTGGCACAACTGACAAGCATGACCAGGGTCAACCCAAAACTGTGATACCACGGAAGCACGCCCAGATACGTATGGGTCCCGCCCTTTCTGATCTTGGCGGGGGGATCGCCCGGTTTTTCGGAAATACGCACCCACTCCTGGGACACCTTCACATTGGACATCAAGTTGGCGTGGGTGAGAACAGCCCCTTTGGGCACTCCCGTGGTGCCTCCCGTATATAAAATGAGTGCCGCATCCTCCATGGGATCCAGGCTGAGGGAAGGCGGCTCGGGTGAAGCCGCCTTAAGAATGTCCTGGAACATCAGGTGGCCCGGCTCATGCCCCGGTGCCTTTGGAATTTTCCCCAGGACGGCTCCAAGGAAACCTTTGACCGGTGAAAGATAATCCTTGACGTTGCAGATCACTACCGTTTCCACGTTCGTGCCCCTAAGCGCCTCCAGAGCCGTGGGATAGAAGAGCGGATGGTCCATGACGAACACGGCTCTTGCCCCGCAATCGCTTAGCTGAAAATTCAGCTCTGAAGCCTTGTAGACGGGGTTACAGGTTACGGCAACCGCACCCGCCTTGAGAATTCCGAAAAAGATCGATGGATAGTGCGGCAAATTGGGCAGAAATATTGCAACCCGTTCTCCCGGCCTGATTCCCCGGGAACCCAGAAAGGACGCGATCCGATCTGCTGTCTCCTTCACCTGGGAAAAGGTACGGGTAGAACCGGCGAAGATGGTATAGATGCCGCCGGGATAGTCTCGCGCCGTCTCGTCCAAAATGGAAAAGAGCGGTTTTCCGTAATCGGTGACCTCATGGGGTACACCGTGCGGCCACCGGGGTCCGTGCCAGGGCTTGACTGCCATACGTTTCTCCTTTCTCAGATGCCTTGCGATCTCAGGAGTATCCGGCGGATACTCCGCCAAGCTCCGGAGCGGATTCACGAAAAGGCTCCGGCTTTCCGGACCCAGCGCCGAAGAGATGGAACAGAAAACCGAACCGCCGTCTCCGGATGGAAACTAAATCAGGATGTCCTTGTCCCAACCGAGCTTGATAAGCTCTATCCGGTCCGGATTGCTGTTACCCAGCTTAAAACGCGTGTCTGCCACCGCGATATGCCTCGGCGGAGGGCTGATGGGTCTTTCCTCGCCGAAGAAAGCGTCCCTCTTGGCCTGGATAATCCTGGCCCCTGTTGCGTCTGCGGCGACCGGGTCCGCACTCACGATCAGGCCGCAGTAATTCCACGTGTGCTGCCGGCTGAAGTGGTGAGGCCCGACACCGTGAAAGAGCGGAGTCAAAAGGACCAGGATGTTGAGGCGGGTTTTCCCCTGCACCCATCCCGTTTGCCAGATGGCCCCCAGGTTCGCGCAAGCGTTGCTGTGATACATGAAAGGGGCAGGAACGAACATGATATAGTTCTTGAGCAAAGTGCCGAGCCCCGACCAGTGGTGTGTCCGCATGGGCCGCACATTGATCAAGGCGGTTGCCCGTTTGAACACCGGGTTGTCCCGAACACCCCGATCGTCAACGGCCATGTTTGCCTCCGCCATTCCTGCCCCGGCGAGACGCCTAAGAATCGCAGACTCCAGGCTCGGCGGTGTGGGGAGATGGTACCATGCATTGGACTTGACGCCCACCACATCCCCGGCCCGAAAAAGATGACTCCATGCCGATGGGGCATCGGGCGCGCCTGCAAGCGTCGAGACCGCCCTATCGAGCATTTCTTCGAGCACGCCGGAGCGTATGATTCCCCGGCGATCAAGCACTTCTTCGTTCCTTATGAGGACCACCCGGCTTTTCTTCGGATCCGCCTCCTTTTCGCCGGCGCGCCCCAGGACCGGCAGACCCACCAGGCTCCCCACGGCGACGCATGAACCGGTGCGAATGAAATCACGCCTCGTGATGACCTTCTTTCCTTCCACCATACCGGAACATCCTCCACAGGTCTAAATTCCGGACCTCGAATCTCAGACCGCTTGTATGAAACCTCATGGGGCCGTGCCAAGGCAAAAACTCCCCCCTTTTTTAAAGGGGGGCCGGGGGGATTTCTTGTAAGCGCTTGAAAATCCCCCTCAATCCCCCTTTTCGAAAGGGGGACTTTGACGATCCAAATGCAATGTCGTTCATGAAGTTTCCGCCCTTCGATCAATCTGCCAGCCCCGGCGGCCACCGGCAGGGCTGACCAGGAGTTCGTTTCATGAATTCGGTGGCGTACTCTCCTTTAAACGAGGTTCCGATGAGATGGTCTCCGGATTCATCGGACCGGAGATCGCTCTGTGCGGTCAACACCCTTCAATCCGCCGCGGTTCAATTCCCTGGCTTCTTTCCCTTCTAAGAGAGCTCCAACACGCTCTCTTTTATGAGCGTTTGGGCAAGCTCCCGGCTGGCGGCATCGAAAACCACGATCAGCACGTTGTCCTTCAGGGTAGCACCGGAATACTTTCCGTTTTCCAGGAGCGCAATGCCTCCAGAATCTCTATCGGGCAAATAGTGCTTGAGGAAACTCCCGTACCCTTTAGCCGCCAAAGCGCTTTCAGGATACATGACCAAAAGCAGCAGGGCGTCCCCCTCGATGCGTTTGTACATTGCAAGGGCTGCATGGGTGGAAGGTCCCAGGTGCAACAAGTTATCGTCGGACAGGTAGAAGTGCGAATTGAGAATCACGTGGCTATGGAGATAGCGGACGGTCTTTGGTTGGACTCCCCTCTGAGGCAGCCGGGAAACGATCCAGGGTTTGGACCCTTCGGTCTTGATGCGCGAGGCCACTGCTCTGCCCAGTTCCTTAACCCCTCGTATAGTCTCGGCGCGCTCTGCATCCGCATAGACGGAGACGAAGAAGCGGTCCTTCCAGAAGCTCAGCCAACCTGCCCTGTAAAGGGCGCCCTGCCCGATGTCCAGACTATCCCCGTCCTGGTCATGGGTGAAAACGCCAAATGCATCTTCCGAGGAGCCCATGTCAAACAGGTCCAAAATAATCGTCGCTCCTCTGCCGTTGCTGTAGCGCCGGGAAAAACACCCGCGCATGTTATAGGCCCTGTAAAGCTCACCCGCTCCGTTGATATAGGTGAAAATCGATTCACGATCAAAGAAGCGATCCTCTCCTGGTTCCGCCGACCACTCATTGATCCGGGCCGGCAGAGATAGCCGCAGGTTTTCAAGTCCATCGGCCTGTGCTTTTATCCCCGCCAGGAAAACCACCCCCAATGCGAAAGGCACCGCCAGAAAAATATGAAGGGCCTTCCTTGGAACCAGGCCCCATCTGAGGGATCTCTTGCGGTGGGGCCATTGACGGGAGGCCCGGGATCGTAATTTGCGGTTAAAACAGTCATGCAACCACATGGGCGGCATCATAGCACTTTCAGCCCCTGGGGGTAAAGGGGATTTCCTGTCTCCAATGCGATAAGGCATCGGTAGAAAAGACGCGTATAGAACAAGCGGTTACGACCCAAAACCACCGGACATCTCTGACCGAGCGCGGATCTACCACTTGACTTTTCTACTTTTAGCCTTGTGTTTACGTATCTCATCAAGTAGTATGAAAAAAACGGCCAGCAGACTGGCCGAGCCGATCACACTGGAGCGGGCCATGAAGTGGAGTCACCATAAGTTGCCTTTACGCGGCCTCTGAGGGGGATCTCAACCCTCTTGGAGGCCTCCCACAGCTTTTCATCGCCGGGACAATAGCTAGTGTCCATCCGGAAATGTCTTAAACTCCCTCCCCCAGCCCCTCCCACCCCCGCCAAAAGAGGCGGGACCTTCGACAAGGGAGGGGAGTTTATGGACGGAAGCTAGCTAAACGTCCGCAGGTTCTCCAGAGAAACCCATCCCTTTACCCCTCCGGACAGCTTCGGCTGATCCTGCAGTCGTCACTTCACGGACCATTCGCGCTTTCCGTGAAGGTTTTGTAAAATCACCTTTTCATTGGGAGGACCGCATGAAAAAAGAAATCATCAATTACGAGACGCTTCTGAAAATCACTCGGGGTGTCGTCGGGTCCAAGGACCCGGAGGAAGTGGCCTTCCTCATTGTGGAAAGCGTGAAGCACGCCTTGGAGGCGAAGGGGTGTGCGCTTCTCCTTTTCAATCGCAAGACCAACGAACTGGAAATCGCTGCATCGATGGGACTCAGCAACGAATACATCAACAAGGGCCCTCTCAGCGCCATGCGCTCCATTGCCGGATCCCTGAGGGACGGACCGGTGGCGATTTACGACGTTGGGGATGATCCACGAATTCAGTATCCGGAAGAAGCCAAAAAGGAAGGGATCGCGTCCGTCTTGTCCGTGCCGATCACCGTGAAGGAAAATCCCATCGGGGCTCTCCGAGTCTATACGCGCGAGCCCTGGGATTTCACCCTGGAAGATGTAAATTTTGTCCAGGCTGTGGGGCAGATCGGTGGAATGGCCCTTGAAATGTCCCGATTGTACAAGGGGCTCAAAGACAGCATCGAGATTTTGAAGGCCAAACGGGATCCGAAAGCCGTGAAGACGAAAAAATGGACACCCCACGAAGGGGTTCCCAGAAGTGTGCATAGGGAAAGTGTGAAGGGCTAGAGTTCATCCCCACCGCCGCAAGCTCCCCGGTTTCCATCCACGTATGGAACCCACGCTTCTTCGCTCTCCCACGCATGCGGGGGAGAAAAAAATCCTCGTTCGTGACCGCGAACCCTGGACCCGGTCAAGAGAAGCGCCCGGGGGGGCGCTTCTCTATTGCTTCCTCTTTTCAAAGACTGCGGAAAGCGCTTCTTTCAGGATTTCCTGCCAGAGGGCTTCCCCCCCGAAGCTTTCCACGTAGACCTTCATCTTCGGCTCCGTCCCTGAAGGCCTGATCGCAAACCAGGAGCCATCCTCGAGCAACCCCTTCACTCCGCCAATGGGAGCGCCGTTCCCGGGCGCCCTTGTCATCAAGTCGGTGATCTTCAAGCCGGCAAGGTAGGAGGCTTCGATGGAATCCGGTCTCAATCCTTTCAAAATCGACTTTTGTTCGTCGGTGATCGGACTGTCGGCCCTCTGGTAGTATGGCTCGCCGTAAAGGGGGACCAGGGTTTCTCGATAGATCTCATCAGGACTTCTCCCTGTCTTTGCAAGGATCTCAGCAGCCAGCAGGGTGAGGGAGAAGCCGTCTTTGTCTGTACACCAGGCCCTTCCGTCTTTGCGCAGAAACGCTGCCCCCGCACTTTCTTCTCCGCCAAAGGCCAACGTACCGTGCAAAAGGCCCTCCACGAACCATTTGAAACCCACCGGGACTTCGAACAGTTCCCTTCCCGAATCAGCCACAACCCTGTCAATCATCTTGCTGCTCACCAGGGTTTTTCCTAAGGCGAGATCGCTTCTCCAATCCGGCCTGTTCCGCAACAAATACCAGATAGCGACCGCCAGGTAGTGATTGGGATTCATGAGCCCGCTCCGGCATACGATCCCGTGCCTGTCACAGTCGGTATCGTTCCCCCAGGCAATGTCAAACCGGTTTTTCATGGAGATGAGATTCGCCATCGCATAGGGCGAGGAGCAATCCATCCGGATCTGTCCGTCCCAGTCCAGGGGCATAAACCGGAAGGTGGGATCGACCTGGTCGTTTACCACTTCGATCCGAAGGCGGTACCTGGCGGCAATGGGTTCCCAGAAATGAACCGCGGCCCCGCCCAGGGGGTCCACCCCGATTCGGATCCCTTCCCTCTGGATCAGTTCCATCTGGACCACCTCCGATAGGCTGTCCACGAACGGTGAGATAAAATCCCTTTCATGGGTTGTGCTTACTCTTCGAGCCCTTTCGTAAGGCAGCCTTTTCACCGCTGAAGGATCTTCCCTCATGATGTGATTCGCCCTGGCTTCGATCCACCCGGTCACATCCACGTCCGCCGGGCCGCCATGGGGCGGATTGTACTTGAATCCTCCGTCCTGGGGCGGATTGTGGGAGGGGGTCACCACCACACCGTCGGCAAGGCGGCCCGTCCTTTCCCTGTTGTGCTCCAGGATGAAAAAGGAGATCACCGGCGTGGGCGTGTATTCATCTTTTTCGTGGATCACCACCTCGACCCCATTGCCTGCGAAGACCTCCAGGGCCGTCCTGAAGGCAGGCTCCGAAAGTGCGTGAGTATCGAAGCCCATGAACAGGGGGCCCTTGATTCCTTTGGACGCACGATATTCGCAAATGGCCTGGGCAGTGGAAGCAATGTGCATTTCGTTGAAAGTGCCCGACATGGAGGAGCCCCTGTGCCCCGAGGTTCCAAAGGAGACGGGTCCTGCGGGCTCTTCTGTGTAATAGGCTGAGACAAGGCGTGGGATATGGACGAGCATGGAACTCGGGGCCGGGTTCCCTGCCAGGGGATGCAGTTCCATTTCAAATCCTCCTTTCCGGTATTCAATCCGTTGGTTGAACGCTTGACACCGTAAGATCTCATTTTTTGAAAGGATCCGCAACGGTTTCCTCCATCCACTGGGAAGAGGCTTCTCGCCCCCCCCATAGAATTGTTCCACGACGCCATGACCCCCCTTCACAGCGACCTGCTCTCAAATAATGAACCGCCAGCGGGGTGACAGGAGCCAATCGATCGACGGTCAAAACCCCATGCGCTTAACCATCCCACCGAAATTGCCGATATTCCGATGCAGGGAGGTGGGCAGAGGCCAAAGGGGGACATTGCCAGGGGTGGCGGCCCTCTTGTGCATAGGGCCCTCTCCATTCTCACAAAAAAGTCGAAAGATTTCTAAATGAGCAGCGAAGATTCCGTATCCAGAAGAAATCGAACAGAATATATCCCTTTAACTCAAACGGAATTCCTTCCCGAAAGGGATGTCCGAGAAGACGAGGCGTTACGCGATGATTACGAAAAACTTCGAATCACCTATGAACTGCAAAGAGATATCGGCTCCGAAATTCACGTGGACACAGTTCTCGATCGAATCCTGGACCGCACATTTGAGTTTCTCAGATACGATCGGGCAGTCATTTTGCTGGTGAACAAGAGCGGCAAATTGAAGCTTCGCGCCTTTAGGAATCTAAACAAGAACCACAAACTCATTCTTTCCAGGACCCTCATCAGGCATGTCCTGAAGAAAAGGACCGGGGTCATTTCATCCGATGTTCTTTGTGACGAGCGGTTCAACGCCGCCCAGTCGATTATCGCGAGTGGGGTCCGCTCATCCATGGCGGCTCCGTTTGTGAACCATCGAGAAATCCTCGGGGTGCTCGTTATCGAATCATCAAAAAGAATCGCTGCTTTTTCAAAGAAAGACTTGCACCTGGTTATGAACATCGCCAATCAAACGGCCCAGTTCATCAAGAATTCCCTTCTTCACGAGGAGTTGCGTTTTTCCTTTGAAAGCGCGATCAGAACCCTGTCTGCCACGGTGGATGCCAGGCATCCCTTGACGGCAGGCCACTCCGAGAGAGTAGCCGCGCTTTCAGCCTTTATTGCAGAGAACATGGGTTTGAGCGAGGATACGATTGAGACAATCCGCTTTGCAGGCCTGCTCCACGATATCGGGAAAATCGGCATTCGAGACCGTATCTTGCTCAAGGAAGGCCCGTTGGAGCCCCGGGAGAGGGCGGAGATGAACGACCATCCTTCAAAGACGAAGGCCATCCTGGAGAATTTCCACTTCCCCAAATCCCTGCGAAGGGTTCCGGAAATAGCCGCACTCCACCACGAAAAGGTTGACGGCAGCGGGTACCCGAACGCCATCTCCGGAGACCAAATGCCCCTGGAGGCGAAGATCCTGGCCGTGGCGGACGTATTTGACGCACTCACATCTCACCGGGACTACCCGAAATACGAGAGCAGAAGCAAAGCCATGCAAGAAGGTAAGATGCCTATATCCAAGGCCTTATCTATTTTGAGGGAAGGGGTGGGCAGCCACTTCGATCAGGCGGTGGTGGAAGTGCTTGAGCTCTCTTTGCCCATGTTTCTCATGCGTTACAGGGAAAGCCACTTTGAACCGGGGTATGTGGATGATTTTATCCGGTTGCAAGCGCCGGATCTCATTCCTCAAACGGACAAGAGATCGAAAAAAAAGATCTTTCGAACTTGCTAAGAAGGTTTTCCTCTCACGAATCCAAAGGAAAACGATAAGCATGTTGGGAAGTTGCCTCCAGGTCCCCACTAAAGGCCCAATTTGACATGAATCGTCATTTCCATCGCGCCCGGAGATAATCTGTTGGAGGGAGGATAATGACGCCTTCAATCACCGATCCATAGTATCGGCCGAAATGCTTAGTATCACCTGTGAGTAAATGGGAAGCCTGGAGCTCGATGGCTGTCAGAAGAATCGGGCGGTCTTTTTCCGGCAATTCCACTAACGATGGAAATGGGCGCTCTGCCGGTACTGCCGTCACAACTCGCACAGCCCTTAGCAATTCGTCCAGAGCCGCTATTTGTTGCGGATTATCGAGATTACGCCGGACCTCCTCCACTGCATAAGCCGAGGGAGCCAATTTCACCTCTAGTAGATCCCAAAGTCGACGAATGCGCGCATCCATGCGATATGCAGCCGAAAACAAGACATTGGCATCTAAGAACACGAGATCCATTCTTTCTAGGCGCCTTCGGGTTTATGATGAGGTATACTAGCAGGGTCCAGACCTAGCTTGCGGACTTCTTCTGCGGCGCGAGCATAGTCTTCAGCGTCTACGGCATTGGAGAGGAGAAATTCTGCTCTCCGTTCAGGCGGGTAAATTTCGACTGGTACAACCACTGCCGGTCGGATGAGCACGCCATCCTCGCGTTCTTCGGCAATCACAAGAGAACCCTCTTCAATCCCAAAACGGCGGCGGAGAGGAGCCGGTATAACCTCCGTCCCCCGTTTTCCAACTTTGGTCATTGCGATGGCCATGTTTGAATTTCCGACTATCTGATATTTTGAAACAAAGTAAGAAAGCCCGCGGCAAAAATCAAGAAGAAAGCCCGAAAACCCAAAAGCCGTGGTATACAATGATCATGCTGCCGTTCTTTCGCTGTTCGATCCGTGCCCGGCACCGAAGGGGCAGATTTGATCGAAACGGAGAGATGGCCCTGCGGCGTCCTATTCAAGCGCCGCCTCTGGCCGAAGCGGCCAGTCTTATCAAAGGACAGAAACTTCATGAACCACATTGCAGTTGGATCGTGAAAGTCCCCCCTTCGAAAAGCTGGGCTTAGCACACACTTGACACAGTGGTCAGGTAATGCTATCCTAGGTTCATGTATGTATGCGGGCAACATTTTTCCAAGTCTGTGTGTGAGCGGATCCAGGAGACAGTGAGCCGGGAGTCTTCTCTTTCCAGGCTGGAGTTGTCTCGCCGAGTATGCGAATGGCTGGATTGGCGTTCGCCTAATGGCCGTCTTCAGGACATGAGCTGTCGCAAGGCATTGGCTGAGTTGAACCGCCGAGGGGTTTT
>Ga0209164_1000589_pt1 | contig 75636 bp, 78 predicted proteins | sample MTBNYHSulfiMetaG_FD_187458 | JGI IMG/M metagenome (GOLD analysis project Ga0209164, IMG submission 187458) | Enrichment culture microbial communities from rom New York Harbor, USA that are MTBE-degrading - MTBE-NYH (New York Harbor Sulfidogenic)... | ecosystem: Environmental > Aquatic > Marine >... | reverse complement strand
GCAAGGCCACCTACGTGGACCTCGATGCCTGCACCGGCTGTGCCCAGTGCGAGGAGGCCTGCACCGTCCCCATCGAGGACGAGTACAACTACGGCCTCATCGCCCGGCGGGCGGCCCACATTCCGTTCCCGCAGGCGGTGCCCAAGAAGGCCATCATCACCCGCACCGGCAACGCCCCCTGCATGGACACCTGCCCCGCCGGGGTCAAGCCCAGCGGATACATCTCCCTGGTGCGGGCGGGCCGTTACGACGAGGCTTTCGAGCTGCACCTCGACGACGTGCCCTTGGTGGGCAGCCTGAGCCGGGCCTGCTATGCGCCTTGTGAAGGCGACTGCACCCGCACCGACATGGAAGGCCCGGTGCACATCAGAGCCATCAAGCGCTTCATGGTCGATCGCTACTACGCCGCCCACCCGGAACCGGAGTACGGGCCGCCGGAGACCCTGCTGGACACCCGGGTGGCCATCGTGGGCTCGGGCCCGGCCGGGCTCACCGCCGCCTACCACCTGGCCCGCCAGGGGCACCGGGTGACGGTCTTCGAGGCCGACCCCCGGCCCGGCGGGATGCTGCGCCACGGCATGCCCTCCTACCGCATGCCCCACGAGGTGCTCGACCGCGACATCAAGAACGTCACCGCCCTCGGCGTGGAGATTCGCGCCAACACCACGGTGGAATCGATCGCCTCGCTCAAGGAGCAGGGCTTCGATGCCATTTTCGTGAGCGTGGGCAACCAGGTTCCCCGCATCATCCCGCTCGAGGGACGCGACCTGGCCGACGTCACCGACTGCATGAAGTTCCTGCGCGAATCCAAGTGCGACATCGAGATGCCCGACCTGACGGGGCGGCATGTGGTGGTGCTGGGCGGGGGCAACGTGGCCCTCGACGTGGCCCGCTCGGCGGTGCGCCTCGGAACGGCAAGCACCACCATCCTCTGCCTCGAGGATCGGGAGCGCATGCCGGCGCACGCCTGGGAGGTGCAGGAGGCGGAGGAAGAGGGGGTGCGCCTGATCACCTCGGCCTCGGCCAAGTCGCTGCGGCGCAACGAGGCGGGTGAGGCGCTCCTGGAGTACCTGGCGGTCGGCTCGATCGAGTTCACTCCGCAGGGGCGCCTGGTGGGCTTCAAGGTGGCCGAGGGGAGCGAGCAGCAGATCAGCGCCGACGTGGTGATCCTGGCGGTCGGGTTGGCCCCCAGCACGGCGGCCTTCGCCGACGAACTGGCCCTGACGCCGCAGCGCACCATCGAGGCCGACCCCGGGACCTTGCGCACTTCCGATCCCATCGTGTTCGCCGGGGGCGACGCGGTGCTCGGCCCGTCGATCATCGTGGAGGCCATGGGCCAGGGCCGGCGTGCCGCCTACCACATCGACGAGATGCTGCGGGGCCGCTCCCCCATCGTTCGGTTCTGGGAGAAGCCGCCGGTGGTGGACAAGCGGGCCCTCCTCGAGGAGCAGCAGGGCCACACCTGGCTGCCCCCGTCGGCGCTGCGCCGCCGCCCGCCGCACGAGAGAGTGCAGAGTTTCGAGGCCTACGAGGACGCCTTCACCGAGGAGGAGGCCCGGGCCGCAGCCAACCGCTGCCTCAGCTGCGGGGGGTGCTCCCAGTGCCAGGAATGCGTGCGGGTCTGCCCGGCCGACTGCATCGACTTCACCATGCGCGACGAGCAGGTCAGCCTCCAGGTGGGGGCGGTGATCGTGGCCACCGGTTATGAGATCCTCGACCCGGGCCTGAACCCGCTGCTCGGCTACGGCCGCTACCCCAACGTGATCTCGGGGCCGCAGATGGACCGCCTGCTGGCTCCCACCCGGCCGTTCAACACCGTGATGCGCCCCTCCGACGGCAAGGTGCCCGACAACATCGCCATCGTGCTGTGCAACGGGTCGCGCGACCACACCCTGGGCAACCCGCTCTGCTGCCGTATCGGCTGCATGTACTCCGCCAAGCATGCCCAACTGATCATGGGAGCGCTGCCCCTGGCGGACATCACCATCTACACCATCGACGCCCGGGCCTTCGGCAAGGGCTACGACGAGTTCTACGAGCAGTCCAGGGCCATGGGGGTGCAGTACGTGCGGGGCAAGGTGGCCCGCGTCGACGAGCAGCCCAACGGCAACCTGCTGGTCCACTTCGAGAACCTCGCCGGCGGGGGCATGCAGACCATGGAGCACGATCTGGTGGTGCTCACCGTGGGCCTGGTGCCCAATCCGGAGGCGCTGCGGCTCTTCAAGGGCGAGGCCCTGGCCGCCGACGCCTTCGCCTACCCCCGGGAGCCGGACCCCATCGTGGAGCCGTCGCACACCAACATCCCGGGCCTGCTGGTGGCGGGGTCGGTGATCGGGGCCCGCGACATCCCCGACACGGTGCTGCACGCCGGCGCCGCGGCCGCCCAGGCCGCCGCCTACCTCGAGAGAGTGAGGGTCTCCTGATGGCCGACGAGCCCCGGCCCGACTCGGGTGCCGCCCCCGAGGAGAAGACCAAGCGCATCGGCGTCTTCGTCTGCCACTGCGGCGGCAACATCTCCGACTACGTCGACGTGGCCCAGGTGGCCGCCGAGGTAGCCGGCGAAGACGGCGTGGTGGTCTCGAAGAACCACATGTTCACCTGCTCGGACGCCGCCCAGCAGGAGATCATCGAGGACATCCAGAGCCAGGGCCTCGAGGCGCTGGTGATCGCCTCCTGCTCCCCCAAGCTGCACCAACTGACCTTCCGCACCATGGCGGAGCGGGCCGGCATGAACCCTTACGAGTACGTGCAGGTGAACCTGCGGGAGCAGTGCTCGTGGGCTCATACCGACGACCGGGAGCGGGCCACCGCCAAGGGCACCTCGCTGGTGAGGGCAGGAGTCGCCAAGGCCTCTCTCTCCCGCCCGCTGCAGCCTCTGCGGGTGGAAACGGCGCCTCGGGTGCTCGTGATCGGCGGCGGCGTGGCCGGCCTGCGGGCCGCGCTGGCCCTGGCCGACTTGGGCCTGGAGGTGCACCTCGCCGAACGGGCCGAGGTGGCCGGCGGGGCGGTGCGCCGCTGGGCGGCTCTGGCCCCGGCGGGCCGGGCGGGGGCCGACATCGTGGCCGAGATCCTGGCGCGGGTGGAGGCTCACCCCCGCATCACCCTGCACCTGGGCACCGAACTGGCCTCCAAGACCGGCAGCATCGGCGACTTCCACCTGACGCTCGAGGGCCGGGACGGCAGTCCGACCCGTCTGCACGTGGGGGCCATCGTGGTGGCCACCGGGTTCGACCACTACGTGCCCCGAGAGGGCGAGTTCGGGTACGGCCTCGACGGGGTGGTCACCCTGCCCGAGTTCCACGACGGCGCCGATCTCGACGGGGAGCGGCTGACTTTCCGAGGGCGGCCCGTCGGTTCGGTGGCCTTCGTCTACTGCGTAGGCAGCCGCCAGGCCGAGAGCGAGGAGTGCCCGGATCCCAACACCTGGTGCTCTCGCTACTGCTGCAAGGCCACCACCCACCTGGGAGCCCGCATCGCCGCCCAGGAGGAGCGCGGCGGTCACCCGGTGAGCCAGTACCACCTGTATCGGGACATGCGCACCTACGGGCACGGCGAGGTGCTCTACGAGCGGGCCCGCCGCGGGGGGGCCCTGTTCTTGCGGTTCGCCGACGACGCTCCCCCGGTCGTGGAACCCGACGGCTCCGGCCTCCTGGTCCGAGTGCGGGATGAACTGACCGGCGGAGAGGAACTGGAGATCCCCGCCGATCTCGTGGTCCTGGTCACCGGCATGGTCCCCCGAGAGAACGAGAGGCTGGTGGAGGCCCTCAAGGTCCCGGTGGGCAAGGACGGGTTCTTCAACGAGATTCACCTGAAGCTTCGGCCGGTGGAGACCGTCATCGACGGCGTGTTCCTGGCCGGCACGGCCCAGGGCCCCAAGTCCATGGCGGAGACGGTCGGGTCGGCGCTGGCTGCGGTGAGCAAGGCGGGGGCCCTGCTGAAAAAGGGGTTCGTAGACCTGGAGCCGCTGATCGCCCGGGTCGACCCCGATCGCTGCACCTGGTGCGGCGAGTGCCTGACGGCCTGTCCCTACAACGCGGTGCAGCGCATCTCCTGGGACACCAAGGAGATCGCCTACATCGTCGGCTCGCAGTGCAAGGGCGAGGGGGCCTGTGTGCCGGTCTGTCCCTACGACGCCCTGGATATCGAGGGGTTCACCGATGCCCAGATCACGGCCATGATCGATGCCAGCGCTCCGGCGAAGGTGGGCTCATGAGCCCCCGGCTGCGCTCCGAGATGCTGCGCGATGAGATGTTGATGCGCGATCGCATCGCCGATCTGCTGCGCCCCGGGCCGCTCACCATTCCCGAGATCGCCGACCGGCTCGGAGAGCCCTCCCCCGAGGTGGTCTGCTGGGTGATGGCCATGCGCCGCTACGGCATGGTCGAGGAGGAGGGCAAGGCCGATGCCGACGGGTACTTCGCCTACGCCCTGAAGGCCAAGGCCGCCGCGGAAGGAGGCGAGGCATGAGGGTCTCCCCCGTCCTCGCCGCCGAGGTGAGGCAACTCGACGGCTTCAACGCCACCTCCTGCCTCAACTGCGGGGTGTGCACCGCCCTGTGCCCCCTGGGCTACGAGATCCTGCCCCGTCAGTTGTTCCGCTTGGTGCTGCTGGGCCTGGAGGAGCGTCTGGTGGAGCACCTCCCCCAGGTCTATTCCTGCCTCCTATGCCGCATGTGCGAAGCCAACTGCCCCGCCGGGGTGCACATTGCCGAGAACATCCGGGCCCTGCGCACCGTCCTGGGCCGCCGCCTGAACTGAGGAACGCCGTCATGCCCCTTCCCACCGCCACCGTCCTCGGGATCCTCGGCGACAACCTCGCCCGCCGGGGCAGCGTGTTGCCCCTGTCCAAGCGCGCCGCCACCCGCTGGGCTCGAGGGCTGGACCTCCCCCGGGGCGGCGACACGGTTCTCTACACCGGCCACATGTACCAGCTGATCCCGGCCATCGACGCCATGGCCGGGCTGCTGGCCCGCCTGGAGGATTCCTGGGTCACCCGCCTGTTCGGCCTGGGCCGCTTCGTCAACCGCTTCGTGAGCCTGACGTTCTTCATGCAACTGGCGATCCCCCGCCGCAAGCGGGCGGAGTACGACGCCATGCTGCGGGACATCGCCCTGTTGCTCCTCAAGTCGGGGCTGCGCTTCGGCTACCTGTACGGAGAGGAGATGTACAGCGGCACCCTGGCCTACGACGAAGGCCTCGACGATGCCTTCGCCCCGCACGCCCGGCGCGTCGCGGAGACCTTCCGGCGCCACGGGGTGCGGCGGGTGATCACCGTGGACCCCCACACCACCCACATGTTGGCGGAGGTCTACCCCCGCTTCGTTCCGGGGTTCGATCTCGAGGTGGTGTCCTACCTCGACGTACTGGCCGAGGCCGGCGGGGAGCGCCGGGCGCACAGCGACCGCAAGGTGGTGCTCCACGACTCTTGCGTCTACGCCCGCTACGTGGGCGTCGTCGAGGCGCCGAGGTTGCTGCTGCAACGCGCCGGGGTGGAGTACGCCGAACCAGTCCTCACCGGAAAAGCGACCCATTGCTGCGGCGGTCCGGCGGAGGTGCTCTTCCCGGGCGAGGCGCACCGCATCGCCCTGGAGAGAGTGGCGCAACTGACCCAGGTGGGCCGGCGCATCACCACGATGTGCCCGATCTGCCTGGTGAACCTGCGCAAAGCCGCCGGCGACGGCACCGAGGTACTCGACATCTCCCAAGTGTTGGCGGTGGCCAACGGGGGCCGGGCGTAGCGTTCAGCGGACCTTGCGGGCGATTCTGCGCTCGCTCTCGGTCAGGAAGCGCTTGCGGATGCGGATGGCGGCCGGGGTCACCTCGACCAGTTCGTCCTCGGCTATCCACTCGATGGCCGTTTCCAGCGTGGGCCGGCGTGCCGGGGTGAGGCGCACCGCATCGTCGTGGTCGTGGGTGCGGATGTTGGTGAGCTCCTTGGGTCGGGTGGGGTTCACCAGCATCTCGTCGCCCCGGGAGGTCTCCCCCACCACCATGCCCTCGTAGACCGCCTCGCCGATCCCCACGAACATGACGCCCCGCTTCTGCAGGTTCTCCAGGGCGAACCCGGTGGCCGGGCCGGCGCGGTCGGCGATCATGGCCCCACCGGTGCGGGCGGGCAGGTCGCCGGCCCAGGGCTGCCAGCCGTCGTGGTGCTGGTGGATGAGGGCGGTGCCCCGGGTGGAGGTCATCAGCAGCGAGCGCAGCCCCAGCAGGCCGCGTGCGGGGGCCAGCACCGTCAGGATGGTGCGCCCGGAGTCGCCGGGGCGCAGGTCGGTGACCCGTCCCTGGCGGGGGGCGATGGCCTGGGTAACGGTGCCGACGTGTTCGGAGGGGATGTCGATGACGGCCCGCTCGACCGGCTCGTGGGGCACCCCGCCGATCTGGCGAATCACGACCTCGGGCCGGCTCACTTGCAGCTCGAAGCCCTCGCGGCGCATGGTCTCGATGAGGACCGCCAGCTGCAGCTCGCCGCGTCCCGACACCTCGATGATCTCTGGCGACGTGGTGGGGCCGATGCGGATAGAGACGTTTCCCCGCACCTCGCGCTCCAGGCGTTCGCGGATCTGGCGGGAGGTGAGGCGCGAGCCATCTCGCCCCGACAGCGGCGAGGTGTTCACGCCGAAGGTCATGCGCAGCACGGGTTCGTCCACTTGCAGGCGGGGCAAGGGCCGGGGATCCTGGGGGTCGGCCAGGGTGTCGCCGATCTCCACCTCGGGGAACCCGGCGACCACGAAGAGGTCCCCTGCCGTCCGCTCCTCCACCGCGACGCGACCCAACCCCGAGAAGCCCAGCAACTGGGTGAGCCGACGACGGATCGGCGGCTCCTCCTCGATGGAGTGGCATAGGGCCACCTGCTGGCCGGTCCGCAAGGTGCCCTGGGCCACTCTGCCGATGGCCAGGCGCCCCAAGTAGTCCGAGGCGTCCAGGTTGGTCACCAGAGCTTGGAGCGGGGCTTCGGGGTCGCCGCCGGGAGCGGGGATGGTCTCCAGGATGGCGTCGAGCAGCGGTGCCATGCCCGCTCCCTCAGACGGGAGGCCCACACCGGCCACGGCGAGACCGGCACGGGCGTCGGTGGAGACGATGGGGAACTCGATGTGGTGGTCGGCGGCCCCGAGGTCCAAGAACAGTTGGTAGACCTCGTTGATGACCTCGTCCGAGCGGGCATCGTGGCGATCTACCTTGTTCAGGACGACGACGGCGGGCAGGTTGCGGGCCAGGGCCTTGGAGAGCACGTAGCGGGTCTGGGGCATGGGGCCGTCGGCGGCGTCGACCAGGAGCAGGATGCCGTCCACCAGGGCCAGGGCCCGCTCGACCTCACCGCCGAAGTCGGCATGGCCGGGGGTGTCCACCAGGTTGATGCGGACGCCCTTCCACTCCACCGAGACCGCCTTGGCCAGGATGGTGATGCCCCGCTCCCGCTCCTGGTCGTTGGAGTCGAGCACTCGCTCGACCCGGGTCTCGTGGGCGGCGAACACCCCGGTGGCGCCGAGGATGGCGTCGACCAGGGTGGTCTTGCCGTGGTCGACGTGGGCGACGAGGGCGACGTTGCGGAAGGACGGAGCAGGCACGGAGGTAACGATGGTAACGGGCGCCCGAAGATGGCGGCCGCGTCGGAGAAGGTTCTGTCGTTGGACTAGACCCGGGGTGGCGGCTGAGGGAGTGGGCTTCTGGCGGGTCTTCAGTCGGCGTGACGCTCCGGGGCCGCTCCGCCCCCATCCAACACGGGGGCGTAGAGCGGGGAATGCGCCACGGCCGCTGGTGGTGCACGTGCGCCGGCGCCTAACCTTCCCGCGGTGCATGCTCAGACCCTTCGCAGGATTCAGTCATCGGCAGAACGCGAACCGCCCCAGAGTCTCCACTGGACCCGGGGCGGTTCAGGGACCCGGGTGAGCAGATCTTTGAGGTAGTGGGTGCGGCATCTCTGCCAGCAGGCTCCCGCCAGGGTGGCCCCAATGGCGGCGACCAGGCCGGGATGGGCGTCGGAGCACACCAGCTGCACCCCGGAGAGTCCTCGGGCGACCAGGCTGCGCCAGAAGGCCACCCAGCCGGCCCCGTCCTCGGCGGTTGTTGGCTCCAGGCCGAGCATTTCACGGTGGCCGTCAGTACTGACACCGACAGCATGCAGCAGCGAGATGTTGACCACCCGGCCGCCTTCTCGCACCTTCAGGCTGATGGCGTCGGCCCACAGGTAGGTGTAAGGGCCACGATCCAAAGGGCGATGCCGGAAGTCATCGACGACTTGGCCCAGTTCTTTGGCCAGCTCCGACACCTGCGACTTCGACAGCGACGCCACCCCCAGGGCTTCGACCAGGCCCTCCACCCGGCGGGTCGACACCCCCCGCACATACGCTTCAGCCACCACCCCCACCAGGGCACGTTCCGCCCGGCTGCGCGACCCGAGCAGCTGGGCAGGGAAGTAGGAGCCCTGCCGCAGCCTCGGGATCCCCAGATCAATCGACCCCACCCGGGTATCCCAACGGCGTTCCCGATACCCGTTACGCCGGTTCACCCGATCCGGGGACACCTCCCCATACGCAGCGCCGCACACCGCGTCGGCATCCGCTCCCATCAGCGCCTCGGCGAACGAACGGACCATCTCCCTCAGCAGGTCCGAGTCCGCCTCCGCCAGCTGCTTGCGCAACCAGCCCAGAAGGTCCATGCTCTCGGTGATCACCGCGTACCTCCTCACGGTCGCCAGCAAGTGCTCGTGAGGCTGACGCGGTGATCACCTATTCAGCGGCACTTTCCTCCGCTATACGCCACAGGCGTGGACGCAACTCTCATCTTCGCCATCAGGTACCACTCTCCAAGTGGACGGGGCTCGGCCCATCTCCATTGCCTCGCGTGGCGGAAGACCCGCGGTGGAAGTCAATGGCCGCTCCAGGAAGGCCTGCAGGCGGTGCATCGGGGCCGCCACCCGGCCGAGCGGACAGGCTGAGGCTCAGCCCATACCTTTGGGGCGTCGCCCGGCGGGCACCCACGCTGAGCCGTCCCACACCGACCAGTCCCCAGTAAGGGGATAGAGGGCCCAGTAGCGGCCCCCACTATCGACGGCGACGAGCGGCTGCACCTGGGTGGGGAGGATCGCCCTGTCGCGCACCTGTCGCCGCACGCGGACCGCATCCGCGTGCAGGGCGGCAAGCGTCGGCTCGCGGCGCCTGGCCGCTCTGCGGGCCGATCGCCTTAGTGCGACGCCGATCAGGCCCACGCCGACGATCCCGCCCGCGGCGCCCAGTGCGATCGGCAGCCAGCTGCGGCCGCCCACATAGAACGCTTCTTCCCACCAGGCCTGCGGCGCTTGGCCGAGCGGTTGCAGGCTGCCGTCGCCGGGAAGCACCAACCCCGTACCTGTACCAACCTGCTTGGCGGCCGTCAGGCCATCCGGGCCGTAGGTGCCGACTAGGAGAGTGCCGTCGAGCGAGTAGACCCGGATGTCGGAACCCATCTCCACCACGAACTCGGTCTCGCGATGAGTGATGCGAGCCCGCGGCCGGATCTCATGCCAGGCGGCACCGTCGGGTTGCAGATCGAGCGGGAGGTCGAAGATCAGGCCCCTCCCCTCCCGCCGCAGGCTCCGGAACAGCGCCGACCCTCGGCGGAGGTAGACGCGCACGTGGTCGGGCGAGGCATAGCCGAAGTACAACTCTGTCTCGGGGGCGAGGAGGACCTTGGCGAAGGTCGCGCCATCGAGGCGCAGATCGACGATGGCCCGCCCGTCGGATCCGGTCCGGAGCCCGACCCAGGGCTTCAGTTCGATCGGGATCGTCGAGATCGGGGTGGGAGCGACGTCGGGGTCGAGGATCACCTCTCCGACCACCCGGGTGACGTCGATCCGAACGCTGCGGAGCGGGACCGACTCGATGTCCTCCTGGAGCAGCGCCTCGATACGGGCCCAGATGCGGGGATCGGTCGTGATGCTCTCGTCCAAGTCGTAGACGAACAGGTCGCCGGAGTGCTTGTCACCGTCGAAGGTGAAGGTCTCCACCCCGGCGAGGCGGGCAGAACCGAGATCCACCACGCCGTCGGTGGCCCGGTATCCGTCCCCGGCGGCGCATTCGAGGTGGGTGCCGGCGTAGCAGTGCATTCGCCCGACGAGATTGGCGTACTCGACCCCATTGGCGAGATGGGCGCCGGCCTCCTCACCGGCGTTGAGGCGCGCCATGAAATCGGACCCGGCGTACAACTGCACGGACGCCGCCCGGTGCTGATCGAACCAATTGGCAGCGGCCCTGCCGAGGGCAGCGTCGAGATAGCCAACCCCGTGGTTGGGTGTCCCCACCATGATGAGCTTGCGGACATCCCCGGCGAAGTCGGCAGCCAGTTCGATGTAGGCCCGGGAGATCAATCCACCCATGCTGTGGCCGACCACGTCGACCCGCTGCAGCTTGATCCCGTGGTCGGCGTAGTCGACCTTCTGCGCCTCGATGTTGGCTCGCAGCCGCCTGGCATTGGCGTAGATGTCGTCTGAGTCGTCCCCGGCTACGAAGTACTCGGCGATGGACGGGTCATAACCCTGGGACACGAGTTCGGCGGCCAGTTCGTTCCAGGTGGCCAACCCTCCGATGAAGCCGTGCACCAGCAAGACCGGGGGCCGGTAGACCCCGATGCTCACGGTGTCTTCGATCGGGCTGCCGTCGCCGTCGATGGTGGCGAAGGTGAAGTCGACGATCGTCCCCCGGGCCCGGGCAGCGCCGCCGGTGTGCACATCGAGGGCGTGGTCCACTGCGGGCAGGTAGGCGGGCGGGGTGAACAGGAGCTCGGCCCGGCCGGTGTCGTCGAGTCGGACGGTTCTCCCCACCGGTTCCTCGTCGGCTCCGACCAGTTGCACCAGCGTGCCGGTCGCCGGTTCGTTGACGGTCACGACACGGTCTTCGGAAGTGGGGAAGTTGAGGGTGATCGCCAGGGTGCTGACCCCGTCGGCGGCGACCCCCAGGTACGGCTCGACAGGGGTAAGAGTCTGGTTGAGTTCGACGTGGGCTCCGAGTACCGGGACCGTAACGACCTGCTCGACGCCCCGGACCCGGACGATGAATTCGTAGGTGATGAGGCGGGCGTCGAGGTGGGTGGTGGTGAAGCGCACCCGACCATTCGGATCGGTGAGCAACACCTGTGTCCCGGCTGCGGAGATCTGCTGCGGTTCGATCTCGACGAGTTCGTCGGCCAGCGGGGCCAATGCCGAGTCGAGGACGGTGACGGTCACCTCGACGGTGTCGTTCGGCTGCCGGAAGGCGGGTGGATCGGCGACGATCTGGAATACGAGATTGCTCTGCAGGGTCCAATCGCGGGTGGCCTGGAAGGGTTGGGTGCCCCCGGTGCCGATGACAAGGCGGTAGCGCCCGGCGTCGTCGGCGGAGGTCGCGGCATTCAACCCGCCGAGCGTCACGGTGGCCCCGGGAATGCCTACCCCCTCAGCATCGACGACCCGGCCGCTGAGTTCGATGCTGGAGGGGTCGAAGTCGAGGACGAACGTGTCGCCGCCAGGCTGGTACCCGGGAGCCTCGACCCGAACGGTCACCGAGAAGCCGGGCTCGTTGATGGTGGTGGTTGTGGCCTCACTACCATCGGGACCCGGAGCGATGAGGCCGAACTCGACCGCGCTTGCGTAGAGCGCTTCGGCGGCAGCCTCGACCGTGTCGGGATGGGCGGTGGCCTCCAGGATGAACCTGCCCTCCCGCCAGCCGATCGTGTCCCAGGTCGCCCGGGGTTGTGGTACCTCGAATCGCTCGAGGAACGCCGGGTACCCATGGAACGTCTCTGTATAGAGGGCGAGGAACGCCTCGGCGGCGGCTTCGTCGGCGTACGCCGAGATGGTAAGGGCACCCTCGCTCATGAACCACTGGGTGCCGTCGTCGTTGAAACCGGTCAGCCACTCGGAGCGCTGATAGGTCACCACAGGCGCAATGTCCCCGAAGTCGGTGACGTCCACCTGCTCCTGGCCGGGTGGGGGGTCGCCCCATCCCAGCTGTTCCGCGGCTTCGATCAGCACCGCCCTGATGGTGGCATCCTCGGTGTCCTGGCGGGCCCCGGCGGCGGCGCCGGTCGCTGCGACCACCTGGACGGCAACGAACACGGCCAGGAGGACGGAGTTGAAGGCGCGCATCGAGGCCTCTCTCCCTTATAGCGCAAGGGTGTCAGCCCACGATGGCACGCGGGGTGGATGAGGATCAGAGGCCGATGCCTATGGAGGGAGGGGTCGTTGGGCCTGAGAACGCCTTCGGTCACGTCCAACGGCGCGGTGTATCAGCCATACGCCGTCAGCCTCGTTGTCTCCCTTCTTGCCGGTCGCTGCTTGCCGTGCCGGGGCCACTTCCTGGTCTTGATCAGGAGCTTCGACACAGCGACGGACTCTAGGAGGCGATCAGGGCAGAGTCGCAGAAGGCGACCGGGCCGGTACCCCGCAGAGGGCCGGGCCGGTCCCACGCACTCGCTGAGGACCTCTCGGAGCGGCGTCGCAAGCTGCTCGATCTCCACTGCGCCGGGATCAGCGCCGATCTGTTCGCCGAACAGGCAGCCGACCTCACCACGCAACTGCGAGCACTCGAAGCCGAACTCGTCGAAGCAGCCCAGCGCCTGGAGACCCGCACCGAGTTGGCGCAAGCGTCCGAGGAAGTCGGCCGGCATCTCGCCGATCTCGAAATCGAGGAGATAGGGCAAGAGGCCACCAACGACGAGCGGCGCATCCTCGCCGACGACCTCATCGACTGGGTAGCCATGTCCCCCGACCACCTGGAAGTCACCGTCGCCGGAGCCCCCAAGATGAACGTAACCCTCCAGGAGGTCGGCCTCACCGGAGGGTCTACTTCTTACGGTGTCGGAGAACCTTCGGTGGATTCGACCGACCCAGGGTGGAGGCTAGGCCCGTGGGGGTCTGACGTTTCAGAACGAGATTGAAGGAGATGGTGGCGAAGTCTTGGCAGGGGTGCTCCGGGGTCCTGAGAGACTCATGGCGTCGCCAATCCCTGGGCAAGCGTCCACACCCTCGATCACCCAAGTTCAGGCGAGCCCTCCGCTGGGTCTGGGCAGGTTGGCACACTGCATGCTCTCGCGTCCGTTACCCGCCGGTCACGACCCGGATGCTGCGTGCGATCTCGTTGATGAGGGCGGTGCCGACTTCGCGCATCCGATCGGTACGCACGTCGGCGCCGAGGTAGTTCCGGTAGGCAGTGGCGACATCGATGCGGACACCCTCGACCACGGCCCGCACCACGTATCGAGAGACACCAAGATTGCGGTCCTCCTCAGACCATCCGAAGATCTCCACCCCCTGATCCACGTTGCCGGTGAACGACTCGACGCAAGGGAACCAGGTGAGGAACGGGCCGGTGCCCTCCACCCGACACGGATCAGGCGTCGGATTGACATCCAGGGCCTCGGTTCTCACCACGGCGGGATCAAAGGGGCTTGGGTCACCGTCCCAGAGCGACAAACGTACGTCAATGCACAGATTCGGTCCATAACCTGCGTCGGCCCCTCCCCAACCGGCGCCCATGCAGACGTCGTCGGGAACCGGCGGAATCACCCACCATCCCGGGCCGTAGGGTGTGCTCGGCTCGCCTTCGGGTACGCCCTCGACTGCGGGTCCCGCCTTGTAGGAGGCGGTGATGGCGATGATCTCGCCCGGCACGTCGGGGTTTTCGACGAGTATCGGGGCATCCTTGACCAGCATGTCGAGGCCGGCCGCTTCGGACTCATTTGGCACCATCTCGACCGCCAGACCAGAGCCTTGGGTGATGGTGAATCGGTCGAAGTCGACGTAAGTCCATTTCCGAGAGTACGACTCTGGAGCGGTCGCCGTCTTTGGAATGATCGTAGGCCGCTCCACCTCGATGTAGGCCCCGAATTCGTTGTCGACATCCCTCAACTCGACCTTCACGGCACCTGTGCATGTGGCGGCATCGGCGGGGTCGGTGCAGGTGGCGGTTCCAACCGCGGTGGCCCCGTCGTAGATAGTCACCCGAGCGCCACATGGCTGCGCAGGGCCCAGGGGTGCTACTGGCGGTTGGCAGTCACCCGAGTCGCCCATCTCGAGGCTGAGTTCGATCTCGTCGAGAGCCACGGTGAGATTGCCCCGAAAGCCACGTTCCTGCTGGTTGCCGTCGTCGTCTTTGAAGAGCGCCTTGAGGGTGAACGAAGGGAAGATGTCGTCGCCCGCGGTCCCATCGACGAACTTCGCCCATTCTCCTGCCAGGCCAGTCCAAGCGGCGAACGCCGACTTCTCGTAGTAACCGATGATGTTGAAGGAGGTGGGCGGAACGCCCACCACGGTCAGGGTGACGTAGGGGCCGAGCACTCCCGGCTCTGGGGGACCCAGCACCGTCGACGACATCATCCAAGGCTCGGGTTGCAGCGTCGTGGCTGGGTCCCATTGGATGGTTCGGAATGCCCTCGGGTAGTTGGGATCTGCCACGTACAGGCCATCGGCGGTGGCACCGTAGACGACCAGGGCATGTCCCCCGCCCCAATCGGCATTGGTCCAGGCTTGGTCACCGTTGTCGACCCATCGGTGGATTAGAACCAACTGCGGCTCTTTGGTTATCCACATCGCGAAGCCGAACGCAGAGAACGTCACGGCATCATGACCGGAGTAATGCAGGCTGCGGGACAGCTCCTGCATCGGACCCTCATAGGCATCAGAGGCAGTCCCCATATACTGGCGGTGCACCGCGCTCGCCAACCGATACCCATCCCGATCGTCCTGCCAAAGGTCCCCGGTCTGCGGCCAGGATCGGTTGAACGGATCGGCGTCGGTGTTGTCGAAGAGGCCATACAAGGCCGGCTGGCCGGCCGCCTTCTGCTCGAGGAAGTACCACATCGCCGAGAGCGACTGCCCCGCACAATGGCCCCCAGGCTCGGCAGCCGAGCCGTAGTTGACGAATTGCCAGTCGTCGACACCCGGCCGGAACCCGGTGTCGATCGTGGGAGCCGGCAACTGGCCGACGATCATCCCCTCGTGCCAGAGGATCACGAACGCCGAAAAATGCCGAGTGGCCACCGTCACCGAATCTGAATCGATACCAACAATCGGCATCCCTTCGAATGCACCGGTCGCCGAGTCATAGAAAAAGCCCATGGCGAACTCGCCGGACGGGATCGAGATCGGAACATCGATCTCGATATCTCGCTCGCTCAACCCCGCCCCGTTCTCGACCCGGTAGAGAGGCGAGACGGTATCCACGCCGGCGGGCAGATCGTGCGAGTTGATCACCCGGCTGGTCACCCGGTAGGGAGTGTCGGCAGTGTGGGCTCCGGCCGGGACCGTGATCGTCAGTCCGTCGGCGCCGACGATCACCCCACCCGCCGGCCCCACAGTCTGTGCCCCCACCGGGGTCTCAGGCCCCAGATCGAAGGTTGCCGTGACGCCCTGCTGCGGGCCCGGGCCGGGACCGAGTTCGTCGATCGCCAACGGGAACTGCTCGCCGCCCGGCATGGTCGTGCCCCCACCCCCACCGGCGTCGTCCTTCAGGAAGTACCAGATGGCCGTTGCCGCCACGGCGACAACAGCCATCCCGACAAGAACCATGAACGCTGCCGGAGGCCCGGAACGCCGCCCCGGCGAACGTCCCGGCCCGGCTGGTGGAGGTGGAGCACCGACGGGAGTACCACAGGAGGCACAGAAGGCTCCGCCCGGCGCCAGCGGCGCTCCGCAGTTGCCGCAGAAGGACTGGGCGCCGTACATGGTTGCTCCGTGGTCGCCTTCTCCGACCCTGACCAATCGCCCCCGACACCGATAGGGCCATCCGACCCACTCTCGACGGAGCGTGACCGTGCGTCGCGGCGGTTGATCCCGGCTGGCCGGCCAGTTCCGCCCTGATCCGGCGGGCGATCTCGTTGGTGAGCGCCGCAATCACCTCGCTCGGCTGCCTCGGTGTCGGACAAGCTCCATCCGCTCTCCGGGTACTTGGCCTGTGCCTGCGAAGGCTCGATCTACGAAGTGGAAAGGGACGCCCGCTACTACAAGTGCTCTCGCAGGCTCTCCTACATCGACCACCGCTACCGCTGCCCGCACTACCCCCGTTATCTCCCGGCCCATCAGATCGAAACCCAAGTCTGGGGGGCCATACGCGACCTGCCACGCGACTCGGAATGCCTCCGAGTCGCCGCCCAATGACACATCGCAGCAGCAACCAAGGCAGGGCCGCAGCAGCGCAACCAGCTCTTCCAACCTTCGAAGACATCGCCCGGCACCTCGCCGACCTCGACATCGACGAGATCTGGCAGGAAGCCACCAACGACGAACGGCGCATCCTCGCCAACGACCTCATTGAAGGGGTCGCCGTGTTTCCCGACCACCTGGAAGTCACCGTGACCGGAGCGCCCAAGATGAACGTAAACCTCCAGGAGGTCGGCCTCACTGGAGGGTCTACTTCTTACGGTGTCGGAGACCCGACCCGAACCCCTACTCCCCCATAGCCCGGTGGCTAGCGCTGATCCAGGAACAGGGCCTGGTTGGCCCGGCCGACGAAGCCCTTGGTGTCGAACAGGGCGGTATCGGAGATGCCGCGGCCGCCGGGGTCCAGATAGGTGACCGCGTCGAGCGCGATCCACTCCCCTTCCGGCTCGCGGGCGAGGTACACCCCCAGGTCGGTGTTGGGGAACAGCCATTCCTCGAAGGGCAGGGCCCACGAGATGCCGTTGGCCGAGTCCACCACCGCCATCAGCGTCTGGAACGGCGTCGGCACCTCCCCGGGCACCACGGGCACTCGCAGCCGGAACCACAGGGTCGCCCGGCCGGGCCGTTCCACGCTCCCCGCCACCAGGCGCTTCTCTACGCCGTCGCCGTAGAAGTCCACGTAGTCCCGGAAGCGGATCTCATACGGCGGCAGGGTGTCGGGTAGCGGCGGCATCGGAGGCGGGGTGTCCACCGGCGGAGGCAGGGGCAGGGGACCGGTGCGCCGCACCCGCCAGGCGAAGGCCCGCAGCAGGGGCTCTCCACCGGCGCTGCTCACCCGCCCCTCCACCAACTGGACCCGGCGCCCGGAGCGCTCCATCTCGGTTTCGACCCGCAGCGGCACCACGGGGATCTCCCCCATGATGTCGATGGTCAGCCGCACCACCCACCACCGGTCACCCTCCAGCGCCTCGATGGCGCGGGCGATCAGGGCCCCGGGCGGGCCGGCATGCAGGGCGTGCTCCGACCAGGGGCTCCGGGCCGCCTCGGTGGGCACGAAGAGGTCGCCTTCACGCTGGAACAAGGCGTCGGGCACGGGTCAGATGCTATCGGCTGCCTTGCCCACCGGCGACGCGGCTGCGATAGGGTGGTTTCTCCCTGAGGAGGCATTGCGCATGGCCGTCCGCATCCAAGTCGTCTTCGACTGTCACGATCCCGCCGGCCTCGCCCGCTTCTGGGCCGAGGCCCTCGGCTACGAGGAGGAGCCTCCCCCGCCGGGGTTCGACGACTGGCCCGCCTTCCTGCGCTCCATCGGGATTCCCGAGGCCGATTGGGACAAGTACTCCGCGGTAGTGGATCCCGAGGGGACGGGGCCCCGGGTCTTCTTCCAGAGAGTGCCGGAGGACAAGGTGGTGAAGAACCGGGTGCACCTGGACCTTAGCGTGGGAGGCGGCCGGGGTGCTCCGGACGAGGAACGCCGGCAGAACGTGGCCCGGGGAGTCGCCCGCCTGGAAGGGCTGGGGGCCACGGTGGTGGGCCCCAAGGAGGAGATGGGGGTCTACTGGGTGGTGATGCAGGATCCCGAAGGCAACGAGTTCTGCCTGCACTGAGGGACTCGTCCGGCGCCGTCCTCAGTTGAGGGATGGGTCTTCCGGGAAGTCGGCGAAAAGCGCCACCGCGCCGCGCTGGCGCCGCAGCACCCGTCGCCAGAGGCCGCCGGGGGCCGCGGTGAAAGGGTCCTCCGCAGCGGCGGGCAGCACCCACCAGTCGCCCGAGGAGACCTCGAAGTCGAGTTGGCCGGCCGCCCAGCCGGCGTAGCCGGCGAAGACGCGCAGGCTCGCGAGGGCTCCCAGAGCCTCTGCGGGGGGAGCGTCCAGGTTCAGCAGGCCCAGGCGATCGTCGACCGGCGTCCAGGTCTCCGACTCGGGCCGTCCGGCGTGCTCGGGCGTGAGCAACGCCAGGGCCACTGCCATCTCCGGCTGGACCGGGCCCCCCAGGAAGACCACATTGGGTGGGGCCAGCGCCTCCACCCAGCCGGGGAGCGCTTCGGCCACGGGTATGCCGGTGGGGCGGTTGAGCACGAGGCCCAGGGCGCCCTCATCGTCGTGACGGCAGATGAACACCACGGTTCGCAGGAAGTTGGGGTCCACCAACCGTGGGCCGGCCACCAGCAGCTTGCCGCCCAGGGAGGTGCCCATGGCCCCATGATGGCACCGCCGGCAAGCGTCATGGGCCCGTGCCGGGCGGGTAGGGTCGCGACCATGCAGGACGCGGCAGCTCCGGCGTCCCGCCCCCGGCGGGTCCGGCGCATCCTCCAAGCGGTCACCTCGCTGGCCATCGGCTGGGCGCTGCTGGTGGGAGTGCTGCCCCGCCTGGCCGACCTGGGCCAGGTCTGGGAGACGGTCCGCAGCCTGACGCTGCTGAGCACCCTGGTGCTCGTTGGTCTCGCAGTCTGGAACCTGTTCGGGTACCAGTTCGTCATGATGGCGTCCCTGCCGGGGCTGCGCCTCCATCACGCCTTCCTGACCGGGCAAATCGCCGCCGCGGTCACCAATACCGTGCCCGCGGGGAGCGTGGTGGGCATCGGCGTGACCTACGCCGTGCTCTCCTCCTTCGGCCACGGGACGGCCCCCATCGCTATGGCGGCGGTGCTGTCGGGATGGTGGAACACGCTGGTGATCTTCGGCCTCCCCTCGATCGCTGCTCTCCTGCTCGCTCTGGAAGGGGGCACCAATCGCCTGCTGCTGTCGGCCGCCGCCATCGGCCTGGCCCTGCTTGCCGGTGCCATCGTGGTCCTCTTCCTGGTCTCTACCCGTGAGCGTGTCGCCCGGGCGGTGGGCCGCGCCGGGCAGCGGGCGGTGTCGTTTCTGCGGCGCCTGGTGCGCAAGGGCCCGGTCTCCGGATGGGATGAGGGGTTCGCTCGCTTCCAGCGCAACAGCGCCGTGCTGATCCGGCGGCGCTGGCATCTGCTGACCCTGGCCACTTTGGTCAGCCACCTGTCGATCTTCTGGGTTCTGCTGGCCTGCCTGCGCGATCTGGGGGTGGGGCCCGAGGTGATCTCCTGGCCGAAGGCACTGGGGGCCTTCGCCGTGGTACGCCTGGCAACCGCGGTGCCCATCACCCCGGGGGGGCTGGGCCTGGTGGAGGTGGGCATGACCGCGGCGCTAGTGCTGGCCGCCGGCGAGGGGGCCGATGTAGAGGCGCCCATCATGGCTGCCGTGCTGCTGTTCCGCGCTCTCACCTACCTGTTGCAGGTGATACTCGGCGTGGTCTGCTACTTGCTCTGGCAGCGGGAGGCGCGCCGCCAGGCGCGGGAGGCCGCCGAAGCCGCCGAGCCGGCCTGACCCCGCCTCACGGAATCCGGGGCACCGACCTACACCGGCGTGTTTTCCCAGGTCGGAAGGGCTTGACGGGCCCGGTACCTTGAGGCTGTTCCCTACCCCCCGAGGAGCCTCCCGTGGCCTGGCTCTGGACCGACGCTCTCGCCGCTCTCCTGGTCGAGCACGACCGGGTGGAGGGGGCGCGGGTGGCGGGTTGGGTGGAGCGTCCCGAGGCCTACCGGCTGCCCGAGGGAGCCGAGCCGATCGACCTGGCGCGAGAACTGCTGCAGCGCGACGCCGAGGTTTCCTGCAGGGACCACCGCCTCCTCGGACCGTGCTGACGCGACCGTGCCGCCGTTTTGCGGCGGCACGGCGGGCTGGGAGCGGGCTAGACGAAGATGATCTGGGCGCCGCGGCTGAGGTCCAGGAACTCGGACACGTTGATGATGTCCTCGACCTCGTCCACGAAGTCGTCCTTGGTGAGCTTCATCATGTCCACCGACATCCTGCAGGCCCACAGGTGGCCCCCGGCGTCGTGGATCTGGGTCAGGAAGTCCCTGACCGGCGGTACGCCCAGGCCCTTGATCTTGCCCCGCATCATCCACGAGGCCATGCTGCTCATCCCCGGCAGGGCCCCCAGGGTTTGGGGCATCGCCAGCGAGGTGCTGCCGATGCGCATGGCGGTGTTCCCCACCGGGGTGAGGCTGAGCTTGTCCACGGTCTTCTTTCGGATGATGTCCAGGCCCCAGAAGGTGTAGAAGAGGTGCAGTTCGATGCCCTCCTGCACCGCCCCATTCCCCATGATGAGCCCGGGGTAGGCCATGTCCAGGGTCCCTTTGGAGCAGATGATGGCCAGCTTGCGGCCGGCGTCGTCGTCGAAGCGGGGGGCGATGAAGCCCTCACTGGTGGTCATGCGGGGTCTCCTCGGTGCGGGGATCGGCTACACGCAACCCTTGGGCTTGGGTAGTCCCGCCACATAGGCCATCTTGCGGGCGGGCTTGCCGGGGAAGAGGGTGTAGAGCGTCCTGGTGTCGACGCCGGCCAGAGTGGAGACCCGCCGCAGCGTGGCCGTCTCGCCCTGTTCGGCGTGGTCGCTGCGGAGGAAGCGGATCACCTTCCAGTGCTCGTCGGTGAGGGGATCGATGCCGATCTGGCCGGCCAGGAAGGCGGCGATCTCCTCAGTCCACTGGGCGGGGTCGGTCATGAAGCCCTCGTCGTTGAGGGATACTTCACGGCCGGCGATGGTGGCAATCGGCATGGGTTGTTCTCTCCTATGTTGTTCGGGGAACGGACGGGAGCGAGGAATCGGTTGCCCCCATGGCTTCAAGCAACCCGACGGCCCGGGCCAGGCCGCGGCGGGCTTCACGGCGGCGCAGCTGCCACAGGAGGCGCAGCAAGCCCTTGTCGCCCGCCGGGGCGCGGCGCAGGCTGACCGCAGCTGCCGCCACCAGGTGCATCACGTCGGGATGGGCCAGGTCCTTGAGGGCGTGTACGGCCGGCACCACGCTCTCCCCCATGGCCCGAAGGTCGTCGGGGCTGAGCGAGGCGACCACCCGGTCGGTCAGCTCCTTCATCGCTCCCAGGAAGGTGAAGTAGCCGCGTTGCTCCAGGTCGTCGAGGCGGACCATGGCGGCGGCCAGCATGTCGCGGCCTAGGGGGGCCAGATCGGCGCCCAGGGCGGAGAGGCTCTCCACCTGGTCGAGCAGGGCTTCGAGGTACGGCAGATCGCGCAACAGGCGCTTGGCCACCCGCAGCAGGTCGGCGGGCTCGATGAAGCCGCGGACCTCGTCGAGCTCCCGTGAAAGCAGTTGCGTTGCTTCGGCGGTGACGGGGGCGAGGTCGCGTCGCATCTCGTCCCACATGCCGCGGCGAGTCTCCTGTTCGCGCAGGGCGGCGGCTACGAAATCGAGCTGCGCAGAGACCGCGTCCAACTTGGCCTCTACGGCAGCCAGACGATCCTCGGCGACGGCGCTTGCCACGGCGGTCAGCGCTCCTTCCCGTACATGCTCATCTCCGCGGGCAGTGGGATCTCCCGGCCGCGGAGGAGGAGGTTCCAGTACACCCAGCGGAACATCATCTTCCCCCAATGGTTGGTCACCGTCTCCTGCAAGAGGGAGAAGGGGCCGATCCCGGGCAGGGGGTACTTGCCCGGGAGGGGCTCGGTGTCGTAGTTGAAGTCGATCAACAGGCCCTTGCCGAAGCCCGACTCGATGAAGCAGTTGGCGTGCCCATCGAAGCGCTCCAGCATCTCGAGGCCCTCGACGTAGCGAGGGAAGTTCTCGGCGAACACCTCCACCGAGAAGTGCGCCACCGAGCCGGCCTTTGAGGTGGGGAGCGCCGCGGCATCGCCGATGGCGAAGATGTTGGGGTAGCTGGTGGAGAGGAAGGTGCCCTTGTCGACCGGCACGTGGTTCAGTTCGTCGCCCAGGCCGGCCCGGGCTACCACTTCGGCGCCCATGTTCACCGGCACGGTGACCAGCAGGTCGTAAGGCAGTTGACGGCCGTCGTAAGCCACCAGCTCCCCGGCATCGGCGTCGATACGCTCTACGTAGAAGTCGGTCTCGACCGTTATCTGCTTGGCTTCGAGCACCCCGGTGAGGTGGCGGGCGGCAACGGGCTTGGTGAACACCTCGCTCATGGGGGTGGCGAAGACCAGCTCCACCTTGTCGCGGCGGCCGTGCTCGCTGAACCACCAGTCGGCCAGGAAGATGAACTCCAGCGGGGCCACCGGGCACTTGAAGGGGAACTCCATGATGTTGACCACCATGCGTCCCCCCTCCCAGGACTTGAGCCGCTCGTGCAGGGCTACGGCGCCGTCCGCGGTGTAGAACTGGTGGATGCTGTCGCCCACCGCTTCCCCCTCGTAGCCTTGGGTCTGCGCGGGAACGGGATGGGTGCCGGTGGCGATGACGAGGTAGTCGTAGTCGAGGTGGCGGCCGCCGGCCAGGGCTACTCGTTGGCGGTCGGCGTCGATCTCCTCGATCTGCCCCAGGATCATCTCTACCCCGGCGGGGATGAAGTCCCGGCGGGGCCGCTCCACGTCGCGGCGGCGGTAGATGCCGAAGGGAATGAAGAGGTAGCCCGGCTGATAGTGGTGACAGGCGTCCTGGTCCACGACGGTGATCTGCCACTCGGCCGGGTCCAGGCGCGGCCGGAGCTTGTTCACCACCACGGTACCGGCGGTGCCGGCACCGAGAACCAGTAGTCGTTTCACGCGTTGCTCCTTTGGGTTGGGCCGAGTGCCAGCGAGGCGATGGCCTCTAGGCGGCCGGCGAGGCGGCTCCCCTCCATCGCCAATCGAGAAACGAAGGCGGCAGATCGCGGGAGGAGGCGCAGTACCCGCTCCTGCTGCACGGCATCGAGGTGGTGGACCTCGGCTGCCCGCTCCTGGACTACACGAGACGGCACCCCGAGACCGGAGGCGAGGCGTTCGCACTCCTCCGGGGAGGGCGGCCAGTCCTGGGGCGCGATGCCCCCGGCCACGATCATGCCCACCAGGCGTTCGCCGTCGCGCACCAGGCTGCGGGCGCAGAGGAAGCCCAGGGGCGTGGCACGCCACTGGGGTTCGAGATCCGCCTCGGCGGCGAGGGCCTGCCAACCCCCGACGCACTTGTCCAGCACGCCGGGGTAGTCGTGCACGGCGTCGAAGAGCCCGCAGGTGTTACTCGGGTCCGCCAGCGGACGGCCGGTGAGGTCGGTCAAGACGATCATGGCCTCCAGGGCTTCCCCGAGGAGGTCGGCAACGGCCTGGAGAAGCTGCCGGCCGAGCGTTGCGCCCAGCCCCCGCGCTTGGGGGTCGGCGGCCGCGGGTGCGGACCGGCGCAGCCACTCGTGGAGACGATCTTCCGGGAAACGCCATTGGCGCCCCACCTTGACCGCCGGCAGGCGGCCGTCTTCCGCCATTCGGTAGATGGTGGAGCGATCCACCTTCATCAGCCGCTGGACATCCTGCGTGGTGAGAAGGATCACAGGAGATGGATCTACGGCATCCGGGTGCATGCTATGCATTGCTATGCAGCCTAGCGGGCATGCGCGCTAACGCATAAGCGGGCATTCGTGAGCACTAGCTGCGGGGCGGGTGAGAGCGGTCAGCGGAGGCTGAGGCCGGGCCCTAGGCGCACTCGCCGCTGTGCCAACTCGGCCGCCTGCTCCCTCCACCGATCGCGGCGGACCCGTTCGCGGAAGGCGCCGAGGCGGTCGCCGATGCGGTCGAGTTCGTCGTCGGGGAGTGCGGCCAGCTGCTCGAAGGTGGCGATCCCCAGGCTGTGAAGCAGGTCCTCGATGACCGGGCCGATGCCGCTGACCTCTTTCAGGTCGTCGGGCCCTTCGTGGACTCCTCCGGCAGCCCGCAAGCGGTCGAGGAGAAGGGTGATGAGGCGCTCCTTCTCCTCGAGCACCTCGCGTCCGCGGCGAATGGTGTCCTCGGCGCGGGCCAGTTCGCCGGCGCGCCGTTCCTCCAGGCGCTGCCGGAACCGCTCTTCGGCCCGGGCATAGGTGTCGTCCGGGTCGGCCGGCACGGCGAGCCACTGCTCCGGCGCCGCCAACCTGCGGCGCTCCGCGTCGAGGGCTTCTTCGAGGCCGGCCGTGTCGGCCGCCGGGGCGGCATGGCGCTCCGCGAGTTGGAAGTTTCGGCGGCGCTCGATCTCCAGGTCGCGGCGCAGCCGCGCCAGAGCCTCGGGCTCGTCCGCCGTGCCGGGCTCGGGCTGGAGGGCCGGGGCGGGAAGCGAGGCGCGGAGGCTCTCGAGTTCCGCCAGCCGCTCCTCTCTCTGGGCGATCTCCGCTCGGTGGGCCCGGCGCAAAGCGGCCAGTTCGTCTTCGGCGACTTGGAGACGAGCCGATACGGCGGCAAGGCGATCGGCGGTGTCTTGCAGAGCGGCGAGGCGCCGGTTCCGATCGGCCAGGACCTGATCTCGGGCCGCCAGTGCTTCCAGGGCCGCGGCCAGCCGCTCCGCATCGGTGGGGATCGCGCCGCGGCTGCTCGTCGAAGCAGGAGCGTCCTCACGCTGCTGCACTACCCCTCCTCCTCCTGCTCCTCACAGTGTAGGGGACGGCCACCCGGAGCGCGCAGGCGACCCACCACAGCGGCGGGGTGTAGGTTGGGCAGGGTGGAAGTGCGCGCCGGTGGCAGAGAAGATCTCATCGGCATCGGACGCGTGGCCGACGCAGCGCATTGGGAGGCCTACTCCGGCCTGCTGGCGCCACGGGTGGTCTCGGAGATGCTGCGGCGCGACTACTCCCCCGCTGCGGTGCGGCGCCGGCTGCTTTCCGGCGGGCTGCTGGTGGCAGTGGAGGAGGGCCGCGTGGTGGGGTTCGCCGACGCCGCGGTCGAAGGCGATCACATCCGGCTGAAGGCCCTGGCCACCGACCCCCAACGGCGGCACGCTCGTGTGGCGGCTCGCCTCCTCGAGTCGGTGCGAGGGCTGGCCGCCGACCTACCGGTCAGCGCCGACGTCCTCCTGGGCTGCCATCCGGTCGAGGGGTATCTGGAGACCCAGGGGTTCGCGCCGGGCGAGGTGATCGAGTCGAACCTGTTCGGGGAGCTGGCCGTGGAGAGGCGCTGGTGGCTGGCACCCGCCTGAGCGCGCCCGGCTAGCCTGCGCTCCGTGGAACGGGCCATCCTGCAACGTCTGCCGAAGGTGGTGCTGCACGACCACCTAGACGGCGGCCTGCGGCCGGCCACCGTGCTGGAATTGGCGCGGGAGCAGGGCTACGCCGGGCTCCCGGCGGGCGATGTGGAGGGCTTGAGCCGCTGGTTCTTCCAGGACGGGTCGTCATCGCTGGAGCGCTACCTGGAGGCCTTCGAGCAGACCCTGGCGGTGATGCAGACGACCGACGCCCTGGCGCGGGTGGCGCGGGAGGCGGTGCTCGACCTGGCTGCGGACGGGGTCATCTACGCGGAGTTGCGTTTCGCCCCCCTCCTCCACCTGCGCCGGGGGCTGGCCCCCGAGGAGGTGCTGGCCGCCGTGCTGGCGGGATGCGCCGAGGGCGGGCGCCTGGCGGGGATCCCGGCCAACGTCATCGTCTGCGCCATGCGGCAGAACGACGACGCGGGCGAGGTGGCCGCGCTGGCCGCCGCCTACGCGGGCCGGGGAGTGGTGGGCTTCGACCTGGCCGGGCCCGAGGCAGGGTTTCCCGCCTCGCGGCATCGGACGGCTTGCCGGGCCGCCGCTTCCGGCGGGCTCCACCTGACCTTGCACAGCGGCGAAGGCGCCGGGGTGGAGAGCATCGCCGATGCCCTCGGGTGCGGTGCGGAGCGCCTCGGCCACGGCGTGCGCTTGGTGGAGGACCTCACGCTGCGCGACGGCCGGGTGGTGGGCCTCGGGCCGGTGGCAGCGCAGGTGCAGGCCCGCGGCATCGCTCTGGAGGTGTGCCCTTCCTCGAACCTCCACACGGGTATGTACGCGGCCCCGGAGCAGCACCCGGTCGGGCTGCTCCACCGGGCGGGATTCGCCGTGACCCTCAGCCCCGACAACCGTCTGATGAGCGGTACGTCGATGACCGGCGAGTTCGCCCTAGTAGTGGAGCATCAGGGGTTCGGCATCGGCGACCTGCGCACGGTCACGCTGCGGGCTGTGGAGGCGGCTTTCTGCGATGCCGCTACCCGAGACGAGGTGCGCGAGCGGGTCCTGGCGGGCTATCCGGCAGCCTGACCCTCACTCGTCCCTGCCGGCCCGGCCGCGTTCTCCTCGGCCGCCAGCAGGGCGGCGCCCACGATGCCGGCGTTGTTGCGGAATCGGGCGGGGACTGTCTCGGCGCGAGGATGCAGGAGCGGGACCCACTTGTGGTAGTCCCGGCTGACCCCACCCCCCACGATGAGCAGGTCCGGCGAGAAGAGCCGTTCCACATAGGCGAGGTACTTGTCTACCCGCCGGGCCCACTTCGCCCAGGAGAGGTCTTCGCGCGTCTTGGCCTGAGCGGCGGCCTTCAACTCGGCGCTGCCGCCCCACATCTGCAGGTGGCCGAGCTCGGTGTTGGGGACCAGGAGCCCGTCCACGAACAGGGCGCTGCCGATGCCGGTGCCGAAGGTGAGCAGGAGGACCACTCCGGCGCGGCCGCGTCCGGCCCCGGCTCGCATCTCGGCGACTCCGGCGGCATCGGCGTCGTTCAGCACGATCGACGGCAGGCCGGTGGCCTGGTGCAGCAGTGCGGCGGCGTCGGTGCCCACCCAGGAGGGGGCGATGTTGGCGGCGGTGTGTACCACGCCGCGGCGCACCACACCGGGGATCGTGCAGCCGAGAGGGCCCGCCCATTGCGCTTTGGCCACCAGCCGTGCCGCCGCCTTGGCGACGGCCTTGGGAGTGGACGGGGACGGGGTGGCGATTCGGAAGCGCTCGGTTAGGAGCTCCCCCGATGCCGTGTCGACGACCGCGCCCTTGATGCCCGACCCCCCAACGTCGATGCCCATGGCGGTGGTCACCGGTCCTCCATGAACCAGGTGAGAACGGGCCGCCGGGCGGCGCGGGCGTCGTCGGGCCGCCGCACCGGGGTGGCGCGGGGATGCTCGTGGGCCCCCGCCGGGTCCTCGCGCGCCAGGCGGGCGATGGCCAGCAAAGCGGCGGCCAAGGCCTCGACGGTCTCGGGGGATTCGGTCTCGGTGGGCTCCACCATCAGCGCTTCCTCGACGATGAGAGGGAAGTACATGGTGGGGGCGTGGAAGCCGAGGTCCAGGAGGGCCTTGGCGACGTCTGCCGCCCGCACCCCGGTCTCCCGCTTCAAGCGTGCCGCGGAAGCGACGAATTCGTGCATGCAGGGCTCGGCATAGGGGAGGTCGTACTCCGCGGAGATCAGGCTCTCCAGGTAGCGGGCGTTGAGCACGGAGCGCTCGGCCACGCGGCGCAGACCGGGGCCGCCCAGGGCGCGCATGTAAGCCAGGGCGCGCACCACCACCAGGAAATTGCCGTGCCCGCCGTGTACCCGGCCGATAGAGGCCGCCGGCATCTCCCAGCCGAGAGTGCCGTCGGCTTGCCGTGTCGGGAGCGGCCCCGGCAGGTAGGGGGCCAGGTGGCTCACCACCGCCACCGGACCCGCGCCCGGGCCCCCTCCCCCGTGCGGGGTAGCGAAGGTCTTGTGGAGGTTGGAGTGGACGATGTCGAAACCCATGTCGCCGGGACGGGCGACTCCGAGGATGGCGTTCAGGTTGGCCCCGTCGTAGTAGAGGAGGCCGCCGGCATCGTGCACCGCGGCGGCGATGGCGGTGATCTGGTCCTCGAAGAGCCCCAAGGTGTTGGGGTTGGTCAGCATGAGGCCGGCCACCTCCTCGTCCACCAGGCCGCGCAGGGCCTCGAGGTCGACCATGCCCCGGGAGTTGCTGGGCACCGGCACGGCCTGGTAGCCCGCGAGGCTGACCGAGGCGGGATTGGTGCCGTGGGCCGAGTCGGGGATGATGACCTTGGAGCGAGGGTTGCCGCGAGCCTCGTGGTGAGCCCGCATGATGAGCAGGCCGGTCAGCTCGCCGGCGGCGCCGGCCGGGGGCTGGAAGGTCGCCCGGGCCATGCCGGTGACCTCGCAGAGGATCTCCTCGGCTTCGCGGAGCACTTCTAGGGCTCCCTGGGCCAGAGGCGGTGGGGTCGCCGGGTGCAGGTCCCGGAAGCCTTCCAGGTCGGCGGCCCAATCGCAGACCTTGGGGTTGTATTTCATCGTGCACGACCCGAGGGGGTAGGCCCCCAGGTCCACCCCGAAGCTGCGGTGGGCCAGGCGGGTGAAATGGGCTACCAGGTCGCGTTCGGCAACCTCGGGGAGCGGCGGCGGGACGGCCGCCGCCTCCGGCAGATCGAGGGCCGCCTCGGGCACATCGAGGGCGGGCAGGGACCAGGCCCGCCGTCCGGGCGCCGACAGCTGGGCCAGCGTGGGCTCGGCGGCTCCGCCGACGAGAGGTGAGGAGGCAGCCCGGCCGCCGGGTTCAGGCATGGGCCAGCACCTCCTTCAGGGCGGCGGCGTAGCCGTCGAGTTCGGGCCGGGTGCGCTTCTCGGTGACGGCCACCAGCAGCGCCGGCCCCAGCTCCGGGTAGTCGCCGGAGAGCGGGATGCCCGCCAGGTAGCCGCGTCGCGCCATCTCCTCTAGGACCGTCTCGGGGTCCCGCGGCATGGAGACGGCGAACTCACGGCCGAAGGGGGCCGGCAGCAGGAGGCGCACGCCGGGGATCTCGCCGAGGCGGGCGGCAAGGTAGTGGGCTTTCTGGATGCTCTGGCGTCCCACTTCGGCTAGGCCCTCCGGTCCCAGCCAGGCGAGATGCACTGCCGCCCCCAGGGCGTTGAGCCCCTGGTTGGTGCAGATGTTGGATGAAGCCTTCTCGCGACGGATGTCCTGTTCCCGGGTGCGCAGGGTGAGGGTGTAGGCAACGCGTCCATCCTCGTCCAGCGTCCGGCCCACCAAGCGCCCGGGGATGCGCCGCATCAGGGCATCGGTGGTGGCGAACAGGCCCAGGCCGGGCCCGCCGAAGGACAGCGGGGCGCCCAGGGGCTGGCCCTCTCCCAGGGCGATGTCGCACCCCGCCGCACCGGGCGAAGCGAGGGCCCCCAGCAGCATGGGATCGATCGAGACCGCGGTCAGGGCCCCTCGGCGGCGGGCGAGGGACACGGCCCGTTCGTACTCCTCGACCACCCCCAGGTAGTTGGGCTGGGCGAAGAGCACCACAGCCGGGTCGGGCTCAGCCTGCTCCTGCCAGACGGTACGGCCGTCGTCGAGGGGATGCTCCACGATGCTGAGTTGCCGCGCCCGGGCGAACGTAGCCACTACCTCGCGGCTTCGGGGGGAGAGACCGCGAGACACCCACACGGCTTGCCTGCCGGTGGCCCCGATCGCCAGGTTGACCGCCTCCAGCGCTGCGGTGGCCCCGTCGTACAGCGAGGCATTGGCCACCGGGAGCCCGGTGACGGCGGCCACCATGGACTGGTATTCGTAGAGGGCCTGGAGGACTCCCTGGGAGACCTCGCTCTGATAGGGCGTGTAGGACGTGACGAACTCGGGCCGGAGCGTCAGCGCGCGCACCACCGGCGGCAGGTAGTGGTCGTAGATGCCGCCGCCGGCGAAGCAGACGAGGTGGGAGGCGTTGCGTTGGGCGAGGCGGTCCAAGTGGCTCATCACCTCCGCCTCGGCCATGGGCGGGGGCAGGCGTAGGTCCCGGTCCAGCCGGACATCGGGCGGGAGATGGGCGAAGAGGCCGGCGACATCGGCCAGGCCCAAGGTGCCGAGCATGCGCTCGACGTCCGCGGCGGTGTGCGGGGTGAAATCCACTACGGCCTCGAACCGGCGACGGGCAGAGGGGACGCGACCTTGGCGGAGAGGCCGGAGGGCAGACCGCAGATCACGGGCGCAAGACTAGCGGCGGGCATCCGCTGCTCCCCCACCGCCCGCGAAGCTCAGCCGGTCTGGGCGCCGCCGAGGCTGACCACCTGCGGTGGGCCGGGGAGCCGGGTGGGCAGGGTGGGCTCCCCGTCGGCTTCGGGGCCGGCAAGGCCGTATTTCACCAGCAAGTGGAGGTAGTCGCGTTGGTAGAAGATCTTGCAGCGGATCTCCGGGTAGAGGGCCCGCAGGCGCCGCACCTTGCGGTTCTTCTTGGTCACCAGCTTCTGGTTCATCGTGGTGATCTCGATGAACAGGTCCTCGTCGGGAAGGTAGAAGTCGGGGGTGAAGTAGCCCACGGGGCTGCCCGCGGCGTCGAACTCGATGGGGAACGAGCGGGGCTCGTACTCCCAGTCGATGCCGTAGAAGTCGAGCAGGCGAGCGAACTGTTCTTCGCTCTGGTGGGCGAACTCCACACCCTCGGCCGGGGAGGCGAAGTCGTCGACGGCGGAAGGCTCGGTCACGCTTCGATGGGGACGGTGGCTTCGAGGAGGCGAGGCTCGGGGAACATCCGCCGCAACTCCCCCTCGAGCTCTTCTTGGACGGGCCCCACGGCAATGCCGAAGACGCCCTGGCCCCGCCGGAAGACATCGACCACCTCATCGGCGCTGTGGGCGGCGTAGATGGTGGAACCGTCGGAGAGCAGGGTGACGTCGGCCAGCGGGCGCTCGCTGTGCATCTGCTCGGAGAGGATGGCCATGGCCTGGCGGATCCGCTTGAGGCTCATCCCGGCATCGAGCAGCCGCTTGATGACGCGTAGCTGGACGATGTCCCCGAAGGCGTACAGGCGCTGTGAGCCCGAGCCGGCCGCGGCCCTGATGCTGGGGGTCAGCAGGCCGGTACGGGCCCAGTAGTCGAGCTGACGATAGGTGATCCCGACGATGTTGCAGACCTGTGGGGCCCGATAGCCCGTTTCGTCCCTCACGGCGTGGCTCACCTCCCCGCGAGCTTACACCAGCGCAATTCCGATCCTTGGAACTACCGCCGTGAAACTAGAGGCTTGCCCCCCGGGTTGTCAACAACCCCTGTGGAAAACTCCCTCGGACCGACGGCTCGAATCGCGATCGCGGCTGCGGCGGGGCGGAGGCTCACCCGGACTCGAAGTCCTCCGGGGTGACCGTGTCGAGGAAGTTGCGGAAGCGGGCCACCTCGTCTTCCTCTTCTTCTTCGTCGCGGATCTCGACCCCGGAGTCCTCGAGCACTTGGGGGGCGACGAAGATCGGGGAGCCGGTGCGGGCCGCCAGGGCGATGGCGTCGGAGGGCCGGGATGACACCACGATCTCCTCGCCGTCGCGGCTCAGGACGAGGTCGGCGTAGTAGATGCCGTCGCGCATCTCGGTCACCACGACCCGCTGCACCGTGGCATCGAGTGCCTCGAGCGAGAGCCGGAGCAGGTCATGGGTCAGCGGCCGCTGCGGCCGCACCCCCTCGAGAGCGAAGGCGATGGCGGTCGCCTCCCCTGCTCCGATCCAGATGGGCAGGTAGCGGGTACCGGCCACCTCCTTCAGGAGCACGATCGGCTGGTTGCTGGGCAGCTCGATGCGCACCCCGACCAGTTCCACCGGGACGTGGTCGCTCATGCGATCACCTTATCACCGGGCTCACCGAAAGCCGCACGGGTGGCCGCCTCGGGATCGAGGCGGAAGGCGGCCAGGTCGAGCACGGCCCAGAGCCCGGGCAGATTGCGGTAGCGGCCCTCCCAATCGAGCCCGTAGCCGAGCAGGAACTCGTCCCCCACCTCGAATCCCCGGTAGCGAAGGGGGACGTCCACGATGCGCCGGGTGCGCTTGTCGAGCAGGGTCACGGTGGCCAGCGAGGCAGGCTGCCGGGTTTCGAGGAGCCCCAGCAGGTAGGAGAGGGTGAGCCCGGTATCGACGATGTCCTCCACCAAGAGCACGTGGCGCCCGGAGATGGAGGTGGCGCTGTCCACCGCAATGCCCACCCGGCCTTCGGAGCCGAAACGGGTGAGGCTGAGGAAGTCGATGTCGATGCGGGGGGGCAGCTGCCTCCCGAGGTCGGCGAGGAAGGGCACCGCCCCCTTCAAGACCCCGAGGAGGACCGGCTCCTTGCCGGCATAGTCCTCGCGAATGGCGGCGGCGAGCTCGGTGAGCCGGGTCGCGATGGCCGCCGGTGAGACCACCTGGGTGAGGATGGCGGGTGGGGGCGTGCCGCGGCCCACTACCGCTCGCCCCCCAGCAGGGCGGGCAGCAGGTCGCGCAGGGCGGCCGCCAGGGTGCTCTGCGCCGGGCTGAGCGGCGTCGTGGCATCGGGCCGCCGGCCGTCGTCGAGCGGCCCGGCAGCCTGCAGCCGCGCTCTCCTCCAGGCCGGCCACTGGGCCAGTTCGTCCAGGTGGGAGCCGGCGGCGTAGAAGTGGTCCTGGGGGCCGAGAATGCGCCCGGCGTAGGCCATGAGGTCGGCGGTCTCGGCCATGTGGTCGGGCGATCCCATCACCACCCCGACGAACTCATCGTGGGCCAGCGCGGCGTACGAAAGGAGCACCTCGCCGGCGTTTGCCGTGTCGCCGGTTTTCAGGCCCAGCACCCCGGGGAAGGTGCCCAGCAACCGGTTGGTGTTGCGCACCGCCATGACCCGTCCCCGCGGGGTGAAGGTGACGAACTTGAGGCGAGTGAGGCGGGTGAGGCGTGGCTCCTGGATGGCCGCGGTGGCCATGCGGATGAGGTCCCGGGCCGAAGAGACGTGGCCGTTGGCATCGAGGCCGTGGGGGTTCTCGAAGTGGGTGCTCGTCATGCCCAGGTCCGCCGCTTTCTCGTTCATCAGGGCGACGAAGGCCTCGACCGACCCGGCGGTGTGCTCGGCCAGAGCGGCGGCGGCGCAGTTGTCCGAATACACCAGCATGTCGGCCATCAGGGCCTCGACCGTCCAAACCTCTCCCTGGTAGATCTTCTGCTGGCCGACGTAACCGATCGGGGTGCTCGCCGCCGCGGCGCTGATGGTCACCTCCTCGTCGGGCTGAGTCCCCTGCTCGATGACGACTAGGGCCGTCATCACCTTGGTCACCGAGGCGGGGGCCCGCACCTCGTCGGCATCGGCGGCCCAGACCAGGGCGGCTTCATCGACCGAGTACAGCGCCCAGGACCTGGCGGAGAGGATCGGGGGTTCGTGCGCCGGCAAGGCGGCCATGGGCAGCGGGGGCAGATCGGCCCCCAGCGGGGGCAATGAGGCCAGGGGGAGCCCCAACGCAAGCAGCAGAGCGGCCAACGCGGGCAAGGCTCAGGCCCCCAGCAGTTCTCGCAACCGGGAGCGAACGACGGCGTCCTGCAAGTCGCGCGCTGCCTGGGCGCAGTCGGCCAGCACCTCCGCAGCCTGGCGTCGGCCGGCGGGAGTGCGGTGCCGCAGCAGGGGACCGGTCAGCTGCGAAAGGAGGTCGACCTCGCGATGGGAGGCCAGGCAAAGCGACTTGACGTGACGCGGTTCCAGGCCGCGGGAGACGAGGCGCTGGGCGGCCCGGGCTACTGCGGCGTCGTCCTCCCCGAAGGCGGGTTCGGCGTTCGCCCCGCGCCGACGATCGAGCACCCCGTGTTCCACGAGGCGGTGTACCAGTTCCAGCGGGACCCCGGCGGCCCGGGCCAGCTCGTCGGCACTCATGTTCGCCTTGCCGCCGGCGAAGTAAGCCTCGGGCAGAGGGCCGGCGGCGGGAGACACCGTGGGCTCCTCACCCCGCTCCCACGCGGCCAGCTTGGCCTTGATCACCTTCAGCGGCAGGAAGTGATCCCGCTGCTGGCGCAGGATGTAGCGAACCCGCTCCACATCGGGGGCGCGGAACTGGCGGTATCCCGCCGAGGTCCGCGTCGGGCGGATGAGTCCCTGGGATTCCAGGAAGCGCAGCTTGGATATGGTGATGTCGGGGAACTCCTCGTGGAGCAGGTCGATCACCTCGCCGATGGAAAGGGCCCGGCGTTCGCTCATGCCCCGCGCGCCACGACCAGGTGGAAGCGGCCGATGATGACTTCGTCACCGGGGCTCAGAGCGGCCTCTTCGACCCGCTTGCCGTTGACGTACGTGCCGTTGGTCGAGCCCAGGTCCTCCACCAGCAACCGGCCTTCCCGCACGTGGAACGCGGCGTGGTGACGGGAGACGGTGATGTCGTCGAGGAAGAGGGTGGCCGCCGTGTTGCGCCCTGCCTCGTGGGTCCCCTCCCCCAGGTGCCAGTCGGCCCCGCGCAGCGGGCCATCGGTGGCCACGAGGGCGAAACCCTCGAGCCCGGGGATGCCGGCGGCCGCCTCCCGCGCCCGGATGCGGCGCGCTTCATCTACCGGGTCGTAGGTGAGGGTGACGTCGGCTTCCCCTTCCGGCATCGGCACCGGCTTGTCCCGCTTGGGGTCGTGTTGCGGGGTCATCTACATCATGGTAGCCCACGGGGCCCTGAACCCTCGAGAGAAGGTCGAGAGCGGTCCCGGTTCGACCCGGCCCGGCGGCGGGTGACCTCTACTGCGCGATGAGGGCCCGATAGGCGGCGGCATCGAGGAGGCTCTCGATGGCCGCGGGATCCTCGGGCGCCAGCAGAGCGAACCATCCCTTCCCGTAGGGATCCTCGTTGACCCACTGGGTGTTGGCGGGCAGGTCCTCGTTGATCGCCACTACGGTGCCATTCATGGGGGCATAGACCTCTGCCACCGACTTGGTGGAGTCGATGTCGGCGATGGTGTCCCCGATGCCGACCCGGCGACCCACCTCGGGCAGGCGAACGAAGACCACCTCTCCCAGGGCTTCCTGGGCATAGTCGGTGATGCCGAGGCGCACTCCAGATGCTTCAAGGAGAGCCCACTCGTGCTGGTCGGTATAGCGGCGGTCCTCGGGGACGTTCACCCCGCTCCTCCTGATCGGCGTCAGGGGGAGGATACCGAGGCCGCCCGCCGCCGCGCCGCCACGGCGTCGATGAAGTACTGCACCCCCACGGCGTAGTAGAGGATCAGGCCGGGCACCACCACCGCCCAGGCCCACCAGATGAAGAAGGGGTGCTCGTATCCGGCGTAGACGTAGAAGGAACCGATGGCGGAGTAGAGCCCGAAGGTGGCCACCTTGCCGAGGTAGCGGACCTCCAGGCGCACCTTCCAGCGCCAGGCCGCGATAGCCGCGCCCAGAGCGATGACCGACTCCCGTACCACGAGGGCCAAGGCCACCGGCCAGGGCAGCACCCCGGCCACCCAGCCGCCGATCACCGCCGCAGTGATGGCGAGGCGGTCGGCGATGGGGTCGAGCATCTTGCCGAGTTCGGAGACCTGATTCAGGCGCCGAGCCAGGTAGCCGTCCACCCAGTCGGTGCCCCCGATGCCACCCAATAGGAGGCCGGCCGCCAAGGGGTGGTCCGCCCCGAACAGCAGCCACAGGAAGAGGGGCACCAGGGCCAGGCGTACCGTCGATACCAGATTGGGGATGGTGAGCACGCGCCGGCTCACGGCGCCGGCCTCACCCGGAAGGCGATACGGCCGAGCTCCTCCTCTTCGTGCTCCACGATGAACACGTAGCCCCCCGGCTGGGCGAAGCGCACCCCGAAAAACGGCACCACCAGGGGCACCAGGCTGGAGGCTCCCGCCGGCAGAGTCGGGGGGGCTCCTACCCGCAGCGTCGCCCGCGACTCGACTTCAAGCGGGGTGCCGTCTTCGTCGAGGAGCCGGATGGAGAGAGCCAGGTCGCGATTGCGATCCGACGGCCCCACCTCGGCCACCAGCACCACCATGATCTGGCGTACCGCGGCCGGGAAAGCGGCGGCGTTGATGCCATCGAAGGCCCCGCCCAGGACGTAGAGGCGCCCGGCCGCCACCTGGGCCGAGTCCGCGAGCATGGCGACCGTCAAGCGCATCGTGGGGCCTCCCGGGATCGGCATGGGCTTCTCCACGACCGGGCAAGAGCCGGGGAAGCGGTCGACGGGTGATGCGGCATCAGCCCGAGGGTAGTCGGGGCGTCACGGACTGCCGCAGCGCACTGAGGGCCGAAAGGGCGCCTCAGCCCTCCTCCCACCGCTCCGTCCAGGCGAAGCCGCGCCGCCGGGCCTCCTCCATGAAACGCGAGGCAGACACCGCCTTCTCCAGCGAGTGCACCCCGGCGGCGACCTCGCCGGCGGCGATCAGCACGGCCATGATGGCCGCGTGCCAGCCGGTGAGGCGCTCCATGGCAGCAAATCCCGTGGCCGGGTCGTGACGGTCGACCATGTCCACCACTACCGTCGCCCGGCGCGTCCCATCTTCCCCCTCGGCGCGACCGCGCAGCACGCAGACATCTTCCAGGCCGGAGGTCTCGATCATGGGCCCCAGCAGGGTGTGATAGAAGTCCCGCGGGATCACGTCGACCTCACCTACCCGTACCGCGTCCCGGCCGAATAGCCCCAGGTCCTTGAACGCCTTGAAGGCTGCCAGGTGGCCCGGGTAGCGCAGCGTCTTGTTGTCGTAGGTCTCCAACACTCCCTGGAGCCCGTAGGGAACCGTGGAAGTCCCGCCCGAAGTGACGAAGGCCTCGAGGACGCCCAAACCCTCGAAGTCGACCTCTTCGAGCTCGGTGAGGGTGTCGAGGTGGGTCAGCCGGCCGCCGCGCAGGACGATGGCTTGCCCGTCGTACTCGTTGGTGAGGCCCTCGAGGTTGAAGCACAGGCGGTATCCCCAGGGAGCGGAGCGGTCCTGAGGCAGCCCCCCGTCGAGCAGGCTCACCCGTCGCGGGGTGAACCCGCGGGAGCGCAGCAGTTCCATGGCGTAGAGGCCGAGGGTGTTGTTCATGCCGGGCCCCATGCCGCAGTCGGGCACGACCGCCACCCCCGCCTGGCGGGCTTCGGGGTGCATCGCCAGCTGGGCGAGGACGGTGTCGGTATGCCCGCCCATGTCCACCATCCCGGTGCCGGCGGCGATGGCGGCCCGCGTGATGGGCAGCAGCAGGGCGTAGGGCACGGCGCACACGAAGGCATCGAGCGGCTCGAGGAAGCGGCCCAGATCCCGGCGATCGGCGGCATCGACCTCTGCCGGCTCCACCGCCTCCCGTCCCAGGAGGTGATTGAGGCGAGCCGCGGCGGCCCGGGCGATCTCTGCGTCGCGGTCGGCCAACACAACCGGGGTGGCTCCACCGTGGACCGCCAGGTCGTATGCCGCGGCAGTGCCCTGTCTGCCGCCTCCCAGCACCCCGTACGCCGTCATAGTGACTCCTCGCGTGTGGTCGGGCGCATTCTGGCGGACGGAGCGAGCGCCCGCGGCCGCCTGCAGGCGGAGAGCCCCGGCCGGCTCAGACCTTCGTGCCGCACTCCCCGCAGAACTTGGCCCCGGCCTCCAGCTTGGCGCCGCAACTGGAGCATTTGGCCTCCGGCGAGAGGCGCGCGCCGCATTCGGGGCAGAACTTGGTCTTGGCCGGCAGCGGGGCCTCACACTGGGGACACGAGGCTGTAGTCCCCTCGCGCCAGGAGGCCTCGGTCAGCATGGCGCGGTCGTCTTCGGCAACTCGGGAGTGTGCCCAGATCTCCTCGACGGTGCGCGAAGACTGGGCGGCGGCCATCTCCACGCCGAGGTCCGGAGCGCAGTTCTTGCAGAGGCCCTTGCCGTCGTTCCAGCACTGGCGACGACACACCCAGGACGAGCAACGGGGGCACTGGCGGAAGTCGGGCTTCAGGGCGGTCGCCGCCTCACGAAAGGCCTTGTCGTGCGCCTTCTCCCAGGCTGCGGAGCGCACCTGCTCGCCCACCTCGGCGGCCCGCCCGAAGAGGCCTCCGAGCAGGCTGGAGGCCGTCTGGAGGCCGCCGGCAACCCGGGCGGCGGCATAGTCGTCGAAGGGGGTGCGGTAACCCGTCCCGCAACGGTCGCAGACGAACTCGAACTGGAAACCCTCGTTGGTGCTGTGGTCGTGGTAGTTGCGGGTGAACTCGATCTTCTGCTCGCTCATGACCGTCGGCCCTCCTGGCCGGCCTGCACCCCCGCAACGGCGCCGGCCGTCGAGGGAAGAGGCCCGATACGCTGCCGGGTCGGGCTGGCCGGATTCGAACCGGCGACCTCTTGACCCCCAGTCAAGCGCGCTAACCAAGCTGCGCCACAGCCCGGGACGCGGGCAGTGTAATGCCCGTGGCGGCACATGCCTCACTAGCGGCGCGAGCCCTCCGCTCCCCTTCGGGTGCGGGCGAACAGGCGCAGCGGGGTACCCACGAAGTCGTAGACGGTGCGCAGGCGCCCCTCGAGGAAGCGGAGGTAGTCCGGAGACAGGTCGCCCCCCCGCACGAACAGGACGACCGTCGGGGGCTCGACGCCAGCCTGAACGGCGTACATGATGCGGGCCCGCCGCCCCCGTCGCGTCGGGGCGGGGTGGGCCTCTTGCCAGTCGCGCAGGTGGCGGTTCAGTTCCGGCGTGGGAACCCGGAAGCGGCGCGCCTCGAGGACGGCCCGCACCGCCGCCGGCAAGCGGTGCAGCCGGGCCCCGGTGTACGCCGATAACCGCAGTACGGGGGCCCAGGACACGAACCCCAGGCGATCCCCGGTGCCGTCCTCGGTGTTCTCCTTGTCCTCGGGATCGGCGGCGTCCCACTTGTTCAGCAGGATGATCAGGCCGGCACCGGCGGCGGCTATCTCCTCGGCCAGGCGCTGTTCTTGGTGAGTGATCCCCTGGGTGGCGTCGGCCACCAGCAGGGCCACGTCCGCCGCGGCCAGCGCCTCCCGGGCCCGCTGCACCGAGTAGAACTCGGTGGCTTCGTCGACCCGGCTGGCGCGTCGGATGCCGGCCGTATCCCACACCCGGAATGGCTCGCCGTCGAGCTCGACGACGGCATCGATCGGATCGCGGGTAGTGCCCGGCTCCGGCGACACCAGGACGCGCTCCTCCCCGAGCAGGCGGTTCAGGAGAGTGGACTTCCCCACGTTGGGGCGGCCGAGGATGGCTAGGGTGGGGAGGCGGTCTTCGCCGGGGGTCGCCTCGCCCTCCGGGAGGCCGGCTACCACGGCATCGAGCAGGTCCCCGGTGCCGCGACCGTGCAAGGCGCTGATCGGGTGAGGCTCGCCCAGGCCGAGGCTCCACAGATGCCCGACGTCGAGATCGACCCCGGGGCCGTCCGCCTTGTTGGCGGCCAGCACCACCGGCACTCCGGAGCCCTGTGCCAGCCGGGCCACGGCCAGGTCATCTTCGGTGTAAGCGGTGGTGGCGTCGGCCACGAAAACCACCACGTCCGCACCGCCGAGGGCCGCCTCCGCTTGGGCGCGGATGCCGGCCACCAGATCGTCTCCTCTGACCGCCCACCCTCCGGTATCCACCACGATGAAGTGCCGGCCGGCCCATTCGGCGACGAACTCCTTGCGGTCGCGGGTGACTCCGGGCTTCTCCTCCACCACCGCCGCCCGGCGCCGCAGGATGCGGTTGACCAGAGTGGACTTGCCCACGTTGGGGCGCCCCACCACGGCCACCACGGGCAGTCGGCTCACCGTCGGCTCCGGGCGTCGGCGTAGAACAGAACGAAGCAGGGCACGGCCCCAGGATAGGGCCCCGGTTGCTCGGACCCCCTACCTAGCATGCCCGCCATGGTGGAGCAGGTGTTGCTGGCCGAGCCTCGGGGATTCTGCGCCGGGGTCGAGATGGCCATCAAGGCCCTCACCTGGATGACCCGGGTGTTCCCCGCCCCCATCTACTGCTACCACCAGATCGTGCACAACTCGGCCGTGGTGGCCGCCTTCGAGGGTGCCGGGGTCGTGTTCGTGGACGACCTGGGGGCGGTGCCTCCCGGTGCCCCGCTCATGCTCTCCGCCCACGGGTCGTCGCCCGAAGTGGCGGCCGCGGCGACTTCCCGGGGCGCGGTGGTGGTGGACGCGGTCTGCCCGCTGGTAACCAAGGTCCACCACGAAGTGCGGCGGCTGGCCGGGGCCGGCTACCGGATCCTCTACGTCGGCCACGAGGGGCACGATGAAGCAGTGGGCACCATCGCTGAGGCTCCCGACGCGGTGACGCTGATCAATCCCGAGGCCGGGCTGGGTTCCCTGCCTTCTGGCGACGGGCGGCCGGTGGCCCTGCTGGCCCAAACCACCCTGGGTCACCACGAGTGGGAGGGAGTCCTAGGCGAGGCCCGGGCTCAGTTCCCCGACCTGTGGACCGCCCGCCGCAGCGATCTGTGCTATGCCACCACCAACCGGCAGGCGGCCGTGGAGGCCTTGGCGCAGCGGGCCGACGTCGTTCTGGTGGTGGGCAGCGCCAGCTCGTCCAATACCCGGGCGCTGGTGCGGGTGGCACGGGCCGCGGGGGCGGCGGCTCATCGCATCGAAGGGCCGGAGTCCATCGATCCGGCCTGGCTCGCCGGGGCGCGCCTTGTCGGGGTGACTGCGGGGGCTTCGGCTCCCGAAGACGCGGTGCGCGCCGTGGTCGCCGCGCTGGCCCCGCGCGATGGAGTCGAGCTGGTGCAGGTCACCACCGAGGAGGAGTACTTCCCCCCGCCGCCGCAGCTGCGGGCCCTGCTATTGGTCCTGCAGACCGTGGTGGAGGGCGGCTATGCGGCCCGCCGGCCGGGGCGGGCGGGGCCCATAGAGGACGATCGTTCCTGGAGTGCCGCCCGTGCCCTCGAGGTGCTCTCGGGTGAGTGAGAGGGTGGGCCCCCAGCGCGCTCAGCCGGTCGCTTCGGCCACGAGGCCCAGGATGAGGGCCGCTACCTGTTCCACAGGCAAGGCGGTGGTATCGATCACCACTGCGTCTTCCGCCGGCCGCAACGGGGAGGCTTCTCGTGTCGAGTCGAGGTGATCTCGCGCCCGCAGCTGACGCTCGATGTCGGCCACCGCTTGGCCGGCTGCCTCGGCATCTGCGGCTCGGCGGCGGGCCCGCTCGGCCGCATCGGCAATGAGGTACACCTTCACCGGCGCCTCGGGGAACACCACCGTGCCGATGTCTCGACCCTCCACCACAGCGCGGCCGCCGCGTCGGCCGACCCAGTCGCGCTGCTGCTGCACGACCACCTGCCTGACCTCGGGGAACGCCGATACCACGCTCACCAAGGCGCCCACCTCCGGGGAGCGCACGGCCTCGGTGACCGCCTCGCCGTCTAGGAGCATCACGCCGTCGGCGTAGTCGAGCCGGGAAACGCGGGCTACCTGCAACACCGCGGCACCGTCGGTGGGATCTGCTCCGGCGCGCCGTACCGCCAGAGTCAAGGCGCGATAGAAGGCGCCCGTGTCTAGATAGGGGATCCCTAGGGCGGCGGCCACCGCCCGGGCCACCGTGCTCTTGCCCACTCCGGCGGGACCGTCGACCGTCACGACCACAGCGCCTCCAATGCCTCGCCGAAGCCCGGCCACGACACGGCCACCGCCTCGAACCCCTTCACCGCGACCTCCGGCGCGGCCGCCGCCGCCACTGCCGCGGCCATGGCGATGCGGTGGTCACCACCGGCGTCGGCGCTTCCCCCGGCCAGAGCGCCGCTTCCCCACACCACGAAGCCGTCGGGGCGCTCCTCCGCGATGCCTCCCAGGGCTCGGATCAGCCGGACGGTCGCCGCGGCGCGATCGCTCTCTTTGACTCGCAACTCGGCCGCTCCCGCCACCACCGTCTCGCCCTCCGCGGCCGTGGCCAAGATGCCGACCAGGGGCAACTCGTCGATGGCTCGCACGGCGAGCAGGCCTTCGATGCGAATGCCTTGCAGTCCGGCGCCGGTTACCGCGACGTCGCCGACCGGGTCGCCGTGCAGGAGCCCGGTGGCCGCTCGGGCCACCCGGGCACCCATCGCCTCCAGGATGTCCAGGAAGCCGGTGCGTCCCGGGTTGAGCGTGACTCTGCGGACGGTGACCTCGGAACCGGGGCGCAGGGCGGCCGCCGCCAGAAGCCCGGCAGCCGAAGAGAGATCCGACGGCAGCTCGTAGGCGGCCGGGGGTACCGGGCCGGGGAGCAATTCGAAAACTGCCGGACCCAGCCGGCGCCCCAGGGCCATCGCTTCCAGCCAGCGCTCGGTGTGATCGCGAAACCCCGGGGGGGAGGTGATGGTCGTGGCGCCTTCCGCCTGGAGGCCGGCGAAGGCCACCGCGCTGCGCAGCTGGGCCGAGGCCTCCGGCACGGCAACGGCGGTACCGTGTAGGGAGGCGGGCCGCACCGCCACCGGGGGGCCTCCCGCAGGCCCCAGCTCTATGGTCGCCCCGAGGGCTCCCAGGGGGCCTGCCAGGCGGCCCATGGGCCGGCGCATCAGGGAGGCGTCCCCCACGAGGGTGCTGGGAAACGGACGGCCGCAGAGCGCGCCCGCCAGCAACCGCATCGTGGTCGCGGAATTGCCCGCATCGAGGGGCCCCGGCGGTGCCGTCCAGGCATGGATGCCCGGGGAGTGCACCTCATCGCGGCCCACTTCCACCCCCAGGGAGCGCAATGCTGCGGCGGTGGCGGCGACGTCTTGCCCCGGCCCTAGGTTGGCCACGCGGCTGGTGCCCTTCGCCATGGCCGCCAGCAGCAACGCCCGATGCGAGAGGGACTTGTCCCCGGGGATGCCTGGGGCGGCACGACACGGACCGGGCGGCAGGCGGAAGACCCTCATCGGCGCATCATGCCATGTAGAGGGAGCGGATCTCATCCAGGGTGAGGTGGCGCCAAGTTCCGGGGTGCAGGGTCGCGTCGCGGACCGGCCCGATGGCGATACGAACGAGGGCCTCCACGGGATGGCCGATTGCGGCCAGCAGGCGCCGCACTTCACGCTTGCGCCCCTCCCCCATCACCACCTCCACCAGCCCCCGGCCGCCCTGCTCGTCTACGAGCCGGGCCGCCAGGGCACGAGCCGGGCCGTCCTCCAACTCCACCCCCGCAGTGAGGGCGCGTAGTGCCTTGCGTCCCGGAGAGCCGGAGACGCGCGCCAGGTAGGTCTTGGGCACCTGGTGGCGCGGATGGGTGACGTGCGCCGCCAGGTCGCCATCGTTGGTCAGGATGATCAGGCCCTCGGTGTCGGCATCGAGTCGGCCCACCGGGTAGACCCGGGCGCCCGCCGGCACCAAGCCGACCACGGTGGGGCGGCCTTGGGGGTCGGAGGCGGTGCTCACCACCCCGACCGGTTTGTACACCAGGTAGTAGACCAGGTCGGGCCGGAGGGGTAGGGGGATCCCATCGACCTCGACGCGGACGGCGGCCGGGTCCACCTTCTGGCCCAGATGGGCCGGCCGGCCGTCGACGGTGACCCGGCCGGCACGGATCATGTCCTCGGCCCCGCGGCGCGAGGTCAGGCCCGAATGGGCGATCAGTCGCTGGAGTCGCTCGATGGCTCCTCCGGACGGAAAGGCTCCTCCAGCCGGGCCACTACCCCCGCCGGCGGGATGTGGTCGGCCAGTGGGGGCAGCTCCTCGCGCGAGCGCATACCCAGCTTCTCGAGGAACAGGTCGGTGGTGGCGTAGAGCACTGCCGCCCCGGGCCCCGGAGCGCGACCCACGACATCTATGAGGCCGCGACGCTCGAGGGTGTGAAGGGCGTGCTCAGAATCCACCCCGCGGATCTCCGAAACCTGCGCCCGAGAGATCGGCTGGCGGTAGGCCACCACGGCCAGGGTCTCGAGCGCCGCCCGGCTGAGGCGCGCCGCAGTAGCGCCGACGGCAAACCTCTCCAGATAGGGGTGGAGATCCGGCCGGGTGTAAAGGCGCCATCCGCCTCCCACCTCGCGCAGCACCAGACCCGAGTCGCCGGCCGCCAGGCGCTCGGCGAGTGCCGCCAGCCCTTCAGCGGCCGTGGCGGCGGACACTTCCAGGACTTCGGCTATCTCGCCGACCGGCACCGGTTCCTCGGCCACGAAGAGGATCGCCTCCAGCGCCGGGAGGAGAGCGCTCACCTCTGCCATTCGCTCACCAGGTCGGGCGCGGCGTCCCGGCGATGCCGCAGGACGATCGGGGTCGTAGGGTGCTCCTGGCTGGCCTCGATCAGGCCCCAGCGCACCAGTTCCAGCACCGCCAGGAAGTAGGCGACGACCTCTACCGGGCGATGTAGCGCCCCGGTGAGGCGCTCGAAATCGGTATGCAACTCGGCCGCCACCTGCTGGCGCACGGCCTCGATGGCCGCCTCCACGGAGGGCAGGTCCAGGTCGAGGTGGTCCAAATCCGGCTCTCGCGGTCGAGCCAGCAGCCGGGCGGCGAGCTGCGCCAGGTCGGGGGCGCCGCAAGGCAGCCGGACCATGGGGGGCAGAGGCACCACATCGCGATCGAGCCCGGCGTAGCGGCCCACCAACCGGGCGGTGGCCTCCATGCGATGCGAGAGCACCGCGGCGACATCCTTGAACGTCAGACAGGCCAGGAGGCGACTCAGCAGACGGTCCCGCTCCTCGGCGAGCGCCAGCTCCTCATCGGGATCTACCGGGGCGGAGCCGGGCAGCAGGCGCCGCGCCTTGAGCTGGATGAGGGTGGCGGCAATCAGCAGGAACTCGGAGGTCACTTCGAGGTCGAGGGTGCGCATTCGCGCCAGGTGGGCCAGGTACTCATCGACCAGTTCCACCAGGCTGAGCTCGGTGATTTCCACCTGCCGCTCGGTGATGAGGCGCAGCAGCAGGTCGAGGGGGCCTTCGAAGACTGGGGTGGTCACCTGGTAGCTCATGGCGCGAGGGCCATGGTATTGCCCGCAGGGCAGCGCAGAGAGGCTTTCAGGCGTGGTCGGCCCGGTACAGGGCGGTCCAGTCCTCCGGCGAGATATCCGCGGGCCTCCCCGTGTGGTGGTGACGGGCGTACCCGACCACCAGGGGCTCGGCCCCGGTCGCTGCCAGGTCGGCGGCACCCAGAACGGCGTGCGCCAGATAGGCCGCCGCCCCGCCCCGGGCGGGGAGGTGGAGGAAACCCAAGGTGGTGGCCAGGGCCCGTCCGATGGGGCCGAGGCGGGCGTGACGCTTGCCCACGTCGTGCAATAGGGCCGCCCGGGCCAGGTCGCGCCGCCCCGGGCAGCCGGCGAGCACCGCCCGGGCGCATTCGAGCCCGTGGCGCTGGTCCGCCGGGGCCTGTCCCCAGAACAGGGGGCGCTCGGCCCCGCGCAGCAGGGCCGCCGCCTCTGCCTGGTCGGCCGGGCTCAGAGGTGCCGCCTGCAGCGATCCGAAGAACCTTCGCGCCAAATGCGGCAGCGCCCGGCTCATATCACCATCCGCATGAGCCAGCCGACCGCGGTGCCGACGAAAGCCAGCGACCCGGGCAGGGCGACGATCATCAGGAACAGCACCAGGAAACCATAGGGGGCCAGCCTGTGGAAGGCCTGCCGGGCCCCCTCGGGGAGGATGAGAGGGACCAGGCGGCTCCCATCCAGGGGCGGGATCGGCAGCAGGTTGAAGACGGCCAGGGCGCAGTTCACCAGGACGAAGGCAAACAGGACCCGGCCCCACAGGGCGCCGGTGCGGATCCCGATATCCAGTCCCTCCCAATAGACCCCTCCGCCCAGTGCCGCCGGCCCCCCGGCCGCCCGCAAGTCGATCAGAGGGCTCAAGCGTCCTACCACCAGGGCGAGCAGCAGGTTGGTCGCCGGTCCGGCGAGGGCCACCACCGCCATGCCCTCGTTGGGGCGGCGGAAGTGCGCCGGCTGCACCGGCACCGGCCGCGCCCAGCCCCAGACGCTCTGCCCGGCCACGGCGAGGACGGCGGGGAAGAGCAGCGACCCGAAGGGATCCAGGTGACGGAGGGGATTGAGGGTGATGCGCCCGGCGCGACGTGCCGTGGGGTCTCCCAGCCGCTCGGCCACCCAGCCGTGGGCCACCTCGTGGAGCACCACGCTGGGGAGGAGGATGGCCAGGAACAGGGCGACGTCGAGGAGGCGATTGTCCGAGATCATGCGGTTCCCGGCTCCCGGCGGGGAGGCCGCCCGTTCACCGGGGCATCACCCCGACTTGGATTTGCACTCCACGCAGTACACCGACTCCGGCCGGATGGCTAGACGGTCGGCGCCGATCTCCCGCCCACAAGCCACGCAGGTGCCGTACTGCCCCTCGGCGAGCCGCCGCAGGGCGAGGTCCACGGAGTCGAGATTCTTCTTGAGCGAGTCGACGAGCCCCAGCACTTCCGTGCGCTCCGCAGTGGCGGCGGCGGCATCAGCGAAACCGTCGCTGAACTCGAAGTCGGCGCGCAGTTCGCCCGTCTCTTCGGCACCCAGTTGGGCGAGGCGCTCTACGAGGCGGGCCCGGGCCTCGAGGAGGAGTCGTTCGGCCTCGGGATAGGTTGCGGTAGTCATCGGGCTCAAGTGCTCCGGGGGTGGGAAACGGCGTACACCTCGAGGAGATGCCGCGGCGATACTCGGGTGTAGACCTGTGTAGTACTGATGCTAGCGTGCCCCAGGAGTTCCTGTACGGTTCTCAGGTCGGCTCCTCCCTCCACCATGTGAGTCGCCGCCGAGTGCCTCAGGACGTGGGGGGATACCGCTTCGGGGTCGAGGCCGGCCCGCGCCGCGTGGCGACGGACGATGGCCCAGATCCCTTGTCGGGTCAGGCGGCCCCCGCGATGGTTCAGGAACACCGCTCCCGGGTCTCGCCCGGGCCGACGCCGGGCCAGCCGGTCGGGCAGGTACGCCGCCAGCGCCCGGCAAGCGGCGCCGCCCACGGGGACCACCCGCTGCTTGTCTCCCTTGCCGGTCAGCCGGGCCGTTCCCTCGGAAAGGTCGAGGTCCAGCTGGTCCAAAGCCGCCGCCTCGGCCACGCGCGCCCCGGTCGCATACAGGAACTCCAGCAGGGCCCGGTCGCGGCGGCCTGCCGGCGTGGCCGGATCGGGCGCCTCCAGCAGACGGAACACTTCCTCCACCGTGAGGGCCTTGGGGAGGGCGGCGGCCCGTCTCGGGCTGTCCACCAGCACCGTGGGGTCGGCAGCAGCCAGCCCTTCGGTCGTCAGGAAGCGGTGGAAGCCCCGCACCGCCGCCACGTGGCGGGCGATCGACGCCGGAGCCAGGCCCCCGCGATGCAGGGAGGCCACGAAAGCAGCCACCGCCTCAGGGTCCGGCTCCGCTCCCGCCAGATGGGCCGCGTACCGGCGCAGGTCTCGGCCGTAGGCGGCCACGGTGGCCACCGCCAGTCCCCGCTCCGCCCGGAGGGCGGCCAGGTACTCGCCGATGCGGTCTTCGAGAGTCACCGGCCGAGGTGCCGCGCCAGCGCGTAGATGCCGAGAATGGTCTTGGCGTCGCGCACGGCACCGGTCTCCAACGCGGCCAAGGCTTCCTCGCACGTGAGGGAGACGACGGCGGCGGCCTGCTCCTCGAGCCCCTGAGGGGCAGCGCCCACCGCCTCCAGTTCTTCAGCCAGGAATACCAGGGTGATCTCGTCGCTGAAGCCCGGTGACGTGTAGGCCTCGTGGAGCAGGGTCACTCGGCCCGGGCGCAAGCCGATTTCCTCGATGCATTCCCGCCGCGCCGTCTCGGCGGGGTCTTCCCCGGGCACGTCGCGCTTGCCCGCCGGTATCTCCAGTATCGGGCCGCCCGCGGCGGCCCGATACTGCCGCATCAGATGCACTCGCCGACCGTCCCAAGGGATGACGGCCACCGAGCCCGGGTGGCGCACGATGTCGCGGGCCGTCCAGCCGGTGCCGTCACCAAGGTGATAGCAGCGCTCGAGGGTGAGGAACGCGCCGTGCGCCAAGAGGCGCTTGCCCAGCAACGGGAAGTCGGGCACGGCCGGTCAGCCTCGTTCGGCGACCCGGGGCGATTCCCGGGCCTCGACGGCCCGCCGCCGCCGGTAATCTCGGGCGGCCCGCACTAGGCCGGCGAACATGGGGTGCGGGGCATCAGGTCGCGACTTGAACTCCGGATGGAACTGCGAGGCGATGAAGTAGGGATGCCCCGGCAGTTCGATGATCTCCACCAGCCGGCCGTCGGGCGAGATTCCGGAGAGGCGCATCCCGGCGGCCTCTAGATCGGGCCGGTAGCGGTTGTTGACTTCGTAGCGGTGACGGTGCCGTTCGTAGACGAGCTCCTCGCCGTAGAGCCGGCGGGCCAGCGATCCCTCGGCCAGACGGGCGGCATAGAGCCCCAGGCGCATGGTGCCGCCCATGTCCTCGACTGCCTGCTGCTCTTCGAGGAGGTCGATGACCGGATGCGGGGTGGTCGGGTCGAACTCGGAGCTGTGGGCCTCCCCGAGCCCCAGGCGGTGGCGGGCGAACTCGATGACGGCGCACTGCAGGCCGAGGCAAAGCCCGAGGAAGGGAATGGCGTTCTCGCGTGCGTAGCGCACCGCGGCGATCTTGCCCTCGATCCCTCGCACCCCGAATCCGCCGGGCACCACGATGCCGTCGACCCCTTCTAGGTACGAAGCGGCGAGGAGCCCGTCGACGTCGTCGCTGGGGATCCAGCGCAGGTCGAGGAGGGCGTCGCAAGCCAGAGCCCCGTGGCGCAGGCTTTCAACCACCGAGAGGTAGGCGTCCGGCAGGTCGACGTACTTGCCCACCAGACCTATGGTGACCGGCTCGGTGGCCGCCGCCAGGCGGTTCACCATGGCCTTCCACACCGCCAGGTCCGGCGGATCCGGGTGCAGGTCGAGCCGGCGGCAGATCACCGCGTCCAGCCCACCCTCGTGCAGGGTCAAGGGAACCGCGTAGATGTCGGGCGCGTCCGCGGCGTTGATCACGGCTTCCAGCGGCACATCGCAGAACAGGCTGATCTTGCGGCGGGCGGCATCGGGGATGGGGCGGTCGCTGCGCACCACGATGGCGTCGGGCACGATGCCGCGGCTGCGCAACTCGGCCACGCTGTGCTGGGTCGGCTTGGTCTTCATCTCCTCGCTGGGGGCGATGTAGGGGGCCAGCGTCACGTGAATGGAGGCCGAGTTGGCCGGGCCCACGTCGTTGCGGAACTGGCGCACCGCCTCCAGGAAAGGAAGGATCTCGATGTCGCCCACCGTGCCCCCGAGTTCGGTGATGACCACGTCGGCCTCGGTGCGCTCCCCCAAGCGGCGAATGCGGCTCTTGATCTCGTTGGTGATGTGCGGGATCACCTGCACGGTGTCCCCTAGGAAGTCGCCGCGGCGCTCCTTCTGGATCACCGCCAGATAGACCGACCCGGTGGTGACGTTGGAGTCTCGCCGCAGGTTGATACCGGTGAAGCGCTCGTAGTGGCCGAGATCGAGATCGGTCTCTCCGCCGTCGTCGGTGACGAAGACCTCGCCGTGCTGGAAGGGGTTCATGGTCCCCGGATCGACGTTGATGTAGGGGTCGATCTTCTGGTTCACGACCCGCAAGCCCCGGGCGCGCAGCAGCCGCCCCAACGATGCTGCGGTGATGCCCTTGCCGAGGCTCGAGGTCACCCCGCCCGTGACGAACACGTACTTAGTCACACTCGTGTAACCCGCGGTCGGCTGGGGCATCGTACCACCGGTCGTCGTCCCGGCGGCCTACCCGGCCGGGCGGCGCGCCGCAGCCTCGGCAAGGAGTTCGGCGGCATGCCCCCTGCCGCGTTCGCTCTGCGGCAGCCCGCCGAGCATGCGGGTCAGCTCCGCCAGCCGGTCCTCCCCTTCCACGCGTCGCACGCTGGCTCGGCTCCCCTCCCGGTCGACCACCAGGTGGGTGTGGGCGAAGGCGGCCACTTGGGGCAGATGTGTCACCACCAGTACCTGGCGGCCCTCTGCCAGCGCCGCCAGCTTCTCCCCCATGGCGAGCGCAGTGGCGCCCCCGATCCCGGCATCGATTTCGTCGAAAGCCACCACCGGCGCCTCGCCGACTCCGGCAGCGAGATGGACCGCCAGCACCAGCCGGCTCAGCTCACCGCCGCTCGCCACCCGGGACACCAGAGCGGGCTCGAGCGCCGCGTCGGAGGCGAAGAGCAGTTCTACCCGGTCGGCACCGTGGCGAGCCGGGGGGGCGGGGTGCACCGCCACCCGCAGGACGGGAGAGCGGAAGCCCAACTCGCGCAAGTGCGCTTCGGCGGTGGCGGCCAGGCGGGCGCCGGCGGCTTGGCGCGCCTCGGCCAGGCGGCTTCCCCGTGAGGCGAGCTCCTCGGCCGCCGCCGCCTCGCGATGTGCCAGGGAATCTGCCCGCTCCAGGAGGCCTTCGAGGTCGCGCGCCCGTTGCCCGGCGGCCGCGCCGTAGGCCACGACCTCCTCGAGCGTCTCACCGTACTTGCGGCGCAGGTCGGCGAGCACCGCGAGGCGCTGCTGGACCGAGTCCAGTGCACTCGGGTCGTGCTCCACTTCCTCCCCCCGGAGGCGTAAATCGCCGGCCAGGTCGGCCGCTTCCTCGGCGAGGCCGGCGGCCCGGGCGGCAGGCTCCCCCAAGCCCGCGTCGTAGGCCGCGGCCCGGCGCAGAGCGGCGACGGCCGCACCGAAGGTGTCGAGCGCCCCGCCGTCGGTGCTGAGGGCGGCGTGGGCGGCGCCAAGAGCCTCGGCGATCTCCTGGGCATGGCGTAATCGGGCCGCCCGCCGGGAAAGCTCGGCATCCTCGCCCGCGGAGACACCCGCCGCGTCGATCTCCCGGGCTTGGTGCCGGCTGAGATCGAGCTCGCGCTCCAGGGCCCGGCGGTCGCCGCCGAGGGCGGAGCGGTCGAAGACGATCGCCTGCCACTCCTCCCAAGCGCAGCGATAGGCCTCTCGCTCCTCCCGCCCGGCGGTGTCGAGGGCGGCATCCACGATGGAGCGCACCGCAGCGTCGCGTCCCAGCGCCACGTGCTCGTGCTGGGCCACGATCTCCACGACCCCCCGCAGACGCTCCTCCAGCACGCGCCGGGGCACCATGGACCCGTCGAGGTAGGCCCGCGAGCGGCCCTCCTCCAGCCGCCGCGCCGCGGCCAGTTCCTCGTCTCCCACGATGAAACGGCCTTCCACTCGGGTCTCGAGTCCCGCGGGGCCTATACGGTCGCTCCGGGCCGGGTCCCCGCGGAGCAGGCGCAGCGCTCCCAACAAGAGAGTCTTGCCGGCGCCGGTCTCTCCGGTGACTGCCACCAGGCCCGGGCCGGGAGAAACCCGAGCCGCGGCTATCAGGCCCAGGTTCTCGACGACCAGCTCATCAAGCATCGTGGAGGTGGAATCGCTCACGCACCGAGACGGCGAAGTGCCGCGGCCACGGCTCCACGAACCGTGCCGCCCGCTCGCCCCGGAGGACGACGACCTCCTCGCCGGGGGCCAGCAAAGCCAGAGTACGGCCGTCCACGTTGACCCGGGCCGGGCGGTCGTCGTCGACGGTCAGCCGCAAGCTCATGTCGGGGCGGAAGACGATGGGCCGGGTGAACAGATTGTGCGGCGCCACCGCGGTGAGGACCAGCGCTTGCAGTTCGGGGTCGACGAGAGGTCCGCCCGCGGAGAAGTTGTAGGCCGTGGATCCCGTGGGAGTAGCGACCACCACCCCGTCGGCCCGGTAGGAGACCAGGCGCTCCGTCCCCACCACCACCGAGATCTTGACCACGTGCTGGCTGATGGCTTTCTCGACGACGACATCGTTGAGCCCGACCGCGTCGGGCCGCCCCCGCACCCGGGCACAGAGCGTCATGCGCTTCGACTCGACCCAGCCGCCCGCAACGAGGGCATCGAGAGCCGCGTCGAGGCGTCCGGGCTCGACGCGGGTGAGGAAGCCGACGTGCCCGGCGTTCACTCCCAAGACCGGGAGGTCCGCCTCGAGCGCCACCCGCACCGCCTCGAGCATGGTGCCGTCTCCCCCTACGGCGACGACGACCGCAGCGTCGACCGGGCCGTCCGGAGACCGCGGCACGGTCCCCGGGACGCGCCGCGCGTCTTCGGGCAGGGCGGTGACTTCGATGCCCCGCGTCCCCGCCCGGGCCACCAAGTCGGCGGCCAAGGCCGCCGCGGCCTCGCGGTCGGGGTGCACCACCAGGGCCAGCCTCACGGGGTCACCACCTCGCTCCAGCGCTCGGCCGCCACGCATGACGCTTCTCCCCACACGGCGTGCAAGAAGAACTCGCGGTTGCCGGTGGCTCCGGGTATGGGAGAGGCGCACACGGCGCGAGCCCCCAGCCCTTGGGCGGCGAACGCCTCGGCCACTCCTAGGAGAGCATCCCGGTGGGCAGGCGGATCGGTAACCAACCCACCTCGCCGGAGGCGGGCACGTCCTACTTCGAACTGCGGCTTCACCAGCACAACGTACTCCGTGGCGGGCCGGCCGCAAGCGGCCAGGGGCGCAGCCAAGAGCCGCAGCGAGATGAAAGAGACGTCTGCCGTGACCAGGTCGAAAGGGGCGCCGAGCGTTTCCGGGTCGGCCAGGCGGAAGTTGGTGCGATCGCGGACGGTGACGCGCGAGTCGGATCGCAGCCGCCAGTCGAGTTGGCCGTAGCCCACGTCCACCGCCACCACCGCCGCCGCTGCGGTCTGCAGCAGCACGTCGGTGAACCCTCCCGTGGAAGCGCCCACGTCGAGGCAGCGCTTGCCGCTGGGGTCGACGCCGAACACCTCCAGCGCGGCGGCAAGCTTCACTCCGCCCCGACTGGCCCAGCGCGGTTCGTCGTCGGCCACAAGCACGGGCACCGACTCGTCGACCAGGGTGGAGGAGCGAGGAGCAACCACCCCCTGCACCCGGACCTGGCCGGCGGCGATGGCCCGCTGGGCCGCAGTACGGGTGGGGGCGAGGCCGCGGCGCACCAGTTCGAGGTCGAGCCGCCGGCGGGTCAGCGGATGCCCTCGGGATGGCGGGCGGGATCGAGCCAATCGCCCAGCACACGAGCAACCGCGTCGGCCAGCTCGGGAGCATCCGCCGGGTCGGCGTCCTCCAAGGCCCGGAGCATGGAGTCCAGCGGCGTAGTATCCATGTCGTCATTATTACTCGCCAGCGGGACAGGAAGCGGTTTTGCTGCCGATCCGGGACATCAACCCCACCAGGGCTCGCCCCTTCTTGACCTGGGCCGTGATAGCCGGCTGCGTGCTGGTGTACTTCGCTCTCCAGCCTGCCGCGGGCACGGCCGAGGAGGTGGAGTTCCTCTACGAGCGGGCCGCCATCGCCTGTGAGATCACCACCGGCGACCCTCTCGATCGAGTCGAGATCATCGAAGGGGTATGCCGCGACGGCCCCTCCTCCCCCATCTTCCCCGACAAGAACGTGTGGCTCTCCGTCGGCGTCTCCATGTTCCTCCACGGCGGTCTCCTGCACCTCCTCTTCAACATGTGGAGCCTGTGGATCTTCGGCAACAATGTGGAGGAGGCTTTCGGGCCGGTGGGCTACCTGCTGCTTTACGCCGCCTCCGGGGTGGCGGCCACGGCAGGCTTCGTCTGGGCCAACCCCGATACCACCGTTCCGCTGGTGGGGGCCAGTGGGGCCATCGCCGGGATCATGGGTGCCTACCTAGTCCTATTCCCGCGGCACCTGGTGCTGACCCTCGTGGTCTTCTGGATCGTGGGGGTGCCCGCCGTGTTCTTCCTGGGCCTGTGGTTCATCAGCCAGTTCTTCCTCAGCGGCGATGCCGGGTCCATCGCCTGGGAGGCGCACGTCGCCGGTTTCCTGTTCGGGATGCTGGTGACCCTCCCCTTCCGCCGCCGGCTGCTGGGGAACACCCTGCAGCCTCACCCCCCGGCGTCGGCCCGGGCCGGGTCCCTCTGATCAGGGGAGCAGGCCGGGAAGGTCCGCCAGACGGGGCACTACGACGTCGGCCTGCAGGTGCCGAGGCACCTCTCCGGGGTCGGTCACCACTCCGGTCAATACGAGGACCGTGGTCCATCCCTCTTCGTGTCCAAGGGCGAGATCGGTTTCGGGACGATCACCCACTACCCATGTCGGCCCGGGGCCGAGAGCCCGGCGCAGCAGGGCGGTCATGGCCGGGTAGGGCTTCCCGACCACTTCGGCCCGCCGGCCCGAGGCCGTTTCGACCGCCGCGACGATGGCGCCCCCACCCGGCCACAGGCCGGATTCGGTGGGGTAGGTGGGGTCGACGTTGCAGGCGATCAGACGCGCCCCGCCCAGCACCGCTTGGGCCGCCCGGCGCAAGTGGTCGTAGGTGAGTTGGCGATCGAGGCCCACGACCACGCTCCGGGCCTCATGGGGGTTGGGGCTGAGGGCCAGCCCGGCGGCCTCCAGTGTGGGCCCCAGGCTCCCTTCGCCCACCACCAGAACCGGGGCGTCGGCCGGGGACAGCACGGAGGCGGCCGCCATGGCCGAAGTCAGCACCTGTTCCGCCCGGGCCGCGTAACCACTGGCCGCCGCAATGTGCGCCGCCACCTCGGCCGGCAGGCGGATGGGGGCGTTGGTCGCGAAGATGATGCGGTAGCCGCGTTGTTCCAGTGCCGTCAGAGCCGGCCCGGCCCCGGGAATTGCGGTCTGCGCCAGGTAGACCACCCCGTCGAGGTCGCAGACGAGATTCCCTTTGCTCTCGCTTCCGCTCACCGTGATGCTCCCCTCGGACCGGCGGGACGCGAGAGGCTCACACGCAGTCGCGGCACAGCATCCGACGCTTGTCGGCGAGCTGGGTGCGGCGCTTCACCAGGAAGCAATTGCTGCACACGAACTCGTCCTCCCCCACCGCATCGGCCTCCAACTCGAGCTCTATGGCCTCCCGGCGCAGCTTGCGCAGCTCTTCCACCTCGTCCACCGGCAGAGACTCGGCGGCCTCGTCGTCGGTGAGCATGTCCAGCTCTTCGGCCTCGAGTTCATCGAGGGCTTCTTCCTCCCCCTCCTCTTCCTCCTCCTCGTCGCCCTCCTCGAACTCCTCTTCCTCGAAGCTCTCGGGCTCGGCTAGGGCTTCTTCCTCTTCCTCTTCCTCTTCGGCCTCTTCGTCGAAACCGGCCTCCGGCTCCTCGGGCAGCTCCTCTTCTTCCTCCTCCAGCCAAGCGTCTTCTTCCGGCTCTTCGTCGGCGAAGTCGTCGGGCGGCGGCGTACGGGGAGGCACCATGACACTCCTGTGCGAGGGCGGCGGGGAGTATAGGGCGGGGGGCGGCCCGCGGGTCAGACCTTGATGCGCAGCGCCTTCGGCTCCAGGTGCACTCGGACCGGAGTCTCCCCCAGGTAATCCCCATCCACCTCAATGGGCCACGGGCGGGCTGTGACCACCGCGACCCGCCCCGAGCGGAAGCGGGTCACCAGGGGATGGGCCAGGTGGCGCCCCCGGCTGACTTTCGGCAGGAGGACTAAGGCGCTGGTCTTGGGGCCGGTGTAGACCTGGACGTCGAACAAGCCGTCGGCCGGGGACGCCCGTGGGGCCACGTTCATGTTGAAGCCGAAGTACTGACCGTTGGCCAGCACGACGGTGTTTGCCTTGCCCTCGAAGGTGCGGCGGTCCATCTCGAGGGTGAGGCGGGTGGTGCGGAAGAGGGGGAGAGTCGCCCAGAAAGCAGCCTTGTAGCGAAAGCGCCCGAGGCGTCGGGTAGCCCGGTCGGCCGTCCGCACGGTGGCGGCGATCACCCCGATATCGAGCACGTTGAGAAAGCGCCGCACCCCCCAGGCACCCTCTGCCACCCCGACGTCGACCGCGAAAGCGGCGTCGCCCGTCAGGTGCCGGGCAGCGGCCTCGAGGTCCTGGGGGATGCCGAAGGTCCGGGCGAAGTCGCAACCCGAGCCGGCGGGCAGAATGCCCAAGGTGGGAGGCTCCCCCCACGGCGTGGCCAGCAACGCGTCCGCCACCAGGCTCACCGTGCCGTCCCCTCCCACCGCGGCGAAGCGGCGGGCGCCGGCGCCGATCCCCTCGGCTACCAGAGCCCGCAGGTGGCCGGCCGACTCCGATGCCCGTACCTCGGCCTCGAGGCCCAGCGCCTGCAGGCAGCCACGCACCCGCTGCTCCCAGGGCTCACGGCTTCCCGCCGCCGGGTTGACGAGCACCCACCAGGTCATACGGCTCCCGCGGCAGCCACCACGCCGCGATCCAGCAACGCCGCCGCGGGCGCCAGCGTCGGCTGACACCGCGGGGCGGCGTCCGCCACCTGGCGCAAGAGGTCGATGAGTTGCCGGCAGTTGCGTACGAAGTCGCCCACGCCGGTCCCTTCTTCCCCAAACAAGTCCTCAAGGCTTGCCCCCCGGGCCCAACGGTAGGCGATCGCCGCCAGCCCCGCTTCCGGCTCGCGTGTCCCTTGGAGCCCGGCGCGGTCCTCGTCGGCCGCCAGTTGCTCCCAGAGCTGGTGTACCCGACCGGCGCGTTCTTCGAGGCGGCGGGTCGGCCACGGCTCGCCGCCCCCCTCGCCGCGCGGGTCGTAGGTGAACAGCGAAACCAGCGCGGCGGCCTCGGCCGGGTGGAGGTCCTCGAACCAGCCCCGTTCCAGGGATTCGGTCACCAGGAGGTCACGTTCGTTGTAGATGAAGCGGAGCCGCTGCCCGGCGGGCGTGAGTCCCCACCCGTCGGTGTAGCCCCAGCGCTGGAGGAGGCTGAGGACGGCCCGCAGTCGCGGGACCATGCCTGCGCCGACCGCCCGGCGGCGGCGACGCAGCGCCTCGAGTCGGCGCTCGCGTCGGCGGGCGGAGCGGACCGCGGCCAGGTGAACCACCAGGTCGGGGCAGGCGGCCGCACCCGCGACTTCGGCATGAGCCTCGCCGTATGCGGGAAGCGGCTTGCCCGTCGGCTGCCAGCCGCGCAGCAAGGCGGCTACGGTGCGCCGGTACTCGGCATCGCGAGGACGATACGGCTCGGGTAGGGCCAGCCGCCCCACCAGGGCTGCCGTCGGGGGCAGGTCGTCGGGGGCGAGTCGCTGCAGAGCCTCGTTCTCTCCAAGGGTCAGGAGTCGGGGCCGCTTGCCGTGGCCGCGGGCCACGATGACCCGCCTCTCCCGGCGGCCGGCGTTCTCCCACTCGAGCACGTCCCCGGCGCTCGTCGCCGAGACGAACTCGCTCATCGCCTCGTCCCGTGCCCGAGGGCCTTGGGCGGCCAGGGACCAGATGTCGCCGCGCTCGCACTCGGCCGCGGCACGGTCGACAGCCAGGGCGGCTTCCTCTGCGGCGATGGCCGCCGCCAAGCCGGCAGCCTCGCGTTGCTCCTCGAACTGCGCGAAGGAGGCGTTGAGCAACTCCTCGGCACGAGAACGGGGATAATTGGCCACCAGGTTGGCCGCCATGTTGTAGGTGGGGCGGAAGGAGGAGCGGAGCGGGTGGGCGCCGGTGGCAGCGATGGCGGACACCTGCTCGAACGGCAGGTGCGGTGAATGCAGCACCACTGCCGTCCCGCGGTGGTCGATGCCCCGCCGGCCGGCCCGTCCGGTGAGCTGCGTGTAGTCGCCGGCCTGCAGCAGCTCGTGACCCTCACCGCCGAACTTGGTGAGGCTTTCCAGGACTACGGCCCGGGCCGGCATGTTGATGCCTAGGGCGAGGGTTTCGGTGGCGAACACGAGCTTGACCAGGCCGGCGGCAAAGAGGTGCTCGACCGTCTCTTTGAACGCCGGCACCATGCCGGCGTGATGGGGAGCCACGCCTGCTTCCAGCCCCGCCAGCCAGCGCCCGTAGCCCAGCACGGCGAGATCGGCAGGTTCGAGGTGAGCGATGTGCGCCGCCGCCTCCGTCCGGATCAGGGCGGCCTCGTCCGCGGTGGTGAGGCGGAGGCCGTGCTGCGCCATCGCCCAGGCAGCGGCGGCACATCCGGCCCGGGAGAAGATGAAGTAGATGGCCGGCAGGAGGCCCTCGCCGCGCAGAAAGTCGCACGCCTCGGTGCGTCGCGGGGCGGCGTACCGCCGGTGGGAGGCGTCCCGCGGCCGCAGCATGGCGGTCAGGCGGCTGTTGGGCCGGCGACGTTCTCCGTCCTCGAAGACGGGTAGCAGGCGCAGCCGCCCGCGTTCCCAGCGATCCCGCAGGAGGTAGAGCGACTCGAGGGGCACCGGTCGCTCCCGCTCGACCACCAGCGTGGTAGGGCCCCGGCGCTCTCGGATCCAGGCGGCGAAGGCTTCGGGGTTGGCGATGGTGGCGGAGAGGCAGACCAGGTGTATGGCCGGATCGAGGTGGATGATGATCTCTTCCCAGACCGGGCCCCTCTCCCGGTCCTGGAGGTAATGGACCTCGTCGAGCACTACCACGTCGACACCCGTCAGGTCGGGGCTACGGGCGTACATCATGTTGCGCAGCACCTCGGTGGTCATGACCACTACCGGCGCCCCGCCGTTGACCGAGTTGTCGCCGGTGAGGAGGCCCACTGCCTCCTCACCGAGGCGAGCGCGGAAGTCGCCGAACTTCTGGTTGGAGAGCGCCTTCAGCGGCGTGGTGTACAGGGCCCGCTGGCCGTGGCTCAGGGCCCGCGCCACCGCCGCCTCGGCTACGACCGTCTTGCCCGCCCCGGTGGGGGCGCAGACCACAACGGTCTCGCCCCGGTCGACGGCTGCCGCGGCTTCCTCCTGGAACGGGTCCGGGGAAAACGGGAGCCCGGCCAGGTAAGCGACCGCGGTCATAGCGGCTCTGCGGGGATGGCCCGAAGCGAGGGGCGAGTCACCCGCTCATGCTAGGAACCGAGCCCGGGAGGCACGGTGTTGGAGGCCGCGATGCGATCGAGTGCCGACGTGTCCGGTGTCGTCAGGACGGGAGGTGTTCCCGCCAGTTCTCCCGGTCCAGGCCGGCCATGAACTCCCGGATCTCACCTTCGCTGATCGGGGTGGCCTCATCGACCACCTCGTAGGCCACTCCCGTAGCCAGGAGGATGCTGACCACCCGGTGGTTCGCCGGCCGCTGCTGGACCTGGTCGCAATGCGGGCATCGGAACTCGTAGGTGCCGGTACCACGGCACGGGGTGAGGCGAAGGGCCAGATCGGCGGGGGCCAACTCTACGTCCCCGCAGAGCGGGCAGGAGGTGCGGATGGTGGTCATCTGTGAATCTCTCCCCCGGCCTTCGGCTGTTGGCTCTGCGGCCGTTATCGGAGGTCGCGAGGGGCCCCTGAATGACCATTGGCGGGATAGTCATATCGGGCTAGGCAGCGCCGTAGCGTCGCCGTAGTCGCGCTCGGAGGTCGGCAGCGGCGGCGGCCGCCTCGGGACCTTCGAGGAGCCGGGCCCGGCTCCCCAGGCGCACCAGGAGACGGCCTACCACCGCGGCGTCCGGGGCGGTGAAACGCACCACGGGTCGCCCCTCCTGGGGCGGCAGGACCTCGACCGGGTAGTACTCCCCCACCCATTCCGCCCCGGGGCCCAGGCAGATGACGGCGGCGACGTCGTCCGCCCCCGGGGCGTAGCGCACCGTGGCGGGCGGCGGCTCGGCGGGAGGAGCGAAACGCTCGCCGGTGGGCCGCGCTTCTCGGATGCGGTCGAGGCGAAAGACCCGTTCTCCTCCGGCCAGGCGGCAGTACCCACTGAGATACCAATTGCCCAGGGTGGAGAACACCCGCCAGGGCGCCACCTCCCGCACCGTGGTCTCCCCACGGCCGAGGGAGGTGTAGACCAGGCGTACCACCTCCCCCTCTTCGGCGGCGCGGCTCAGGGTGTCGGCCAGGTCGGGTGGCGGCGGCAGATCCACTGCGAGCGTCCCGTCGTCGGGTACCAGCACCGCGGCGAGCTTGGCCACCGCGGAGCGGAGGGCCTCGGGGGCGGCCCCCGAAGACTCCAGGGCCATGCCGGCCGCCAGCAGCGCCAGGCCCTCGGCAGCGGTGAGGCGCACCGGGCGGGCGAAGTAGTCCGCCAGATCGACCACGACTTCGTCGCCGTCGATGTAGGCCACCATCAGATCCCCGGGCCCGTAGCCGGGGAGGCCGCTGACGAACACCGCCGCCAGGTCGCGCGCCAGCTCGTCCCGGGTGTAGCCGAACCGGGAGCAGACCTCGGCCACCTCGGCTCCCGGATGGGCGATCACCCAGGGAAGCATGCCGAGGAGCCGGGAGAGGCGGGCCGCGGTGCGTTCCCGGGTCACGGCAGCCCCACGTGATCCAGCAGAGCCCGGCGCACCTCGGGCGGGTGCAGGACCTCGGCCCCATCCTCGAATCCGACCATCCAACCGACGAAGGCTTCCACCGCAGCCACCGGGAACCGGGCCACCAGCGCTCCCCCGGGCTCCTCCGTGAGCGCCGCCTCCCGGCCCAACTGGCGCCGGGCCCACCAGGCGATCTCGGGATCGAAGCGCACCGTGACCTCGGTTGTGGCCTCTCCGGCTTCCCAGGGGGCGTCGGGCACGACGGCAGCGGCACGAAAGCCGCGCGGCCGGGTGAACGCCCCAGGCCGAGAGCCCACCTGCAGCTCACTCAGGCGGTCGACCCGGAACGCCCGGGCCTCGGGGTCGCCGCGCTGCGGACCCACCAGGTACCAATGGCCCCGCCGATGCACCAGTCCGTAGGGCTGCACGCGGCGGGACTTGCCCTTGTAGGCGAAGGCGACTTCGCGCGCCTCGGTCACCGCCTCGAACAGCCCGGCCAGCTCGCGGGGAGCCGCTCCCAGGTCGGCGCCGAGCGCGGCGCCGCCGAACATGGGGGGAAGGCCGCCGAGCTTGAAGAGCACCTCCTGGTCGGGTGCCTGCCCGCCGGCTCGCACCACTTGCGCTGCCAGCCACAGGGCGGCGCGCTCCTCGTCGGTGAGGCCGGGGTCGGGGAGAGCGTATTCCTCTCCCCGCAGCACATAGCCTTGCTCCACCTCCCAGAGGTCGGTGGGCGCCAGGCGCAGCGGCACGCCCAGGCGTCGCAGGAGGTCCTTGTCTCGTTCGAAGGTGCGCCGGAAGGCGTCGTCCCCCTCCTGCCCGTAGCCGGCAACCGTATAGCGGATCTCGTCCGCGGTGACGGGGCGCCCGGCGCTCAGCAGGAAGGCGAGCAGGTTCAGGAGCCGCTCGATCACGCGCTGCACGTCCCCGACTGTATCGGGTGACGCTCTCGGCGGGAAGGCCCGGCGACGTCAGAGGCCGGCGATCAGGCGGTCGACCCTCTCGTCGAAGGCGCGGAAGGGGTCCTTGCAGAGGACGGTGCGCTGCGCCTGGTCGTTGAGCTTGAGGTGGACCCAGTCGACGGTGAAGTCGCGGCCCCGCGCCTTGGCCGCCTTGATGAACTCGCCGCGCAGGCGAGCGCGCGTCGTCTGCGGCGGGTTGATGAGGGCTCGCTCCACGTCCTCATCGGTCACCACCCGGTCCATGAGCCCCCGGCGCTCCAGCAGGTAGTACAGCCCCCTCTCGCGGCTGACGTCGTGGTACGCCAGGTCGATGAGGGCCACCCGGGCGTCTCCGAGCTCCAGTCGGCGGCGAGCCCGGTACTCCTCGACCAGGTGGAACTTGGCCACCCAGTCGCATTCCCGGCGCAGGGTGAGCGGGTCCTTCTCCAGCCCGGTGAGCAGGTGCTCCCACATGCCGACGGCCGATTCCACCTGCGGTGGGAAGGGGTGCGCCCGGCTGTAGCGCAGCACCCGCTCGAGGTACTCCCACTGCATGTCGAGGGCCGACAGCTCCCGTCCGTTGGCCAGCCGCACCCGCCTCCGGCAGGTCAGGTCGTGGCTGATCTCCCGCAGCGCCCTGATGGGGTTCTCCAGGGTGAGGTCGCGGAACACCACTCCCTCCTCCAGCATCTGCAGCAGGGCGAGAGTGCTCCCCACCTTGGCGTAGGTGGCGTACTCGCTCATGTTCGAGTCGCCGGCGATGACGTGGAGGCGCCTATAGCGCTCCGCATCGGCGTGCGGCTCGTCCCGGGTATTGATGATCGGCCGGCTACGGGTGGTGGCCGAGGACACTCCCTCCCAGATGTGCTCGGCCCGCTGGGCGAGGCAGAACACCGCGCCGCGTGAGGTGTGCAGCACCTTGCCCGAGCCGGCGAAGGCCTGGCGGGTGACGAAAAAGGGAATGAGGGTGTCGAGGACCTGCTGGAAGTCTCCTTGCCGGGCAACCAGGTAGTTCTCGTGGCACCCGTAGGAGTTGCCGGCCGAGTCGGTGTTGTTCTTGAAGAGATGGACCTGGCCCCGGATGCCCTCTTCCTCGAGGCGCCCTTCCGCCGAGTGCAGCAGGCCCTCGAGCACCCGCTCTCCCGCCTTGTCATGCGCCACCAGCTCGTAGAGGCTGTCGCATTCCGGGGTGGCGTACTCGGGGTGGCTGCCGACGTCGAGGTACAGGCGGGCCCCGTTCTCCAGGAAGACGTTTGACGATCGCCCCCAGGAAACCACCCGCCGAAACAGATAGCGGGCCACCTCGTCGGGCGAGAGGCGGCGCTGGCCCCGCAGCGTGCAGGTCACGCCGTACTCGTTCTCCATGCCCACGATGCGCCGCTCCACGACCGGGAGCGTACCCCGCTCCGGCCCCTGCGGGTTGCGCCTCCGGCCCGATACCATCACCTGAGATGACTACTTCCCGCCCGGGGCCCTTCGTGCACCTGGCTACCGTGGCCGACCCCGCCGCGGCGGACCTCTACGCCGCCATGCTGCGCTCCGCCGGCATCGAGGCTCGCCTCCACGGGGAGTCGCTGGGGCCCTATCGGCTGACCGTTGGGGAGATGGCCGCCACCGAAGTCTGGGTCCCGGAGACGCAGCTCGCCGACGCTCGCGCCGTGATCGACGAAGGGGAAGCACCCGGCTCTGCCTACGCCCGCGACGAAGTGGAAGCCGGGCCCGCCGAACCCGAACCACCGAGCGCCCTGGGGCGCTGGTGGGGACTCGTAGCCCTCGGGCTCCTCGCCCTCCTGGCCTGGCGGCTGGCCTCCCGGCTCCTCTAGCCGCCGGCCATCTCCTGGGCGCTGAGCCTGCGGAAGGCCCGCCGCCCCAGCGTGCGGTCCACCACCGCCGCTTCCCATTCGGTCGGTTGGAAGGTCCGCGAGTTGGCTGCCTCGAACGCCGCCACGGCCCAGCCGATCGCTTCTGCCAGGGGCGCCCCGGGCTGGTAATGCTCCCGCAGGTGGGCGGTGAGGGCCTCTTCCTGGCCTCCGATGGCGGCCACGTCGTCCTCGGCAGTCAGCGTCCCGTCGTAGGTGATCTTGAACAGGAGGGTGGTCTCCGGGGAGTCGCCCACCTCGGCCACCATCACCCCCACCTCGTAGGGCTTCACCTCCTGGGTGAAGATCTGCCCCAGGGCGTGGCAGTAGGCGTTGGCCAGCGATTTGGCGGTGACGTCGCTGCGGGCGTAGGAGTAGCCCTTGAGGTCGGCATGCCGGATGCCGGCCACACGCAGCGTCTCGAACTCGCTGTACTTCCCCACTCCGGCGAAGGCGATGCGGTCGTAAATCTCGCCGATCTTGTGCAGCGTGCCGCTGGGGTTCTCCGCCACCAGCAGCATGCCGTCGGCGTACTCCAGCGCGGCAATCGACTTACCGCGGGCGATTCCCTTGCGGGCATACTCCGCCCGGTCCTTCATCAGTTGCTCGGGCGGGACGTAGAACGGCATATTCATCGCAGTTCTCCCATCGCCCGGCGGGCGGCTCCGGCGACCCGCTCCTCCGCTACTTCCTGGTACCCCTCCACCGAAACAGTCACCACGTTGGGGTAGATGCCCCGCTGCAGGTCGGGGCCGCCGGTGGCCGAGTCCTCCTCGGCGGCGGCGACCAGGGCATCCACGGCCAGCTGCAGGGCCTCATCCTCGCTCAGCCCCTCGCGGAAGGCGCCCCGCAGATGGGCCTTGGCGTACGGTCCGCCCGAACCCGTAGCTGTGTAGTCGGTCTCCTCGTAGCGGCCCCCGACGACGTCGTAGCTGTAGAGGCGACCCCGGGCGGCCTTCTCATCAAAGCCGCAGAAGAGCGGTACCACCAGCAGGCCTTGGAACGCCATGGGCAATTGCGCCCGCACCATGGCGGCCAGGTGGTTCGCCTTGCCTTCCAAGCTGAGGCGACTGCCCTCCAGCTTCTCGTAGTGCTCCAGCTCGGTCTGGAACAGGCGGATCAACTCGATGGCGATACCGGCCGTGCCCGAGATGGCGACGGCCGAGAGGTTGTCGGCCGGGAAGACCTTCTGCATGTTGCGGTGAGCGATCACGTTGCCCGCCGTGGCCCGGCGGTCTCCGGCCATCAGTACTCCGTCGGCATAGCGGAAAGCGAGCACCGTGGTGGCCTCGGGGGCCTCCAGAGCGGACCCCTCCGCAGGAAGGGTCCAGCGGGGTTCGAGGCCGTGGGAACGCAGCAGAGCGGTGAAGCTTCCCGCCGGGACGACGGCGTCCCAGGGCCGGCCAGAGGTCGTGTCGGGGATCATTGGCCTCCCTTCTGCACGTAGTTCCTCACGAACTCCTCGGCGTTCTCCTCGAGGACGGCGTCGATCTCCTCGAGCAAATCGTCGATGCGTTCGGCCAGCTCGCCCCCGGGCGCCCGGGAGGTGTCGACCTCCTGCGGGGTTTCCTCAGAGGGCGCGCTCCGGCGCGGTTGCTTCCGTTCCTGTCCGGCCATTGACTCCTCCAAGGGCTCGTACCAGGTCGGCGGCCGAGGCACACCGATCTATGAGGTCGGCCACGCGCTCCCGGCCCCCGCGCAGCGGGTCCATCATAGGCACCCGCCTCAACGCATCCTCCCCCAGGTCGAAGACCAGGGAGTCCCAGTTGGCCGCCGCCACCGATGCCCCGAAGCGGGCCAGGCACCTTCCGCGAAAGTAAGCCCGCGTCCGCTCGGGCGGTTCCGCCGCCGCCTCTTCCAGGTCGGCATCGCTGAACAGCCGCTCCATGCGCCCCGCCGCCACGAGGCGATGGTGCAGGCTCCTCTCCGGGGCGACGTCGTGGTACTGCAGGTCGAGCAGCCGCATCTTGGGATGCGACCAGGGAAGGCGATCCCGTTCGCGGTAGCTTTCGAGCAACTGCAGCTTGGCCGCCCAATCCAGGTAGCCGGCGGTGGACGCAGGGTCTGCCTCCAGGGCGCTCAGGGTCGCCTCCCACAGGTCCCGCACCTGCTGCTCCACGGGGCCGGCGCCCGCCGCCCCCAGGTACGCCGACACCCGGGCGAGGTATTCGGCTTGCACCTCCAGCGCGGTGATGCTCTTTCCCCCGGCCCGGCGCACGGTACGGCGCAAGCCCGGATCGTGGCTCACCCGCCACATGGCGCCTACCGGGTCCTCCAGCAGCAGGGGGGGACCCAGCGCTCCCGCCTCGAGCGCCGCCAGCACCAGGCCGGCGCTGCCCAGCTTCAGGAGGATCTGCTTCTCCGACAGGTTGGCGTCGCCGGTGATCACGTGCAGCCGCCGGTAGGTCCCCGGGTCGGCGTGCGGCTCGTCGCGGGTGTTCACGATGGGGCGCTTGACGGTGGTCTCCAGGCCGACTTCTTCCTCGAAGAAGTCGGCGCGCTGGCTGAGCTGGTAGGGCACCGCGGGACGCCCGTTCTCGCTGCCCACCTTGCCGGCTCCGGTGAAGACCTGGCGCGTCACCAAGAAGGCGGTGAGATGGGCGACGATGTCCCCGAAGGGCAGGGCGCGGGCCATCAGGTAGTTCTCGTGAGCCCCGTACGAGTTGCCCTTGCCGTCGCTGTTGTTCTTGTGGATGCGGAGCTGCTCCCCCGGGCCGAGCACGCCCTCTGCAGCCGCCGCGGCCCGGGCCAGCACCACCTCGCCGGCCTTGTCGTAGAGGGCTCCTTCGAGCGGGTCGTAGCACTCGGGGGTCGAGTACTCGGGGTGGGCATGGTCGACGTAGAGCCGGGCCCCATTCGTGAGCACGGTGTTGAGCATCCCGGTGTCGGGGTCTCCGGCCGACGGTCCGAAACCGCGAGCGTCCCGCCCCGGCGTCTCCTCGTCGTAGGACCAGCGCACCCGGGAGGCCCCGGCGTATGCCGCCACCACCAACCCGGCCGCGGTAACCGGGTTGTACCCCGGCCGGCCGCGTACGCTGATGCCGAACTCGGTCTCCGTCCCGAGGATCTTGTGAACGGCGAGGCTCACAGGTACTGGCCCGTACTCACGGCCTCGATGGAGCGGTGCGGGGTCTCGCCCCCAACCAGGGTGCGCACGTAGACGATGCGCTCCCCCTTCTTGCCGGAGATACGCGCCCAGTCGTCGGGGTTGGTGGTGTTGGGCAGGTCCTCGTGCTCGCGGAACTCCTGCCGCACCGCCTCCACGAGATCGGCGGCACCCACCCCGCGGGGGCCTCCGGCGATCTCTCGCTTGATCGCGGCCTTCTTTGCCCGCCGCACGACGTTCTCGATCATGGCCCCCGAGGCGAAATCGCGGAAGTAGAGGGTCTCCTTGTCTCCGCTGGCATAGGTGACCTCGAGGAAACGGTTCTCGTCGGCGGTGGCGTACATGGCTTCGACCGCCCGGTCGATCATCGCGGCCACCAGAGTGGGGCGCTCACCGCCGGCGGCGGCGAGTTCGGCTTCGGGCAGCGGCACCCGGCCCCGCAGGTAGATGGCAAAGATCTCCCGGGCGGCGGTGGCATCGGGGCGCTCGATCTTGATCTTCACGTCCAGGCGCCCGGGGCGCAGAATGGCCGGATCGATGAGGTCTTCGCGATTGGAGGCCCCGATCACGATGACGTTCTTGAGTGCCTCCACGCCGTCGAGTTCCGAGAGCAGTTGGGGAACGATGGTGGACTCGACATCGGAGGACACCCCGCTCCCCCGGGTGCGGAACAGGGAGTCCATCTCGTCGAAGAACACGATCACCGGGACGCCTTCGTCGGACTTCTCCTTCGCCCGAGCGAAGATCAAGCGGATCTGGCGCTCCGTCTCTCCCACGTACTTGTTCAGCAGCTCCGGGCCCTTGACGTTCAGGAAGTAGGAACGGGCATCCGCCGAGCCGGTCTTCGCGGCCACGGCACGGGCCAGGCTGTTGGCCACCGCCTTGGCGATCAGCGTCTTGCCACAGCCCGGGGGGCCATACAGGAGCACTCCCTTGGGAGCGCTCAGCGAGTAGTCCTCGAAGAGGTGCTTGTGCAGGTAGGGCAGCTCGACGGCATCGCGAATGGTCTCGATCTGATCCCCTAGGCCCCCGATCTGCTCGTAGGTGATGTCGGGGATCTCCTCGAGCACCAGCTCCTCGACCTCGGGGCGGACCAGTCGCTCGTGGATGAGCCCGCTCCGCACGTCGAGCCGCACCGCGTCGCCCACCCGCAGGGCGACGTCTTCCATGGGCCCGGCCAGGCCGACCACGCGCTCCTCGCCCGTGGTCCCCACCACGATCACCCGCGAATCACGCATCACTTCTTTGACCGTGACCACATCCCCCGCCGGGTCGAAGGCCCGCACGTCGATGACGCTCATGGCCTCGTTGAGCAGGACCTCCTGGCCGCGTTCCAGTTCCTTGACCTCGATGGCGGGGTGCACCCCCACGTGCAGCTTTCGCCCTCCCGTGATCACATCGAGAGTGCCGTCGGAATTGACCCGTTCGATGATGCCGAAGGCGTTCGGTGGGGCGGTGAGTTGCTCCACCTCGGTGCGCAGCAACGCCAGCTGGCCGCGGGTCTCCTCGAGGACGGCCGAGAGCTTCTCGTTCTGGGAGACCGCCTGGGCCAGGCGTCCCTTCGCCTCCAGCAGCCGCTCCTCCAGCACCCGCACCCGGCGCGGAGCGTCCTGGAGGCGCCGCCGCAGAATGGCGATCTCCTCCTCGAGCATCCTGATGGTTTGCGCCAGTTCCTCGGCGGAGCGTTGCTCCGGAGCCACGGCCCCTCCTGCTCGGCCGGCGGAGAGTATACGGCCGGCCTACGCCTGCCCCCGGCCGCGATGATTCGGGGGGGCGATTCCCGCTCGGTACAATCGCTCCCGGTCCCGACAAAAGAGGGAAGCGACAATGAAGGTTTGGATCGACCAGGACCTCTGCACGGGCGACGGCCTGTGCGAGGAGATTGCCCCCGACGTCTTCGTCCTGCTGGACGACGGCCTCGCCTATGTGAAAGAGGGCGACAAGGTATTCGCCGCCGCCAAGGGCAACCCGCAAGGGGCCGAAGGCAAGGCCGAGGTTCCTGCCGGCCTGGAGGATGCCACCCGTCAGTCCGCCGAGGAATGCCCCGGCGAGTGCATCTTCATCGAGGAGTAGGCCGCCCGTTTCCCCTCACGAGAGGCCCGGCTCGGTGCCGGGCCTCTCGTCGTATCCCGGTTCGGTGGGGGCGTCGGGGTTCTCCGCACCCGGGGCCGCGTCTCGGGCCGTCAGGCGTGCCACCGTGATGAAGCCGGTGTGGCCCACCATCTGGCTCGTCGGCCTCACCGAGCGCCCTTCCACCACCCACTCGCGGAAGAGGACTTCGAAGGTGCTCGCCTCCAGGAAGGCGCGCGACCACCGCAGTTCGTCGTGGAGTCGCTGCACCTGGGGGACGGTGGGCAGGTAGGCCGTCAAGATGCCCCCGGCCGCCAGGCCCGCGGCTGCCGCAGGCACCACCGCCCAGGGCTCGGGTAGGTCGAGGACCAGGCGCTCGGGCGCCACCTCGACTACGACCTCCTCTACCCGGCCGATCCGGAGGTCGAGGTTGGGTGGTATCGCCCCCAGGAAGCGAGCGATGGCGGCGCGCGCCACCGCGGCGTGATCGGGCCGCTCCTCCAGGCTCACCACCCACCCGGTGGGTCCTACGGCCCGCACCAGGGCCATCGTCAGCGCTCCCGACCCGGTCCCCGCCTCCAGTACCTTCATTCCCGCACCGATGTCGCCCCAGTGGAGCATCGGGCCGATGTCTTTGGGGTAGACCACTTGGGCGCCGCGCTGCATCCGCAGGATGTAGTCGGCCAAGCGAGGTCGCAGCGCCACCAGCCGGCCCTCCCCCGAAGAGCGGAAGGTACTCCCTTCGGGTTTTCCGATGATCTCGCACAGGGCCAGCGTCCCCACGTGGTACTGGAAAACCCCGGCCGGGTCGAGATCGACCAAGTAGTGCCGGCCCCTCCCGTCCACCAGCAGGCAGACCTCCCCGGGGCGGAAGGGTTCGCTCACCGGCCGGAGAGGAGCAGTGGCAGGGTGAAGGACAGGAGCAGCATGACCGCCAGGATCACTCCCAGGACTTTGACCAGCCGCTCGCGATGGCGAAACACGCTGCCACTCTAGGCGTCGACCGGCGCTGCTCCCCGGCCTAACATCCCCCCGTGGATCTCATTCGGCGCGGAGCGCATACGCTGGCCGGCGGCGCTCGCCGCGGCAATCCGGGGCTCGCCGGCTTGGGGACCGCCCTGTTAGTGCTCGGGTGGTTCCGGCGGCGCCGCCGCCCCCGGCGCGAGTTGCTCTTCGCCCGCAACCTGCGCCCCGGCGAGACCTGGCGGATCCGGGTGCTGGGCGACGGCGACGAACCTGAAGCGGGCTGAGGCGGCGCTCGCCCCAAGGCCGAGGGGGCCGCGGCCCATCTCAACCCAGCCGGAAGACCTCCACGCGGGCGCTGCCCTTCTTGCCGCGGCGCTTGCCCAGGAGGAAGAACAGCGCCAGGGCCACTACCACCAAAACGGCCAGTACTACCGCGCCGCGAGTAGCCGCGGCCGTCTCATCGACCGCTCCCTGGATCTCGCGCAGTTTGGCTTCGAGGTCGGCCTTCTCCACCTTCATTTCGATGCCCTCCACGCCACCAGGCCGGTGGCCCCCAGCACTCCGATTGCAGCCAGGATGTAGCCCAGGCCGCTCCAGATTTGGCCGTCGGGCAGAGCGGCGACAATGAGCCGCATGCCGGCCACCGCCAGGAACAGGGCGGCCAGGGTGAAGAGGAAGGCGGCGGCGAAGCCCAGGCCCGCGGCCCGGCCCAGCCGCTTGGCCGGCTCGATGGTGCGCTCGCGCACGTACTCCTTGGCCAGCTCGAGGAACTCCGATATCAGTCCGGGGAGCTCTTTCACCTTCGCCACGGCGCCTCTTCTCGACCGGGGGACCGCCGGGCGCGGTCCCGACTCGTTGCGGCCCTCCCCTGCGGAGAGCCGATGCTGTGGCCCAGGGTACCGCATCGTCGCCCCCGACCGGCCCCTGCAGGCGTCCGGCATGCCGCAGCGCCGGCGACCCGGCCGGTATCCTCGCGGCGCATGGACGGCGGCCCACCTGTTTCCCAACCCGACGCCGCCGCCCGCCGCAACACCCGCTGGATCCTGGGCGGCCAGTCGGCCTCGCTGTTCGGTGACTACGTCGCTCTCCTCGCCTTGCCCCTCTTCATCGTCGAGCTCACCGGCTCGGCTCTGGACCTGGGGCTGACGACCGCCCTCGAGACCCTCCCCACGCTCCTCTTCGGCTTCGCCGTGGGCGTCCTCCTCGACCGGGCGCCTCTGCGGCGCATCCTGATCATCGCCGACCTCGGCCGGGCCGGGGCGTTCGTCGGTCTGGCGCTCGCCGCGGCCTCGGGGCAGACCGAGGTGTGGATGGTTTTCGCCGCGGCCTTCCTAGTCGGCAGCCTGACCGTCACCTTCGACACCGGCTTCCAGTCGTGGCTTCCCACCCTCGCCACGGACCGCTCGCTGGTGGTGGTCAACTCCCGGCTTCAGTTCGTGCGTACCCTGGCCTGGACTCTGGGCCCCCCGCTGGCGGGCTTCCTCGCCTCCACCGCGGGGGGGTTCCCGGTGGCCTTCGGATTGGATGCCGCCACTTTCGCCGTGTCGGCGCTGAGCTTGCTCGTCCTCGTCGAGATCCGGCCGCGCCCCGCGCCGGAGCGGGCGCCCTGGCTGGCGTCGTTTCGCCGCGGCTTCGCCTGCCTCTGGCGCTCGCCCCCGCTGCGGGCCGCCACCTTCGCCGGCACCCTGGGCAACCTCGCCTTTGTTCCCATGGAAGCCCTGCTCGTGCTGTTCTGCCGGGAGCGCCTGGGCATCACCGACGGCGCCCTCATCGGCTGGTTCTTCGGGGGACATGCTCTGCTCGGGGCCTTCGGGGTCATGGCCGCCCCCACGATCGCCCGCCGCATCGGCCTGGGCCGGGCCTTCGTCCTGGGGCTGCTGGCGCTCGGCGGCGGCTTCCTAGCCCTGGCACTGGGCGCCCCAGCTTTCGCCGCCCTTTCGCCGGTCTGGTCGACGGTCACCGCCGTGTTCCCCGCCGGCCTGGCGGTCACCGGCGTCTCCTTCGTCAACGTCGCCTTCACCACTCTCCGCCAGGAACTGCCCCCGCCTGAGTTGCGCGGCCGGGTGATCGCTGCTTCCCGCACCCTGTCGTGGGCCGGGCTGCCGCTGGGTGCCGCCCTCGGCGGTGCCGCCGCCGAGGCCTTCGGCGTGGGCCCGGTGTACACGGGGGCCTCCGCAGGCATCGTCGCCCTTGCCCTCACACTGGTGACGGGCAGCCTCTGGCAGATCAGGGGCGGCGCCCCGGAAGCCTCGGCCGAGCCCGGCTCAGGAGGCGGCGACCAGCACGCGATGTGAGGCGCGGCCGAACACCATGCGGGAGGTGGTCCAGGCGGTGACCCAGGCCTCGGCGGTGTTGGCTCCGGACTGGGCCCACGTTTCCGCCCAGCAGTCGGCGGCCTCGCCGACGTCGAGGCGACGAACGCCGCAGGCGACCGGCCCGTAGCGCTCCAGGTAGACAAAGAGGCCCCAGAGATACTCGTCGCCGGTGTTCACTACCCGGAAGTGCCAGCCGATGCGATCGTCGGGAAGGAAGCTGGCGCGGCGGGGCCCCTCCCGCCCGGCATGGAGGCCGGCCAGAGCGAGCGTCACTTCTCCCCCGTCTGCCTCCGTGACCGTCCCCCCTGCTGTGGGCGGGTCCGTGGTGGCCACGGTGCCCTCAACCTCCGCGGCTCCCGGCATGGAGCCGGAGTCCCCGTCTCCCGGGACCGGGTTGGGAGCGGTCGTGGAGGTGATCGGAAGAGTCGCGGTGGTGGTGCCGGCCGCGGGAGTCGCGGGCGTGAGGGTTACCGCCGGCAAAATGCCGCCGTCCGGGGGCCCGTCGCCACGAGAGAAGGCGACCCGCGGGGCGATGACCGCCGCGAGAGCCAGGAGGGCCGCGAGCAGGGCGGCGATGCGCAGCACCGCCCCCGAGCGCTCCTGGTCGCTCTCACCTGCGGGCATTGCGGTCCCTCTTCCCGACTGTGGACCACTCTAGGCGCGCACGAGGGGCCTGCCTACCACTCAACGTAGTCACCAAGGCGCTATCTGCCTCCCCCGAAAGGACTAGTCCCCGGCGACGAGCCGTAGGAAGAAGCGCGCCATGGCGAGATGCCCGAGTTCGTTGGGGTGCAGGGTGCCGGCGTTGTCCCAAGCGCGATCCGGCCCCTGGAGGGCTACCGATTGGGCCGCGGTGCGGTACCACGACACGCCCTCCCAGGAGAGCGCGCCGGCCGAGTCCCAGGCAGCTGGATGCCGGTACCACGTGGCAACACCCGCCGCGCCCCCACCGGCTGCGCCGGGACTGCCGGCATCAGAACGGGCCCCGGGGTATTCCGGCCGGGCGGCGCAGTAGCCGTGCCCCGCGGCAAAGGCGGCCGCCGGGCCTGCGACGAGGGCCCAGCCGTGGCGGGCCGCCGCCTCGGCCAGGATGCGGTTCAGGGGAGCTACCACCCGCTCCCGTCCCTCGGCCTGCTCCGCCGAGTTGATCTCGTGGAAGCCGAAGGGCGGGGTGACATCGCCCACGATCTCCCCGCAGCCGCCTTCGTCTTCCCCGCCGCCGGTGGGATCCGGGTACTCCATGAGATAGACCGCGCCGACGTCCAGACGCTCCTGTATGGCCTGCGCGAGCCGATCCAGCTCGGCACCCAGGCCGTCGAGCCCGGGGAGGACGGGACGGCCGGAGGTCGTGGTTTGGTGACAGGTCACTCCCCAGGGCAGCCCGAAACCCAACTTCGAGCCCCGGTTCCAGTCACCGTCTTGGGCGGCTTCCCAGACGTTGCGAAGGTCGGTGCCGTAGCAGATGGGGTCGGCCAGCCGGTCGGCGTCTACGAGGCCGCGCACTATGCGGGCGAAACCGACGTCGTTGCCCCCGATGGATAGCAGGAGCAAGTCGATGCGCCGCTCGCCGACGAGGGCGGCCACCTGATCGATCTGGCCCCGGGAGGCCACCCCGGGCTGGGCCTCCAGGAGTCCCATCCCGACCCGGGCCGAGGTGGCTGCCAGCGAGATGAAGGTGACCGACGTCGCCGGATCCTTCCTCTCCAGTTCGAGGGCGGCCAGCGCCGGCCAGGCCACCGTGGAGCGGTGGGCCGCGGCATGGCTCGCCGCCGTCGCGAGGTCGCCCGGCGCGTCGGCCCAAATCGCGCCGGCCCTGTCGCGCCGCGGCCTCTCCGGGTTGCCTTCCCCGGAGGCGTAGGAGTCGCCCACGGCCACTACCAGGAGATCCTCGACGCTTACCTCGCTCCTCGAACGGGCGCGTGCCCCGCCGCCCCAGGGGAGAGCCGCTTCGACCTCCAGGGACACCTGGTAGCGGCCCTCGGCGAGTTGAAGCTCGAGGTGCGGCCCGGCCTCACGCCGCACGAGGTGGCGCGCCCCGGGCCCGTCGATTTCCCAGCGATAGGAGGAGATCTCCAGTGACGTCTCCCCCATGGTGGCGCGGCTGGCGGCGGCGTCGAGCATCAGGGTGAACCGCGGTGGGCACGCCGGCCCGCACCCGGCCTCTACACCGGGACGGACGTACGCCGCAGTGTTGGGGAGGTCGATGAGCCCGTCGGCGTCGGCGTCGCCCCCGAAGCGGTCCGGCATGGAGGCCGCGAACACGGCTTTCACCACCACCGCCGCTCCTCGGTCCGCCAGTGCGCCCACCGGGCCGGCCAGAGCCGCTAACACTGCGAGCAGCCCTACGACGGTAGGGATTCGGCCCCTCTTCATGGGCCCAGTATGGCCCCTATCGTGCGCTCTCCGAGAGCATTGCCGCCTGGGGGCACGCCGACGCACACGGCCCGGCGTCTTCCCGTTAGGGTGGAGGCAATGCGCGCCGTAGTGAAGCCGGGCCCCGGCCCCGGCCTCGAGATGCGTGAGGTACCTCCGCCGCGGCCGGGGCGGGGCGAGGTGCTGCTCCAGGTGAAGGCGGCGTCGATCTGCGGCACCGACCTGCACATACGCAACTGGGACCCCTGGGCCGCCGACCGCATCACTCCCCCGCTCGTGGTGGGGCACGAGATGTGCGGCCTCGTGGTAGGCCACGGTGAGGGCGTCACCGGCCCGCCCCTGGGGACCCTGGTGTCGGTGGAATCGCACGTGGTCTGCGGCACCTGCGTGTTGTGCCGCACCGGGAAGGGGCATCTGTGTCCCCAGACCCAGATCCTGGGAGTCCACCGCGATGGGGTCTTCGCGGAGCTCGTCGCGGTTCCCGAAGTGAACTGCTGGCCCGATCCCCCCGGCATGGCGCTCTCCATCGCTTCGCTGCAGGAGAACTTCGGTAACGCGGTGCACACCGCCGCCACGCCTGCCGTGGCCGGGCGCAAGGTCCTGGTGACCGGGTGCGGCCCGGTGGGGGTGATGGCCATCGCCGCGGCACGAGCATTGGGCGCTCGTTCGGTCCTGGCCTCCGACATCAGCGACTATCGGCTGGAGATGGCCCGGGCCATGGGAGCGGAGGCGGTGTTCAACCCGTCGCGTCAGGATCTCGAAGCCGAGGTCATGGCCGCCACCGACGGCGACGGAGTAGATGTGCTGCTCGAGATGTCGGGGGTGGCCTCGGCCATCGAACAGGGCTTCCGCCTCCTGCATCCCGGCGGTGAGGCCGCTCTTCTCGGCCTATTCTCCCGACCGGTCACCTTCGATTTCGACGATTGCATCGTGTTCAAGGGGGCCACCGTGTACGGCATCGTCGGCCGCCGCTTGTGGGCCACTTGGTACCAGATGCGGGCCATGCTCCGCTCCCAGGCCGTCGACCTGTCCCCGGTAGTCACCCATCGCCTGGCCCTCGAGGACTTCGACGCGGCCTTCGACCTCATGGCCTCCGGCGCCTGCGGCAAGGTCGTCATGTTCCCCGATCCAGCCGATGCCGACGGCCCCCTGACGGGCCCCGCGAGGTGAGCATGCCCGACCGTACCGCCTTCCTGCACGACCGGCTCGAGGAGCTCCGCTCCCAAGGCCTCTACAACACCATTCGCCACCTCGATGGCCCGCAGGGCCCCTGGCTCGACGTCGATGGACGACGGGTTCTCAACTTCTGCTCAAACAACTACCTGGGGCTGGCCAACCATCCTCGGCTGGTCGCGGCGGCCCACGCGGCTCTCGACCGCTTCGGGGTCGGCCCGGGGGCGGTACGCACCATTGCCGGGACCTTGACGCTGCACGATCAACTCGAGGAACGGCTGGCTCGCTTCAAGGGGGTGCCGGCCGCCATCTCGCTGCAATCGGGGTTCGCCGCCAACCTGGGGACGATCGCCGCCCTCGTCGGTGAGGGAGACGCCGTCATCTCCGATGAGCTGAACCATGCTTCGATCGTCGACGGGGTTCGCCTGACCAAAGCGGCGCGGTCGATCTACCGGCATGCCGACCCGACCGACCTAGAGCGAGCGATCCGTGAGGCTCGCGAGGCGGGAGCCCGCCAAGTCCTGGTGATCACCGACGGGGTCTTCTCCATGGACGGCGACATCGCCCCCCTCGATGCCATCGTCGCCGTGGCGGAACCTCACGAGGCCCTCGTGATGGTGGACGACGCCCACGGCGAAGGAGTGCTCGGACGCGGCGGCCGCGGCATCGTGGACCACTTCGGGCTACACGGCCGGGTCGATGTGGAGGTCGGCACCATGTCGAAGGCCTTCGGCGTCATGGGCGGCTACGTCGCCGGTTCCGAGGTCCTCGTCGAATGGCTGCGCCAGCGGGCGCGGCCCTTCCTCTTCTCTTCGGCGCTCACCGCCGCCGATGTAGCCGCCTGCCTGGCTGCCGTGGATCTCCTCGAGGAATCCACCGAGTTGGTCGACCGCTTGTGGGACAACGCCCGCCGCTTCAAGGAGATGATGTCCGCCGCCGGTTTCGACATCGGGGTGAGCACCACTCCCATCACCCCGGTCATGCTCGGCGAGGCGGCGCTGGCCCAGCAGGTCTCCCGGCGCTTGTTCGATGACGAAGCGGTCTTCGCTCAGGCGATCGGTTTCCCCACCGTGCCGCGCGGCAAGGCGCGCCTCCGCGTGATGGTGTCGGCCGCCCACAGCGTCGAGGACCTCGAGCGGGGGGCGGCGGCGTTCACCCGCGTGGCTCGCGACTTGGGCCTCGTTCCCTGAGCCGCGCCTACTCCATCACCCGCAGCGTCCCGGGGAGGTCCATGCGGCTCATCCGGCGAGCCGTCAGCAATGGAGCCAGTGCCACAGCGGCCACCCCCATGGCCACCACCACCGCCAGGGTTTGCGGGGTGATCCACAGCAACAGGCCGATGTCCGGAGCGGTGCGTGGGAAGACGGTACCCACGAACCAGTGCAGCAAGCCGTAGCCGGCGGCCATGCCCAGCGCCGTCGACAGCAAGCCCAGCAGCGTGCCCTCGGCCATGGCCAGCCCCAGCGCCCGCCGGCGGGAGACCCCGAAGGCGAACA
>Ga0209164_1000588_pt1 | contig 75657 bp, 64 predicted proteins | sample MTBNYHSulfiMetaG_FD_187458 | JGI IMG/M metagenome (GOLD analysis project Ga0209164, IMG submission 187458) | Enrichment culture microbial communities from rom New York Harbor, USA that are MTBE-degrading - MTBE-NYH (New York Harbor Sulfidogenic)... | ecosystem: Environmental > Aquatic > Marine >... | reverse complement strand
GATCGGCTATCGACGCTTCTACCAGGGGATCTTGATCAAGGCCGGTCTGACGCGGCGCGTCGCCCTGGGAACCGCCGTTCGCGTGGGGACGATCACGGTGGTGGCCCTCGGCTTCTACTTCGCCGGTCACTTGCCGGGGGCCCTGGTCGGCGCGGTGTCTCTGTCGCTCGGCGTCGTCGCCGAGGCCTTGGCCACGCGGCTGATGGCGCGGCGAGTCATCCGCGCCCTCATCGCGCAGACCGGCGGGCCCGCCGGCGAGGCCCCTCGCCTCCGGTATCGTCAGATCGCCCACTTCTACTTCCCGCTGGTGCTGACGTCGCTGCTCCACCTCGGGATCAACCCGATCGTGACCTTCTTCCTCGGCAGCAGCCGGTACGCCCTCGAATCTCTGGCGGTCTATCCGGTCATCAACTCCCTGGTCTTCCTCTTCCGCAGCATCAGCCTCTCCTACCAGGAGGTTGGCATCGCCCTCCTGGGCGACCGGCTACAGGCGTACCGCCAGATTCGCAGGTGCGCTCTAGCCGGGGCGATTGCCCTCGGCGGCGGGCTGGCCGTGATCGCCTGGTCGCCCCTGTCCCGACTCTGGTTCCGCGACGTCTCGGGCCTGAGCCCTGAGCTGACCGCCTTCACCGCGCTGCCCCTGAAGATCCTGGTCTTCCTCCCCTTCCTCACCCTGCTCCTGTCTTTCCAGCGGGCCGTGCTCATTCTGATGCGACGCACGGCGGCGGTCACGCGGGGGACCCTCGGCGAGGTCCTCTGCTTGATCGGCGTCCTCATGATCGGGATTCGCGGATGGGACTTGGTGGGCATCAACGCGGCCGCGCTCGCCCTGCTGGTCGGGCAGGTGGTCGCCAACGTCCTGCTGGTGCGCGCAGTTCGCGCGGAGGTGCGCCGGCGCCGCGGGGCGCCCCGCGGCTTGCCCTCCGGACCGATGCTTCCCGCTGTCACCGGTGGCTAGGCGAACGCCCGGAAGGCTAGAAGAACGCCAGCGACGCCGGCAAGTAGCGACGGAAATCCCCGTAGTCCGCGTCGGCCAGAAAGAGCAGCACCTCGAGATTGCGCAGCCCGGCAGCGAACAGCGTCTTGTACAACTCCGCGTTCGCCGTCGGGCAGAAGAGCTGGACGTGCGGCTGCTTGACATTACGCCCGAACGGCCGCTCCGCGGCCAGGCGCACCATCTCGGCCATGACGTCGTGGAAGGCGCGCGGCGTGACGGCCCCGGCGGGCGCGATCTCGCCGATCGTATTGACGACGCCGTACCCGATCCGCCGGCCGCGGCGATGGAAGATGTGGATGCGATAGTCCTCGCTGCGCCGCCAGTAGTCCCACTCGGGACGGCGCGGGTAGCCGCGGATCTCGCGTTCGAGGGCGTGGATCCAGGCGAGATCCCCGCGCCGCAGGCCGTCCTGGACGGCGAGCCCGGTGCGCGCCGCCAGGGTCAGCTTCTCCGCGGGCGCCCGCATCATGTTGATGATGCCGCGCGGGTTCAGGCCGAAGCGGCTGTAGATGCTCACGGCCTGGACGTTGTAGCTGAAGGTGCACAGGCCGTGCGTCACGCCCGGCCCATCGCGCCACACATGCTCGAGCAGGCGGCGGCCCACGCCGCGGGCCTGGTAGCGCGGATGAACGAACAACCACGCCAGGTACCATTGCCGCCCGCGGTTGACCGCCCCGGCGAAGCCCACGACGCGCCCGCGATGCCAGGCGCAGCAGAAGTGCTCCGGGTCGCTCGCGAAGGCGTGCAAGAGCATGGGCGACGCGGCGCGCATGCGCCGCCGGATCGGCTCCTTGCCCGTCTGCCGCCGCAAGGCGTTCATCGCAACCATGATCACGCGGCCGGCGGGCAAGAGGTCGCCTCGCCGGCAGCGCCGGTAGCGCACGGGCTCGCGTTTCACGTTCGGACTCCTCTCGCCTGGCTCGCTCGCAGCGTCCAGTCGCTGCGCTCGGACGCCCGGGCCGCACGCGGGCCATCCCTGGCCCGCGCGCGCCGCCCGGCGCGGATGCGCTACTCGACGCTGTAGGCGCGGCGACTGCGATCCGGCGCCGGACCGAACTCGGGCCGCTGGGGCGGCCGCTCCCGGTGCAGGCGCAGCACCTCCTCGATGCCGCGCTCGAGCTGGGCGTCCACGCCGCGCGCCAGCTCCTGGGGCAGGTTGTCGACGACGATGTCGGGATCGACGCCGTGACCCTCGAGGCCCCAACCGGTCCGCTGGTCCCACCAGGCGAACTCGGGGTGGGTGACCATGCCGCCGTCGACGAGACGCTTCTGCATGCGGATGCCGTTGACGCCGCCCCAGGACCGCGTGCCGATCACCGGCGCCAGCCCGGCCAGCTGGATCGCTTGGGGGAAGATGTCGCCGTCCGAGCCGGCGAACTCGTTCGTCAGCACCACGAAGGGCCCGTTGAGCACGCGCGACGGATAGGGCTCCACACGACCGTGACGCTGGCGGGACCAACTCAGGATCTTGCGTTCGAAGCGGGCCAGGATGAGCTCCGAGACCCACCCGCCGCCGTTCCAGCGCGCGTCGACGACCATGCCTTCCAGATGGGCCTGCGGATAGAACCAGCGGTCGAACTCGACCAGCCCGCGGGTGCCCATGTCGGGAATGTGGATGTAGCCAATCCGGCCATCCGTCTTCTCGGTCACGTGCTCGCGGTTGCGCCGTACCCAATCGGCGTACAAGAGGCTCCCTTCGCTGGCCAGCGGCTTGACGACCACGTGCCGAGCGCCGTCCCGCGACGGCTTGCTGTTCACCGTCAGCATCACGGACTTCCCGGCGAGGTTCTCGAGGCTGGCCTCGAAGGGCAACCCCGGCGCGAAGGGCTGGTGGTTGACCGCCAGGATGTAGTCACCCTCCTTGACCGCGACACCCGGCTCCAGCAACGGTGAGCGCGCGCGGTCGAGCGCGTCGCCGCGATAGATGCGCGTGACACGAAAGGCCTCGCCCGCGCGCTCGAACGTGGCGCCCAGGAGACCGGTGGGGCGGCTCGGCACGTCGCGGCCCCGGTCGCCGCCCCAGGTGTAGGTGTGCGACGTCGACAGCTCGCCGATCATCTCGGCCAACAGGTCGCGCAGCTCATCGCGCGTCGCCAGGCGCGGCAGCATCGTCGCGTATTGATCGCGGATGGCCGGCCAGTCGAGCCCGTGCAGGCTGGCGTCCCAGTAGAAGTCGCGCAGCTGGCGCCAGGCCTCGTAGTAGATCTGCTCCCACTCCTCGCGCGGATCCAGCTCGATCACGACGCCATCGAGCGAGACCGCGGCGTCGGCCAGGTCCTCCTCTTGCGGCGGCGCGCCGGCGTCCACGACGAAGAGCTTGCCCTTGCCTTTCGAGACGAGGATCTTGCCCGCCCTGGCCTGCAGCTCGTAGTCCTGCACGCCGCTCAGGAAGGTCTTGGGCTCCTTCTTCTCGAAGTCGAAGGCCACCAAATCGCTCTCCGGGTTCTCACCCGATTCGAAGGCCTCATCCTCCTCGGCCATGCCGCGCAGCGGGTAGGACAGGTAGAAGAGCTTCTTCTCGGTCGCGGCCAGCCCCTGGTAGTTGCCGGCTGGCACCGGCAGCTCGACCCAGCGATCGGCCAGGCCCTCGAAGGTGATCTCGATCGGCTCGACCGGCTCATCCAGCGCGTCCTCGTCGTCCTCATCGGCGGTCTGCTTGCCACGGTCCGACTTGTCGCGCTTCTTCTTCCCCTTCTTGTCCGCTCCCGAACCCGGCGCGGGCGGAAGGCCTTCGGCCTCGAGAAACGGGTTTTCGACCTCCGGGCGCAGCAGCAGCAGATAGGGGCGCGCCGTGGGACCGAGCATCGTCTGATAGTCGATTCCACTGAACATCGGGTTGAACGTGCGGTCGCTCAGGAAGTAAAGGTAGCGGCCCGCGGGGTCCCAGGCCGGCGACCAGTCGATCGTGGTCCAGTCGGTCACCTGGTGCGTCTCGTCCTTCCGGACGTCGTAGATGAAGAGCGCCGACCAGCCGGACATGTTGTCCTTGGTGTAGGCCAGCCAGCGGCCATCCGGGCTCCAGTCGTACTCGCGGATCTCCCAACCCTCGGCCCGATCAACCCGGCGCGGTGTGCCGCCCTCGACGGGCATGATGTAGAGTGTATAAGTCATGTCGGCGAACGCGATCCACTTGCCGTCGGGAGACCAGTCGGGCGGGAAGTACCAGCCGTTCTCCGCGGGCGGCCTGACCGTCTGCGCCTCGCCGCGGCCCCACGCATCGGCCGTGACAAACGCTTCTTCGCGGCTGGCGTCGGTGATGTACGCCACCCGCTCGCCCTTGGGATCGAAGGCCACGCCGCGTTCGCGGGCCCCGCTGCCGCGCGTGATCGGCAAGGTCACGCCCTCCTCGACGGGCACGGAGAAGACCTCGCCCCGCGCCACGACAGCCACTCGCTCTCCGTCCGGCGCCAGGACCGCCTCGGTCAGCAACTCGGCCGAATCGGGATAGCGCACGCGCGTGAGCACGCGCTCGCTCGGCAGATCGATCGGCACGACGCGCTCGCTGTCGTCGGTGGGATCGAAGATGCGGATGTCGCCAGCCAGGCTGAAGACGATCCGCCCGTCAGGCCCCATGGCCGGTGAGCGCACGTCCCAGTCCGTGTGCCGCGTGTGCCGGCGCCGGTCGGCGCCGTCGGGTCGCAGCGACCAGATGTCGGCCGTGCCACCCTGGTCGCTGAGGAAGTAGATGCGCCCGGCGTGCCACATGGGGAAGGCATCGATGCCGGCAAAGTCGGTGACCTCCCGGTAGTCGGCTCGCTCCGGGTGACCGACCCAGATCTCGGGAGCGGTGCCGCCGCGGTAGCGCTTCCAGGTGCCGCCCCCCCAACTGCGGATGAAGGCCCACTGGCCTGTCTCGGGATCGATGTCGATGTAAGTGGCGCGGCCCAGAGGCAGCTTGTGCGCCTCACCTCCCGCCGCCGGAACCGAGAAGAGCTCCTCGTTGCCCATGGCATCGTCGCGCGAGCTCGAGAAGATGACCTGCTCGGTGCCGGGTATCCACCCGACGACGATGTCCCGGCCCGGGTGCCAGGTCAGGCGCCGGGGTTCGCCGCCCGCGGCCGGGATCACGAAGACGTCGGTGTTGCCGTCGTAGTAGCCGCTGAAGGCGATCCACCGGCCGTCGGGTGAGAAGCGAGGCAGGTACTCGGTGCCCGGATGGGAGGTCAAGCGCGTGACGCCGCGCCCGTCGACCGAGGCGGTCCAGAGATCCCCCTCGGCCGAGAAGACCACCAGGTCACCGTGGATGTCCGGCCCGAGCAGGTAGCCCTGCGCTGCTTGAGCACCGGCCCAGGTGCAGACCATGGCCGCCGCAAGCAGGCTTCCCAGCCAGACGCGCGCCGCGCCGGCGCCCCGCCACAGCCCCTTCCCCATCCCCATCCCCATCACAACCCTCCTCAGACTCGGCGATTTGCGCCCGCTGAAACGGCCGAACGATAGGGCCCAAGTGCGCGGGCCTGCGCCGGGCCGCCGTTCCACTCCGGCCTAAACGCACGCTGGCTGAAAAGGTTCGCCCCGGCGGACACCCCGCCGCCGGAAACGACCTTGAACCCTCCCGATCCGCCAGGCAATCATCCCGCATGCTCCGGATCCGCGAACTCACCAAGGTCTACGAGCTGGGTCATCAGGAGATCCGCGCCCTGGACGGCGTCGATCTGGACGTCGCGCCGGGCGAGTACCTGCGCATCATCGGGACCTCGGGCTCGGGCAAGTCCACGCTGCTCAACCTGGTGGCTGGGCTCGACACGCCTACCTCTGGCCGCATCGAGACCCCCGACGGCGTGCTGGCGGCGATGTCCGGGCGCGAGCTGGCGGGCTACCGCGCCCGGCGGGTGGGCATGGTCTTCCAGTCGTTCAACCTGATTCCGCACCGCACAGCGCTGCAGAATGTCGAGCTGGCGCTGCTCTTCTCCGGGGCCGCGCAGAGCGACCGCACCCGGCGGGCCGAGGAGATGCTGGCCCGGCTGGGATTGGCGGATCGTGCACGGCATCGGCCGGCCGACCTCTCCGGGGGGGAACAGCAGCGCGTCGCCCTCGCCCGCGCCCTGGTCAAGGAGCCCGACCTGCTCCTGGCCGACGAGCCCACGGGCAACCTCGATCGCGACACCTCGACGGCCATCGCGACGCTGTTCGATGAGCTGAACCGCCGCGGGTTGACGATCCTGCTGGTCACGCACGACCTCGCGCTCGGGGCCGCGGCCGCGCACCGCACGCTGCACATGAGTTACGGCCGCATCACGGGGGAGGACCGGGGAACGCGCCGGGATCCGGGAACGCGAGGGGACCAGGCATGATCCTGCGCGAGTTCGTCTCCATTGCGGCGGGCAACCTCTGGCGCTTGAGGCTGCGCACGGCGCTCACCGTCGCGGGAGTGATCATCGGCATCGGCGCGCTGACGACTTTCCTCTCCTACGCCGCGGGCATCCAGGAGAGCGTCGCCGCCCAGTTCCGCTCCCTGAGCCTGCTGAGCACGCTGCACGTCATGCCCGCCGGCGGAGAGGCCGATTCGGTCGCGACGGCCGTCCTGCTCGACGATGCCATGCTGGCCCGCATCGCCCAGCTCGAGGGCGTCGCCTTCGTCTATCCGCAGGACACGTTCGATGCCCGGCTCGTGTGGCGCGACCAGACAAGCAGCGTCACGGCCCAGGTCCTGCCGGCGAGCTATGTCCAGAACCGCCAGCTCGGCACGATGCTGGCCGGACGCTTCTTCGCCGCCGACTCGGTGGCCGAGGTCGTGCTCAGCCGCGAGATGGTGGGCCGACTGCAGAGCCAGCCCGACTCGATCGTGGGCGACACCATCAGGCTCGAGCTCGCCAACCGCCTTCAGCTCGGCAAGGAGGTCGTGCTCTCCGGGCTGCGGGCGCTCGATCTGCCCGAGGGCGTCGCGCTGCAGGCCGGTCACTTCGTGGAGATGTTCGCCAGTCGCATGGGGCCCACCGAGCTCGAGCTGGTCGTCTGCGGCGTGGCCCAGATCGAGTGGGGCTTCGGCTTCCGGCTGAATCACGTGCTGCTGCCGCCCGGCCCCGCCAGCGGCGTCGACCGGCTCAGCTTCAGCGACCCCTTCGAGCTGCTCTCGAAGATCCAGGCGCCGGCCGGCGGTCATGCCCTGGCGGTCGTCACTCTCGAGCGGCGCGCCGACGCCGAGGCGGTGGCCGACAGCATCGAGGCGCTGGGCCTGCGCACCTTCAGCTTCGCCGGCCGGCTCGCCGAGATGCGCAAGATGTTCCTGATCTTCGATCTCATCGTCGGCCTGATCGGCACGATCGCGCTCGCTGTAGCTGCCCTGGGCATCGTCAACACGATGGTCATGTCGATCACCGAGCGGACGCGCGAGATCGGCATCCTCAAGTCGCTGGGGGCCGAGGACCAGCAGATCCGGTCGCTGTTCCTGATGGAGGCCGGGCTGATCGGCCTGGCCGGTTCGCTCCTGGGCCTGGGGCTGGGCTGGGGCGTCTCGCGCGTGCTCTCCTTCATCGCCAAGCGGATCATGATCGGCCAGGGCGTCCCCGCGATGGAGTTCTTCCGCCTGCCGATCTACCTCGTCCTGGGCGCCCTGGTGTTCGGGGTCGGCGTCGCCCTGATCGCCGGCCTCTATCCCGCCGCGCGCGCGGCGCGCACCGATCCAGTCCAGGCGCTCCGGCACGACTAGCCGAGGCCGCGCCCCGCGTTGTATGCTGCCGGCAGGCAGCCCCTCAAACGAGCGACACGGAGGAGACGTCATGCACATACTCATTCTCGGTGGGACCGTCTTCCTCGGGCGCCACATCCTGGACGCAGCCCTGGCCGCCGAGCATGAGGTCACCCTCTTCAATCGCGGTCGCCACCCCATCCGCCTGCCTCAGGCGGTTGAGCGGCTGTACGGAGACCGCGACGGTAACCTGGCGGCGTTGGCCGGCCGGCGTTGGGACGCCGTCATCGACACGTGCGGCTACGTGCCGCGCATCGTCCGCGCCTCGGCCAACCTGCTCGCGGATGCTGCCCCGCACTACACCTTCGTTTCCTCGATCTCCGTCTACCGAGACCTCTCGGCCGCCGGCATCGATGAAACGGCCCCGCTCGGGGAGCTCGAGGACGCCGCGACCGAGAAGATCACCGGCCAGACCTACGGGCCGCTCAAAGCCGCTTGCGAGCAGGTCGTCATGGAGGCCTATCCCACCGGCGCCCTCTGCGTGCGCCCCGGGCTGATCGTTGGCCCCCACGACCCGACCGACCGGTTCACCTACTGGCCGAGCCGCGTCGCGCGGGGCGGCCGCGTGCTCGTCCCGGGACACCCTGAGCGTGAGGTGCAATTCATCGACGTGCGCGATCTGGCCGAGTGGATTGTGCGCATGGTGGAGCGCCGCCGGACCGGTGTGTTCAATGCCACCGGGCCGGCGCGGCCGCTCACGATGCTGGCACTGCTGGAAACCTGTCGCAAGGTTGCCGCCAGCGACGCGGACTTCGTCTGGCTCGAAGACGAATTCCTGATTGAACAGGGCGTGCATCCGTATACGGAGGCGCCCCTGTGGGTGCCCGGGACCCACGACACCGTCGATTGCCACCTGGCCATCAGCGAGGGCCTGGTGTTCCGTCTCCTGGAGGAGACGATCCAGGACACCCTCGTCTGGGACCGCACCCGCCCGAACGGCGCGGTTCGCGCGGCCGGCCTCAAGCCGGAACGGGAGCAGGAGCTGCTCTCGGCCTGGTCGGCCGTCTGCCAGTGAAGAAGACCCGTGAAAAAGAAAAGACTGGACACTCTAGTTCCTCCAGGCGAAGATTGTTACGGGTGTCAAAGGGTTTGATCTAGCGTCCAGGATCAGACGGCACCGGTTGGATGACCCGAGTTCAATTGGTCTGGAAGGAGTGCTTGCCGACCGATTCCGTTCGCACGTAGGGCCCAGCGGGCCAGGAACCTGCGGTCCCAGCCCGGTTCTCCCCTCAAGTAGCCGCTTGCCGGTACACCGAGTGGTCGACCCAGGATCGGGAAACGTGGGGTTCTGCCCGGTGAGACTGCTACGGAAGTTCTCGGGGTGTTTTGGCAATGAGGGCTTGCACCCGTGTGCGCCGGGCGTGGCCCTCGGGGTATGAGGATCTGTGACGAATGGCTACGAATCTCTACGTCGGCAACCTTCCCTTCACGGCCAAGGACTCTGATCTCGAGCAGCTCTTCGCCGAGCACGGCACCGTCGTCTCGGCCAAGGTCGTCATCGACCGCGAAACGAACCGCTCGCGCGGATTCGGCTTCGTCGAGATGGAGACCGAGGAACAGGCGCAGGCGGCCGTCGACGCCCTGGATCAGAAGGAATTCATGGGCCGCACGATCAAGGTGAACATGGCCCGCCCACGCGAGCAGCAGCCGCGCCGGGGCGGCGGCGGCGGCGGCCAGCGCTATGGCGGTGGGGGTGGTGGCGGCGGCTACAATCGCGGCCGCTAGGCCAGGACGCTGTAGCCTCCGTCCACAATCACGGTCTGCCCGACGATCATCCGCGCCAGCGGGCTCACCAGGAATAAGGCGACATCCGCGACGTCCTGCGGGGTCGTGAGCCGTCCGGCCGGCGTCTTGAGCAGCGAATTGCCCAGAATATCGTCGCGGTGGGGAAAGTGCTTGAGCGCATCGGTGTCGACGACGCCGGCGCTGACCGCATTTACCCGAATGTTGTCCGGCGCCAGTTCCACGGCCAGGTGCCGGACGAGCGCTTCGAGCGCCGCCTTGCTTGCCCCGATCGCGGCATACATGGGAATCGCGCGCAGGGCACCCAGCGAGCTGACCGCCAAGATGCTGCCGCCCTGTTTCATCATGGGCCGCGCGCGCTGGGCGAGGGGCAGGAGCGTAGCCGCATTGATGCTCATCGTCCAGTCCCAGTGATGCCAGGTGAGCTCCAGGGCAGGCTTGATGACCCCCGAAGCCGCGTTGCTCACCAGAATGTCCAGGCTGTCGCCCCAGCGCTGTGCCAGCGCGTCGAACATCTCGTCGATCTTTTCGCGCTTGCCGACGTTGGCGCGCAGCGTCAAGGCCTCCCCGCCGGCCGCGCGGATCAACTCGGCGGTCTCCTCGGCCGCCTCGACATTGCGCACGTAGTTGATCGCCACCCGCGCACCGCACGAGGCGAGGCGCACCGATATGGCGCGCCCGATGCCCCGCGAGCCGCCCGTGACGAGCGCGGTCCTGCCCGATAGATCAAATGGACGATCCTCCATGCTCCCTCCCACCCTGATCCGCAGCCGGCGCAGGCACTCACCTGACACTTCACGATAGCCCGGCGGCCCGCTAGAATCTATCGACGCGCCGATCGGCCGACCGGGGAAACCATCCCGCGGCCGCATGAAAGGATACACCATGGCATCCGATACCATGCGCAGCTCCGATCCAGCAAGCCATACGGAGAACGCCGAGGTCCAATTCCGGCCCATCGAGCCCGGGGACCGGGAACCGCTTCTTGCGATCGCGGGGCAGATCTGGGAAGGCGACGACTACATGCCCCACGTCTTCGACCGCTGGGCCGCCGACACGCGTCACGACTTCGTCGCCATGACCCTCGCGGGCCGGCTGGTGGGCTGCGGTCGCCTGGTGCCCTTCGACGCCCGGCGTGGTTGGCTCGAGGGGCTGCGGGTGGACCCTGAGTATCAGGGGCGGGGGTTGGGCCGCCTCATGGCCCGCCACCTGGCGCTGCTCGGGCGCGAGCGGGGTTTCGAGAAGCTCATCTTCTCGACCTATTTTCGAAACTTCTCTTCGATCCGCATCAACGAGAAGCTCGGGTTTCTGCGTACCGCGGCCTTCACGCATCTCGATCTGGAGCTCGAGAAGCTCGCTGAGACTCCCGACCTCGAGCGGGCCGCGCGGGCGGTGGCGGTCAGGCCGGGCATTCCCGATCATCAGGAGATGATGGCCAACGACTGGACCTTCCTTCCCGGCGACCTTCCCAACCGGGAGGCCTACTTTCCCAACGCTGAGACGGTTTGCCACGGCGACGGCTGCATCGTGATCGCCGACAACCTCAAGTACGGACAGCGCACACTCGACATCTGCTGGATCGCCGCTCCCGACGGTCTCGTCGATGAGGCCTGCCTGCAGTACGCCATCGCCAAGGCCCGCGGGCAAGACCGGCGGGGCTTGCACACCATGGTGCCGCCGATGCTCGCGCTGAAGCCGTTCCTGGCGGCGGGCTTCACCAACTTCGAGCAACCCGCCGACGTCTACCTCTTCGAGGCCGACGTCACGGCGCTCAAGCTCTAGGGGCCGCGGATGTCGCCGCGCGAACCGCAAGCGCCCGCCGCCGAGCCCGACGGCTTCGTCGCGACGGCCACGGCGCCCGGACCCGCGCCGGTGGTCGTCCTGTCAAACTGCCCCTGGCACTCGCAGTGGCGGCGGCGGCAGCAGATCGCCTCACGCCTGGCCACCCGCCGGACGGTCTACTTCCTCGACCCACCGTTCTCGGCCCTCGATTTCGCCCGCGGCCGTGTGCCGCTCGGGCGCTGGCTGGCGGCACGCCTGGCCATTGAGACCGATCCCACCCGCGTGCGGATTGTACGGGGGACCGCCGGCCTTCCGGCGCAGCGCTTCTCGGGGCCCGTGCAACGCGCCAACGGGTGGCTGCAGCGCGCCTGGGCCCGGCGGTGTCTGCAGACGCTGCGCCGGCGCGAGCACCTCGCGCCGCCCATCCTGATCTGCTACGAGCCGCTGCTCCATCCGCTGGCGGCGCTGGGGCCCGCGCGGGCCATGGTCTACGACGCGGCCGACGACTACGCCGCCCTCAGTCACTCGCCCCACCTGCAACGCGTCCTGCGCCGCCGGATGGACGGTCTGGCCGCGAGCTGTCATCTGACGATCGCCGCCAGCGCCCCGCTGTATGCGCGCCTTGCTCCGGTGGCGCGGCGGGCGGAGCTGCTGCCGCACGGCGTCGACGTCGCTCGCTTCCACCCAACAGCTTACGCGGGCAGCCGCTTCGAGGCTCTGGCGCAGGAACCGGGAATCCGAGCTGTCTTCCACGGCACGCTCGATCATCGTCTGGACCTGGACGTGTTGGTGGCGCTGCTGAGGGCGGGAGTCGTGCTGCTGCTCGCCGGCGAGTGCGCCTGGAGCAATTCGGACATCGAACGCCTGCAGCGGGCGGGCGACGCGCGCGTCTTCGGTCTCCTTGACCAAACCGAGGCGGCCGCCCTGGTCGCCGCCGCCCAGGTCGGGATCATTCCCTATCGCGCGCTGCCGGGTATGGAGAGCATCCAGACGCTCAAACGTCTCGAGTTCTACGCGTGCGGCCTGCCGGTCGTGGCCACGGACATCCCGGCGTACCGTCCGTGGGCCGACGAGCTGACGCTCGCCGGCGACCCCACGGCCTTCGTGGCGGCCGTCCGCTCGGCCGCCTCGGCGCCGCCCGACCAGCGCCGGCGCTGGCGGGCGTTGGCGGAAGCTCACACCTGGGACGCCGGCGTCGCCCAGCTCGCAGCGTGGCTGGCGGAGCTGGAGCGCCCCGAGGCTAGCGCTGCGCTCGCGGCCGCCACAGGTAGCGTTCGAGATCGATCCGCCCCTGCTCGTCGACCTCCACCCGCTCGCGCCTGAGCCGCTCGCGCTGCTCCTCGAACCCCGCGCCCGGCGCCAGGGCGATGCGTCCTCGGGCGTTGACGACACGATGCCAGGGCAGGCGGTCGCTGCCTGAGCTCGAGTGCAGCACCCACACGACCTGGCGGGCGGCGCGATGGTTGCCGGCCTGGAGAGCCACCAGGCCGTAGGTGGCCACACGCCCGCGGGGGATCGACTTGATCACCGCCTTGACGCGCTCCGTGAAGGTCGGCTCAGCCGGCACGGATCGGATCCTTTCCGCCCACACCCAGCGTGATGTCGAGCGACACCGCTCGTCGTTGCACGGCACGGCTCAACGCTGCCCGACGCGGCGCGGCACGGCTCAACGCTGCCCGACGCGGCTCGCGGCTACTCGAGCCGGCGCAGCTGGCCGAGTCGGAACTTGGGCGTGGCGGCCTTGTGCCGTTCGCCCTTGAGTCCGGCCAGATCCCACAGCAGGCCCAGGGCCTCTTCCCCGAGCGTGCGACCGCCCCGCTCTGCCGAGGAGTCCCCTTGCGCCCCGCCGCGCAACCACTGCTCGGCCGATTTCACATCCTCGAGGGTCAGATTGCGATACTCGACCGCGACGGAGCAGTAGTACCGGGCCCCGGCGTCGAGATCGACCAGCGGGGCCAGGGTTGCGAAGAGACGGTCCTCGAGTTCCAGCAGGACGTCGCCCAGCCGCTCGAGCGCATCCTCAGTGGCCACGCCGGAGAAGTCGCTCAGGGCCAAGAGGTACCGCCCGTCCCACTTCTCGTGCGTGATGCGGAAGCGCGCCTGGCGGGAGAGCACCTGGGCGTCGAACCAGAGCGGATCGTACCGCATCAGATTCAACTCGAGAATGAACGACAGCGGATAGCCCGCGTGCAATCGGTCGCGGCGCTCCTCGCCCAGCAACTGAGCGCAGTCGACCGCCACCGCCAGGCTGTCCTGGTAGATAAACGCCGCGACCCGGGGCGTCTGGGCCCCGGGCGCAGCGGCGCCGAGCAGCGCCAGGCAGACCACGATCCCGGACAAGGCCGGTGGTAGCCTCATCGCTAGAACGTCCTCGCGAACATGCCCCACACGCGCACCGGCTCGTCGGTGTCGCTCAGGGACTTCGCCACCTCGACTTGGAAGTCCTCTTCCAGGATCAGCCGCAGCCCCACCGCCGACGCGAATTCGCCGTCGGCGAAGATGTCCATCTCGCGCTCCACGGTCTTGCCCACATCGAAGAACAGCGCCGTGCGCGTGTCCAGCAACCCCGTCTCCACGACGTACTCGACATTGCCGAGGATCATCTCCTCCCCGCGCAGGCTCTTGTGCTTGATCCCGCGCACCGTGCGCAGACCTCCCAGGTAGAAGGCGCGCATGAGCGGCAGCTCACCCTCCGACACACCGTACTTCACGCGGGCGTTGAGCGCGACTCGGCGACCCAGGGGCTGGAAGCGCCGCGCCTCGGCGATGAAGCGCTTGTACTCGAGGTCGCCCTTGAAGTCCCCACCCGCGTGCCGGTACTCCAGCCGACCCCACCAACCCCGCCAGGGGTCGGCCGGGTCGTCGCGCGTGTCGAGAGCATACCAACCCATGAACTCACCCAGTTTGCCCTCGAACTCCCCGCGCCGGGCGGCGCGCTCCTGATCGGGAACCGAGGAGAAGTTCTGGCGGAACTCCTTGCCCCCTCCAAACAACGACCAGAGCCGGGGATGATGATCCATCCAATCGAGCTCCATGAAGGCGTACGACACGCCGAGCTCTCCCGCACCGCCCGGATAGAAGGTGACGTGGCCGCGGGCGCCTTCCTCTTCATAGTAGTCGCGCATGTCCTCGGCCACCAGCAACGCCGACAGCGAGGCTTCGTCCGCCGGTGAGATCCAGTCGTCGTCCGTGGCGGTGCGGCGCAGGAAACTGCCGCCCAGCGCCACGGCCCACCGGTCGCCGATCCGTTGGCGCGCGCCCAGCAAATAGCGCCCGCGCTCGGCCACGAAGGCGTAGCCAGCCTCCGCGTAGAGCGATGGCAGGACCGAGTCGACATCGGCAGCGCGGACACCGGCGTTCAAGTGCAGGCCGTCCACGCGGTTGTAGTGCGCCGTTCCCATGAAGACATTCTCGACCCACTCGTCGCTGTCGAATGAGAATCGGTGGTGCCGGCTGATCCCGCGTCCACGGGGCGTCAGGATCTCCCCGCGCACGCGGCCGTCGCCGCGCACGCTCACGCGTCCGTCGATCGCCGCGACATCCCCGCCGACCACACCGCCCGCCTCGATGCAGACATCGCCGAAGATCGCGACCACGTCGTGATTGACCTCACCCTGCACGGTGATATCGCCGCCGAAGCTGATGGCGTCGCCGCGGACGAAGTCGTCGACCTCGATGCGCAAACGCCGGCCCACGCCAACCCGACCGCGCCCCAGGGCACTGCGTGAGCCCAGGCCGTCGGCGGTGCGGCTGCGCAGCACCACGAAAACGACGTCGCGGTCTCTGTACAGGTCATCGACGATGAGCCCCTCGAGCGGATAGGCGCGACCCGCGACGATGAGGCTATCGGGCGAGATCCACATCTCGCCGCTGATCTGCACCTCGCCGGCCATCCGCCGCACGTCCTGCAGATCGCAGGAGGTCGTGTACTGCACATCATCGGCTTCGAAGCGGAAGGTCGCCCAGGATTCCTCGGCCTCGATGCTCAGCTCAAAACCGCCGGTGCTGGTTGGATCCACCGCCGGATTGGCCGGCGGCTCGACTTGCCCATCCTCGTCCCCGGCTTCCGGCGCCGCCGCGTTGGCAGCGGCGATCGAGCCCAGAGCGAGCAGCCACAGCACCCATAGCCCGCTTGCTAGATAGATTCGCTTCGCCTGCAGCATGTTCATTGCCCTCCCGCCCCAGGTTCATGCCCCTGTCCAATGCACTGACGCTGTGCAGGAAGCATTCCAGGCGGCGGCAGGCGGGCTATCCACCGCGCTGCCCGCGGCTTGCGCGCCTTCAGCACGGGGGCGCGGGCGCCGCTTGTTGTCCATTCCACAGCCATACCGGCGGCGGCGGTTGTCAGGATGACAACAACCCGAGTCGTTTGAGCTTCCGGTAGAGGTTGCCCCGATCCATCCCTAACCGGGCGGCAAGGCGCGTCACGTTGCCCGCGCTGGCATCCAGCTCGGCGCGCAGGAAGGCCGTCTCGAAGCGCTGCACCGCGGTCGCGAGCGCGTTGCGAGTCTCGGCATCGGCCGCGCCCGGCTCCTCGGCCCCGGCGGCACCCTGCGCGTCGGGCAGCGGCGTGAGCTGCCGCGCCTCCGCCGGCTGATTCGCCGGGCCCAGGCAGGCCAGGACGCTCGCGCGGGTGATCTCCTCGGCCGGGGTCGTGTAGAAGAGACGCTCGACAATGTTCTTCAGCTCGCGCACATTGCCGGGCCACGCGTGGCCAATGAGCGGATCGAGCGCGTCGGGCGCAAACCGCCGGCGCGCCGCCGGGTCCTGCATGCTGAGCCGCTCGAGAAAGCGCTCCACCAGCAGCGGAATGTCCTCGCGGTGCTCGCGCAGCGGCGGCAGCGTCATGGGCACCGTGTTGATCCGGTAGAGAAGGTCGTCGCGGAAGCGTCCGTCCCGGACCAAGGCCGCTAGGTCTCGATGCGTGGAGCTGACCAGACGCACATCCACAGCCTGGGGCTGCCCGCCGCCCACCGTCTCGATCTCGCCCGTCTCCAGGGCGCGCAGGAGCTTGGGCTGGGAGGCGAGCGGCAGATCGCCAATCTCGTCGAGCAGGAGCGTGCCGCCGTCGGCCAGGGCGAAGCGCCCCCGGTGCGACTTGACCGCCCCCGTGAAGGCGCCGCGCTCGTGGCCGTAGAGCTCGCTCTCGATCAGCTCATCGGGCAGCGCCGAGCAGTTCACCTTGACGAAAGGCCCCTCGCACCGGCGGCTCAGGTAGTGGATCTGACCGGCGACCAGCTCCTTGCCGGTGCCGCTCTCGCCCAGGATCAGGATGCGGGCTTCGCTGGGCGCGACCTGCCGGATCTGGTCGCGCAGGCGCCGCATGGCCGGTGACTCGCCGGCGATCTCGTACTCGGCCAGGCGCCCCGCGAGGAGTCGCCGGTTGGTCTGCCGCAGGCGGGCGACTTTGAGCGCCTGGCCGACGCTGGCCAGCAGACGTTGCGGGTCGCAGGGCTTCTCGATGAAGTCGGCCGCGCCCAGCTTGACCGAATCGGCCGCCTCCTGCAGCGTGGCCGCGCCCGAGATGATGACCACCTCGGGATGGTCCTCGGCGCGCAGGAGCTCGCGCAGCAGATCGACGCCGCTGCCGTCGGGAAGCTGGATGTCGAGGAGCACCACAGCGGGCCGGCGCACGCGCACCGCCACGCGCGCCGCGGCCAGATCGCCGCAGGCCGCCGTGGCGTGCCGCTCGCGCGCCAGCAGATGCAGCAATTCCGCCCGGAATAGCTCGTCGTCGTCCACGATCAACACATCGATTGGGCTCGCGTCCATGGGCCTAATCCCCCCCGGGCGTGTACCTCACCGCGGCTGCCCACCCGCCGCCACCGGCAGCCGCAGGATGAACGTCGTGCCGCGCGGCCCGGTTGCGAACTCGATCCGCCCGCCCGAGGATTCCACGATCTTCTTGACGATCGCCAGACCGAGCCCGGTGCCGCCGGGCCGCGCGGTCACGTAGGGCTCGAAGATGCGATCGGCCACAGCCGGCTCGATGCCCGGTCCGTTGTCGGCGACGGTCACGCGCGCCTCATCGCCCACCCGCGTCGTCGCGATCTGGACCACGCCGCCCGGGCCTGCCGCCTCGCACGCATTCTTGATCAGGTTGACCAACGCTTCGCGCAGCATGTCCCAGTCGGCCAGGACATTCGGGGCGGGGTCGGCCGCTTGGATCGTGATCCGAGCGCCTCCACACTGGGCGGCGCTGAGGTGTACGGCCTGACCCGCCACCGCGTTCAAGTCGACCGGCGCATCCGGCTCACGCACGGGCCGGCCATAGAGCGCGAAATCCCGGGCGGTCTTCTCGAGCCGCTCGAGCTCGGCCTGGATCGTCTCCAGCGGGGATGTGCGCTCGTGATCGGCGCTGTCCAGCGTGCGCGCCAACCGCGTGACCGCCAGCTTGACGGGCGCGAGGACGTTCTTGATGCCGTGCGCGATGACGCGCGCCGTCTGCTGCCAGGCCGCCGCCTTCTCAGCGGAGATGAGCTGCTGGGTCGTCTCGGCCAGTCGGGCGGACATGCGATTGAAGCCGTCCACGAGGGCACCGATCTCATCATCGCGCTGGTATTCGAGCCGCACGTCCCAGTGTCCGGGGCCGACGGTCTCGACCAGCTCGCCCAGGCGTGCGAGCGGCCGCGTCAGACTGCGCGCCGTGAAGCGCGTGACCGCCAGGATCACGAGCAGGTAGGTGAGACTGGCCGCTAACCACACCAGGCGCCAGAAGCGGCGGTTGACCGAAGCGAGCAGCTTGAGCTCTCCGAAGCGCTGGAGGTTCCCGGACAGCTCGGCGAGCTGGGCGCTGTGCCCCGCGGGCAGCAGGTAGCCACCCAGCACCAGGGCCTCGCCGTCGCGGCGAACCGCATAGGTCGCGGCGCGGCCGTTCAGGATGGCGGTGCCCACGCTGTCCGCTTGGCGGGCCAGGGCTCGCAGTCGGCGCTCGGCGCGGGGCGCGACGGGGGTCGCGGCGGCAACCTCCGCGGCGGCCTCTCCCCAGGCGGAGGCAGTGTCGCCTCCCGCGACGACGAGCGCGAAGTCGAGGCCCCGGGCCAGCAAGTCCGCCGGTTCCGGGGTGCTCCCGGCCGCCGGCAGCGTTTGCAGCGCGCGTCCGCCCAGCTCCGCGCAGGTCGCCTCCACGATCTGGCGGGCCTGCGTGAGCGCGTGCTCGATGCCCGGCGAGGTCGCGCGCTCGAGACCCCGGCTGGCAAGCTCGAGGGTGACGAGCCCAATGAGCGAGACGGGGACGAAGGCAAAGAGGAAAAACGCCAGGAAGAGCCGATTGCGCAGTCTCATGGAAGGGCTCGCTCACCGCCCGGTCCCGCCGGCGGTTGCGCGCGGTCGACCTCGGGCGACTCGAAGAACTCCCGGTGCACCGCGCGCACCGCAGCCTGCTCCCACTGGGCGGCGATGAGCACGCTGATGATCATGTTCGAGTCCACGCTCTGCAGGATGGGGATGCCCGCGCGCGCGAGCGCGCGCACGATGCGGTGCATGACGCCCGGAATACCGTGGATGCCGCCCCCCACCAGGGTCACCTTGGCGCAGCCGCGGTCGATGTCGGCCGGCAGTCCCAGCTCCGCCAGAACCGCCTCCACGTCGTCGACGCGGCCGCAGGGCACGGTGAACGCCACGCGCTCAGGGCCGATCGAGATCATGTCGATGCTGATCCGCCGCGCGGCGATGGCGCCGAAGAGCCGCTCCTGCAGCGCGAGCGCCGCGCCCAGCCGATCCCCCGCGATGCGCACCTGGGCGATGCCGCCCGCCGAGGTGACCGCCGTGGTCCGCGGCGGGAGGTCTCCCTCGGGCGACCAGCGCCCTTCGTCGGCCACTAGCCAGGTGCCGGCCGCGCTCGAGAAGGTGCTGCGGATCTCGACCGGCACGCGCGAGGCGCGCGCCCGCTCGGCCGCCCGCGGATGGAGCACCTGGGCGCCCTTGAAGGCCAGCTCGGCCGATTCGTGGTAGGTCACCTCGGGCGCCTGCCGGGCGCCCGCCACGACGCGCGGATCGGCGGAGAGCACGCCGTCGACGTCGGTGAAGATCTCCACCCGCTGGGCCTGCAGGGCCGCGCCCAGGGCGACAGCGGTCGTGTCGCTGCCGCCGCGGCCCAGTGTGGTAATCTCTCCGTCCTCGGTCACGCCCTGAAAGCCGGCGACCACGACCACCTCGCCGCGCGCCAGGTGCCGCTGCACACCGCCCGGGCGAATCGCGCGGATCTCGGCGTCGCGGTGGCGCCCATCGGTAACGATTCCGGCCTGGAACCCGCGCAGCGAAACGGCCGGCAAGCCCTGTTGGCGCAAGAGCCCCGCGAAGATCGCCGCACTGATCTCCTCGCCGCACGCCAGCAGGGCGTCAATCTCGCGGGCGGGGCTCGCCGGGAACTCGGCCATGAGCGCCAGCAGGGTGTCGGTCGCATAGGGGTCGCCGGCGCGCCCCATGGCCGAGACGACCACGACCACTGCATGGCCCTCGGCCACGCGCTCGGCCACCCGCGCCGCGGCCTGCTGGCGCGCCGGCGGCGTCGCGAGCGAGGTGCCGCCGAACTTCATCACGACCGTCCCGGGGACGCCCTGCTCAGCCATCGAACCTCCCGGCCGCGATCAGATGCTCGGCGATCTGAATCGCGTTCAGGGCGGCGCCCTTCCAGAGCTGATCGCCGACGACCCAGAAGCGCACCGCACACGGATCATCGGGACCCACGCGGATCCGCCCCACGAACGTCTCTTCCCGGCGGGCCAGCTCGCGGGGCGTCGGCAGGTCGTGCAGGGCGATGCCGGGCGCGCGGGCGAACAGCTCGCGCACCTCGTCCACGCTCGTCGGGCGCTTGACGCGCGCCCAGACCGACTCCGAGTGGCAGCGCTCGACCGGCACCCGCACCGTCGTGGCATAGACCGGGAAGGTGTCATCCCCGAGGATGCGCCAGGTTTCGCGCGCCATCTTGCGCTCTTCGATGCAGTCGCCGTGCTCGGTCCACTCACCCACCTGGGGAATGAGGTTGAGGAAGATCGGGCGATCGTAGAAGCGGCAGACCTCCGGCACCCCTTGCACGTAGGCGTGCGCCTGGCCGACGAGGTCGTCGAGCGCCCGCTTGCCGGCACCCGACACCGCCTGGTACGTGGAGACGACGACCTCGGAGAGGCCCAGAGCCCGATGCAGCGCCGCCAGCGGCAGCAGCATGATGATGGTCGAGCAATTGGGATTGGCGATGATGCGCGAGTGATTCCCGGCCAGCACATCGCCGTTCACCTCCGGCACGACGAGCGGCACGGCTGGATCCTCGCGAAAGGCGGAGGAGTTGTCGATGACGACCGCGCCCGCTTCAGCGAAGCGTGGCGCATGCTCGCGCGCCACACGCCCGCCGGCCGAGAAGAACACCAGGTCCAGCCCACCCGCCTGGGCCTCGGCCAGGTCCTCGACGCGGTGCTCCCGGCCGCGGAAGTCGACGCGCTCGCCCGCCGTGCGCCGCGAGGCGAACAGCCGCAGCTCGGCGATTGGCAGGGCACGCCGCTCCAGCAATTCCAAGAACTCGCGACCGACCATGCCGGTCGCCCCGGCGATCCCCACCCGCAGCGGGCGCGCCCCGCGCGCAGGCACTTCACCCATCGCTCTGCCCGACCTCCGTTCCTCTCGTCCGGGTCACGTGACACTCACCCCGATCACATAGGATGGTCGGGCCGCGTCGGAACTGCAAGCGGTGGGTTGGCGCCCAGTGGTCGCACGTCACCCTTGACCGAGCGGGTCGTTCCATATCACCGCCGAAGCGCCATGGCCCGGCTGACGTCGTATCCACCAGCCTGCAGACGATAGAAACACACTTCGGGCGGTGCCGGCAGGCTTCCGTCGGTACGCCCATCACAGGTCACCATCTGGCGACCCGGTACTCTGCCAGAGCCCAGCCCACGTCACGACGCCCGCCGATAGTAGTACCTGAGCAGGCCGCCCAGTCGTTGGCGGCAGGCGACCCGCCCCTTACCCGTCGCGCTGAAAGGCTCGCTGAGCTCATTCCCGAGTCCCTGGTGGTTCCTCTCCATAGGATAGTGCTTCACATATTCGGAGACGACCCAGCGAAGGTGGCGCTCGCCCAGCGGGACGACCCACGACAGGCACTCCTCCCGGATGGAGCGCCCGAATCGCTCCGGGTAGTCGTTCAGGTCGGGGCTCTGCGCTGGTAACCTCACTGGCTTTACGCCGGAGGACTTGAGAATCAGACGGAAGTCCCTGGTGAACAAGGGATCCCGATCGTGGATCAGGTAGCGCGTTCCGTTCAAGAATCCATTGTCCGCCCCGGTGCGCGGGCGGCCCACTCTCCGGCCCTTGCTCCCGTCGTACTTCCGGGGAACCAGATTCCGGTACCAGCGGAGCAATGTGTCCGGCGTGACGATCGGATCGATTCCCATCAACGTCTTCCGGCTCAGCTTCTTCGCCTTGCTCGCCAAGCGCCGGCGCTGGCCATCGGTGAAACGGAGACGTCGGCGACCGACCTGCTCGCGAAGAATCCGATTCTCTTCCTGGAGATACTCGATCACTTCCTGCTGCCCGCGGTTCACCCAACCCGCGACCGTCAAGATCAGAAACTGAAGAGGGTGTGTACTCATGCACCAGATCGTAGCTCAGATACGTTCCAACGGCGGCCACACCCCGCGCCGTCGTCGCCATGAAAACCGTTGCGGACACGCATGTTCCGTTCGGCTGGCTTATGGCACACTCCGACATCGGAGAAGACCAGAAGTTCGCGGGTAGCGATCGCGGGCGATGCATGGGCGCAAGCGTGCCCCAATCGCCTGTGGGGTGCGAACGTGGGCGATAGAACCTGGGCGAGCTGCGGCTCATCGGGGGTCTGCAAGAAACAGCCCTCCAATGAGCGCCCCCCGACATCACCGGAATCGGAGGCGGTGGATCCTGGCCTTGTGCCCCGTGTTGACACTGCAGGTCGGCAGTGTTAAGCTGTATTTAGTGTGAGTTCGATCGTGAGACCCCTGTTGGCTTCTTCCGAGACCGTTGCTCAGGCAGTCTACCCAGTCGGAGTAGGAACCATGGTCGCCCACAGCCCCCTCCACAGATCCGGACGAGGGGGATTACCGCATCCGGCTCCTCCCTTGGGTGAGAACGCCGAGGCGTTCGAGGGGATACGGGTGACAGATCGTCGCGGAGGGCAGCCAGCGAGCGATCAGGCGTTTCATGCGCGTCCAGGACAAGCGAGTCTTCTGACTGCGTCGTCGCAGGCTGCGATACCACAGACGGCCGACGGCTTGGCGGAATGCGCCGATCGAGGGACCGTTCAACGGTACTCCATAGTACCGGGCATGGCCCCTCACGACCGATCGCACGTAGGTGCCCTGCTCAGGGACGGGGTCGTGCCGTCGGCGCTGAAGCTCGATCTTGATCGCCTTCAGCTTCGCCTGCATGTGCTTGCGCATCGTCTTACGCCGCACCGTGAACTTGCCCTTCCGGGTCTTGGCACATATGTGCGTAAAGCCCAGGAAGTTGAAGGTCTCGGGCTTACCCCCGCCGCGCCGATTGTGGTTCTGAGCCGCGAAGCGGCCGAACTCGATCAGGCGCGTCTTGTCGGGGTGCAGCTCCAGGCCGAACCGGGCGAAGCCTTCGCGCAGCTCGGCCAGAAACCGCTCGGCGTCGTCCCGGCCCTGGAAGCTCACCACGAAGTCGTCGGCGAAGCGCACGATGATCAGATCTCCGCGCGCCTCGCGGCGGCGCCAGCGTTGGGCCCACAGATCCAGGACGTAGTGCAGGTAGATATTGGCCAGCAGGGGGCTCACGCTCCCGCCCTGAACCGTACCCACCTGACTGATGATGCGTTGTCCCTGTTCCAGCACACCCGCGTTGAGCCACTTCTGGATCAGGCGGATGACCCGCCGGTCCGCGATGCGGTGCTCGAGGAACTTGACCAGCCATCCGTGCTCCAAGGTGTCCAAGAAGCTGCGGATGTCGGCATCGAGCACCCAGTTCACCCTCCGAATCTGGATTTCGGCGGCCAGGGCGTCGAGCGCTTGATGCGGACTGCGCCCGGGCCGGAACCCATAGGAGAAGCCGAGGAAGTCGGTTTCGTAGATGGCGTTCAGCATCTCGACAACGGCCCGCTGGACGATCTTGTCCTCCAGCGCGGGAACGCCGGGCGGCCGCTGCCGTCCGTCCGCCTTCGGGATGTACGCTCTGCGAACCGGCTTCGCCCGGTACGCTCCTCGCTTCAGTCGTCCGGCCAGGTCCTGGAGGTTGGCCTCCAGGTTCTCGCCGTAGGCGCGCCAGGTCTGGCCGTCGATGCCTGGGGCGGCCTTCGGGTTCAGTGCCCGGTAGGCTGCCTCCAAGCGTTCGCTGGCGTAGACGTGGTGCAGGAGCGCGGTGAACCGCTGTCCCTTGTCTCTCTCGGCTGCCTGACGTACCCGTTCGAGCGCACTGGGCGCGTCGATCCGGCCCGGTGTCCGGGACGCGTTTTGCTCGCTCGGGTTCCCCTTGGCCAGCCCCCTTCCCGCGACCGTCTCCGCGGCGGGTTGCCCGGTCTTGTTCGGCGGCTTCCCCGGTACTATGGGGCTGTCCGACTTCCCGCGTCCGTTCATCATCGGCGTCTCCCCTTGGGGTTGCCGATGCGGCCTGGGGCCACACCCTGGCTTCCAGGCGGGTGCGGGATCTCCCGGTTCCCGTGCGGAGTGCGTCCGTGCATGTGCGGGGTCTGCGACCGCGCGGGGTCCAGGGGCACCTCGCGATATCGGTGCCCCCAGTGTGGCCTTCCGCCGACCTCCACGGCGTCGGCACCCCGGAGGGCCCGCTTGCGCGGGGCATGGTTTACGCGGCTCAATACCCGGCCTGCCCGTCCCCCTGTCAACGCTTCGCGCTCGCGGTTACCCGCGACCACGCATGACTCGGGGCCGTTGTGGGTCGCTACTCCTTCAACGTCTAGAACTTGCATCTATAACACTCCGCCGGTTTGACCGGCGCACGGTGGCAGTCATGACAGTCATTCCCCGCATGTGGATTGCTGTGATTGCTGGTGCTGCATCTGGTTGGCTAGCTGCCGGTCCGGCTGTTCGTCACGCGGTGACCGGCGAATGAACCCGTTTTTCTGGAGGTAACCGCGATGAGTCAGCTCGCCCGAGGCGCATTGATCGTCGCTGTCTGGACCGTCTGCGCAGGCCCTACAGCCCGGGCCGCGACGCTGCGCGTACCGGCTGAGCATGCGACGATCAAGGTCGCCATCAATGCCGCATTGCCCGGTGACACCGTGCTTGTTGCACCGGGGTGTTACACAGGACTCGACGTCATCGAGATCTCATTCCAAGGGAAGGACATCGTCCTCCGCTCCGAGCGTGGCCCCGAGCAAACGATTCTTGTTGCTGGCGAGGCCTGGGGATCGTGCGTGTCATTCCGGAATGGAGAGACAGCTGCTGCTGTGCTTGAGGGATTCACATTGACAAATGGTATCAGTATCTGGGACGGAGCAGGCGTCTTCTGCGAGGGCGCGTCGCCGACGATTGCAGATTGTGTATTTGCCGGGAACAAGGCGGATGGTGAAATTGGCGGTCGCGGAGGTGCAATTGTCTGTGGCGGTTCTGCGTCTCCAACCATCGTCGGATGCACGGTCACCGCGAATCACGCCCAGAGTCCCACGAGCCAACCGGATGGGGGAGGGCTGTGGTGCTATGCATCTACTCCAACGGTCATGAGGAGCATTTTCTGGGGCAATCGCGACGGAGATCTCGTCGCCTATGACACCACCAGTTGTATCACGGTAATCTGCTGTGCGATCGCCCCGGGAGGTATGGGTGGCCAGGGGCGCTTTGAGTTCATCGGGGAGAGTACGTTCGAAGACCCCCGCTTCTGCAACCCACAGCCCCCGGGCCAGTTTGTGGCGGACCCGTTGGACTTCCGGCTGTGGGCTGACTCTCCCTGCCTCTCCTGGAACAGCCCGTGTGGCGAGCGCATCGGCGCTCTCGGGGTAGGCTGTCCCCCGGCAGCAATCGGGAACCCTGAGGGTACCTGGGAGCTGTGGCCCGAGCGCGCCAGGCTGGTCTCTGTGTGGCCCAGCCCAGCGTCGGACCGGCTGTCCTGTCACCTCCAATTGCCGCGGGGCGGCAGTGTGTGCGTCGCGCTTTATGATCTCCAGGGGGTGTTGGTGCAGACAGTCCTTGATCAACCTCTCCCTGCAGGGCTCCATGAATTCACTTGTGATCTGGGCGAAAGCCGTAGCCTGTACACTGGGATCTACTACCTGCAGATGAAGGCGGGGCCAGCTACAGATCGCCGAAAGGTGCTCCTTGTGCGGTGATACGCACCGCCTGTGAAGCCTGACTGACAGCCACTCCCCCAAGGACGAAGAGTGGCCTCAGTGCCTACTTGACTGGGTCGTTCCATATCACCGCAGCAGCAACAGCCGCCCGCGGCCACCCATCTCCCCAGCGTCTAAGCGCCAGAAATAGAGCCCCGCACCCACGCGGCGGCCGTGGTCGTCGTCGCCGCGCCAGATCACTTCGCAGGGCCCCTGCTCCACAGCCTGCGCGAGCAGGGTCTTCACCCGGCGCCCGTTGAGATCGTACACGGCGAGGTTCACCTGACGACTCTCGGGCAGCTCGAAGCTCAGGGTCAGATCGAGCGCGCTCTTGCCCACGCGCACGACCGACCAGGCCGGCGGCATGTGCAGATCGGGCCAGTGGTTATACAAGAGCAGTGACTTGGCGCAGGGAAACTCCTTCTGGTGTCCGCGGAACCACATCGCATCGCGCGCCGGCACCCCAGCGAGCGGAACAGGCCAGATGTTGACGACCACCGTGAACAACAACTCTTCAGGACCGGTGTTATTGACGAAGTGCCTGAAGAACAGCGGCTTCACGTCAGGCAGCGCGCGGTATTCCTGAAAGTCCGCCACGGCAGTGCCCAAGGTCAGGTTCAGCTCGGGAATCCAGGCCGGTGCATACGCCGACCATCCCGGAACTTCCTCTTGCAGGTACTGCTGGAAGTAGTAGTCCTCCCGAACGGCCAGGCCGTCGAAGCAGCCATCGCCCATCAGACATTGGCCGAGATTGAGGCGGGTCCATTGGTCCCGGCGCGCTTCGGACCAGGCGAGCTCCGGGTTGCTCTGGAGCGTGGTGACGTCCCAGCCCTCCAGCCGGTCGATGCCCCGCGACTGGTAGACCTCCTCGATGGCTCGGTAGCACCGGAACCAGAAGCCGTGCGTGCTGTCGTGCTCGGGCCATCCGCCCCAGCCGCCGTATTGCTCCATCTTCCAGCCCGAGTAGGTCTGGGTGTAGACCTTGTCCTCTCCAATCCGATACTGCGGATCGAAGAACCAGCGCAGGTAGTTCCCATTGCCACGCACGATGAAGCCGGCGTCGCGGACCGGCTGGAGCAACAGGGTCAGAACCGAGTCCACCGTCGCCCGGGTGGCCTCCGCGTAGTCGGTCGTCGGGTGCCACCGGCAGGAGAATCCGATGCCATCGCCCCGCGGATCGGGAATGCGGTGATATTGGCCACGGGGATTGTAGCCGAACATGCAGGCCACATCCCGCCCGAACGAGTCCTCGAACTGCAGCCCGTCATACGCCTTCAAAAACACCTCGTTGTGCAAGTACAGGCTGTCGCGCACGACGGTGCACATCCACTCGGCGAAGGTGAGACCCACGGTGCTCCCGAAGTCCCAGGTGCGAGTCTGTCCACGAACCACCTTGGTCACCCGGCCGTCCCAGCGGCCCTTCGGACACCAGGGTGAGACGTTGATGAGCTGCTTCGCGCAGGTCTTGCCCCAAACGCACATGGTGTCACCCTGGACATCATGGAGGAGCCAGTCGCAGCCGTGCTCGTGGAGATTGTGATACAAGGCCACGGTCAGCAGGGCGGTCAGGTTGTTCTTGGCATAGTTGTACTGCCAAGCCGGCAGCTTGCCATCCGCCTCCGGGGTCTCCTTCTTGACACACAGCGGTTCCACGAGTTGGATGAACCTGACCTGGTCGGCCCAGTCCGCGTAGCCCAGGTCGCGCATGCGCTGCTTCGTCTCGATCACCTTCTCGGCCGGACTGGCGGTATAGATCTCCTGGAAGCGAGCGAGGTAGGCGGGATCGTTCTTGACGGTGATCCAGCGGTCCACGATGGCGGTTCCCATGGCGAGGCGGGGATAGACATAGGCTTCCTCGGCGACAGCCGAGGTAACTACGATGACGCTGCTCAACAGCGACAGCGCGAGGGCCCACGAGCGACAGCGCGCGCTCGGACCCGGTCGCGGACTCGGCATGAACATGGTGTCTCCCCTCCGGGGCTCAAGATGCATCCGAATCCGATCCATGGCTGCCTGCGCAATGTGTCGTCCCTCAGTGAGTTCGGGCTCACCTGGAGAGCAGTCAGTGGTTGCCCGGCGCCATCGGCCGAGCGGTGCGGACATCGACGTGGAAGATGGCCGAGCGGGCGACCCGCAACATCCCTGCGTGCGCGATTTACCCCAGGAACCGCAAGGGACGTGCCGCGGGGCCAGGATCAGCGTGGGCACCGGGTGGGCCTGGAACGTCGCCGAATCGCTGGGCGGACTGCAATCCATCCGGGCCGCGGCCGTGCGATGTGCAAGCTCATCGACGGGCTCAGTTCCACCCAAACCAGGGAGGTCTAGCTGAGGAAGAGCACCATCACACCGGCAACCGCGATGACCGCCCCCCCGAGCGCCCGCGGTGACACCCGCTCCCTGAGCAGCAGGACCGACGGGCCAATGATGAGCACGGGCACGATCGACATGATCGCGGAGGCGACGCCGGCTTGCGTCTTCTGCACCGCCAACAGCGAGAGCGAGACCCCGAGGAAGGGACCGAAGACCGCTCCCAGCGTGATGCGAGCCATCGCGGGCCCGTTGCGCAGAGCGGTTCGCACGCGGGGCCACCAACCGAACAACGTGAAGAGCACCGCGAATCCGGCGACCCCGGCCAGCACCCTGATCTGCGTCGCCGCAAAGGGGTGATAGCTGCCCATCGCGTACTTGCTGAGCACCAGGCCGGCGGCCTGCCCGAGGGCGGCGCCCAGGCCGAGCAGAATGCCCGCCCAGCCGACGTGCTCGCCGCGCCCGCTTCGCTCGCCGATAGCTGGGCCGCTCGTGGCGGGGCGCCGCTCGCTCACCACCCAGGCTACACCGCCGACCGTGAGAGCCATCCCCAGCAGATCGTGGCGACTCAGCTTCTCGCCCAACGCAACGAGGCTGATCACCGCCACCATGGGGGGCACCAGCGCCATCAGCAGCATCGAGAGGCGCGCCCCGATCAGCACGAAGGCGCGGAAGAGGCACAAGTCCCCAACGCAGAAGCCGACCCAACCTGAGACGGCGAGCCACAGCCACGCGTGGCCGCCAGCATCCGTGGGCAGGGGCCGGCCACGGACGATCGCCCCGAACGCTGAGAGCAGGAGCACGGCCAGGACGAGCCGAATGATGTTCACCGCCAGCGACCCCACCCGCCGCCCGGCGGATTCGAAGGAGAGCGCCGTCATGGTCCAACAGACGGCCGTGGCGAGGGCCGCCAGTTCGCCCGGATTCGGCTTCATGCCGGTGTGCTCCCGCCCCCGGGTAGCGCCAGCAGGCGCCGCGCGTGCGCAAAGATGCGCTGGAACATGACCGGCGTCAGCCGGCCCGTCTGGGTGTTCTGCCGGCTGGGGTGGTAGGAACAGAGGATGGTGCGCCGCCGGTCGGCGCCAGGGAAGGCCGCCCCGTGCGCGAAGCGCGGCCGCGAGTCGGTGAGCGCCCAGCCCTGGTGGGCGAACGCGCGCAGGAGCGCATCGAAAGCGAAGCGTCCCAACGCCAGGTAGACCTGCCCATGGTGCAGGAGGGCGAGCTCGCGCAGGAAGAACGGCTGGCAAGCAGAGGATTCCGCGCGGTCCGGCTTGTTGCCCGGCGGGGCGCAGCGCACGGCGGCCGTGATGAAGCAATCGGTGAGCTGCAGGCCGTCGTTGCGCGCCAGCGCCCGTGGGGACGAGGCGAAACCGTACCGGTGGAGCGCCGCAAACAGCGTGTCGCCCGACGCATCGCCGGTGAACATGCGCCCCGTGCGATTCGAGCCGTGGGCGCCGGGCGCCAGGCCCACGAGGATGAGCCGCGCGCTGGCCTCGCCCCAGGCCGGCACGGGTCTCCCCCAGTAGCTGCAATCGCGATAGGCCGCGCGTTTCTCACGCGCCACGCGCTCGCGATGCTCCACCAGGCGCGGGCACGCGCGGCAGGCGATGACATCCGCCGCAACCCGGCGCAGACTGTCCCTCACACCCCCCCCACCCGACTAGAGGGCAACCTTGATCAACATCAGGATACCGAGATACAGCGTCGCATAGCCGATCGCCCGGCGCAGCATCCTTTCGGGCAGGATCTTCACGGTCCAGACCGCCGCGGGCACCGACACGAGGGCGCCCAGAGAGAGGGGAATGGCGAGGCGCAGGTCGATGACCTTGCCCATCGCCAGGTACAGCACGAGACCCACCAGGCAGACGATGCCCTCGGCAAATGAGGTGATCCCCACCGCGTTGCGCTCCGAGACTCCCGAGAGGATTTGCCCCCCCGTGACCACGGGACCGTAGCCGCCGCCGGAGATCCCCTTGTTGAACGCCGCGATGCTGCCCAGGCCGATGATGCGGCCCCACGAAATCCGTCCCCGCGGGCGGGCCAGCACGATGTACAGGCCGATGGCCAGGATCATCACGGCGATGTAGAGACTGACGACGGTCTTGGGCAGCTTGACCGCCACGATCACGGCGGCAACCGTGCCGACGAGCGAGCAGGCTGCCAGGATGAGTGCGGTCTTGCGGGCGAACGTTCCGCGGCCGAGATCGACGTTGCCGATGTTGTGGTGATACAAACCGGAGCTGATGCCGGATACGAACTCCGAGAGCAGCACGGCCGGCACGACCTGCAGGGGTGAGAAGCCCAGAATCAGCAACAGCGGCGTGAGCGTCGTGCCATACCCCATGCCGAGCGAGGAGTCCACATACTCGGCCATGAAGGCCAGGACAGCGATGGCGAGAAACAGCCAGGGACGGCCAACCAGGTGTTCGGCCAGGGAGAAGTCCTGGTCGAACGCGAAGTAGAACACCAGCAGTCCCAACCCCGCGAGCGATAGAATCCAGAGCCTCTTGAGAAGCGTGGCCGACCTCATCGCGTCGCCTCCTGCCGGAGCTTCTGGGCCTCCGGTCTGTTGCCTCAGTCCTCGATCATGCCCTCCTGGGCTCCGGCCGCTCGCCGCTCTGCTTGCGAGGGGCCGCCGTCGCCGCCTGAGCCATTTCTGCCAGGGTCTCACCGTCGAGCACCTCGGCGATGTTGTCGCGGACGCGCAGCATGAGCTGGCGCAGCCAACAGGTCTCGAACGGATGCGGGCAATCCGGATCGTGGTGGGGCGCCGTACGGCTCGCGCAGGGAATGGGTGCCAGCGGCCCGTCGAGCGCCCGGATGACGTCGCCCAGCGTGATCTGCTCGGGCGGCTTGCGCAGGGAGTAGCCACCCTCCTTGCCGCGCTCGCTCACCAGCAGCCCCCGTTGGCGCAACGTCGACAGGATCTGCTCGAGGTACTTGGGCGGGACGTCTTCAGCGCGGGCCAGCTCGGCCACCGACAGCGGCGCCCGACCGTAGGCGGCAGCCAGGTGGGGCATGACGCGCAGCGCGTAGATGCTCTTGCGGGAAAGCCTCATACCATGATAATCCTATCTGGGTAATATGATATACCCTGGCGGTGTACTCCGGCAACCCCCATTCCATGGGCGATCTTGCCCGGGCCGGCGGCACCGGGTAGCTTGGGGCCATGAACCGACCCTCGTTGGGCGATGTGCAGGCTGCGGCGGAGCGCATCGGGCCCCATGCCCACCGCACCCCCGTGCTGACCTGCCGCTCGCTCGATGACCCTTGCGGCGCACGGCTCTTCTTCAAGTGCGAGAACTTCCAGAGGGCCGGGGCCTTCAAGTTCCGCGGCGCCGCGAATGCCGTCTTCTCGCTGGCCCCAGACGAAGCCCGCCGCGGCGTGCTCACCCACTCCTCGGGCAATCACGGGGCCGCGCTGGCCCTGGCCGCCCGGCTGCGGGGCATTCCCGCCACGGTGGTCGTCCCGACCAACGCGCCGCCGATCAAGCGCGCGGCCATCGCGGGCTATGGAGCGCGCATCGTCGATTGCGAGCCGACCCTGGCCGCGCGCGAGGCGACCGCCGCCAGGGTGCTGGCCCAGACCGGCGCCACGCTGATCCATCCCTATGACGACGATCGGATCATCGCCGGACAAGGCACCGCCGCCCTCGAGCTCCTGGAGGAGGCCTCCAACCTGGACGCGGTGCTCGCTCCCGTGGGCGGCGGCGGGTTGCTGAGCGGGACGGCCATCGCGGTCAAGGGCATCTCGCCCGCCACGCGCGTCTACGGCGCTGAGCCGGCCGGCGCCGACGATGCCTGCCGTTCGCTGCGCGCCGGCCGGATCATCCCGCAGACCGATCCGCGCACCGTGGCCGACGGCTTGCGCACGTCGCTCGCGCCGCGCACCTTCGCGGTGATTCAGGAACTGGTGACCGACATCATCACGGTCGGCGAGGAGGAGATCCTACGGGCCATGCGACAGGTGCTCGAGCGGATGAAGATCGTCATCGAGCCCTCTTCCGCGGTGCCGGTGGCGGTGGTGCTCTCCGGACACCTGCGTCTGGAGGGCCAGCGGGTCGGCATCATCCTCTCGGGCGGCAACGTCGACTGGGACAACCCGCCCTGGATGCAGCCGCGCTGAGGCCCCGGGTGCGCGACGGGCCTAATTGAGGCCGCGCTGGATCGCGGGCTCGTCGATGTCGCCGGGCTCCCAGAGCACGCGTCCTTCCATGCCCCCGGCCACGGTCAGAACCTCGCCGGTGATATGTCGGGCGGCCGCCGGCGATGATAAGAACAGCACCGCCAGGGCGATGTCTTCCGGACTGGCGAGCTGGCGCAGGGCGGTGGTGCGCAGGGCGGCGGTGATGGCACCCGGCTCATTCAGCGTCGGCACCGCCATCGGCGTCACGGTCCAACCCGGCTCGACCATGTTGATGCGCCCGCGGGGATCGAGCGTCACGATCTCGTTCTTGAGCGAGCGCACCAGTCCATACAGCCCGGCCTTGCTGATGGCGTAATCGGCGTGGCCGCGTTCGCCAAACCGCCCGGCGGTGGAACCGATCAGCGTGATGGCGGCGCCATCGGCACCGGCCCGGCGCTCTGTCCGCCGCAGCACATTCAGGAACGCCCGACAGGTCCAGATCGCGCCGAAGAGGTTGACCTCGAGGGTCGTGCGCAGTCGCTCGAGTGAGATCGCGCCCAGATCCTGGTCTTCCCGCGGCCAGATGCCGGCGTTGACAACGCACACATCGATGCGCCCGAAGTGCGCCGCCCCCCGCTCCATGGCAGCGTCGACCTCGGCGGGTCGCGAGACATCGGCTTGAACGGCGAAGACCCGCTCCGGGGACCAATGCCGGCCGGCGTGTGCCCGCAGCGCCTCGTAGCTCTGGTGGGCGTGCAGCACGAGCCGCGCGCCCTCGGCCGCGAACGCTTCGGCCAGGGCCCGGCCAATGCCGCCCGACGCTCCGGAGATGAAGACCACCCTGTCGGTCAGCTTCAGGTCCATGGCTCTTGCGCGCCTCCCTGCGCCTGGCCGGCGCCCCGACCTTTCGCGGCCCAGCCTCGGTAGATAGCCACCGTTGGCATCGTAGGGCGGGTGCGCAGCCGGCACAATGCTGCGACGTCGCGGGCCAAGTGCTGGTACGATGGCCAACCGGAATCGCCCCGGCCTCTTGTTCGCGGGGAACTTATCCGGGCCCGGGGCGTTGACCCGACCAACGACGCAATAATGTGGGAACCACCAACCAGGAGGAATCGCCATGGACCGCAGAAGCCGACGCATTGACTTGGGCCGCATCGCCCAGGTGGCCGCCGGGCAGGTTGTTCTGGGCCTGCTCCTTGTGGCCGCCGTTGCCCAGGCGCAGGCACCCGAGGTTTACGACATCGACGCCGTGCACTCGGGCGTCAACTTCAAAGTGCGCCACCTCGTCAGCTACGCGAGCGGGCGCTTTTCCGACTTTGCCGGCACCATGTGGTACGATGCCCAGAAGCCTGAGAATTCGCGCGTCGAGATCACGATCCAAGCGGCCAGTATCGACACCGGGAACGAGCAACGCGACAAGCATTTGCGCAGCGCCGATTTCCTCGATGTTGAGAAGCACCCGCTCATCACCTTCAAGAGCACCAAGATCGAGCCGACCGGCGAGTCGCAGCGCTATCGCGTGACCGGCGACTTCTCGGTGCGCGGCGTGACCAAGCCGGTGGTCGTCGACGTGGAAGTGCTCGGCTTCGAAGAGAACCCCGGCTTCGGGAAGCGCGGAGGCTTCGCCGCGCAGACGACGCTCGATCGCCAGGAGTTCGGCGTCGTCTGGAACAAGACGCTCGATGCGGGCGGGCTGCTCCTGGGCAATGAGGTCAAGGTGGACTTCCCGGTCGCGTTCGTGCTGCGCCAGGAGAAACAGGAGCAGCGGTAGCCGGCGGGTCTACGCGAGCGGGCGGTCCAGGGCGGTGTCAACGGCCTGCACCAGGCCGCCCGCCAGCAGATCGGCCGCGGTGCTCTCGATTTCGGCCGACAGGCTGCGGTCGACCACCATCGGTGGCACGCGTTCGCGCACGTGCGCGAGGGCTGCGCGCACGCCTCGCCCACCCTCCAGTGGCGCCAGCAGCTCGAGCCCCTCGGCCGCGGCCAGGACTTCGATCGCCAGCACGTGGCTCACGTTGGCCACAATGCGCCGCAGCTTGAGCGCGGATGTCATGCCCATGCTGACATGGTCTTCCTTGCCCGCCGATGTGGGGATGCTGTCGGTCGCCGCGGGGTGGCTGAGCACCTTGTTCTCGTTGACCAACGCTGCCGCGACGACGTGCGGAATCATGTAGCCGGAGTTCAGACCGGCGTCGCGCGAAAGAAACGCCGGCAGCTCGCTCGTGTGCGGGTTGATCAGCTTCTCGATGCGCCGCTCGCTGATGCTGCCGAGCTCCGCCAGCGCGATGGCGAGGTAGTCGAGCACCAGAGCGACCGGCTCGCCGTGGAAGTTGCCCCCACTCAGGATCTCATCGATGTCGGCAAAGACGAGCGGGTTGTCGGTGCTCGCATTCGCCTCGATGAGAAGAACTGCGCAGGTATGGTTCCAGGCATCGCGCACGGCGCCGTGCACTTGGGGAGTGCAGCGGATCGAGTAGGCGTCCTGCACCTTGGGGCAGTCGACGTGGCTGCGAGCGATGCCATCATCGGCCAACAGACGCCGCAGATTGCCGGCGCTCGTGGCCTGGCCCGGGTGCGGGCGGACGGCCTGAATCTCCTCGCGGCAAGCGGTCAGCGTGCCCCGCGTTGCATCAAGCGTCATTGCCGCCGCGATGTCGGCCGTCCTGAGGAGCACGGCGGCATCATGCGCGGCCAACAGCCCCAGAGCCGTCATGACCTGGGTACCGTTGATGAGGGCCAACCCCTCCTTGAGCGCCGGCCGGAGCGGCGCCAGCCCCTCGGCCCGCAGCGCCTGGGCCGCGGGACCGCGGGCACCCCTGTGCCAGACCTCGCCCTCGCCGATCAGCGCCAGCGCGACGTGGGCGAGCGGCGCCAGATCGCCGGACGCGCCAACCGAGCCATGCTCAGGGACGACCGGCACGATGCGGCGGTTGAGGAACTGGGCCATCAGCTCGATGAGCTCCCGGCGCACGCCCGAGTGACCGCGCAGCATGGTTTGGATGCGCAGCGCCAGCACCGCCCGGACAGCATCCTCAGGCAGGGGCGCGCCGACGCCGCAGGCATGGGAACGGATGAGGTTGAGCTGCAGCGTGGCGAGCTGCTCATCGGGGATGGGGACATCGGCGAGATAGCCGAAGCCGGTGTTGATCCCGTAACAGCGGCGGCCGGCGGCCACGCGACCCTCGACACAGCCCCGCGCACGGTCCACTGCCTGTAGCGCCCCGGCGTCGAGGGCCACGCGCGAGCCTGCCCGGGCCACGGCGACGAGGTCGGCCAAGATGAGACCGCTGCCCGAGAGCGTGACGACGGCGGGCTTCATGGTGGCCATCCGGGGGGTCTAGAGGAATTCGACCAGCAACTGGTTCTTGACGACCCGATCCCCGACCCGCACGTGAACGCGGGCCACCGTGCCGGCCTGGCGCGCGAGGAGGGGGTTGAGCATCTTCATCGCCTCGAGCGTGATCAAGGGCTCACCCGCCGCCACCTGCGCTCCCGGCGCCACGTGCACATCCCAGATCACCCCGGGTATGGCGGCGCGGGCCTCCTTGGCGACCGGCAGCGCCGCGGGCTGCCGGCGCAGGTACTTGGCGCTGAGGCGTGTGCGGTAGTCCGTGCCGTCCACGTGCAGCGTGTGCTCGTCGTGCATCGCTCTCCTCTGCGCCCAGCCCGTCCGCCGCAGGTCCCAGCCCTGACTGGCTCCGCTCTGACCGGAGGTTCACCGTCCAGATTAGCACTCACGATGGGGCGCGTGTCCACAGACTTCCATCGCGCTCGCCGGCGGGCAACTCGTCAGGGCAAGGTCGGCGACTCAAGATCGCTGGTGGCATCCTGCTCTTTCGAGAGCACGCCCTCGAGTCTCTTGCGCAAGTCCCCTAGCGCCTTCGACTTGAACGACCCCTTCGTTTCCCGCAGCACCCGAATGGTCTCCTCGAGCGCGCTGGTGAGATTCTGGAGCTGCGGGCAGCTCAGCAAGTGACACACCTGTTGGCCGGCCCCTTCGCCGGAGGCGGCCAGCGATATGTGCCGCACGTCACTGATCGTTTGGATGATGTTCTGGACGCTCAGATCCATGAAATGGGCGGCCGAGAGGGACGCGCTATGCTCGCCACCCTCCACCATCAGGCGCTCCAGGCCCCCGAGGTCGCGGCAGAGCTGCTCGACGCGGCCGCGGCAGTCGCGCACGTGCCTGAGCAGGCGGTAGCGCTCGATGGCCGGCCGGATGTTGCCCAAGAGCTCCGGAATGTCGATGGGCTTGACCAGATAAGCCGCCACGGGCAATTGGATCGACTCGGTGGCGGAGCGGATGGATGGGAATCCGGTCACCAGGATGACCGGTAGGCCGGCTGCGATCCCGGGCAGGCTCTTGATCAGCTCCAATTCGGGGTTGCCCGGCATCTTGATGTCGGCGATCAGCAGCTCGTAGCTGCCCTGGCGGAGCATCTCGGCCGCCACGCGCGCATCGGGTGCGCAATCACAGTGGTAGCCCTCACGCCTGAGGATGTCCGCCGTGGCCTGGAGAAACGTCTCCTCGTCATCAGCGAGCAGAATGCGTCCCATCTCCGACACGCTGCACCTCCGTCGCCGCTGCTGAGTCCCGAACAGTCTCCCTGGCGCGAGAGGACGATTGCCCATCCTGCACACAAGGCCATCCGCGCATCACAGGGACTTGGCACTTGCGATTCTCGCCCATCCGCCGCCGGTGATCAAGCCCCAGCCCTGCCCTCGCACCGGCCGTGGCAACGGCCCCGGCTCCAGCCCACGCACGCGCCCTTCCCACCAGCAACGGGTAGGGAGTTCAGCGGGGCGCGCTCTAGAAGGGCGGCACGCCGTGCTTGCGCGGCGGGCGGACCTCCGACTTGCCGCGGGATACCTCGACGGCGTGAATCAAGGACTCGCGGGTTTCCTCGGGCTGGATGACCGCGTCGATATAACCATCCGCCGCCGCGATGTAGGGATTGGCGAACTTCTCGGCGTATTCCTGGATTTTGGCCGCGCGCGTGGCCTCTGGATCTTTGGCCTCGCTGATTTCCTTGCGGAAGATGATGTTGGCCGCGCCCTCGGGGCCCATGACCGCGATCTCCGCCGTGGGCCAGGCGAAAACGAAGTCGGCCCCCAGGTGGCGCGAACACATCGCGATATAGCCGCCCCCATAGGCCTTACGCAGGATGACCGTGATCTTGGGCACGGTCGCCTCGCTGTAGGCGTAGAGCACCTTGGCCCCGTGACGGATGACGCCGGCGTGCTCCTGATCTGCCCCCGGCAGGTAGCCCGGGATGTCCACAAACGTCACCAGGGTCACGTTGAAGGCATCGCAGAAGCGCACGAACCGCGCGGCCTTGTCGGCCGCATCCACGTCGAGCACGCCCGCCAGCACCATGGGCTGGTTGCCGACGATGCCCACCGTGTGGCCGTTAAGCCGGGCGAAGCCCACCACGATGTTGGCCGCCCAGCGCTCCTGAACCTCGAGGAAATCCGAATCATCACAGACCGCCCGGATGATGTCGCGCACATCGAAGGGCCGATTGGCCTCCGACGGCACGATGCTGTCGATGGGCCGGCTCCACTTGGGTGGCCGGGGCTCCGCGGGCTCGGCCTGCTTGCGGTTGTTCCAGGGGATGAAGGAGACCAGGCGTTTGATCTGCGCGAAGCACTCCTGCTCGCTCGTCGCGAAGAAGTGCGCGTTGCCGGAGATCTCGGCCTGCACGCGCGCGCCGCCCAGATCCTCCTGGGAAATCTCCTCGCCCAGAACGGTCTTGATAACCTCGGGACCGGTGATGAACATCTTCGAGATCTGATCCACCACGAACACGAAGTCCGTGAGCGCCGGGGAGTAGACCGCCCCGCCCGCACAGGGTCCGAGAATGACGGAGATCTGCGGGATCACGCCGGAAGCGAGCGTGTTGCGGTAGAAGATCTCGCCGTACCCGGCCAGGGAGTTCACCCCTTCCTGAATGCGCGCGCCGCCGGAGTCGTTGATCCCGATCAGCGGCACGCCCATGCGCACGGCGTGGTCCATGATCTTGGTGACCTTGCGCGCGTGCCCCAGTCCGAGCGAGCCGCCCGCGACGGTGAAGTCCTGGGCGAAGACGCAGACTGGATGGCCCGCGATCGCGCCCGTGCCGGTAATGACGCCGTCGCCGGGCAGCAGCATCCGATCCATGCCGAATTCCTTGCCCTTGTGCTCGACGAACAGGTCGTACTCGTGGAAGGACTCGGGATCCAGCAGGGTCTTGATTCGGTCGCGCGCTGTGAGCTTGCCCTTGGCGACCTGCTTCTGGACCGCCTGCTCGCCGCCGCCGGCGGACAGCCGCGCCACGCGGGCCAAGAAGTCCTGGATCTTCTTCGCAAAGGACATCGGGCTCCCTCCCATCCCAGTCGGCCATGCCCTGGTCAGCCCCCGCGGGGGAGCCCTCACCGGATCATGTGGATCCACTCCTTGGCGGCATGCTCACGCCACCGTGCGCCGGTTGCTCAGAACCGCCACCACGAAAGCGCCAGAGTCTCGTCGGGGGCCAGGCAACGCTGCCAGAACGCCAGGGATTGATCGAGACTGCCCCGCTCAGCCGCGGCCAGTCCGAGACCGCGTGCGGCCGCCTGACCCAACGCCCGCGCCGCTCCCCCGATCTCGCCATCCGCCAACAGCTCCAGCAGCGTCTTCTGCCGGGGCAGGTGGAGGAACGAGACCTCGGAGCCGGACGGAATGCCGGCCATCTCTGCGAGTTGCTCGAGCGCGACATCGATGCCACCCAGCTCATCGACCAGCCCGCGCTCGCGAGCCTGTTGTCCGGTGAAGATGCGCCCCCGCGCCACCGCATCGACCTGCGCGAGGGACATGCCCCGGTAGCGCGCGACGTCATCGACCCATTGCTGGTAGTTGCGCCAGTGCACCTCCTCGAGACGCGCGAACTCCTCGGGACTGAGACTCGTGGTCGTCGAGAGCGCCGCTGCGTGGGGCCCGACCGTCACCCGATCGACGGTGATGCCCAGCTTGGCCAACATCCCGGCGACGTTGGCCCGCATGTTGATCGAGCCGATGCTGCCGACAATCGACCCCGGCCCGGCGACCAGGGTGTTGCAGCGGAAGGCGACCATGTAGCCCCCCGAGGCAGCAATGTCGACCATCGAGATGACGACTGGCTTGATGGCAGCGACCTGCTCCACCATGCGGCCGATGCGATCGCTGGCGGTGCTCAAACCCCCGGGCGTGTCGAGGCGCAGCAGGACGCCCGCCACCGACGCGTCGTCCTGGGCTTCCCGCAGCGCCGCGATCATCGTCTCGTCGCCCATCGTGCCACCGAGGGGCATGACCCAGCCGTTCTCGCCCTGGGCGATCGTTCCGTTGCCGTGGACCACCGCGATGCGCTGGCCATGCAGCCCGACGCGCGCCCGGGGTATGCTGGCGTAGTCGCGACCGCGCAATGAGCGCTGGGTGCTGCCACCCGGGTTCCAGCGTTGCTCTAGTTCCTCCCAGAAGCAGGCGCCATCGGCAATGCCAAGTTCGACCGCCTCGGCCGCGTCGAACTGGCACGTCTCGAACCAGGCCTCCACCTGCCGCCGGTCTGTGCGCCGATCCTCCGCCAAGGTGTCGATGAGCTGCTCGTAGAGCCCAGATAAGACCCACTCGGCGTTTTCGCGGGCCGCTGGCGACATGTCCTCGCGCAGGATCATCTCCGCCATGGCCTTGTATTCCTTGATCTGGCTGACCTGCGGCTTGACGTCGAGCTTCTCGAGGAGCCGGCGCAGGTAGAACCGCTCGGCCTCGAGCCCGCCCAGGTGCACGATGCCCACCGGATGCAGGAAGATCGAATCGCAGGCCGAGGCCAGATAGAGATCCTTGGGGGTCACCACGGTCGCGTAGGCGTAGACCGGCTTGCCGGCCTGTTGGAGCAGACGTACCCGGTCACGGATCTCGTCGAGCTTGGCAAACCCGACCTGCGGCATCTCGATCTTCAGGACCACGCCGGCAATGCGACTATCGGCCCGCGCCTTCTCGAGATTCTCCAGCAAGTCCGTGTGGCTCAGCGGCCGGGGTCCAAAGGGCAGCGAGGTGGTCGGAATGTACTCGGGCAGTTGGGTGGGGACTTCCTGGACCAGGTAGGCCCCGGCCTGGATCCCCGCCACCTTGCCCCCCCGCCCCATGACCACGGCGCCCAGGAGCGAAACCAGTACGACTGCAACCAAAAGGAAAAGGAAGATCTGCGCCGCCACGACCGCAGCGAACGTGACGAAGAACCGCTTCATACGAAGGAAGCCTCCCGCCATGCGCCGGCCTGGCCGGACGCGGACGCCGTCACTCGATCCCGCCCCGGCGCGACCGCCCTGGATCCAGGGCGGTCACCCGGAGGGTCGCTGAGCACGATAAGGGAACGGGGAGGCTTAGATCCACCCCCTAGGAGAGGACGGGATCTCCCACGGGACGGGGCAGCAACCCAGCCAGGGCCTCCTGGAGGGTGGCCTCCAATATGACGTCCGTGCGGCAGCGTGCCACGAGCTCTCTGCGTGGCGAGATCATCAGCGTGGCGCTGCCGATCATGAGAAACAAGGCCCGGAAGGCCTCGTCGCGCGGATCGAGGTCGGGCCGGAACGCGCCCAGCCGGACCCCGCGCTGGATCAGATCGCGCAGGCGCCGGAAGCCCTCCGCCTGCTCCCGGTCCACATCGGGGTGGTGGCCGCGGAGCGGGGCGGTGATGAGGAATCGGAAGAGGTGCGGGTGGCGGAGCGCGAAGTGCACAAACTCCCGAAACAGAATGCGAAACGCTTCGGTCGGGCTCTCCGCCTGCTCAGCGGCCGACCAGACCCTGTGGTTCACCCGCCGGTGCAGTTCCCCCCAGGCAGCGGCAATGAGCCCATCCATGGACTCGAAGTGGCGATAGAGGGCCATCGGAGAGCGCCGCGTCTCCTGCGCCAGGCGCCGGGCTGTGAGCGCCTCGGGCCCCTCGCGTTCGCACAGGGTCAACAGCGCCTCGACGAATTCGTCTCGCCGACAGCGGCTCCGTCTCCCGCCTGCGTAGGGACCCTCAAATAGCGTCGAGGATCCGCTGGGTGGTTCTGTCGATGAGCTCGTCGACATCAAGGCCGCTTACCTTCTGCGCCTGCCCGGAAATCGCCACCGTGGTCAATCCGTGGAGCAAGAACCAGACGAAGACGGCGTCCATCTCACTGGAGCGTTCCGCCGCGCCCTCTTCAGACCGGCGCACCACGGCAACCATCTCACGCAACCGCTGCATCGCGTCCAACCCGTAGTTCTCCAGACCGAAGTCTTCGGGACGGGCGCCGGCCGTGAACATGAATTGATAGAGCCCGGGGTTTTCGATGCCGAAGCGAACGTAGGCCCGCAGCGTTGCGCGAAAGCCCTCCAACCCACCGCCCTGGCTCTCGCTGGTGACGTTCATGACCGCCAGGAGCTGAGCGAAGCCCTCGTTCCACACCACCGCCAGGAGATTCTCCATGCTCGAGAAATGGCGATAGAGGGCCATCGCCGACAGGCCCATCTCCTTGGCGATGCGTCGGGCGGTGACCGCCCCCACACCCTCGCGCTCGCAGATGCAAGTCGCGTGAGTGACGAAGTCCTCGGCACAATGCCGGGACCGGCGCCGGTGCTCGTTGAGCGTAGCAACCCCTGCCGGGGCCTCATGAGGCCCAGTATGTACCGACACTTCTTGCCTCCCCTCGCGTTCCGGGACCCTGGGCGGGGCGCTGTGTCCACTGCAGCCCCTACGCACCCTGTCCCGGCCACGGTCACTGAACATGAAGCCTACGTCGGTGCACACTTAGGATCATACCGAACTGAGATCCGGGGTCAATAGGAAACGGTGACGGATGTACACCCCGAGGCCGCCGGGGCCGGGTCGGTGAGGCGGCCTGCGGAGGCCCGGGCGCGCCCGAGGAGGCCCAGTGTGACCCTGATGAAGGGGCATGCCCCTGGCGCTCAGGTGCGCTGGAGCGCCTCGACCAGGCGCAGCGTCAGTTCCGCCCCCAATGGAAGGACGTCCTCGTCGATGTCGAAGCGCGGATTGTGGTGCGGATGGTCGATGCCCCGCTCCGAGTTCCCGGCGCCCAGGAAGATGAAGCATCCGGGCACGTGCTGCAGGTAGAACGCCATGTCTTCGCCGCCCATTACCCGCAGGTCGTCGCGGATGTTGTCCGCACCCAGGAGACCGGTAAGGACCCCCCGCGCCACCGCGGTCATCGCCGGATCGTTGACGACGGGCGGGTAGCGATCGGTGATCTCCACCGTGGTGTGCGTCCCGAAGGAGCGGTCCAGGCCCGCGGCCAGCTCGGAGAGGCGTCGCTCCAGGAGCGCGCGCGTTTCCGGCAGGTAGTTGCGCATCGTGCCGTCCAGCGTCACGGCGTCGGCGATCGCGTTCATAATCGACCCCCCGTTGATCTTGCCGATACTGAGGACGGCCGAGTCGAGCGGGTCGACATTGCGGCTGACGATGCTCTGCAGCCCCACGATGAACTGCGCCGCCGCCGCGATCGGATCGATCGTCTCATGCGGCGCGGCGCCGTGGCCGCCCTTGCCCCGCACCGTGATGTGCAGCTCGGCGGTTTCGGCCATGATCGGGCCCGGCCGCAGGGCCGCGTGCCCCAAGGGCACCGAACTCCAGACGTGCAGCCCCAGCGCCGCATCCGGTCGGGGATTCGTGAGCACGCCCGCGGCGATCATCGGCGCGGCGCCGCCCGGTCCCTCTTCAGCGGGTTGGAACACCAACCGGACGCTGCCCTTCATCTGGGACCCGTGCCGGGCGAGGATGCGCGCCACGCCGATCAAGATGGCCGTATGGGCATCGTGACCGCAGGCGTGCATGACCCCGGGATTGACGGAGCAGTAATCGAGATGGGGGTTCTCCTCTTGAACGCGCAGGGCATCCATGTCGGCCCGCAGGAGGACGTGGGGCCCGGGCCCGGCGGAAGCGCCAATGTCCGCCACGATGCCCGTCTGGGCCACCCCCGTTCGGACCCGGATCGCGTCGCCGGCCGCCAGCCACTCGGCCACTTTGGCCGCTGTGCGCACTTCCTCGAAGCCTGGCTCCGGGTGCCGGTGCAGGTCGCGGCGCATGCGCACCATCTCGGGCACGAGGTCCTTCACCTCCGGACGCACCTTCGCGAGCGGCCGCGGGTCGGGTTTCAGCATGGCTCCTCCCCTGAGGTTTGGCGGGGTGACGCCGGCTGGCGGGTCGCAGCCCCCGCGAAGTGGTCCCAGCCCGCACCGAGGGCGCATGTCACCCCGGCGCCGGTGCGAAGCGTGACCTCTGGCGCTCCCTCGACCACCCGGCCGATGGCGGTCACGGGCAGTCCCAAGGCCGCGGGGATCGCGAACACCCGGTCGGCCGCGGCGGGCGACACCGCGCACAGCAGCTCGTAGTCGTCGCTCGGTCCGAGCACCCAGACGAGCGGGTTGACGCCCAGGGCAGCACCCAGCCGCTCCAGATCCGGGTCGATCGGGAGCAGGGGTTCCTCGAGCACCGCCCCCACGTGGCTCTCCTCGCACATGCGCCGCAGGTCCCCGGCCAGGCCGTCGCTCTGATCGATCACCGCGGCCCGTATGCGGTTCTCGATCAGGTAGCGGCCCACCGCGATCTGCGCGCTGGGCGCCACGTAGGCCGCCCGCAAGCGCTCCTGAAGCTCGGCGGGAAGCGCGGCCCGCGCGGGAGGCGCCGCCCGCATCGCGAGGGCGGCCGCCGAGCGCCCGGGATGGCCCGTGGCGAAGACAACGTCGCCCGGCCGGGCCGTCGAGCGCAACAGGGCGCGCCCGCGCTCGACGCGGCCCAGGAGCGTGATATCCAGCAACAGGTGGGTGGACTTGGTGATGTTCCCCCCGGCGATGAGCGCATCCCAACGGCGCAAGGCCCCGTCCAGACCGCGGTAGATCTCCGCCAGCGCACCGAGGCAGAGGTCGCCGGGCAATCCCAGCGAGACGAGTGCGGCCACCGGCTCGCCACCCATCGCGGCGATGTCGCTCAAGTTGATCTCCGCCGCGCGCGCCCCGACTTCCCGGGGAGACATCCATTCGGGCAGGAAGTGGCGGCCCTCGACCTGGATGTCGCAGGTCCAGACGAGGTCGTGGCGCCCATCGGGGCGCAAGACGGCCGCATCATCGCCGGGGCCCACCAGGACCGCCGCTTGGGCCGTGGCCGCACGGCCCGCCATGCGGTGAGATCCCGCCGCCGCCGCGGGTGGCGTCGCGGCCCGGGCGATCCAACCGCGCAGGTGCTCGATGACGGCGAACTCGCCCAGGTCGCCCACGCGTGGCCCGTCGTTCCACGCGCCGGCGCACCCACCCCGCGGGTCGCGGGGCGTATTCGGCGGGCGCTCGGCCGAGCGGTCCTCACCCATGGTGCTGACTCTCCCCAGTGGGAGGAGCGGCAACCGGCGGGAGGGCCGCCCGGATGGCCTCCAGGAGGGCGGCCGTCGCCGCTTGCGGATCGGGGGCCAGAGCCACGGCCTGGATGACGGCCACGCCGTGAGCACCGGCCGCCATCACCTCGGCAACGCGCGTGCGATCGATGCCCCCGATCGCGATCACGGGGATCTCGATGCCTTGCGCCACGGCGCGCAGCGTCTCGGGTCCGAGCGGCGCGCTCGCGTCGGCCTTGCTCGCCGTGGCGTAGATCGCTCCCAGGCCGACGTAGTCGGCGCCGGCCCACATCGCCTCCTGCGCCTGGGCCAGTGACGATGCGGACCCTCCAATGATGCGGTCGGGCCCAAGCAGCCGGCGGGCCAGAGCGATCGGAAAGTCTGTTTGCCCAAGATGCACGCCGGCCGCGTCGGCGGCCAGGGCCACATCGATGCGGTCGTTGACGATGAGCGCGGCGCCCACGCGCCGGCAGACCTCGCCGAGCGCCCGCGCCAGGCGGATCTGGTCGCGCGTCGAGGCGCGTTTCTCACGGAACTGGATCGTGTCGGCACCGCCCGCGATGGCGAGGCGTGCCAGCTCTTCGTGCCCGAAACGGTCCTGGAGCGTTGCGTCCGTGAGCACGTGCAGACGCCCTACTCTGCGCAGCATGAACCCCCCATCTCCGGGCCCCCGGCCGCGGCAGCCACGAAGTGCGTCCAGTCGCGGCCTCGTAGGTAGAAGAACGGGTCGGTCGGCCCGTGGCCTTGGCCCACCGCCAGACCGTGCCGGATGGCCTCCGTCACAAAGCGTTTCGCCAACTCCACCGCGCGCGGCAGCGTCTCCCCCCGCGCCAGCCAGGTGGCCAGCGCGGCCGACAGCACGCACCCGGTGCCGTGGGTGCTGCGGCGATCGATGCGCTCGGCCGCGAAGGTGGCGACCTCATCGCCATCGAGCAGCAGATCGACGACCTGGCGATCGTCGAAGTGCCCGCCCTTCACGAGCACGGCGCGCGCACCCTGCTCCCGGATGCGCCGAGCCGCTTCGCGCGCGTCCGCCAGATTCGCGATGCGCACGCCGCTGAGCGCCTCGGCCTCGTGTCGGTTCGGCGTGCACACGCGGGCGAGGGGCAGCAGTCGGGTGCGCAACGTCGCGACCGCCGCATCGTCCAGGAGCGCGAAGCCGCTAGTCGAGATCATCACCGGATCAACGACCAGGTTGGCCACCCGGCGACCCGCGAGGTCGGCGGCCACGGCCGCGACGATCTCAGCGGTCGCGAGCATCCCCGTCTTCACCGCCGAGACGTCGAAGTCACCGAACACCGCGGCTAGCTGCCGGCGCACGATCTCCGGCGGCAGGGGCAGCGAAGATTCCACCGCGCGGGTGTTCTGGGCGGTCACCGCGGTGATCGCCACGAGGCCATAGCCGCCGTTGGCATGGATGGTCTTCAAGTCCGCCTGGATGCCTGCCCCGGCGCCGGAATCGGAGCCTGCGATCGTCAGCACTTGGTGCGGCTGAACTGCCGAACTCGACACGTACCCTCCTCGATCGCTGCCACCGCCCGCGGGACTCCGCGGACGCCCTCGCGCCTTGCCGCTGGGGCGGGCGCTGCGCTGGGATTCCAGCCGCGACCGGCGCCAGAGCCCACCGCAGCCGTTGCCCTGCGGGTCCTGAAGGTAGACCCGCCAGAGAAGGCCGGTCAAGGCTCAGGGATCTGGATGTGCGATCCATTTTGAAACATTTCTCACAACGGGACAGTGGAATTGTATTGTTTTGAAACAATTGTGGCGTGACCGACGCCCACGCGGAGGTCGGGCGCGCCCACGCCCATGGTCTTGCCCCAAGCCTGGCGTCGGCGCGCGCGTCAACTCCCCCTGCCACGGGTGCCGCGCTAATCGCATATCTGACTGACCCAGTTAATGTTACGCGCCTCCTGCTCTGAGGACTCGCCGCCGTCCGTCAGGCTGATGCGCTTCCCCTCCTGAATGGAGGGTCGCCGCCCCTTCCAGGCGCTCTCTTGGCACGCCCCCTGCACTAGGGTCGATCAGATTCGATGAGGCGCTCGCGGGACCCGGCAGAAGCCCGGGCCCGGTGAGCGACCCAGAGAGGTCGGAAGATCGCCAATCACGTCGGAGGTCGCTCGCGCGACCCCGATCGCCGAAGCCGAGGGGGTCTTTTCGGCAAGGGCGGATGAGAGGAGGAAAGCCATGAACCTGGTCAGAATTCAGCCCCGCATGCTGAGCAGCGTCTACCCGAACGAGGCCCGCTCGCTGTGGAACGAGTGGGATCGGATGATGGATGAGTTCTTCAATCTGGCCCCGTCGCGCTCCAACACGGCGGAGGTCTGCGAGTGGGTGCCCCGCGTGGACATCCGCGAGGAGAAGGACCGCTACGTCGCCGACTTCGAGTTGCCCGGTCTGGAAAAGGGTGATGTCGAAGTGACACTCGAGGACGGTGTCCTGACCGTCACGGGCGAGCGCAAGAGCGAGGAGTCGACCGAGAACGACAAGGTCTATCGGCGCGAACGGTTCTACGGCAAGTTCAGCCGCTCCCTGCGGCTCCCGAACGACGTCGACGCGGAACGCATCGAGGCCGGTTTCAAGAACGGCGTGCTGAGAATCGCCGTGGGGAAGAAGGACGAGGCCAAGCCTCGGACGATCGAGATCAAGTAAGAGCTTCCCGCCTTCGGGCGCGGACGTCAACGGCTACGCGAAGCCGGGGCTGGGCCGAAAGGCCCGGCCCCGGTTGTTGCCGCTCACAATCAGACTTCCGCCGGCTGGAGGCCTACCTCCCTGGCGTACTCGCTCAGGATGGTGCTCTCCATCCACTGGCGCGTCTCGGCATTGATCGGGTGCGCCAGATCCTGAAAGGTGCCGTCTGGCTTGCGCCGACAGGGCATGGCCACGAAGAGCCCGTTGACCCCCTTGATGATCTTGATGCCGCGGACCACGAAGCAGTTGTCCAGGGTAATACTCACGAAGGCCTTCAGCTTGTCCTCGTCCCGCAGGGACATCCGCACCTCGGTGATCTCCATAGCACCTGCCCCCTTGCAGCCTCGACTACCATGACCAATGCATGCACCGCGTGAGCGAGGGCCATTCCCGAGGCTTCGACCGGCCGCGCCGTGCATCGAATCACCCAGGGAACGGACGCCCAGCCGGCCGCTGCCGCGGCGGCCAGGCTCCCCGCTCACCTGCGGCTACCCGGAGCCCCGGGCGCCGCTCTCGCAGGGGTGGGCCTGTCTCCCGCCGGCACGCCCTGGGACGATGGCTGGAGCGCCGGCGCCGTCCATGGCCGGAGACCAGATCCGGGGGCACGAGAGTTCCCCGAGACCTCAAGTTGCCATCCCTGGCACCTACCACCTAGAATGGCAGCCCGCTGCCATTCGCAGGGGCCACTCGAGCTTATCTTGCACAGAAGTGGCATCGGCTGCAAGAGGCTATCGGCGTTGGGGGCCATCGGTGCCGCTGACCAGCGGCGCCGGGGGCGGCTCCTGGTCCCAGCAGGGCGGCGGGCACACGCGAGCTGGCATCGTCGCCCCGCGAACCGGGGTGGTGCGAAACAGGGCCGCTGGCTGGAAAGGAGTGCGGACCTATGGCCGGACAGATCCTGGACATCGTCATTCTCAACGGCCGGCCGGCCGCCGGCAAGTCGGAGGTCATCGACTACCTGAAGAAGACGCCGCTGGAGGAGCGGATCCGCCGCTTTCACATCGGGCAGTTCGAGGAGTTCGACGACTTCCCCATCCTCTGGGAGCGCTTCGAGGATGACGACATCTGGGAGCGCCATGGCAAACCACGGTTGATCTCGGACACCAGCTTCCGCTACGAGGGATCCACCTATCCGGGCTACGTCTTCAAGGATCCCTTCTTCTGGAACTTCCTGATTGAAAAGCTCAACCTGCTCTACGACAAGCGGCTGCGGGACGTGCCCGACTATCACGCCCACACGACCGCCATCTTCGAGTTCGCCCGCGGCATCCAACACGGCGGCTTCGCGGAGGCCTACCGCTACCTATCCGACGAGGTGCTCTCCAAGGCCTGCACGATGTACATCAAGGTCGACTGGGCCGAGTCGCTGCGCAAGAACCGCCGCCGCCGCAACCCCAATCGGCCCGATAGCATTCTCGAGCATTCACTCGAAGACAAGAAGATGGAGTTCCTCTACCGGGAATCCGACTGGGAGGCGTTCTCGGCCGCCGACCCGGCGTGGCTGCTGGTCAAGGACCGGCGGATACCCTACGCCGTCTTCGACAACATGCCCGAGAAGACCGATAAGCCCGAGGTCCTGGGCCGGCACCTGGAGGAAGTCTGCGGGAAGCTCTGGTCGCTGAAGCACCCCGCCCGCGACTGAGAGGAGCAGAGCGTGATCAACTTCGTCGTCCTGATCGGGATCGTCGTGGCGGTGGCGTTCTTCGTCCGCCTGTCGGGCAATCCACGGGGGCACTCCCCCGCCTACCTGCGGCGGCGGATTCTCAACTGGGTACCGCTCGGCATCGCCTACGCCTTCCTCTACTTCGGCCGGTACAACCTGACCGTGGCGAAGAAGAACCTGGGCGACCTCTTGATGAGCAAGAGCGAGTTCGGGACGATCTTCGCCGCGGGAACCCTGGTCTACGGGTGCGCCTTCCTCCTGAACGGACCCCTCACCGACCGGATCGGCGGGCGCAAGGCCATGATCATCTCGACCGTGGGCGCCGCGCTGGCCAATCTGATGATCGGCATCCTTGTGCTGCTCCTCGGGCCGACGGGCGGACCGTGGGGATCGAGCGCCACCTATCTGCGATCTGACCAGGGACACACGCTGCTCTACGTGCTCTTCCTCGTGCTCTACGCGATCAATATGTACTTCCAGAGTTTCGGCGCGGTCAGCATCGTCAAGGTCAACAGCGCCTGGTTCCACGTGCGCGAGCGGGGCGTGTTCGGCGGCATCTTCGGAATCCTCATTTCCGCAGGCATCTTCTTCGCCTTCGACTTCGGCCAGTGGATCGTCGACACCTTCCACCGCGTTCGCCCGGCCGTCGGGGACGTCGTGGTCCATCCCCCCTACGGGATCTTCTGGGCCCCGGGGGTCTTGCTGCTGGCGGCCGCCCTTTGGACCTATCTGAAGGTGCACGATCGTCCCGGCCAGGCCGGTTTCGCGGACTTCGACACCGGGGACGCCTCCTCGGGTGAGGACGCCAAACCCGACCCGCTGAAGGTGGTTCTGAAGAAGGTTGTCCTCAATCCGATCGTGCTCACCATCGGGGCGATCGAGTTCTGCACCGGGGTGCTGCGGCAGGGCATCATGCACTGGTACTCGATCTACGGGAAGGAGATCGGCTACGACACCTCCTTCTTCATCACCCACCACTGGGGCCTGATGATGTTCCTCGCTGGCGCGACGGGGGGCATGACCGCGGGGTGGATCTCGGACAAGATCTTCGGCTCGCGCCGCGGGCCCGTCGCGGCGTTGCTCTACGGGCTGATGGTCATCGCCGTCGTGGCCATGGTCTTCTTCGTGCAACAACCGCAAGCCGGAGGCGGCTACTCGGCCACGAGCATGTGGATTCTGGGTATCTGCGTGGTGCTCATCTCCTACTGCGTCATCGGAACGCACGGCATGCTGTCGGGCACGGCGACCCAGGACTTCGGCGGTAGCAAGAATGCGGGGATCGCGGTGGGTCTGATCGACGGGCTCGTCTACCTGGGGACGGCTCTGCAGGGGGTGAGCCTCGGCTTCATCACCGAGCGGTCCTGGCGGTGGTGGCCGCCCTTCCTGATCCCCTTTGCCGTGATCGGAACGCTGCTGGCGATCCGCATCTGGCACGCCATCCCGGATGCGGCCCGCAAGAAGGCCTGAGCGCGGCCGGCGCAGGATGTCCGGCACGGGATGCGGTGACGAGGCAGCGAGCTGACGAGGTGATGAGGTGAAGCGGTGAAACTGCTCGGCCGGTCCAAGCCCCTGCTCGGGGTGGTGCACCTGGCGCCGCTGCCCGGCGCCCCGCGCTACGGCGGGTCTCTCGACCGCGTCGCGCACCAAGCGCTCACCGACGCGCGCGCCTACTTGGAGGGCGGCATCGACGGGCTCGTGGTCGAGAACTTCGGCGACGCCCCGTTCCATGCCGGGCCGGTGCCGGCGGCGACCATCGCCGCCCTCACCTGGGTAGCTGCCCGCGTGCGCGATCTGGGCACCTTCCCGCTCGGCATCAATGTGCTGCGCTCCGACGGCCCTGCTGCTCTGGCCATCGCCGCTTCCGTCGGCGCGCAGTTCATCCGGGTCAACGTCCTGGCGGGGGTGATGGCCACCGACCAGGGCATCATCCAGGGATGCGCCGATCGGGTGATGCGCGACCGCGCGGTCTGGGCCCGCGGCGTGGCGGTGTGGGCCGACGTGCTGGTGAAGCACGCCCGTCCACTGGCGGCCTTGGCGCCTGAGGACGTGGCGGCCGATCTGAGCGAGCGCGCGCTGGCGGATGCGCTGATCGTGACGGGAGAACGCACGGGTGCCGCCATCGATCCGGACCGGCTCGCGGCTGTGCGGCGGGGCGCCGGACGAGCCCCGATCCTGGTGGGCAGTGGCGTTGGACCGGAAAGTCTTGCGGATCTCTGGGACCGGGCGGATGGTTTCATTGTCGGGACGGCGCTTAAGCGGGGCGGCCGGACCGCGGCTGCGGTCGATCCGCAACGAGTGGCCAAGCTGGTCGGCGAGCGCCGGCGGCTGGCGACCGCGCGGGCCGGGGGCTCTTCACGAGCCCGCCCGGGCAGACGAACCAAGCGCGACGAGGCGGCTGGCAGCTTCTGATCGGCGGCCGGGGGGACGGATGTCACAGTGCAAGAGCACAGGCAGGGGGGGCGCCGAGCTCGAGCCTCTCCCCACCCACTGGGACGATGCGGCTTCCCTCCTGGCCGAGAGCTTCATCTGCGACCGGATCGTGCGGCCCGAGGAGGTGGGTGATCTCACCCGCTTCTCCCACGCTTGCCTGCGGTACGCCTATATGGAGCGCCGCATCCAGGGCGATCTGCTCTGCGAGTTGCCCGCCCACTTGGCGGTGCTCCACGGCATGGACCACGCGGGTTGGGTCGAAGAGGCTGAGGCGCTGGCCGAGGCCGAGCGGCGCTGCCTGGAGATTCCCGACGGCCCCATCGAGGATTTGGCCGAACTGCTCGATGACCGTGGCATCAAGGTCTTCGAATGGCCCCAGGGCGCGGGGCGAGAGCTGGCCGGCGCGTTTCTGATGGGCGAGGAGACCGGCCCCGCCCTGCTGTCACTCGCCCCGGCCGGGTCGCCCGATGGACGCCTGCTCCTCGCCCACGCCTATGGTCACCTCGTGGCCGACATCGACCCCTACGAGAATCGCTTCTGCCCACTGGGAAGCGCCGCCGGAGGGCTTGGCCTCGGCGGGCGCCTCGCGGGCGAGCCGGAACCCGAGAACGACTTCGACGGCATCAGCGCATCCGAGCGCCGGGCCGACCTCTTCGCGCGCAGTCTGCTCGTGCCGCGGGACCACTTCACCCGGACCCTGCGCGAATTCGGTCAGGGCGGCGCCGACGGCTTCAGCCCCGATCGGCTGGCCGGCGTGGGCTACTACTACGGCGTCAGCCCCGCGGTCATTCTCTGTCGCCTCGTGGACATGGAGATCCTGACCGCTGCGGCGGCCGGAGTGCTCGCGGCCCAGTTCCCCGTAACCGGCCGAGCGCACGCCGGCGATGCCCGCTCGGGTGGCGATCCGGTCGCCGGCGCGCTCGGTGCGCTGCCACGGCGTTTTCTGAATCTGTCGCTGGCCCTCTACATCAAGGGGCGCGTCTCGAAGTCGCAAATGGGCGTACTGCTGGGCTCGGGCGAAGAGTCCGTCAACGAGGTCCTGGCCTGGATTCCGCCGCCACCGCCGAAGTCCCGGGAGAAGCGTTGATGGTGGGGGGTCGGCATGCTAGCGTTTGGGTCGCCGTGCCGGCGGATGGGCCCCGTGCGCGCCTCAGACCAGCGGACCGCGCGGCGGGCGTCAAGCGGATCAGCCCGGCGGGGAGCGCGATTTGAACGAGCGTTGGCTGAGGATACAGGCCTTCATCCGGCGGCTGGGCCACTTCTTGGGCGTGCGGCTCTGGGAAGAGGACCTGCGTCGGCGGGGCGGCTGGCGGGGTTTTCTGCTGCGCGAGCTGCGCATCCTGGTCGTCGTTGTCCAGAGCCTGTCGCGGGGACAGATTCCGCTGCGCGCCGCGGCGATGACGCTGGCCACCCTGCTGGCCCTGATCCCCAGCATCGTGCTGGCCTTCACCCTGATCGGCTCGTTCGGCGGATTCGAAGGCATCGAGACGCAGCTCAAGCGCTTCCTCATCGAGAACCTCGTCACGGCCGTCCAGGCCCAGGTGACGCGTTTCCTGGAGAGCTTCCTGCGCGGCGTCCATTCGGGGGCCTTCCAGGGCATCAGCCTGTTCTTCCTGCTCGGTGCGGTTCTGGGCCTGTTGGCCACGGTCGAGGATGCGTTCAATCACATCTGGGGCATCAAACGCGGACGTAGCCTCGCCCACCGCTTGACGACCTACACGACGATCGCGATCTTCGCGCCGTTCCTGATCGGCATTAGCCTGACCGCCACCATGTCGATGCAGAACGCCGACCTGTTCGTGCGCCTCAAGGCGGTCGCCCACATGGGCAACGTCCTCGGCTGGGTCTTCAGCTTCCTGCCCCTGTTGGTGACGGTGTTGGGCCTGACGCTGCTGTACATGATCATGCCCAACACTCGCGTGAGCTTCGCCTCCGCCTTTCCCAGCGCGATCACCGCCGGGGTCATCTGGGAGGTGAGCAAGTGGGGCTACGGGACCTACCTCTCCTCGCGAACGATGTACAGCAGCCTCTACGGGTCGCTGACCGCCATTCCGCTGCTCTTCCTCTGGATCCAATTGAGCTGGGTGATCGTGCTGGGCGGGGCGCTCCTCACCTTCGCGCGCGAGGCGGCCGACGAGTTCCAGGCCGAGGAGAGCGCGATGACCGCCAGCTTCCAGACGCGCCTGCGCGCCGCAATACGCAGTCTGGTGGTCATCGCCCGCGCGCACCACCGGGGCGAACGGGCGCCCGACGTGAGCCAGATCGCCGCCGAGTTGCACACCCCCGTGCGACTGGTGCGTGCCACGGTAGGGGACTTGCTCGCCGGACGTCTCTTGCACGAGGTGGTGCGACGGCAGGCCAAGGGCGAGGGCGGGCTGGTCCCGGCGCGGGATCTGCAGACGCTCACGGTCTACGACGTGGTTCGCTGCCTGCGGGACGCGGGCACAGCGGCCCCATCCGCCACCGATGATCCCGCCACCCGGGAAGTGGACCGGATCCTGGGCGAGATCGACCAGAGCCTGGAGGCCCTCGGCCAGCCGCTGGACATGCTCCAGATCGTCCAGCGCCTCGAAGATGGTCCGGAGGCCCGGCCCGGCGGACGAGCGGTCGAACTGGTGACGCCCCAGCGGCGCTAAGCCCCTGCCAGTCTGATGATTCTCAGTAGCAAAGAGCCGCTCGGCCGCCGAAATTCAGGTGCGCAGACCGTGCCGCGATGGGTTATACTCGCAGGCTTTGCATAACGGTCGCGGGACGCGGGACGCGGTAGGGGCGTCGCGAGGGTGTCACCAGGACCCGGGCGGGGCGCCAGAGCGGAGGCAAGGTTCGATGAACCCATCCGATTTTGTCATGGGAATCAGCGGGGATGCCGGGGAGGGCATCGTGCTCACCGGCGAGCTCCTGACTGATGTGGCGGCCCGGTCGAACATCCACATCAGCAGCACCCAGACCTTTCCGGCCGAGGTTCGCGGCGGGCAATCCTATGTCCAGATTCGCTTCGGGGTCGACAGCGTGTTCAACCCCGGCGACCGGCTCGACGTGCTGGTGGCCTTCAATGACCTGGCCTACTACCGCTACAAGACCAACATCGCGAGTGGCGACACGATCCTCATCATCGACGGCGATCCCGACTCGTTCGATCGGGCCACCGTCCTGGCCGACTGGCGCGGCGGCCCATCCTACGTGATCCCCATGGGGAAGATCGCCGCCGAGGAGATCGGGGAGAAGCGCTCGAAGAACATGGTCGCGCTGGGAGCGGTCACCGCCCATCTGGGCCTGCGGGCCGAGCTCGGCGAGGCGGTGATCCGCAGGTTCTTCGGCCGCAAGAACCCGAAGCTGGTCGATAAGAACATCCTCGCTTTCCAGGCCGGGCGAGCCTACGTCCAGCAGCATGTCACCAAAGAGGACCATCTGACCGTCCCCCACGTGCGCGGCGACGGCTACATGGTCATGAGCGGCAACGACGCCATCGCGCTGGGTGCGCTCTACGCCGGGTGCCGCTTCTACGGCGGCTATCCGATCACGCCCGCCTCCGAGATCATGCAGCTCTTGGCCGAAGAACTGCCCAAGGTGGGCGGCACGATGTACCAGGCCGAGGACGAGATCGCCTCGCTGGCCGCGGTGCTGGGCGCATCGTTCGCCGGCGTGCGGGCGATGACCGCTACCTCGGGCCCGGGCCTGTCGCTGATGGGTGAGCTTATGGGCATGTCGGGCATCGCCGAGATCCCGGTCGTCATCGTTGACGTGCAGCGCGGCGGCCCGAGCACGGGCCTGCCGACCAAGACCGAGCAGTCGGACCTGTTGCCGGCGATGTACGGCGGACACGGCGAGTTCCCGCGTGTCGTCATGGCGCCGATCTCGATCCGCGACTGCTTCAACGTGATGCGCCGCGCCTTCGAAATCGCCGAGAACTACCAGGTGCCGGTGATCGTGCTCTCCGAGCAAGCCCTCGGGCATCGGCGGGCAACGCTGCCCAAATCACTGCTGCGCGAGACACCCCAGGCAGAAGTGGCCCGGCCCCTGAACGAGTGGGGCCACACCTACAACCGCTTCAAGATCACCGATAGCGGCATCTCCCCGCGGGCGCTGTGCGGCGACCCGGGTGGAACGCACATGGTTACCGGGCTCGAGCACTGGGACTTCGGCGGCCCGGCCCACAATCCGGCCAACCGGACCGAGATGGTGCGCAAGCGCTTTCGCAAGCTGCGCAATCTGGACCGCAAGTACGGCGGCGTCTTTGCTTTCAAGGGTGAGGACGAAGCGCAGCACTTGCACGCGACGACCGACGAGGAGGCCGGCCGACTGTCGACGGTCGAGGCGTCCATGCGCGGGCAGATCGGGGTGATCGGCTGGGGCTCCACGGCCGGCGTCGTGCGTGAGGCGGTCATGCGGGCGGAGAAGCGTGGCATCAGTGTCGGCGCGATCTTCCCCAGGATGATCTATCCGCACAACGACCTCACGATCCGACCCTTCATCGAAGGGCACCACCGCTTGCTGGTCGTCGAGGAGAACTACATGGGTCAGTACGCGCGCATTCTGCTGCGCTACTACGACATCGATCCCTATCGCCTCAACAAATACGACGGGCTGCCCTTCACGCCCGAAATGGTGCTGCAGAAGATCGAGGAGGTCGCCAGCCATGTCTAGCCACGAACTCACCCGCGAGGAGACCCCAGGGAACGCGGGGAATCAGCCGGCCGACAGCGCCGCCGGCAGTGTGGGCGCAGCCCACGGGACCACCGGGACCAACAGCAGCGCCGACGCCGTCACCCAACCGGACCGACGCACGGCCGCGGACTACAAGGGGCGCGTCGCGCCGATCTGGTGCCCGGGCTGCGGCGATTACGCTGTCCTGTCGGGCCTGCAGAAGGCCCTCGCCAATCTGGACGTCGACCCCGACACGCTGGCGGTTGTCTCGGGCATCGGTTGTTCAAGCCGCATGCCGGGGTTCATCAAGTGTTACGGCTACCACGGGGCCCACGGGCGGGCGCTGCCCGCGGCCATCGGGCTCAAGTGCGGCAACCCGCGCATGACCGTCGTGGTCGTGGGGGGCGATGGCGACGGTCTTTCGATCGGCATGGGGCACCTCCCGCATGCGCTGCGGCGTAACGTCGATCTCACCTACCTGATGCTCGACAATCGCATCTATGGCTTGACGAAGGGGCAGACCTCGCCCACGACCTGTCAGGGCTTGATGACGAAGACGTCGCCCCAGGGTGTGCTCGAGATGGCGATGAACCCGGTGCGCATTGCCATCTGCTTCGACGCTTCCTTTGTGGCGCGCGCCTATAGCGGCCAGCCCAAGCAACTCCAGGCGGTGATCGAGGCCGCCCTGCGACACAAGGGCTTCTCGCTGGTGCAGGTCCTGAGCCCGTGCGTTACCTTCGGCAAGGGCAGCGGGTTCGACTACTTCGGTCCGCGGGTCAAGCCGCTTCCCGACGATCACGACGCCAGTGACATGTACGCGGCCATGAAGGCCTCGGATGAATGCGATGACACTATCTACACCGGAATCTTCTACCGGCACGAGCGCCCTGAGTACGTCGAGCAGATCCAGGCCCGCGGGGGCGCGCGGGGCCGGGAGCTCGATGCCGCGCAAGAACCGCAGATCGATGTCGATGCTTTGATCGAGCGATTCAGCTAGGATCCGGTGGGCCTTGGCACGGGGTCTGGGCACCCGCGATCCGTGGCCGGCCATGCGGCCGAAGCGCGTGGCAGGGGCCGCGGGGCCGCAGCGAGCCCCGAGGCGGCAGTGGGCCGCGGGGCCGCAGCGAGCCCTGAGGCGGCAGTGGGCCGCGGGGTCGCAGCGAGCCCCGAGGCGGCAGTGGGCCGCGAGATACCTTGGGAGCCAGCATGGGCTATGAATCTGGCGCGCTACATCAAGCCGGAACAAATCCGCCTGGAGCTGAACACGCATGCCCCGCCGGAACCCGAAGAGCCGTATGACCGATCCCGCTACGTCTGGTCGATCAAGGAGCTGATCCTCGAGGAACTGGCCGAGCTGGTCGGCGCGGCGGGCCGCGTCGGCAACGTCCGCAAACTCTACCTCGATCTGGTCAACCGTGAGAAGAAGGCCACGACCGGTCTGGCCTACGGTGTCGCCATCCCGCACGTGCGCACCCGCGAGGCGCGCGAGTTCCTGATGGCTTTTGCCCGCTGCACGCCGGGCATCCCCTTCGATAGCCTCGACGGCGGCCTGGCTCACCTGTTCTTCGTCTTCGTCGCCCCGCCCTACGACGACACGCTCTACCTGCGCATCTACAAGCAGATGGCCGAGGCGTTCACCTTCCACGATGCCGCGCGGGCTTTCATGGAGGCGAGCGACGAGGGGGAAGTGATCCGGGCGCTCAAGGAGATCTGAAACCGCGACCGTCTCAGGATCTCCTCGGGGAATCCATCCGGCGCAATTCGCTCACGAGCAAGTGACGATCGAGCAGCCGGATATCGCGCGCATCTTCCAGAAACGGCTCCACGTCCCTGACGATCGCCGGCCAGTCGAAGGCCAGCAGCCGTTCGATCAACGCTGAGCGCCAGGCACCCGGATCGATCCGGCACGCGTCGGCATGAGTCTGTCGCCAGGCGTTGCCCAGGAGCGCGAGGTTCGGTTCGGGTCGTTGTGGATGGGTGAGGAACCAGCCCAGGTCGTAGACATCACGGCCCTTGGCGTGACCGCGCGCGAAGAGCGCATGCAGCTTGCCCGCCATACAGGAGGCGAGATCGTGCGCGCGGAATACGATCGGGAAATGGCGCGTGACCAGCCGTTGCTCGGTGACCGCACCGGCAGGGGGACGCGTGTCGACGTCCAGGCGCACGACCAGCTTTTGGCGAGGATCCGTCGTCAAGCCGACGTCCCGCAGCAGGCCCGGGAACTTCGCCTGGGCGTTGTGCACGGTTCCGGTGGCCTGGACCGAGACCTCGAGCGCGTAGCCGGAGCGCTCGAAGTCCCGCCCGGCCGCACGCATCAGATCGGCGAGACCGGCCCACGCCGCAGGCTTCTCGAGCGAGAAGTCGAGATCCTCGGAGAAGCGCCGCAGTCCATACAGAAATCGCAGCGCCGTGCCGCCCTGGAAGGCCAGCGCGGCGAAGGCGCCGGCGGTCTGCAGGGATGCCAGGGCATGCGCTTGAACGTACTCCCGCACGAGATTGAGGCGCGCGCGCGGATCGGGCTGCGCGGCGGCCAGGGCCAGGAGGTGGTCTCTCACGGCTGGTCCGGCCCTCCTTCCCTGCGCGGCGGACGCCATGATGGCCGTAGCCGTTCGTCCCTCTGCCGACTTCGTAGCCATTCCGCGGCCAGACGCGCGGCGACGATGAGCTTCGGCTTGCCGATCTCCTCAGCCAGCTCCTCGAGGCGGGCAGGATCCAGCGACTCGTTGGCCGCCAGCCGGAGCTCTTCGATGAAGGCCGCGCCGACCCTCCCGGGCTTCAGGTAGAAGAGGTCGAGCAGGGCCTTCGCGGGCCGGGCCATGAAGCAGGACTGGCGCGGCGCAAGTGGGAGGTGCCCGTAGCCCCGGAACAGCGGCACCTGGATGTGGCGGTAGAGGAACGTTCCCAGCGGCGTGTCGATCCGCGCCGGCCTGCCGGTCGTGACGCTGGTCACCGCGGGCACGGCCTCGGGAATCAGGCCGTGATGGGCAAGCGCGGACTCCAGGCTCACGTAGGATGGCCGCTGCAGCCGGGACGCAATGGCCAGCGGATGGGGGGTGACGCGGGCATAGGGCGGGGCGAGGGCATAGAGACCACGCCGGAGCTGGATCACTCGCCCGCTCGCCTCCCAGCGGCAGAGCTGGCGGTGGATCTGTGCCGGGGAGTCGCGGCCGGCCATGAGCTGCGCCGACTCAAACAGCGGCTCCTCCCCGATAAGGGCCAGGACCTCGGACCATTTCATAGCGATAAATTGCCATGGATGGAAAGTTAATGCAACGAAAATGGTGAGAGCGAGCGCAGGCCTAGTCCATGCGGTTCCAGCGACGCCAGTGCCGCCCCAACGACGCTGTCCCGCTACCGTGACAGAGTCGCGCGCGCGAGCTTGCGGCCGGGCGGCGTGAGCTCGAGCAGCCCGGCGCGGCGCACGAGCGTGCCGTGGCGTTCGGCGCGCCGGACGACTTCGCCGGCAAAGGCGGCGGTCCAGGCCAGGTGCTCGACCAAGTGATCCTCGCGCAGCTCGGTCGCCGCCTCGGGCCGGTCCTCGTGCTGGTGCAGGTGGATCGCCAGCATCGTCTCGGCGAACTCCCAGCGCTGGCGGCGGCGGCGGCGGGCAACGGCCACGAGCCCGCGATCAGGGGCCCACAGGTAGGCGCCGAGGAAGCAGATCCCGGTCGCGGTCGCCATCGCGCCCGCGATCGAGACGTCCAGCGCGTAGGCCGCCCAGAAGCCGCCGATCGCGCTCACGACGCCGACCAGCGCGCTGAGGATGAGCATCATCGCCAGCCGATCGGTCAAGAGGTAGGCGGTCGCGGGCGGTGCGATCATCAGCGCGACGACCAGCACCGAGCCGACCGCGTCGAAGGCGCCCACGGCGGTCACCGACACCAGCGTCATCAGCGCGTAATGCAGCGCCGCGGGCGAGAAGCCGAGCACCGCGGCCAGACCGGCATCGAAGGTCGAGAGCTTCAGCTCCTTGTAGAAGAGAAGGATGAACGCAAGCCCCAGCGCGAGGATGCCGGCCATCACGTGGAGCGACTTGGGCCCCAGGTCGGTCTCCCCGATCGTGAGCCGATTCAACGGCGCGAAGGCCAGCTCGCCCAGAAGCACCGAGTCGGTGTCGAGGTGCACGTTGCCCGCGTAGCGCGCAATCAAGAGCACGCCCAGGCTGAAGAGCGCCGGGAACACCAGGCCGATCGCGGCATCCTCTTTCACCAGCCGCGTCCGGGTGAGCATCTCCACCAGCGTCACGGTGAGGACGCCGGTCGCCGCCGCTCCCACGATCAGGAGCGGCGAGGCGAGATCCTTGACGACGAAGAACGCCACGACGATCCCGAGCAGGATGGCGTGACTGATGGCGTCGCTCAGCATGGCGGTGCGGCGCAGCACGAGGAAGGCACCGGGCAGCGCGCAGGCGACCGCCACGACGACCGCGATGAGTTGGATCTCGAGAACGATCCCGCTCATGGCCGCCTCCCCAGCGTGGCCGCCAGGCGCTCAGCCTCCTGGCGGCCGGCGGGCGTGAGGTTCCAAGCGTCCGCGGACACCGCCTGCACCAGACCACGCGCCGCGAGGGCGGCCAGGCTGCGGCCCACCCCCCCGCGCTGGTTCATCGCCTCCAACGCGGCCAGGGCGTGCGGGTGCGCGCGATCGGCGTGCTGGCGCGACAGCTCGTAGAGGTCGAGCAGCACCGCATCGAGGGCGAGGCGCCGGCGATTGCGCAGGCGGCGCAGCCAGCTCCACAGGAGCCCGCGGCGGGGCGCCAGGGTCAGCGAGATGATGACGATGGCACTTGCGCACAGCACGATCACGGGGCCGGTCGGCAGGCGGCTGGTCAGGCTGCTGGCGACGGCCCCACCCACCCCGGCCAGGGCGCCGAGCAGGCCCGCCAGAGCGATCATGGTCCCCAACCGGTCGGTCCACTGGCGCGCGGACGCGGCGGGGGCCACGATCATCGCGCTCATCAGCACGACCCCCACCGTCTGGAGGCCGAGCACGACCGCAACGACCAGCGATGAGGTGAGCAGGATGTCGATCCGGCGCATCGGCAGCCCCACGCTGAGACCGAAGTCAGGGTCGAAGGCGGCCAGCTTGAACTCCTTGTACAGGACGATCACGACCGCCAAGAGTATCGCACCGACCACTGCCATGACGGCGACATCCTGCGCGAGGAGCGCCGTCGCCTGTCCGAAGAGGAACTTCTCCAGCCCGGCCTGGCGCGCGTCGGGCCGCTTCTGGATCAGAGTGAGCAGCACGAGGCCGAACCCGAAGAAGACCGAGAGCACGACACCGAAGGCGCTGTCGCTCTTCAGCCGCGTGGTGCGCAACACCGCCACGATGAGGAGTGTGCCAAGCCAGCCCGCGGCGGCCGCACCCAGGAGCAGCACCAGCGGGGCCTTCGAGCCGGTGAGCAGGAACGCCAGGGCGATGCCGGGCAAGGCCGTGTGCGAGACGGTGTCGCCGAGCAGGCTCTGGCGGCGCAGGACGGCGAAGGTGCCCAGCGCGCCGCTCACCAGTCCAAGGATGGCGGAACCGAGCGCCACGGTGCGCAGCGTGTAGTCGAAGAGGAGATCCTGGAGGAGGCTGCCCGGGGTCATCGCGACACGCTCTCCGCTCCCGTGCCCGCGTCAAGCATCGGACTCACGCCTCCACCTTCCGCTGGCTATCGAAGGGCACGCGCCCGCCGTAGGCCACCCGCAGGTTCTCCTCGGTGAAGACCTCCGCCACCGGCCCGCTGGCGATGCGCCGGACGTTGAGCAGCGTCACCCAGTCAAAGTATTCCGGCACGGTCTGCAGGTCGTGATGGACGACGAGCACAGTCTTGCCGGCCGAGCGCAGCTCTTGCAGGAGCAGGAGGATCGCCCGCTCGGTCGTCGCGTCGACGCCTTGAAAGGGCTCATCCATCAGATACACCTGTGATTCCTGGACGAGCGCGCGTGCCAGAAACACGCGCTGCTGCTGGCCGCCCGAGAGCTGGTTGATCTGGCGGGCGGTGTAGTCCTCCATGCCGACCTTGCGCAACGCCGCGAGGGCCTGCGCGCGTTCGGCGCGGCCCGGGCGGCGCACCCAGCCTAGGGCGCCATAGCGCCCCATCATGACGACGTCGAGCACGTCGGTGGGGAAGTCCCAATCGACGCTGCCGCGCTGCGGGACGTAGCCCACCAGGTGGCGCTGCTCCGCGTAGGGCCGGCCGAAAACGAACACGCGCCCGGCGGTCGGGGGCACCAGGCCAAGGATCGCCTTGATCAGCGTGGTCTTGCCGGCGCCGTTGGGGCCGACGATGGCCATGAGCACGCCGCGGGGCACCGCGAGGTCGATGTCCCAGAGCACGGGTCGCTCGTGATAGGCGACCGTAAGGTCGGCAACGTCGATGGCGATCGGTGGTTGCTCAGCCAGCATGCGCGTTTCCCCGTGTTTACTGCTGCGATCGGCGGATCGTCCGACCCGCGGCGCCTCCGCCGGGCGGACCGCGCCGATCGGGACCGGTCGGGGGCCGGAGCCGCTGCGGGGAGTTCACCAGAGCCAAGCCGCGGACGCAAGGACGGCGGATGTCCCGCATCCCTGACCCCGAGTTCTCCATTGTCATGCCGACGGACACTTTCCAGTATCCGCGCGTGGTCGGCGTGCTACGAGTCGGCGGCATCCCTATCGAAGTGACGTTGCTGGACAGCGGCGGCCTTCCCATTCCCAACGCGTTTGTCGAGATGGTCTTCGATCCCACCTGCACGGACCTGTGCAGCTGTGACAGCGCTGTCCTCCAGGGCAACGCGGAGGTGCGACGGACGCCGGGCAGAAGCTGTAGCCCCGGGGCCGTCGAGGCGGCGCCCGGGGCTACGGTGAACGATGGCACGTCGCGCTGACGCGCCACGATTGTCCTAGCGGTAGATCGCCTTGATCCGTCCCCAGCTCGACTCCTCCACCGGGGAGTACTGCTCGCACGGATTGGGATCGCACGGTCCGCCGAGGAACACGCCGCCCATCTGGTCGCACTCGACTTGCGGGACCAGTGCGCACTCGTAGGCCTCGAGGCAGCACGCCCCGGTGAGCTGCTGGAGGCTGCCGATGGTCATGTCGTCGAAGCCGAAGAAGTCGACGCCCGGGGCGGTGTTGCCGAAGGCCACGGCCGTGTACTGATCCTGCGCGTCATAGAACCCGTAGTAGATCACCGACCCGCCCAGGCCGCCGATGGTGTTGGGAACGACCAAATCCACGGTTTGACCGTTGGTCAGGGTCAGCGTCAGTTGGCCCTGGAAGTCGCCCACATCGGTGGCGTAGAAGCCGAAGGCCGCGATGGGTTGATCGAACTCAATGCTGAACTCATCCGAGCTCTCCCAATAACGGGTGCCGGAAATCGGGTAGCGGCCGAAGCCGTTGGTGCCGCCTCCCAGCACCTCGAACACCTCGCCGTTGCCCTGCAGCGTCGCGGTGCCGGCGCCGGGAAACACGATCGGCAGGGGTGTGCCGGTTCCGGGAGCGAAACCTTCGAAATCCTCGGTGCCAACACCCACCAGATTGGAGACAAACGCGTCGCGGGCCGCATCGGAGTTGGGCCAGGAGGCCAGGGGCGTTTCCTCGCCGCCACCCAGGTCTTCGCCGAAGAAGACCACCGGCGCCGACAGCGCGTGCTGTGCTCCCGATCCAACACCCAAGAGAATGAAGATGCCGATAAGCTTGATTGCCTTCTGCATGGTGTGCTCCTTATGTTCGATTTACCAGAGAGTTCTTTCGAACTCGCGTCGAATTCGCCAACGAACGGTGCACGTCTGAGGGGACATTCTAGAAGATGCCCAAAGAGGGAACAACACCATAAGTCATTGTACATCAATTAGTTAGCTCAAATATGTTGCCGGTGACATATTATTACCCAAGCCTCGGGCGGTGCACCTTCCCGCGAACACGACTCCAATGGAGAGCCCCAGCGCGGAGCAGAGCTGGACGCTCAGACTGCGGGTCGTGGGTCGGAGATTCGGGAGGCGCCAGAAGCCCCCCGCACCAAACAGCCGCGGCGACCCACTGGGAGCCGCCGCGGCCTGATCCCACCCGAATCGCTGTGGAGGAGGCCTGCCGCCTCCTTGGGCCGGTTCCACGCGCTCGCGCGCTAACGCACGAGCAAGACCCGGGTGGAACACACCATCGTCACATCGCCGGCGCGGACGGTCGCGCGCGCCAGATACACACCGCTGACCAGGCGACCGGCAGCATGTGACGAACGTGCCAATCCGATATCATGGCGGCCGGCCGCCAAGGAGCCGCTCTCCAGCGTGGCGACCCGGCGACCGGTGAGATCGAACGCCTCGATCAAGACCTCGGAGGGCTGCGGGAGCTCGAGCGCCAGGCGAGCCTCACCGGCGAGGACGGCACTGCTGAGCCGTACCTCCGTCGGCACCAGCTCCGTGGCTGGACCCGTCGCGGGGTCCCCACCCGCCTCGGGCACGGTGGGATCGAGCGGCTCCTCGACCGCGCTAGGCGCGTTGAAGAGCGCGATCTTGACCGCATTGGGTTCGTAGATGACCTCGTAGTCGAGACCGACGCGGGGGCAGCCCCACTTCTCCGTGAACTCACCCTCGCGGGATGCGAAGGTCATCACGGTGATGACGTCACCGGCGCTGGGCGTGTAACCCTCGAGCTCGGCCACCCAGATCCGGCCGCTGAGCTTGGCGTGTCCCGAGATGTTCAGTTGATCATGGTGGCCGGGCTGTGGATCGCCCACCTCGACGTAGAAGTGGCCGCTGGCGGTCTGGACATAGCCGCCTCCGATCGTGAGCGTACCGGCCGACGCCGACGTGCCGGGTGAGACCCGGGCGCCGCTCTTGACGTTTCCGGCAATGATGCCCGTGCCCATCACCGAGCCGCCCTCGAAGCGCAGGGTGTCGGGGCTGACGAGTGTGCCGTTGACGGTCGTCCAGCCGGCGCCCTGGTGCTGGATGCCGGAGGGATTGCAACCGATCTGCGTCAGGCTGCCCGGGACTCTTAGCGAGCAGGCCTCACCCACGACGAGGCTGCCGGCGTTGGTCAGATTGGCGTTGAAATCGAAGTCGCGCCCCGCGGCCAACGCGAGGGTGCCGGCCAACTGGATAGTGTTGAGGCTGGTCAACGCGGACGTTCCGCCCTCATCGCGGCAGAGCACCGAAGTTGGACCGCTAAGCAGCACGCCGGCGTTGAGGTTGCGCGGGTCGACGGCTATCATCCGCATGGTGCTGCCGTCGTAGACCTCCCACCAGCCGCCGGTGAGCGTTCGCGCCCACGGATCGTAGTGCTGGCCCATCTGGTCGAGCCGCACCTCACCGCCGTCGCGGGCCACGATGCGGGCCTGGTTGGCCAGGCTGCCAGTGTTGAACTGCAGCCGGGAACTGTCGGCCGCCTCCATCAAAGCCTGGTTCAGTTTCACGTCGCCGCCCAGGTGGAGCGTACGGCCCGGGACGTCGGCCCGCACGATCCCCTCGTTGGTCAGGTGGACATTGACTAGGCCATCGCCCCGAATAATGTGGTTCGGACCCTGCACGAAGCGACCATAGTACCCCTGGATCTGAGCGTCGTAGACGTCGCCAGTGGTGGCGAGCACAATCTCCCCGTTCCCCTCGATGCGCACCGTGCTGTTATAGGCGTGGAGAACAGCATCCGTGGCACTCTGCTCGCGGTTGATCGCCAGCGTGCCGTTGTTGACGAAGCTCGTGCCCCCGCAGTACGAGCGCGCTCCCGCAACCAGATTGAAATCACCCTCGTTGGTCACGTTGTTGAAGAAATGGCTCCCCGCGCCTTGGACCCTGCCGTCATTGACCGTGCGCAGGATGCCCCCGTTCACCGTGCTATTTTCCGAGAGCTGGACCGTGCCGCCGTCGGCCAGGAGCACCGCGTCCGGGGCCTGGTCGATCGTCGTGCAGAGGGACAGCAGACCGCCCCCGGTAGCCTGCATCACGGCGTTGTTGGTCTTGGTTCCGGAGTCGAGTTGCAGCACACGGCCGGCGGCGTCGGCCGAGACGAGGCCGTCGTTCTGCAGGCTGGTGATGATGCGACCCTCGCCGCGAATGGTGTGCCCTGGGCCCTGGATCAGGTGGCCGTAGTACCAGCTCAGTTGGGCATCGTTGACATCTCCGGCCGTGCGCATGACGATCTGGCCCGTCCCGGAGAGGTCCAGCGTGCCGTTGTAAGCATGAAGGATGGCGTCGGTCGAGCCGGCGGTGGGGTTGATCGTGATCGTGCCGTTGTTCACCGACTGGCCGGCATGCCAGTAGACCCGACTGCCCTCGGGCAGTGACAGCGCGCCCAGATTGGTGATACCGGAAAGGTACGAGGCATTGTAGGCCTCCACGACCCCACCGTTGGCGGTGTCTAGGATCCCGCCGGTCACGTCGGCGTTGTTCGCGAGCTGGACGATCCCCCCGTCCGCGAAAATCGTCGCCCCCGGGTCCTGGGTGATGGCCCCGCTCTCGATCCGCAGGATACCGCCGTTCATGGCCTGCATGAGGTTGCGGTTGGTCTTGGCGGCACTGGTGAGGGCGAGTGCGCGGCCGCTGACGTCGGCCGAGATCGTGCCGTAGTTGTCGATCCCGGTGGAGATGCGGCCGTCGCCGCGGATCGTGTGACCGGCGCCCTGGATCATGCTGCCGTAGTAGGCTGCCAACTGGGCATCGTTGACGTCGCCGGCCGTGCTGAGCACAAAGGTGCCGCTGCCCTCAATGGTCACGGCGTTGTTGTACATATTGAGGATAGCATCGGTCTCGGAGGCATCGGCATTGATCGTCACGATCCCATCGTTGGTCGAGACCCCCGCGCCACTCCAGTAAACCCGCGCTCCTCCCAACAGATCCATCTGTCCAGTGTTGGCAATCTCCGTCAAATAGTGCGTGGCCCCGCCCGTGATCACGCCCTCGTTGGCGGTGCTCAAGGTCCCTCCGACAATGCGCGAGTCGTTGCCCATCACCACGCTGCCGCCGTCGGCCAGGATGACCCCGGACGGTCCCTGGGTCGTCGTCTGGTTGCCGATCACCAGGACGCCCCCGTTGGTGGCGGCCAGGGTCGCATGGTTGGTGCGGGCGGTGGTGTGCACCCACAGCTCTTCGCCGTGCACGTCGGCGAGGATCGTACCGTAATTGGTGAACCCGCAGTAGATGCCGCCCGAGCCGTGGATGGTGTGATCCGCCGTCTGGGTGAATGAACCGTAGTATCCCCGGATGGCGGCGCGTGCGGGTGTGCCGCCGCTCTCCAGAATGCATTCGCCCGACCCGGTCAGCAGGCGAGCGCCGTTGGAGAAGTAGAGCATGGCTTCGGAGGCCCCGCCCGCGGTGCCGATGTGGATCGTGCCCTCGTTGCGCAGCGAGTCGGAGTTGAAGTAGTGGACCCCAGCCTCGGGGATGCGGAACAGGCCGCCGGGGCGGTTGTTGAGGAATCCGTTGAGCTGCGAGTAGTTCGCGCTCGCCAGGAGCGTCCCCGTGTTGCGCAGGCCGTCGGTCAGTTGGAAGTTGAACGTGCGGTTGCTCAGGTCGAGGGTGGCATTGGGATTGTCGATGAGCACGCGGTCGAGGGTGTAGCTCCCCGCGAGATAGGTTGTGAAGGTGCCCCCGCCCATGGGGAACACCGCTTCTTCGCCCGGCTCGTTGGGCACATTCTGGGGGTTCCAGTTGCCGGCGTCGCCCCAGCTGCCCCCGGCGGGGTTGTTCCAGTTGATGGTGACTTGCGCGCCGGCCGTGACCCCGGCCAGCAGCATGGCGAGGCCAGCAGCCGCTCGCAGCGCCCAGCGACGATGCGGGAGCGTCTGCACGCCAATCTTGGTTGGGTGATCTTGTCTTCTCATGCTCCGGCCCTCCTCTGTCCGACCGACTCTCTCGCGGCGCTACGGCGGGATGCCGGGGCAAGATGCCCCCGGCTCTGATCCGCCGGGCCTGCTACGATGTTGGAGGAAATATGAGGGAAGGTTGTTACGCGGTTGTTATGCGGGTGCCTGCTGGCTTGGGGTACGGGGATGGCCCCACGGGCCGGGGGCCAGACTCGCCGCGGAGGCCGTCTCAGCGCCCGGCCTGGCCCCGCCAGCGCCGTCACGATCGCATCGATGTTGTGGCGCACCATGCCTTCGTAGGTCTCCGCCGGTGTGCCCGGGCCCCCCAGGGCATCCGAGTAGAGCTCGCCGCCGATCGCCACGGCGAAGCCCCGGGCGGCAACGGCGGCCTGCAGGGCCGCGATCGTGCGCCGGGGCACGGAGGACTCGACGAAGACCGCGGGGATGCGCCGGGCGGTGATGAAGTCGGCCAGGGCCTGCAGGTCGGAGGTGCCGGCCTCGGTGACCGTGCTGACTCCTTGCAACCCGTGCACCTCGAAGCCATAGGCGCGGCCGAAGTAGCGGAAGGCATCGTGGGCCGTGACGAGCACCCGCAGCTCAGGCGACAGCGACTCGGCCCGCGTGCGCACGTCGTCGTCGAGCTGCCGCAGCCGCTCGAGGTAGGTCGCCGTGCGTTCACGGTAGGCGGACGCGTGTTGCGGGTCGATCTCGGCCAGGACCTCTCCGACGCGCGCGGCGGCAACCATCCACAGCGACACGTCGAACCAGACGTGCGGGTCGTGAACGGCGGCGTTATTCTCATCACCGAGCAGCCGCTCGGACGGGATCGCCTCGGCCACGGCCACGGCGCGCACCCGGCCGGTCATCTGCTCGAACGCCCTCGTCATCGCGCCCTCGAGGTGCAAGCCGCTGTAGAAGATGACATCGGCCTGCTGCATGCGGATGACGTCGCGGGCGCTCGCCTTGTACGTGTGGGGATCGATTCCGGGGCCCATCAGTCCGGTGATCCGCACATGGTCGCCGCCGATGTTTGCCACGAGGTCGGTGATCATGCTGACCGTGGTGACGGCGTGGATGGGCTCGGGGGCCCCGTCCCTGTCGCGGTCCCTGGTCCGCACGCTCGCCTCGCGCCCATCCTCGGCGCACCCCGCGAGCAGCATGACCCACAAGGCCAACCTGGCGGTCCGGGCACCGTTTCCGCGACTGATCAGCATCTCGGGGTTCCTCCCACCTCAGCGGGCGCGCATCCTACCGCGCGGTCGCTCAGCCTAGGCAGCGGGCCCCGGTTCGGTCAAGCTCACGGCTCGAACCCCAACAGCCGGCGTGGCCGGAGCCTGGACAACTGGCGCGGAGCGGCCAACGGGCGCCGCGGCGTCGCCACTGGACAGGCGCCTCCCGCCGTGCTCCGATTCCCGACCGAACCTGAGCCGGCACCGAAGGGAAGCCTCCATGCGCCTGAGCCTCCCGATCGACGAGCAGATCCCCGCGATCGTCGCGGCCCTGCGCGAGCGGATGAGCCTGGTGGCCAAGGCCCCGCCCGGGGCGGGCAAGACCACGCGCCTGCCGGCCGCCTTGCTCGACCACGGCCTCGCGCCGGCCCCGCTGGAGGTGCTGGTGCTCGAGCCGCGCCGGATCGCCGCGCGCATGGCCGCCCAGCGCGTGGCGGCCGAGCGCGGTGGGCGTCTGGGCGATGAGGTCGGTTACCGCGTCCGCTTCGAGCAGGCCGTCTCGCGCGCCACCCGGCTCTGCTTCCTGACCGAGGGCGTGCTCGTCCGCCGGCTGCAGCGCGACCCGGAGCTGCGCGGTGTCGCCGCGGTCGTCTTCGACGAGTTCCACGAGCGCAATCTCGAGGCGGACCTCGCGCTCGCCCTGCTGCGCGAGGTCCAGGCCACGATTCGTCCGGAGCTGCGCCTGGTCGTGATGTCCGCCACGCTCGACCCGGAGCCGATCGCGGCGTACCTGGGAGGCTGCCCGGTTCTGGCGTCGGAGGGGCGGGCCCATCCGCTCGCGATCGAGCATGCCGCGCGGCGCACCGATGAGCGCGTGGAGCTGCGCGCGGCGGCTGCGCTCGCGCGGCTCTTCGACGAAGGGTTGCGTGGCAGTGTCCTCATCTTCATGCCGGGCGCGGCGGAGATCCGCCGGACCATGACCGCCATTGGGCCGCCGGCCGCCCGTCACGGGCTCGATGTGCTGCCATTGCACGGCGACCTTCCGCCCGAGGCGCAGCAGGCGGCCGTCCAGGCGGGCCTGCACCCGCGCGTGATCGTCGCGACCAACGTGGCCGAGGCCTCGATCACGGTCGAAGGCATCGCGGCGGTGATCGACAGCGGCCTGGCGCGCGTGGCGCGCTACGATCCCCACCGCGGACTCAACCGCCTGCGCACCGAGCGCATCAGCCGCTCCGCAGCGACGCAGCGCGCCGGACGCGCCGGACGGCTGGGCCCCGGGCGCGTCGTGCGCCTCTACACTGCCGGCGACTTCGCTACCATGGCCGAGGACGATGAGCCTGAGGTCGGCCGCGTCGATCTGAGCGAGGCGCTGCTGCAGATCATGGCGTGGGGCACCCCCGACCCGCGCACATTCCCCTGGCTCACGCTTCCCCGGCCGGCCGCGATCGAGCGCGGGCTGCGGCTGCTCCGCGATCTGGGCGCCATTGCGGGAAGCCCCGAGCATCTCACGGCCACCGGCCGGGAGATGCTCGCCTTCCCGGTGCACCCTCGGCCCGCACGCCTGCTCGTCGAGGCCCGGCGGCTGGGCTGCTTCGATGAAGCGACGCTCCTCGCGGCGCTCCTCGGCGAGCGCGACCTGCGCAGCGGTGGGCGCGCTTTTGGTGCCGGGGCGGGGGCGCCGCGCGCGGAGGTGCGGACCGGGACGAGGCTGCCGCGCGCGGAGGTGCGGGCGAGCTCGGATCTCCTCCTGCTGGCCGAGCTGTGGGCCGACGCGCGGCGGCTCAACTTCGAGCCGGCGGCGCTGGATGCGCTGGGAATCGATGGGCGCGTCGCGCGCCGCTGCGGACGGGTCGCCGAGCAACTCCGCCGCGGGGTGCCGGCCGACGGTGCACCGGGGCGGGCGGACAGGCCACCCGTGGGAACGTCGCGCGGGCGGGCCGCTGAGCGGACGCCGGCGCCGCTGCCCGGCCGCGAGCCGATCGAGCAGCGACTCCTGCGCGCAGTGGCCGCCGCGTACCCCGACCGCCTCGTGCGATCGCGCGGCCCAGGATCACGCGATGGGCTGATGGTGGGCGGCATGGGCACGCGGCTGGATCCGTCCTCAGCGGTGTCGGGCGAGGCATTCTACGTGGCGCTTGACGCGGTGCCCGAGCGCGACGCGCGCGGGCGCCACATCCGCGTGCGACTGGCGAGCGCTGTAGAACCCCAGTGGCTGGCCGATCTTCACCCTCACATGATGCGCACGGCCGATGAGGTCCGCTTCGATGAGCAGGCGGAGCGCGTCGTCGGGCGGCGCGTGACCTACTTCCAGGATCTGCCTTTGGAGGAGAAGGAGACCGGCTCCCCCGACCCTGAGCTGGCCGCCGAGGCGCTCTGCGCGGCTGCCGCCAGGAGCCCCGCGCGGGCGATCGAGGTGACGCGGGATCTGGAGGACCTGCTCGCGCGCATCCGCTGGCTCGCCGATCGACGGCCCGACCTCGAGGTACCCGCCGCCTCGGATCGAGAGCGGGTCGATCCTCTGCTGCTGGCAGCCTTGGGTCCGCTCTGCCACGGGCGGCGGAGCTTTAGCGAGCTGCGCCGGGCCCCGCTGCTCGATGCCGTGCGCGGCCTGCTGACATGGGAAACGCGCCGCCTGCTCGACGAACAGGCCCCGGCGCGCCTCGTTCTACCGAGTGGACGGTCAGTACGACTGGAGTATCGCCCTGGTGAGCCACCCGGGTTGGCCGCGCGCTTGCAGGAATTCTTCGGGTGCCGGGAGACCCCGCGCGTCGCCGGCGGAGAGGTACCTGTCGTCCTGCACCTGCTGGCGCCCAATCATCGCCCTGTACAAGTGACGGCCGACCTCGAGAGCTTCTGGCGCACTGTCTACCCGCAGATCCGCGGCGAGCTCGGACGGCGCTATCCGCGGCACGCCTGGCCGGCGGATCCCCTCACGGCCAAGCCCGAGGCGCGTCCGCGGAGGCGGGCGTAGGCCGGCGTCGGCGTGGTCGCATTGAGCGCCGATTCCCGCGGCCTGCGCATCAGAGCGTTCTGGCGCTCTGCGTGCGCGCAGGGCGAATCCGCATACAGCGTGAAGTCGAGGTTCTGCGAGTCGCAGAAGAGAGGATCCTCGCAGATGTTGCCGTTCACACCCAGCTGACCGGCAATGCAGCCGACCCAGTCGCCCCCAGCGTTGCCATAGATGTCGCAGCACGAAAGCGTGGGGCTGCCGCCCGCGCGGTACAGGGCCGCGCCCGTGGGACTGGCAGCGATGATCGTGCTTTGCATCATGGTCGCGGCCGCCTGCGGCAGCGTTGAGGTCGCCGGTTCCCATTCCCCCTGAAGATGCCATTGCCGAGCTCGATGACGTCGCCATTCACAGCCGGGTCCACGGCCGCCGGATTGGTAGGGAAGTCACCTGTTCCGTCGGGGGTGACCACGTGGGTGACAACCGGCACCGGCCCAGCCAGGACTGCAGCCGCAATCCAGATCGACATGCTCCTTCGCGTATTCACCTCCCCCGTTGAGCGGCCGGCCCTGCTTGCGCGCGGCGACGGCTCAGGCGACCAGGAAAGCAGCCTCGAGGTCGAAGATCACGAAGAACACCGCCAGCAGGTAGAACCTGGTACCCAGAATCATTGCATGGACCATTAGGGACGTTGTGCTCTCCATTTCGAGCGAATCCGGGTTTTCCACTCGCCCAGGACGCTTAGACAAGCGGATTCCTTAGTGTTGATAACCGAGCTGAAGATCCGTGCGATGAATCCCACATCTCTATATGGTTCAACTGGACAGCGACCCCTATTCCGTTGACGCAGCGATAGAATGAGATTATCCTAACGCATGGGTCTTCTCGAGCAGATACGAGCTTCATAACCTCATCCCGAATGGAGAGTCAGCTGCAAGTGTCCACTGTTGACGCCCCAATTCCATTTGATGCCTACACTGGCGCCGAGCCGTACATATTCGTGAGTTATGCCCATGCGGATGGGGCATCGGTCTTTGAGGATCTGCGCGCACTCCACGATCACGGGTTCCGTATTTGGTACGACGAGGGTATTGATCCCGGTAACGAGTGGCCAGACGAAATAGCCGAAGCACTGCAACATTCATCTCACTTTTTAGTGTTTCTCTCTGCCGCTGCCGATGAGTCAGCCAACGTCCGTAACGAAATCTATGAGGCCCTCCGGCAAAGAAAGCCTCTGCTGGCAATCTACATTGAAGAGGTCCAGCTGCGCCCTGGACTTCAGCTTGTAATGGGCGCCATCCAGGCTCTCAGAAGATTCGCAATGCCGAGAACCCGGTATTTAAAGAAAGTCATTTCATCGATTCCAAACACCGTCTGCGACGCGTACATCGCTGATCCCACAGTTCCAAGACAGGTCTCGCTTAGCGAGGCGCACCCAGCGTCCCAGCAGTTTGATGAACGATACGAGGAGGCTGTTCACGAAAGAACCCTCGCTGAGACTGCCCGCCGGAACATCATGGAATACAGCAAGACACTTGAACAACAAATCACAAATGCAGCTCACAATGATGCAGCCGAAGCTGATCGGCTACGAAGATTGAAGCGCTTTGTTGAGAAAGAAGTGTTGTATAGTGAACAACTTCAGGCTGTAGAGATCGCACTCCAGTCAGGCGAGTTTATGATCCGCGACCGGGCGTGTAACCAAGCCATCACCACCTATAGATCGGGGAGAGCAGAGCTCGAGAGTCTTGCAGCGCTGATCTCCAAAGAAGACCTCAGGTTGCGGACAGAAGCAATGTCTGCCGACGCAATGGAGAGGTATGCCAGCACTTCTGACCTCTTCAAGAGCCTTGAAATCACCCCCTCCCCCGAATTCCACGAAGGAGAGCGGGCCATCGAGGCGGCTCAAGCACAGATGTCGCGTGGCGACCTCCAGCAAGCACTAGATCACTTCTCCCTCGCGAAGGCAAAATTCTCCAGTGCCCGCGAGAGCGCCCCTGTTCTGGTTGCCGAAGACGCCGAGCGCAGGGCGACGGAGAGAAACCGAGAGCTGGTAGAACTCCTCCAGACGGTACAGCCAGGATGCATCGAGGGTCACGACGAGGCCCGACGTGACCTGCTTGAAGGACAGGCCGCTTTTCGTGACAGAGATATCGACAAAGCCATCAGTTGCTTCGCACGCGCTAGCGTTGGCATTACAAATGCTCTTGAGCGCGTGCATGCGCTCATCGCTCGAAGATCTTCGATTGAATCATTACAGCGGCTGGTTGTCTCGGATCGGACAAAGGCAAAGCAAGATGACGATACCAACAAGTTGACTCCTTCCAAGACATTTGAACATGCGGAGGAGCTTCTGGAAGCAGGCCGCCAATACCTGCAAGAGATGGAACTAGCCCAGGCGGAGGAAGCCTTCAAAGAAGCACGGCAGGCTTATGCACGTTCTCGTGAGGAAACGTTGAAGCGTCTGGAAAAGCGTAAGCCCGCAGATCAGGCGGAACGCCAAGCAGCGGCGGACATCAGTGCGCTGGAGAGGAGGATCCAAGATTGGAAAATCCCGGAACCCGGAGCGATTATGAAGGCGCGGGAATGGTTCGAGCTGGGCAACGAGTATCGCAAACAGGAGAAGGTAACAGATTCACTTGTGGCCTATGGCGAGGCAAGGCGTCAGATCGCGTCCGAGCTTGGTATTTCCTCTCGTGTGCCGGCGCGCTGGAGACGGCTTGATCGGGAGCCTGGATCAGGTGGATGGGCCCGGCGGGTTGCCGATCAACGCAGCGGGATCGTGTTTGTACTTGTAGAGCCGGGGAGCTACAAACCAGAGTATAGGAACGAAAAGTCGAGTCGCGAGATTGTCATCGCCGATCCCTTCTACATGGCCGAGACACCGACGACCCGTGGCCAGTGGCGGGAATATCCGAAGGGTGCCAACTCACATCATACGCTGCAGGATCGACTTCTCTCCGCGGAACATCCCGCCACGAACCTAAGCTGGAGAGAGGCGGATTCGTTCTGCCGGTACTTCGGGTACCACTTACCGACGGAAGAAGAGTGGGAGTATGTGTGCAGGGCCGGCGGGCCGGTGAATCCGGAAATGCCGATCGGCTCTATCGCCTGGCATGCTGGGAATTCCGGGGTCCTCATTAACAAGGTGAAGCAGAAACAGCCCAATTCCTGGGGCTTCTTCGATATGCTGGGGAACATTTGGGAGTGGTGTTGGAACTCTCCCGAATGCGAGGATAGCAACCAATTGAACAAGGAGCGCGACATCTGCAGAGTGTTGCGAGGCGGATCTATTTCCAGTGGAGCTGAAGGGCTCTCGGGCTCAACGCGAACGTTGCTAATGGAAACCGGCTTCCGGGGAGATATCGGATTCCGTTGCGTCCAGCGTCTGAAGTGATCCTTCAGGGGCTAAAAGAAAACTCAACGGCCCTTGGGCTCCAGTCCGCCATACCAACAGCATCCTAGAAGATGATAGCCGAGTTCGATGATGCTGGACGGCTCGCTTGTGTGGCTTTCCTCACCCGCCGCCGAACCCGGATGATGGCCTGGTATCCGGCGGCATGAAGATGTGCACCTGGGGGATCGGCCCCTCGATCGCCTCGGTGAAGACGCTGTTCGCCCGGATCATCCGGGCTGCCATCCTTTGTCAGGCGCCCGCCTTGTGTCGGAGCTGTTCCAGGTACTGTTCATCCGTCGGTATCATGATGCCCCGCTGCTTCATGCCGGCGAGCTGCTGGTAGGCCTTCCGCCACCACGCCAGCGCATCGTTCTGGCCGGACTTCTCGGCGATATCGGCCATGCGCCAGTAACTGGCCACGAGATCCCGCTGCCAGCCCGCGTTCGAGGGATCGGCCGCAGCCAGGCGCTCCCGAACACCCAGGGATTGCCGGTAGGCTCCGAGGGCGCCGGCCAGATCGCCCTGGGCCAGCAGCACGTCGCCGATCTTTTCCTGGCTCACCGACAGATCCCGCTGCCAGACCGCGTTCGAGGGATCGGCCGCAGCCAGGCGCTCAGCAACACCCAGGGATTGCCGGTAGGCTCCGAGGGCGCTGGCCAGATCGCCCTGGGCCAGCAGCACGTCGCCGA
>Ga0209164_1000587_pt1 | contig 75785 bp, 61 predicted proteins | sample MTBNYHSulfiMetaG_FD_187458 | JGI IMG/M metagenome (GOLD analysis project Ga0209164, IMG submission 187458) | Enrichment culture microbial communities from rom New York Harbor, USA that are MTBE-degrading - MTBE-NYH (New York Harbor Sulfidogenic)... | ecosystem: Environmental > Aquatic > Marine >... | reverse complement strand
ATCAGCGCTGTGAAGTCCAGCCCCGGTCCTGCCTGAAATGCTTCATGGCCTGCGGGCGGCTATCAACGGTCAAATCAGGCCGCCACAAAGGCCTGCGGCTGGAGGGGCCGGAGTATGAAACCATCTACGCCTTCGGCGGGCTGTGCGAGATCGACAACATCGAGGAAATCCTCTACCTCAACGATCTGTGCGACCGCTTGGGCCTGGACACGATTACCGCCGGGAACCTGGCCGGGCTGACGATCGAAGCCGCCCGGCAGAAGCGGATCGATTATCACATCGACTACGGTGACGTGGACGCCATCGCGCGGCTGTTGGAAGACATCGCCGCGCGGCGGGGGATAGGCGACCTTCTGGCCCAAGGCATCCGAAAAGCCGCGCAGGCCTGGGGAATGTCCGACCAGGCCGTCCATGTCAAAGGCCTGGAGCCCGCCGGCTACGACCCGCGTGTCCTCAAGGGCATGGGACTCGCTTACGGCGCATCGGAGCGCGGCGCCTGCCACCTGCGGGCCACGTTCTACAAGCCGGAGCTGGCCGGTATCGTCGATTCGGAAACCATCGAAGGCAAAGCGGCCGTCTTCACCGAGTGGGAAGACCGCCTGACCGTGTTCGACACGCTGATCCTCTGCCGCTTTTACCGGGATCTCTACCAGTGGGAACAGCTCGCCACCATTCTCAAAGCCGTGACCGGGCTTGAATTGGACCGGGATTCCATGCGCGCCATCGCCGCCAGCGTCAAAGACGACACGCGCCGATTCAACATCCGCGAGGGCTGGACCAGGGTGGACGACAATCTCCCTCCCCGTTTCCACCAGGAAGCCCTTCCCGAGGAGGGCAAAGGGATCACCGAGGCTCAAATGGCCACGATGCTGGCCGAGTATTACCGGGCGCGCGGCTGGAATGAAGCCGGCGAACCTCCGCCGCGTTGACGGCCCATTGCGAAATCCTTTTCTTCTAGGCCTTTGAGAAAGGCTGGATGCAAGGCGGGTGAGATTGATCTGCTCTACCGCATACCTTCGACAGAGGCGCTCGCACATGCAGATACCGGCATTTTAGATCCATCCGGCGCACCTCAGCCGCATGTTTCCATGGCCTGGCACAGCCGGCTCGATAGATTCCAGGCTTCCCCTGGCTGCATCCGGGGCTTAATTCGCGATACAAGAAGCGCGCTTTCTTTTAAATGAATCCCGAAAGGCCTAGACGGCAGAGGTCATCCGATCCATAAAAGCTCGCATTCTCAGCGGAGCCTTTTTATAGAACGTGAAGAAGTGGGAAAAACGGCTGCAAGAAGCAAAAAGGGGCTGCAGTTCATCACCGCAACCCCTTGATTTTACTGGCGCGCCTGGGAGGACTCGGACCCCCGACCTGCGGATTAGAAGTCCGCTGCTCTATCCAGCTGAGCTACAGGCGCTTGGATAACACAGCATGATTTTATACCGCAAATGGCTTTGATCCGCAGCAAAAAAAATCGCGGGGAGCTTCATCGGGCGGCGGGATCGGTCCTTTCGAGCAGGGCGAGCCTGAGGGTGTTCAGTCCGGTGACCGCGCCCCGGGATCGGAGGGTCGCGCTGGTCCCGCCCATGTGCCATGAAAAGGCCTTCAAGAGATCCGTCCTGTCGGCGACGATCGCGTGCGCATCGACCTGCCAACCCTCGGCGTCTCTCTCGGGGCATCCCAGGATCATAAGCGCAACATCGGCGTTGCTTCGCGAAAGGAAGGCCGCCGCAAAGCGCCTGAGATCCGCTTCCTCCCACGGTCGAGAGCGGGAGGTCCGATCCCCTGGATTTTGTTCACGGCACTGGTCCCAGGCCATGAGGGACGCTTTGCTCCGGATCACCTGCGCCTCCCCCAACGGGAAGTCATCGACGCGCGAGACGAGGCAGGCGGCCGTGCCGCTGGTGAAGGATTCGAGAATCGAGAGAGACAGGCCGCGCGACGTAAGCAGGGCCGCGATCACGGACTCGAGGGTTTCTTCGTCTAAACCGAAGATCCGCCTGCCGAGGCGCGAACGGATCTCCTCTTCGACCGGTGCGATCCGCTGTAGGGCGCCTTCCCGATCTCCGGCGCGGACGGCGATTCGGATCTTGATCTCGCCCTCGGAAGCCAGCAGGCCGATCTCTGGATCGCCGCCCGGTTTGATCAAATCCCCGATCGATTGATCCACCTGACTCTCGCCGATCCCTACGGTCTTCAAAGTCCGATAAAAGAGCACCTGCTCCGGCAGGCGGAAAAACCGCCGTATCCAGGGCAGCACCGTGCTAGGGAACAGGACTTTGAGTTCGCGGGGAACACCGGGGAGGCAGGCGATGGCCTTATCCCCGATCCGGCAAATGAAGCCCGGCGCGGTTCCAACCGGGTTTCGCACCGCTTCGGCCCCCTGAGGGACGAACGCCTGGCGGCGGTTGTTCTCCGCCATGTGGTAGCCGTAGCGCTTGAAGATCGCCTCGATGTCCGCCATCAGCGGCTCCCGGAACTCCAGCGGCACACCCGCCACAGCCGCCACAGCCTCCCGGGTCAGGTCATCCAGCGTCGGCCCGAGGCCGCCGGTCGTGATCACCAGGGCGCACCGGTCGAGCGCCACTCTCAAGGCGTCAACGATCTCGCCGATCTCGTCCCCGACCGCGATCCGCAGCCGCACCCGGAGCCCGGCCTCCGCCAGCGCCTCAGCGAGGTAGCAGGCATTCGTATCCACGATCTGCCCGAGCAGAAGCTCCGTCCCAATGGTGACGACCGCGCAATCCTTCAGCCCGCCGCTCGATCCCGCGTCGGAGTCCTTTTCCACTGCTGCAGGCACCCACTATCTCCTAATGCTCAAGACATGCCACCACGGAAAACCACACTCAACAGCCGCCCCATGCAGCCTGAAACGAGGCAGATCTGGCCCCTTCCAGAAAAGTCGAACCAAGAACCCTTCGCTCCGACTGCCTCACCTCCAATGGCCTGCATCCGATCCGATGCGACCCACAATGAAGTGGAATCTACGGGCGAAAGGCGCCGCGATCACCCCGCCGTCTGCTGGAATGGACCAGGAAGGGTTTTCATCCGCATCCAGGCTTCTCTTGACCCCGATACCCTCAGGGACGACCTCAATCCATCAGGAGAGATTTTCTTTTCTTCTGCGAGCGGCCCAGGGCGAGCCCGATGATCAGTCCGACAAAAAGCACCAGCGCGCCGGTCGCAAACCACTTGTTCCGCTCATTCGAGCGGAGCGCGTCATTCTCCTTGCGCAATTCCCCCACCGTCTTTTCAAGCCCCGCCAGGGTTTCCGAACACTGGCGATGGGCCTCCTTGACGGCTAAAACACCCGCAGAGTCTTTTTTCAGCGTCTCATGCGCCTGCTCGAGCGTCTGCAAGGCGCTGGTCTTTTCCGCCAATTGACTCGTCAAACGCTGATTCTCCTCGTAGACAGACTCCCATTCGCCTTTTGTCTTCGATGAGAGCGCCTTCAGCCGCTCGTATTTCTCCTCGAAGGATCTGGCTTTTGCCTCCCACGGTTCGCGCGTCATGAGGTAGCGCGCCAACACCCAGCCCTCGACCGCTTTGCCTTCTTCATCCCTCAGGCGCACCCTGTTCCAGCCCTGGTCCTCCCCCAGAACCTCCACAGACGCCCCGGAATCGAGGAAAGCGATGATCTTGTGCCCCGTGCTCGGGCCCGTTCGAACCGTCACTTGGAAGGAATCCGTCACATAAGCCCGCTCCGCCCAGGCGGAGCCGCATGTCATCAGCAGCAGGAAGCATCCCAGAGCCAGGCCGTAAATGCGCATTCGTGTCACTCCTCTCAACCTACCCTTTTTTCTTCCAAAGCACACGGATATCATCGATTCGCGTTTCGGAGTATTGCCCCTGCGGATCTTTCTCGAGGTATTTCACCATATCCCAGATGGTGTTGAGCGCCATCGCCACCCCAACCAACGCCTCCATCTCGACGCCGGTCTTGGCCTCGGCGCGCACGAGGCAGCGGGCCTCGACGCTGCTGTCCTTCACATCGAAGCGCACGCTCACCGTTTCTAGCAGGATCTGGTGACAGTGCGGAACCAACAGGTGCGTCTGCTTGGCGGCTGTCATCCCGGCGACCTCCGCCACGGGGAGAGGGTCTCCCTTCCGGACCTCGCCGCGCCGGATAACCGCAACGGTCTCCGCCCGCAGATGAATGACCCCGCCCGCCTCGGCTTCCCGCTTGATCACCGGCTTGGCGCCTACATCGATCATCCCCATCGTCGATCCCCTCCCCTACTCTTTGAAGATCTCCCGCTTGCGGCTCGCCTCGGCCTTGATCCGGTTCACCGTCTGTTCGAGGGCCGGGAAGACGTGCTCACGGGTATCCCCACCGACCGCTACCGCCATCACCTCATCCCCCACCGAAAGACGGCCGGGATTGACTTCTACCAACACATCGACAATGCCGTCCATTGCTTTGGTTTCATTGACAATACGCTCTATGACATCTGGATCGAAGACCACCTCGATAGCCGAGACCTGCCCCCCTTTCAAGGAGTGGCCTCTGACGATCCCCAGGTGGCTTGCAATCATGCCCATCGCATCGAATCGAGGGTGCCGTTTAAGCGTTTGAATCATCGCGCTCAGGTCCATCATCGTCTCCTTTGTCTGCACTGTGCGCCGAGAATTCCCGGCGCTCATCATCCAGGTTGAACAGCCTGCGAGTCACATCCAGGTAATCGTTGACCGTCTTGCGGTCCGCCCGCCCTTTCAGGAAGAGGATGGGATCGTTCAGCAGTTTCTCCGCAATCGAACGGGCAAGCGTTGCAACAGCCTCCTGCTGCCATTCAGGCAGATGCTCGAGCGCCGAATGGCTCTTCCTGAGTTCGGTCTGTATGATCGTTTCGGCCTTGCGCTGCAGGGACACGATCGTAGGGACCACGGAAAGGGTCTTCAACCACTTCTCGAACTTGCACACCTCCTCCTCGACGATCGCCCTGGCCTTGAGCGCTTCCTGGCGCCTTTGGGCCAGGTTGAACTGAATCACCCCTTTCAGATCGTCGATATCGTACACGTAAACGTTGTCGAGCGTGTTGACCCGCGGCTCGACGTCCCGCGGAACCGCAATGTCGATGAAGAAAAGCGGACGGTTTCGCCGTTTCTTGAGGCAGGCCTTCACCTGCGCATGGGTGATGACATAGCCGGCGGCGGCGGTCGATGCCACGACGATATCGACATCCTGGAGCCGCGCATCGATCTCCTCGAGCGTGACCGCCTTCGCCCCCAACGGCGCGGCAACCTGCTGCGCGCGCTCGAGGGTCCGGTTGGCCACGAAGATCTCCTGCGCCCCCTGGCGGTAAAGGTGCTTGGCGGCCAGTTCCGCCATCTCGCCCGCCCCGATGAGCAGGACCTTTTTCCCCTCCAGTTCGTGGAAGATCTTCTTCGCCAGTTCCACCGCGGCGTAGCTGATGGAGACAGCCGCCTCGCAGATGCCCGTCTCGGTCCGGACGCGTTTGGCGACATGGAAAGCGCGGTGCATCAACCGGTTCAGGATCACCCCTGAGGACTTCTCGCGGGTCGCCAGGAAGTAGGCCTCCTTGATCTGGCCCAGGATCTGCGGCTCGCCCACGACCATGGAGTCGAGGCTCGAGGCGACGCTGAACACATGCCCGACAGCCTCCCTGTCCTCGAGCACATAAAGATGGGCTCGCAGGATCCCTTCTTCGACCCGCCCCATGCGGGCCAGAAACTCCACGACCGCTTCGGCCGCCGGCCCGGGATTCTCCGTCGTGAACAGGGCCTCCACCCGGTTGCAGGTCGAAAGGAAGAAGCTTTCCTGAAGTGAGCCGATCCCGCGCATGGCCCTCAGCGCCTGCCCCGCGCTGTCCGCCTCACCCGCCAGGCATTCCCGCAGTTCCACAGGAGCGGTCTCATGGTTCATTCCGATGCTGATGATCTTCATCACAATCCATTCCGGGCGCCGAGATTCTCGAAGCTGTGGTATCCGCCGAGCCAGAAACTCGCCCCTGCAAATGTAAAGATCAGCATCGCGAAACAGACCATCGCCATAATCGCCGCGCGCCGGCCGCGCCATCCAACGGTCAGCCGCTGGTGCAGCAACACGGCGTAAAGGAGCCAGGTAATCAACGACCAGACCTCCTTGGGATCCCACTGCCAGTAGCTCCCCAAGGCCACCTGGGCATAAATGGAGCCCGTGATCATCCCGACGGTCATAAAGGAAAAACCATAGATCAAGGCATGATGAGCGATCGCATCGAGGGTGGCCAGGGACGGCAGCCTGGTGTACAGCGCACCAAGCCGTTTCCGCTTGATGAACCGCTCCTGGAGCAGATACATCCCGGAGGCCACGAAAGTGATGGTAAAGAGGCCGTTCCCAGCGAAGACCGTCACCACATGCACCGGCAGCCACAAGCTCTTGAAGATCGGTTTGACCGGCTCATCGACTCCGGTCAGCGTAAAGGACAAGGCCATCAGGAAGGCGGCGAAAGGTGCGACGAAGGAACCGAGGACCTTCAGTCTGAATCGGATCTCGAAGATCAGATAAACCAGGACGATGCTCCAGGCGAAGAACCCGAGCGCCGCCTTGAAATTCAAAACGGGCGCGGCTTCCAGGAGATGATAACGATAGCCCAGGAAGATCGTGTGGGCAATGAACCCGGCCAGCAGGAAGCCGTACCCGTACCGGAAGAATCCTTTCCGCCGCGTGATGATGTAGGCCAGGAAACCGGCGGTGGCCATCCATTCGAGAATCAGCGCCAGATAAAACCAGAGCAAGCGGCTTACTCCTCCGCCTCGGCGCCTTTTTGCGCCGCTCGACAGATCTCCTGCGGATCGAGCCCTCCGGGCAGAATCCCGGCAAGAATGGCCTCGACCTCGGTCCACGCCCCCCGGCCGATGGCTTCGAGCGCCTTCGAACCCGCGAGTTCATGGAAAACCCGGCTGTTTTCCTCCTGCGTCAGGCCCAGCGCCATGACGGCCTCCCTGATGCATCCCATCATCCTGAGGAAAAGGGCATACTCGGGGCCGAACAGAGTTTCGAGCCTGCGGCGGATCCGCTTGGCGGTTGCCGGACTGCGGCCCGAAGTCGAAACGGCCAGGACGAGATCGCCGCGCTTGATGATGGAGGGAAGGATGAACGTGCAGTCGGCCGGCTGATCCACCGCATTGATGAGAATCCCGCGCGCCTGGGCATCCTCGCTGACAACGTGATTGAGCTCCGCGTCATCCGTGGCCGCAACCGCCAGAAAAGCGCCGGAAAGACACGAAGGTTCGTAGGCCTGCCCAAGGTAGCGGATCCGCCCGCTCTCAGCCAGCGCCTGCAGCGCCGGCGTCACCTCCCTTGAGACAAGCGTGACCACCCCTCCGTACTCGAGCAGCGTCTGAACCTTTCTTTCGGCAACCTTCCCGCCCCCGACGACCAGCACACGGCGGCCTTCGAGGGCAAGCATGACCGGAAAATATTTCACAGGCGTTTCCCCGGGCCCGAACTATCCCGTTCAAAAAAGATTTCCACTCTCATCTTCACACATGAAGGTTCGCGCCAGCGGCGGCCCCAATGACAATTTGCCCCCGGCTCTCATCCTCACACATAACGGTCTGCGAGTTCCTTGATGAACTGTTCCACCCCGTCACGGCCTTCCTTGACTTCCACATCCTGGATCAGCCGCTGGATCTTCTGGTAAGTCGACGGATCCCGTTTCAAATCGAGCGGGGAGCGGTAGGCACCGCCGCGCCTGCCGACACGGTAGACCAGCCGGTCCTCATCCGGAAGCTCCTGGTAGCGCTCGATCGCCTCGAGCATCTTCTCCTTGTCCTCCGGAAGTTTCCCCTCGATGTCCTCCATCAGGTTCATGATGTGATCGCTCGTGACCGTGCTCGTAATGCCATCGAGATGCTCGATGAACACCCGGAGTTCTTCGGCGAGCATGTCGTCCGTCTGCATGATGAACTCGCCCTTCTCGAGAAGTTCATAGAGGGGTACGCGCTTCGGGATGCGGAGACTTCTCAACCGGATGAAATGGGGGTTGATGGCGTTCAGCACCCTGGCGGTCTCGACCGCGTGTTCCCGCCACATCTCCTGCCCCCCCAGCCCTGGCATGACGTATTCGGAAAGCTCCATCCCCGCATCCACCACCAGCCTCCCGGCCTGGATGTGCTGGGCGGCCGTCACGCCCTTTTTCATGAGCTTGAGAACGGGATCATAGCCGCTCTCGAGGCCGATGTGGACCCGATCGAGCCCGGCCTCATGGATGGCCTTCATCGCCTCCAGGCTCTTCCGGACGATCGTCCGGGACCGCGAATAGGTCGTGACGCGCTTGATCTCAGGGAAGGTCTCCCGCAGAAAACTCAGACAGGCTACCAGATCCTCGGTCGGCATGACCAGATTGTCGGCATCCTGAAGAAAACAGGCGCCCGTACCGTAGTACAGCCAGGCTGCCACGCTGTGGTAGGCGTCAGTGTACCCTCCCCCGCTGAAGATGTCGCTTACGACCTTGTCCGTGACCTTGCCGGATTCCCCGAGCTTCCAGGAAAGGTCCTTGATCTCGTCGGCGATTTCCCGCGCGGTGCGGATGTCTTGCTTGATTTCCTCGACCGTCCGCAGCGAAAACTTCCGATTCTTGTATACCGGACAAAAACGGCACTGATTCCACGGGCAATTCCGCGTAAAACGCAACAGCAGGCTGCGTGCCTCATTCGGCGGCCGAATGGGGCCCTGCTCGAATGTCTTGCGAGTCATGACGATAAACCGCTCCTTCATTCAATGACGATATGGAAATGGGCTTTTGCCCATGCGAACAAAATCGAACGGTCACCGTGCACCGACCTGTGCATGCGAACCGCAATCCTGAAAATTCACCCTGAAATCGGCAAGAAGACCCGTTCAGAGTCGAAATTTGCCCGTAGGGCACATTCATTTCCGGCCCTCGCGCACCAGCACCCAGCCTGTTTACGTTCGGTATCGAAGGCGATTCGAAGAGACCTCCTCCTGCCGGAAACCAGCTTATTAATATGACAGACACCTTGGAATATATCAACCTCAATCAAGGCCATCGACCTGCGGCCGCTCAGCGGGCGCATTCCTCCTTCGAGCCAAACGCTGCCAATCGCTTGTGGACAGCCGGCTTCGGCCCCATTCACGATGGCAAAATTCATCAGGACAGGATATGATCGGCTGCATCGCATGCAAATGGAAGCCATCAGCCGGATTCAGGCTCCTCAGCGGCCAACCGCAATGCAAAGAAAACCGAAAGGAACCTGATCATTTCTGAAAAAACATCGAGAGAACCCTTTCAGAGGCACCCCATGAACACCGGATCGAGCTACCTTATGGAGAGCGACGAGGAGAGTTTCCGCCTCGAAACCAAGACCGACTCAAAGACCTTCGAGACCCAGGCGAAATGGAGCGGCATCCGTCCAGGAATGCGAGTCCTGGATGCAGGCTGCGGCCCCGGCTTGACTTCTGCGATCCTTCAGCGTCTGGTTCAGCCTGGAGGAGAAGTTTGGGGCATCGACTATTCCCCGAAGCGCGTCGACTACGCGGCCCGGAAATACGGGAAGGATTCCGCCATTCGATTCGAGGTTCACGATATCAGAAAACCGATTGAAATATCCGGTCTATTCGACTGCATCCTGGTCCGATTCGTCCTGGAATACAACTTGGCTGAAGCCATGCAAATCGTGGAAAACCTGACACGTCTACTGAAAAGCCGGGGAATTCTCTGCCTGATCGATCTTGACTACAACTGCCTCAGCCATTTCCCCTTGCCTGAAGAGATAGGAAAGATCCTAATGGACCTCATGCGGCTGCTGGAAGAAAAATACAACTTCGACCCATACGCCGGAAGAAAACTTTACAGCTACCTGTACGATAGCGGCTATCGGGATATCACGGTGGATTTGCAGGCTCACCATCTCATCTACGGCGAGGTGAAAGAGCACGACTTCTTCAATTGGTTGAAGAAGGCTGAAATGGCCACACGGAAAGCACAATCCCTGTTCTCGGGATATCCTGGCGGACACACAGGATTTTTCGAAGATTTCCTGAACTTTTTCAGAGATCCGGCGCGTTTTACCTACACGCCTGTCATTCTGTGCAAGGGGATCAGGCCTTAGGATGAGCATCCAGCAATCTACCTTTGTCTAGCACACGTCTGACTGTGTCGGCCATTTCCCTCATCCTCAACGGCTTTATGAGCAAAGCCCGAAGGCCGATTTCCGCCGCGTAGCGTTCCGTCATCTTCTGCTTGAATCCTGTGCAAAGGATGATCGGGATATCCTCTCTGATCGACAGGACCTCCTGCGCCAGCCCCTCTCCTGTCAGGTGCGGCATCGTCAGATCTGTTATCACAAGATCGAAGTCGTTCGGCCTGGACCGAAACAACTGGAGCGCCTGCAGGCTGCTGCTGCAGGCATTTACCCTGTACCCGAGGAATTCCAGCATTTCTTTGCCCAGATGCACCAGTGCATGCTCGTCGTCCACGAAAAGGATCCTCTCGTCTCCCCGCGGCAAATCCTCTGACGGCTGCAATACGGGCAACTCACCCCCCTCGATGACCGGCAGAAAAACGTCGAAAGCCGTCCCATCCTCCCGGTTACTCGAGACGGTTATGACTCCTCCATGGCTCTTTACGATCCCGTGCACCACCGCAAGTCCGAGTCCGGTCCCTTCTCCAGTCTTCTTCGTCGTGAAATACGGTTCGAAAATACGGTCCAAGACCTCCGGCGCAATCCCGTATCCCGTATCCTGGACCTGCAGCCTCACATACTTTCCAGGTTCGAGTCCGGGGCTGCGGAACGCGAAACCTTCATCGACACTCCAGTTGCGAAGGCTCACCGTGAGGATCCCCCCCCTCTCCTGCATGGCATGGAGTGCGTTGGTGCAAAGGTTCATCAGGACTTGATGGATCTGGGTAGGATCCGCCTTGACCACTCCCGCGTCCGGATCGATATCCTGTTTGATTTGTATGGTGGAAGGCAATGATGCACGCAAAAGCTTAAGTGCCTCCTTAACGATCGGTCCGATCTGCGCCGGCAGGAGTTGCTGCTGGCCCTGCCGGCTGAACGATAGGATTTGCCCGACCAGATCCTTCGCACGATCGCTGGCACGCAGAACCTCTTCCAGGCTTTCTCTCGCCCGGCTCTCACCCGTCAGCCGCAGTTTCGCTATCTCGGCGTACCCGATGATGGCCGTCAAAATATTGTTGAAATCGTGCGCGATCCCGCCGGCCAGGGTTCCAATCGCCTCCATTTTCTGGGCCTGCTGCAACTTAATCTCCAAGGCCCGGTTGGCATCCGCCGCCTTCTTCAATTCAGTCACGTCATTGCCAATGCAAAGAATCTGTTGAATTTCCTGATCTGTATTCTTGAAAACGGGTTTGAATGTCCAAGCCACAATCACTTGCCGGCCGTCATGCCTTGTGCACTCACCTTCTGCAACCAGAAGCGATTGTGGTTTTCCCCTCATGTTCTTGAATAAGCGATATAGATTTAAACCCGCACGCGCCTTCGAGGAAAAAAGCGTTTCATGCACATTCCTGCCGATAATTTCCCCTTCCTTATAGCCAAAGAAATTCTGGGCGAATTCATTGAAGAAAGTCACTCGGAATTCAGGATCGACCCGCATGATAATACTATTGGCGTTTTCAACAAGCTCCCGGTATTTTCTTTCACTATTCTGCACTTCCTGAAAAGAGCGTGCGTTCACAATGCTTACAGCTGTTTGGGATGCCACACCCATTAAAAGATTCATGTCGCTCTGGTTCAATGACCTCTTGGTTTCAACATTGTCGACGACCAAGACCCCTAATGACCTACCCTTGTAAACCAATGGGACGCAAATGACCGATGTGGCATTGAATTGAGAAATCAGCTCATAACTTTTTGTTGAAAGATCATCTTTCATGACCTCCACGTCATCCAGTAGAAATCCCTTTTGATGCTTAAAAGCCTGGACGGCGAACCCTTTCGACTCTGGGTTGTCCAAGTGGAACTCTGCCTTCTTCAAGACCTTTTCCTCTTCTGCGCTATACCCATAGCCGGCCTTGTAAATCAATTTCTCATTTTCTTGATTCGCGAGCCAGATAACCCCTCTGTCGAAATCGAGCCGCTTCGAAATGACCGCCATCACATCTTCCAGAAGCTGGTCAACCTCAAGCACTTCGGACGTCGCCCGACCGATCTCCTCGACCAGCAATGCATTGTTGTAGCGGATATTCATTTCATCTAGAAGCTTCTTCGCCGTATCGCCCTGCTGTTCCAGTGTTTTGGCAAGCTCTTGTTTTTCGAGATTGTCCGCGTAAACGGACAGCGCAAGAACGCTAAACGCGAAGATTTCCGCAATCGCGATGCTCACCTCGACATGCCAGAGAAAGAGAGAGGCACCCGTCAAAAGCACCCCGAACAAAACGGCATAGTTACGCGCCATCTTCCAGAGGCTGGAAGGCGTCTTTTCCCAACTCACCATGTAGCGGCAGGCCTTCGCCCCGTTGTGAAAACACTCGGGATGCTCGATAGTCGCGAACTTGTCCGTGAAAAACCGCGCCAGGGCCTCGAAGGTTCCCATGCGATTTTCGCACTGGTACAGCTTTTCCTGGACGCCCGGCCTGGGCGTCACGACCAATTCGATTTTATTCGGAGCCACCTTTCTCGAGGTAATATCGGCTCCGCGGCTGATCATGGGATAGAGACGGGCCATGAGAAGGTAGGCGGTGCTCAAACGGACAAGACCAAGGGTGTATTTCTTCGCGACCCCCATCGCATCGGATGAGGCGGCAAATCTTCCAACATCCCGGGCGATGTGGGGGTTGCCGGTCTTCTCGACCAGGATGTCATGAAAGCGGTCGACCTGCCGTTGCGTAAACCAGTGGGCCTCGTCGTCCACCGCATAGACCGGCATCTCGGCATAGTGAAGCAGCGTTTCCAACTCGATTTCGGGATATTCTCTCTTGAGAAATTCGATGTAACCTTTGGTGATTCTGCTGTTGTAAATCGCTGCATCTTCCGTCATGGCAGTTTGTCCCCGACCCTCTCATGAGTCTAGATCCGGAAATGGTCTTTTGGGTCAATCTCGGCGTTGATCTGTACGTTTGCCTGTGCGGCGCACTATCCGTTATCAAGGAAATCCCTCGTTTGCAGATTCGGCGGCCGTCAGGCCGCCCCACGCAAGCAAACGCAAAAAAGGAAGGTAGAAGAAAATATCAGGATTATCGGGACTTATACTTAAGGAAGGAAAAAATATCAAGAAGCTTTTTCTGGAGAAGCTTCTTCTCTTACAGGCTCCTCCCAATAGCGGATACGGAATTTTTTCTTGAGAAATTCCATGAATTCCGAAATGATAGCCACATCATACGCCCAGAGCACATACTGTTTTAGATCTTTCGGAGCCTTATTCGCACAGGAAACGTATCCCCCGGGAAAAACCATTACGGGAACATTATCCGTTTTATAATCCGACGCCAATTGATTGACAGCCTCATAAAAGACAGGCCAAGGTAAGGACTTGGGCTCAAGGATAATCGCCTTGATACCATTGATCAACTCCGAAAAATTGAATCCGAAATCGGATTGGTCAAGGATGATAACAGCACATAACTTCTTATTGTAGATTAAAGAATACAATCTCGTTTTCCTTGTGAAATCGATATCCTTATAAATACTTTCAATCGTTTTGTTATTCTGCATATTTTCAGGCAGCATTGAAAATATATTCAGCATCAAACCACCTGAAATATGATTGTAGAATAAATTCAATTGAAATAAATCCATTTTGCTTGTTGTTTTGATGTCAAAGTTTGAAATACTTATGTCTCTCTGTATTTTTTTGAAAATTGTAAAATACGAAAATACATCCATTGAGCACTTTTTATTGTCTTTCAATCCTCTTGAAAAACCACCGAAAACCCGATCCGGGAATTTGTTGTCGGGTCTGTAATAACAGAAAAGGTAATCCATATTCGATGATGGAAGACGGCACATATCATAGAGATAATACATGATTTGCTTGAGGACATTAAATCCGGTCGGCTTGCTTTCCAGAGCCTTTGCGGCATGGTGTTGAATTAACCATGCTTTTTCGTACGCCTGCACCATGGAGACGTGGGCAAAGATCCTGGAGTTCTGCTGGTACGTGAAATGACAGGCAATATCAGGGCATTCCTCGTAGAGTTTCTTGATGGTCCTTTTGAACTCGCTCTTTTCGGCATCGATCAAAGCGTACTTCCCCGGATAAATGAACCCCGTCTCGAAAAAAAACTCCCAGAGGGCATCCGGGTTGATGTGTGGAGAAACATGTGCTCGAGGATCCTGGACCTTGTTGATGACATTCGCTAATTTGTTAAAATCCCTCAGGCTCATATCGAGTATGGCCAATCCGCATCGGACGCTTCCTGCAGCTTCTTCTTCTCTTCTGTAAATGACCTGCGCTGAACAAACCGCGCAGGCGCCGCCCGCAAATTCGATCTCCAGTTTGGGAATGATCAAACCCTGGACCAACAGACCTTCATCGCCATGTTCACAGACAGAAAACCCCGAGGTCGAAAGATCGCAAACATCGAGCGTCACGGAGGTATCGAGGAGAGGATGAAGGAAGTTGACCGTGGGGGGCGGCGACAGACGCTGTCTGGGACTCCGGATGCGCCTCCGCTGAAAGCGGCTGATTTCTTTCTGGGTGGGCTCGAGGACAATCTGCCTGTCCTCCGTCGCACCAAGCGGGAGCCGCTGTCCGCGCACGAACCGGCAAAGGCCCGAATATATCACATCCTGATCAGTCCTGATCTGCAAACCGATCGGCTCGTCCGTATTGAGCCACTGGAAGGCCCCGGTGGACAGGGGACTCACGCAGACCTTGAAAGCTCGCGCATTGAAATCAACCAGGCTGCCCGAAGCAAGAAAACCGCTCTGAATAACCTCGACGTTCAGACGCTTCTGGCAGACATACCGCCGCATCTCACGCCTTGCCACCGAATAGGCCCCTTCCGTGAACTGCAGCACAGGCTCCCCCCCGCCTCCCATCCCGAAACTGATCGGAACAACGAGCACCGAAGCACCCCGGTCGATCAGCAAATGGCCTGCATTCACGGCATCATCGAGAAATCCGGCCGGCGGTTCACCCTCCCACCGGCAGCTCAATCCATCCCCGGCGCACACATTCGGATACACCCGAATCAGAATACTCTCTTCAAACCTCGAGTGCTGGAGGCGCAGCAGGATCCCATTACCGGTAAAATTCATGTAATTCAAAATATTTATAACATATTTTCCATCTACCGAAGAACCATCTCCACCATCGATCAGATCACTGTGCTTAAAGAGTGAGGGAGGAAACTGATTGTCGAGCAGGACAATCTCTCCCCTCGGTTTACCAGTCCCTGAAACCATCTCAACTGCATTGCCGTTCTCCATCTTCTCCCCTCTCCCCATTTTCGACCAGGTCGAGCTTTGCACCTGTCTATCCGAAACGGCTTGTCCAGAACAAGCCACCCTCCAAATAAAAACAAAAAACCTACTCCGGGAACTGCGCTGGTTAGAAGAAGAAAGACCTCCCGATCAATTTTTCCAGCCTGAAACCGAAGCCTCCCGCGCCGCCAAACACGGGTTGCGGCAGAAACAAGGCAGCACAATCCGTTCTCGACAAAAGCGCTTTCTGGCAAGCGAACTGTCATCCATCCAGCCATAGGGCATCGGCTTCGACCGCAAAAAGTATCCCTTCCCGAAAGGCCAGGCTGTGAATCAGCACCGATTCCGACAAACCATTGCTGCCCAGCAAAGGGATGCGCACGACCCGAAACACCGTTTCCGGTAATTCCGCCGTCCCCTCCCAAATCTCCCGCAGCAGATCGGCCTCGCTTCTGGTAATGCCCGTGTACAAGAAATCGATCTCTTCGCGAGCGATGAAGCGCTTGGCATAGGACATATGAAATCGGACCAGATCCTTCCAGTTCAAGACGCTTTCATGCATCTTCCAGTGGAAAAGGAGCTTGAAGATGCTCTGGCCTCTCCCGGCAGCCCCGTCAGACATTTCCTGCCCGAAAAATCGTTTTTCCGCGGCACGATTCATCCAGGTCACACGAAGCGAGCCATCGATAAAATAGGAGGGAACCCGCTCCGTATCGAATGTAAGGCGCAGCCCATCGTCGGTGCCGCCGGCGTTAGGGGAAGGACGGCTGCGCTCATCGCTTCTCTCCCGGGCATGCGCTGAAATGCCCTTTTCGTCAAAAGATGCAAGAGCGGATCTCTCCGTCGGGACCCCGCGAAGCATCGCGATGATGGCCTCGATTGTCTTGCCGCTTCTTTTTAATTGTCTAATTTCTTCGATACGGTCCAATACGGACGGAGGGAAATAGCCCAACCGCTTCGGCCCGCCGGCCGTGGCTCGGGGATTCGCCAGAACCGGCTTGGGCAAAAGGCCCAAGCGGATGTAATTGTTGAGTGTTGCCCTAGAAATACCCGTGGTTGCAATGATTTCTTTGCTCGAGACCCATTCTTGAGATGGATGTCCGGCCATTGCGAAATTAACCGTCGGGCTGAATTGTCTGCGTTTTTAGACTATTTGAGAGGACTTTGACAGATAGGCAAAGAAAAGTCAACAGATAAAGATATCTGTTCAAATTGAAAGGCGCTTTTATAAGAAAAGTGATCTGATTATTTATACAGTTTAAAATGCTTCCCCGACCAAAATCCCCCGCCCCGGGACAACCAGCCCATACGCCATAAGCAGGTCGAAGAATCGCGGGCGCATCTCATCCCCCTCCCCTGCCATTCCCTACCGCGTGCAACAAAGCCCCCGGGATCGGCGCTGCGATCCACCGGTGTGCGGGAGAACCGCAGCGCGTGGCAACGCAAGCGCAAGGTCCCTTTCTCAATCGGAGAGGGATTCCAAACGCACGAACTGCGCCCCTTCCGATTGCATTTCTTCGATCGCCCTCTCCCCGTCTCCCGCGGTCACATCAACCGCCCGGACCGCATCTTCGAGGAGGAGAACCTCGTAGCCCCTTCGCAGGGCATCGAGAACCGTGTGGCGGACACAGTAATCGGTGGCAAGCCCACCCACCCAGAGTCGTTTGGTTTCCGCACGCTTGAGGTGATGCTCGAGGGTTTCCTCCTCGAAGCCCGAATATCCCTCTTTTTCCGCTTCCGCACCCGTCGAGACGATGACGGCGGATCCCGGCAAGTGCAGTCCCGGAGAAAAAGCCGCGCCGGGGGTCTCTAGAACACAGTGCGGCGGCCAAGGGCCACCCTGCTGTTTGAAGGAGCCATGGTCCGGCGGGTGCCAGTCACGCGTTGCGATAATCGGCAAGCCCTTTCCCTCGAAAATCTTCATGTAACGGTTCAAGACCGGGACCACCTCCTCCCCGCCCGGCACCTCCAGCGCACCGCCGCGCAAGAAGTCGTTCTGGATGTCGATGAGGACCAGGGCATCGCCTTTTCCAGGTTGCGGGGAAACGGCGGCATCTTCCTCGCCCTCAGAGTCGCCGATGCCTGTCGCCGCCCTGTAATCGTCGCAGGGTTCATCGGCATCAGCCGCCCTCGCCTGTTCGGCGGACGGCGCAGTCCTGCAGAAATCAAGCGGCTCTCCATTTCGTTTATCCTTGTCAGCCATCGTCGAACCCTCCTGTCCTTCTTATCTGCCCTTCAAAAGAGGCCATCTGCCGCGTCACACGCATCCCGTCTCCCGGCGGCGCAGTCATGCGCAGCCCTTAATCCACGGAATTTCACAAACCTTGCAGCAGGCCTTTTTCAACGGCCTGTACACCAGAGATTTTTCCACACGCGGCGCCGTACCGGAAGACCATATCCGGATGGATGGCAATAGAGAGACGTCATGCCCCCGCGTTCAGTCTCGAGCTTGCGGAACTATGCCGATTCTCGCCTATTTTCAACCCACTGTCCAGACCAGTCTCAGCAGGCCGGGGGTTGGTGCATCGAACTCCGTTTCTCGATGGGTGAATTTTGCCACCTGAAAGCTGATGCAACCACTCAAAATAGATCGTCAAGCATTTGTTATTGCATACTTTTGTGTAAAAAGGATTTTTCGGATTCCCTTCGGCCCTCTGACCTCCAAAACAATAAAGTCTTGAGCTCCGTCCTGCCCGGTGTTAAACATGTATTTTTTTGAATCTCTCTTTCGAAACAGGGCAATATACGCTAGGACCCTAAAGACATGGCGAAACCAAAACGTTCGGGCCGGGAGATCCTCGGTCAGGCCAGACAGGTTCTGACGATCGAGGCGGAAAGCATCCTCGCCCTGGTGGACAAAGTCGGCCCTTCCTTTACAAGGGCCATCGAAATGATCCTCAAATCCAAGGGACGGGTCATCCTGACGGGCATGGGCAAGTCCGGCCTGATCGCCCGGAAGATAGCCGCCACCCTGAACAGCACCGGCACACCCGCCCTTTTCCTGCATCCCGCGGAGGCCATCCACGGTGATCTCGGCATGGTGACGCAAGATGACATTGTCCTGGCCATCTCCAATAGCGGGCAAACGAATGAAATCAATATGATACTCCCCATTTTGAAACAGATGGGCACAGGGGTGATCGGATTCACCGGGCGGCTCGACTCTTCGATGGCCGCCCTCTGCGACGAGGTGATCGACGTCGGCGTCGACCGGGAGGCCTGCCCGATGGGATTGGCCCCGACAGCCAGTACAACCGCCGCCCTCGCCATGGGAGACGCCTTGGCTGTCGTCCTCATCAACCAGCATCGGTTCAGCCAGGACGACTTTCGGCGCTTCCACCCAGGCGGAAGTCTTGGCGAGCGCTTGTCGGTGAAACTGCGGGAGATCATGCTGACGGGCGACCGCATCCCCATTGTAACGCTGGATACACCGATCGCCGAAGCCATCCGTGAGATGAACGTCAAGGACTTGGGCGCAACGCTCGTCGTCAGGGAGGACCGAACCCTCGAAGGCATTTTCACCGACGGTGACATACGGCGCATCCTGCTCAACGACCGCCCAGATCTTGCCCGGCCGATCAGCTCCGTCATGACCCCCTCCCCCAAGACCGTCGACGAAGACCAGACCACCCTTGAGGCCCTGGGGCTGATGGAGCTTTACGAGATCACGCACCTGGCCGTCGTCGACCGGGGCCACTGCGTGGTCGGCATTGTCCATCTCCACGACCTGCTTGGGCGGGAGGAGTTCAAAGTCAATGGCAAACATCCGCTCCCCTAAGGGGCTCCTGACCGATCTCATCACCCCGATGCAAGGCGACGGATCGCTCGACAGCCGAAGCCTGGGACGTCTGCTCGACCGTGTCGCAGGCAACTGCCAGGCGGTGCTCCTCGCAAGCCCACGGGCGGGCGAGGGCGTTTTCCTCGATCCGGACACCCGGGCCAGACTCCTCGAAGACGCCCTGCTGGTACTTCGCGGCCGAAAACCTGTCCTCATCTGGTTCACCAACGAAGATGAAGAACGCACCCGGCAGACCCTGGTGATCCTGAACCGCCTGCGGAAGCGTCACGCCGCGGAGCACGCCGTTTTCTTCGTCGATGCGCCCTTGTACTACCACAGCAACCGCGGGCTCGCCGCTCTCTATCGGGAATACCGGGAGTTGACCGGCGATGGGACGTTTCTGCTTTACAACGACCCGGCTCTCGTCGGTTCGACCGCAAAGCGGCTTAAACGCAGCAACATCCGCACCGCCATCCTGAAAGAGCTCAGCTCGCTGCCCCATCTTGCGGGCCTGATCTTCCACGGCTCCCTCGACCGCGCCGGGGGTTATCAGAAGGCGGTGAGGGCGCACCCCGATTTCCGGATCTACGACGGCGACGAGGAGCATTTTCTGGATTTTCCGAGCATGAGCGGCGTGGTTTCCTGCGGTGCGAACCTCCTGTCCAGCGGCTGGCAGACGATCATGCAGTCGTCGCTGCACCTCGAGGGATCTTCGAAAAACTACCCTGACTTTCTGAGACAGATCTGGGATCTCGGCAATTTCCTGCGCCTCGTCAAAAAGCGCTATGATGCTTCCCCGGCCGCTGTGATCAAAGCGGTCCTGGCAAAGGAGGGGGTCATCGAGTCCCCCTTTTCGCACGTCCCCTGCCCTGCGGCCGAAGCGCTGGCCGGGGAGATCGCAGCGATGATGAAAGACCGCCCACGGTGACACGCATTCAATCCAGACTCCATCCGGAAACGGTCTTTTTCGCCCATCTCTGCGTCAACCTGCACGTTGGCGTGCACGGCGACCGGCAGGCCGCCCCCGCGCAAACGCATGACGGCGTTGATATGGGCAGAAAACCCTCATTAGCGACTGGGAGATTCGGTTGCACCCGGCAAATCAATTCCGGACCGAAACCATCTGGGGCCGCACACCTGCTCCTGTTGCTGTGCGCCCTTCTTGTGGGGTCTATTTTTCTCCAGGGATGCCGCGACCAGAAAACGGCCGGTGAAACCGCCGGCCGCGAAGCGCCGGAGGTTGCGGTCTCCGTCGTTCCGATTCACCCCGCCCCCCTCCGCGACATCCTGATTCTGCCGGGTCAAACCGAACCGCACCTGGACGTGCGGGTCGCCTCCGATGCAGCCGGGCGTGTCGAGGCGCTCCTTTTCCGCGAAGGAGCCGCCGTTGCAAAGGGGGAGCTCCTGGCCAGGATCGATGTCGCGGCCCGCAAGGCGGCTCTGGACCGGGCTAAGGCGGCCTATGAACTGGCGGAAAACGTTTACGACCGGCGCCGCAAGCTCTTCGACCGGCGGATCATCACCCAGGAGGAGCTCGACTACAGCATCGCCGAACGGACCCGTGCCGAGGCGGATCTCGATCAGGCCCGGGTGGAATACCAGGACGGTTTCGTGCACGCGCCGATCAGCGGCCGCGTCAACCTTCTGCACGTGGACCAGGGTGAATTCATCAGCCGGGGCGACCCGTTGCTGGACCTCGTCGACATCGAGCAGATCGAGATCATCGCCAGTGTGCCCGAGAGCGATGTCCGTTATCTCCGGGTCGGTCAAAGCGTACAGGTCCGTATCGATGCCCTGCCGGGAAAAGAGTCCCTCGGCCGCATCGATTTCATCGCCTTCAAGGCCGATCCCGCCACCAAGACCTTTCGGGTGAAGGTCGTGATGGACAATACGGCCCTCGAGATTCGGCCCGGCATGATCGCGAGGCTCGCCTTCCTGCGCCGCGTCATTCCCGATGCGCTGGCTGTTCCCCTCTTCGCCGTCGTTGACCGGAGCGGCGAACGGCTGGTCTTTGTCGTCGAGGACGGTTTCGCCCGCGCACGCAGCGCGGAGATCGGTGTCATCGAAGGGGACCGCGTCCAGATCGTCACGGGTCTCGAGCCTGGAGATCAGCTGATCGTCAAGGGGCAGCGCAACGTCGAAGAGGGAACGAGGGTCCGGATCCAATGATCATCAACCAAACCGCCCTCAAGCGGGAGGTAACGGTCTTCGCCCTGCTCGTCCTGATCGTCGTCACCGGTCTGTACTGCTACCTGACCATCCCGCGGGAATCCTTTCCGGACATCACCATCCCCTACGTGTTCGTCAACACGACCTATGAGGGCGTGGCCCCGGAAGACATGGAAGAACTGATCACCGTCCCCATCGAGCGCAAGCTCAAGGGCCTTGCCGACGTTGAAGAGATCCGCTCGACATCGGCCGAAGGCATCTCCACCGTGGCCATCAAATTCCTTCCCGACATCGATATCGACGATGCCGTGCAGAAGGTCCGGGACAAGGTGGACCAGGCCAAACCCGACCTGCCCAATGACCTGCCTGACGAACCGGTCATCCTCGAAGTCAACTTCTCCGACCTTCCGGTAATCCGGGTGGTCCTCTCGGGCCCCTTCAATCTGCGGCGCCTGCAGAATTTCGCCGAGGATCTGGAGGATCGCATGGAGGCGATCCCGGGGGTGCTCGACGCCGAACTGAGCGGCGGTCTCGAGCGGGAGATCCATGTCGCCTTCGACCTCGACCGGGTGGCCGCCTACAACGTGCCCTTTTCGAGCATCGTGGAGTCCGTCACAAGAAGCAACGTCAACATGCCGGGCGGCAGCATGGACATCGGCGAGGGGAAATACCTCGTGCGGGTCCCCGAGGATTTCAAACAGCCGGCGGAGATCTTTTCGATCGTCGCCTTCGTCCGCGACGGGAAACCCGTCTACCTCCGCGACATCGCCACCATCCTCGACACCCACAAAGACCCCCTCACCCGAAGCCGCATCAACGGCGAGCAGAGCGTGACCCTCGCCATCAAGAAGCGCACCGGCGAGAATATCGTCCGGGTCACAGACGAGGTCAAGCGGGTCGTCGCGGAAATGAAACCGCTCCTCCCTCCCGCGCTCGCCATCGACCTGACCTCCGACATGTCCGACGACGTGCGGCTCATGATCGCGGATCTGGAGAACAACATCCTCACGGGCCTCGTCCTCGTCCTGGCGGTCATCTTCATCTTCATCGGCGGCCGCTCAGCCTTCTTCGTGGCGTTGGCCATCCCCTACTCGATGCTCATCACCTTCGCGCTCCTCGCCGCCTTCGGCATCACCCTCAACATGGTGGTCCTCTTCTCGCTGATCCTCGCCCTCGGCATGCTCGTGGACAACGGCATCGTCATCGTCGAGAACATCTACCGCCACATCCAGCAGGGAATGACGCGCGGGGAGGCGGCCGCGGTCGGCACCGATCAGGTCGCCTGGCCGGTGATCACGTCCACGCTGACCACCCTCGGCGCCTTCTTCCCGATGCTCTTCTGGCCCGGCATCATGGGGGAATTCATGAAGTTCCTCCCGCAGACCATCATCATGGCCCTGTCGGCTTCCCTCTTCGTGGCCCTGGTGATCAACCCCGTCCTTTCCGCACGCTACCAGACGGCCAAACCGGCAGCCCCCGCCAACGGCGCGCAGCCGGGCCGTGAACCGCTCGTCAAGCGCGTCTACGCCCGCCTCCTCGAGGGGTCCTTAAGACATCCGATCCTGGTGGTTTTCCTGGCCTTCCTGCTTCTCATCGGTTCGGCGGCAGCCTTCGGGCTCCTCGGCAAGGGCTTCGAGTTCTTCCCTGAAACCGAACCACGGCGTGCCTATGTCCACATCAAGGCGCCCGAGGGGGCGAGCCTCGACGCCTCCGACCAACTCGTCAAAGAGGTCGAGTCCGTCCTCTCCCCATACGAGGACATCCGCTATGTCATCTCCGACGTCGGGCTGGTCGGAGGGGACCCCTTTTCACAGGGCGGGACCGGCACCCACCTGAGCCGGGTGGCCCTCGATTTCCGGGAATTCCACGACCGGACGCGCCCATCGTCCGAAATTGTCAAAGAGGTTCGCACCCGGCTGCTGGAGCGGATCATCGGGGCGGAGGTGCAGGTCGAAAGAGAAGAGGAAGGCCCGCCCACCGGTCCGCCCATCAACCTCGAGATCAGCGGCGATGACATCCACGTGCTCGGCGAACTCGCCGCCCGGGTCCACAAGGCGATCAGCGACATCCCCGGCCTCGTTGACCTGAAAGACAACTTCGTCAAGGGAAAGCCGGAGATCCGCATCCGGGTCGACAAGGAAAAGGCAGCCCTCCTGGGGCTCGACACCTATTATATCGCCTACACCATCAAGGCCGCCATCAACGGCGTCAAGGTCGGCGTTTTCCGCGACGGGAAGGATGAATACGACATCCTGGCCCGGCTCCCCGAGCGCGACCGCCACAGCATCGAGAACCTCGAGCGTCTCACGATCTCGGGCCCGCGCGGAGAGCCGATCCCCCTGTCTACGGTCGCCGAGATCGGCATCGCGAGCGGCCTCGGCGCCATCATGCGCCTCGACCAGAAGCGCGTCGTCACCATTTCGGGGGATGTCTCCGGGAGGCTCGCCAATGAGGTCATCCGGGATATCGAGGCCCGGATCGGGGCGGGATTCGAGTGGCCCCGCGGCTACAACCACCGCTTCACCGGAGAACAGCAGGAGCAGGAAAAGGCCTCGGCCTTTCTCTCGAAGGCCTTCACAGCCACCCTTTTTCTGATCTTTCTGGTCCTGATGACCCAGTTCAACTCCTTTTTCACGCCCTGCATCATCCTGACCTCGGTCCTCCTGTCCCTGATCGGGGTCTTTCTGGGCCTCCTGATCACCGGGACCCCCTTCGGCGTCATCATGACGGGAATCGGCGTCATCAGTCTGGCGGGAGTGGTCGTGAACAACGCCATCGTGCTGATCGACTATTACAACCAGTTGAAAAACCGCGGGATGCCATTCAAGGAGGCCCTGGTGCAGGCGGGGATGGTGCGGTTCCGGCCCGTTATGCTTACGGCCATCACCACCATTCTCGGGCTCCTCCCCATGGCGACCGGCATCAGCCTCGACTTCAGACGGCTGGCCTTCGATATCGGCGGGGAATCTAGCCAATGGTGGGGCCCAATGGCGGTCGCGGTCATCTTCGGACTGGCCGTCGCCACCCTTCTGACGCTGGTGCTCGTCCCGGTGCTCTGCTTCATCGTGGAAAGCGGGCGCGCATGGCTCGAGGGGCGCGGGAGCCGCGGCACCCGCAAAAAGGCAGCCGCCTGACCGTAAACGTCAAGAGGAAGTCCGATGGTCGACGTTCCCAAAAGCATCCGCGTCAGCGGATACGCCGCCGAAATCGTCTGCGGCCTCCTGCCTCTGCCGGCCAGGGAAGCCGTTGCGGCGCATCTTGTCGAACACCGCGACGCCGCGGCCGTTCCAGCCATGATTCTCCATCGTTTTCCAGACTATGTCGGCGCGGAGGAGATCAAGCGCCTCTGGTACGAAGACCTGGACGCGATGCGTCGCATCATGCAGACAGCCGGACTGCGATGGCGCGATTTCCGGGAACTCGACAACCTCTTTCACCTGCGGGGCTTCGGCGGAGGCAGGGAGGGGCCGGGCCTTTTCGAGATCGGATTCTATGAGGGGGAGCGTTGTGTCTTCGAGTTCGTCCCCTACGACCCTCCCCCTGATGTCGATCCGCCCGCCCTTCATCTCCGGACGGTGCCGCTCCATTGGCTGGAGCCTCCCCGGGTTCCCCCGCATCCGCCGGATCAAAGCGCCGTCAGCGCAGGCACCTGGGCCAAGGGCACGGTGGTCTACCCCCTGCCGCCGGCGGAGATCATCGACCCCCGTGCCCTGAAATTGGACATGGCGGACCTGACCTCGATCGGGATCGGTGAAGACTCCTTCGTTGCCGGCCTCCGCTATCGCGGGGCGGCTTTGGAGGACGAAACGGTAAAGATCGGGGAAGAAGAAGGGTACCCCGTGACCTGGTATTCGTCTGCGCGCAGACGCTGGATGGAGATGTATCAGCGGGACTGACACCCTCTCAGGGGCGCTTCAGCATGGCTACCGTTGCAAAGCGCCCGGTGGCGCCCTCCCCTCTGTAGGAAAAGAACAGATCCTTCCGGCAGCGGGTGCAGATCCCGGCCGTCTCGATCCGTTCCCGCCGCAGGCCGGCGGCCATCAACTGATGGATGCTGAGGCCCCACAGGTCGAAATGCGCCTCCCCCACCCTGAAGGCGTTGAAGGAACGGGGAAATATCTCCCGGAAGGATTTGAACTCCGCACAGCACGGGCCGAGCGATGGTCCGACCCCCGCGCGGATGTCCCGCGGGATGCATCCGAAGACCTGCTCCATCACCGACACCGTACAGCCCAGGATGTTGCGCACGCTGCCGCGCCACCCGCTGTGCGCGACCGCCGTCACGCGCCTTTCCGGGTCGAAGAGAACGACCCCCTGGCAGTCCGCCTGCTTGACCATGACGGCCAGACCGGGGGCATCGGTCACCAGGGCATCCGCGTCCGGAACCGTGTCTGCCAAGGCCGCTTCTTCCGGCCGAATCACCGCCACCGTATCCCCGTGGCACTGGTTCATCCAGAAGAGCCTCTCGGCCCCCAGGTGGCAGCGGATCCTCTCGAGGTTCCCCCGCACGCACCCTCCCGCATCGCCTACGCTTTCGCTGACATTGAGGGTGTCATACGGCGGAGAGCTTTCCCCGCCGCGCCTCGTGAAAACGGCGTGCGAAAGGCCGGGCTGCCGGGACAGGCCGGGGAACCGCAAAAATAGAGGGATTTGGGAGATCATGTGGAAAGAGGATTGGAGTCCTTGGCCGTGCATCCCCATTCGAAAACGCGACGAAGCGCCTCGGGATCCGGGAGATAGGAGGTAGATTCCATCACGACACAGGCATTCTTACTTACCGCTGCTTCCTTCCGGACCTGGCGGGGTTCATAAGCGCCGGTTACGTGAGGTCCACCTCGTCTCCAGGACGCCCTGGGGCGGGTTCGCGCGCCCCCTCAGTGGAGATCTTCGACCCCGCATGAGCGGATTTCGGGCTACAGGGCACCGCTAACTCCCCGTCTAGCACGACCAAGGCCTGATATCTCGTCCTGGATCAAGAACTTATCAAAAAAGATCAACGCGTTCCTTGAGCTCTTTACCCACCTTGAAAAAGGGCAGTTTCTTGGGGGCTACCTCGATAACATCCCCCGTCTTCGGGTTTCTTCCCTTATAGCCGTCGTAGTTCTTCACCTTGAAACTGCCCAGTCCACGAATCTCGACCCGCTCGCCCTTGACAAGGGCCATCTCCATTTCGGCGAAAATCGTATTGACCACCTCTTCGGCCTTCTTGAGCGGCAGATTTTCTTCTTTGGCAAGCGCTTCGATCAGCTGCGACTTGTTCATGGCACTCCTCTGGTGAAAATAAGGGAACGATTATGAGCGGTTACCGAGTAGATTGGGTAAACCTAATGGATCAGCCGCGTGAAGTCAAGCCAGAAAATGGATCCCCCATCCCCCTTCAGCCCAAAACGACCTATCCCGCCCGAGAAAGGCTCGAGACCTGGTAGAGGCGGTCCCGAGGCCCGATCCCCCTTCTCGAAACTATAGACCGATTCTTCGCCCACGCCCGAAAAACAAACGTTTGTGCGCAGGCATTCGGCGCCCGGCCCAGAACCAATCCTGCAAATCGAAGCCGCGAAGGGCATAAAAATCGCCGTTTCCGGGGAGGGAGCACAGCCCTGACCAGTCGCCCATTTCCGGCAGACACGATTTACATTCCCGCCGCGTTGCGTTATAAATGCGCAGACCGGCACGCACTGAAGCACCTGCCCGTTCGCCGCCCGCGCTTTCCGCCCCGGAACCGGTACCGGGAACCGCAGACTACCATGCGTCGTCCTCGGATGTAAAACACCCTTGTTCCGTGGACTCCCGCCGCATCTTCAAGGGAGCCCGCAAACCGCCGCCGGGCAGCCCGGCGAACTTAGAGCCGGGCACACGCCTGTTCAGCAACCCCAAAGGGGGTCGCAGACCGGGCGGCCTGCCCGGGGAAAGAAGGATCGTGCATGAAACCGCTGACCCACAAAGGCGTCGAAACCCTGGTGCCCTACCCCCCCGGAAAACCCATCGAGGAACTGGAACGGGAACTCGGCATCTTCGGTTCGATCAAGCTCGCCTCGAACGAAAACCCGCTTGGCCCTTCCCCTATGGCCGTGAAGGCGATCGTCGAGAAGATCCCGAATCTCCACCGCTATCCCGATGGGAGCGGCTATTATTTGAAGCGCAGGCTCGGGCAGCTTCTCAGCCTGCCGATGGAACAGATCATCCTCGGCAACGGCTCCAACGAAATCATCGAACTGATCATCAGGACCTTCCTTGCTCCGGGAGATGAGGCCGTTCAGGCCTTTCCGACATTCCTGGTCTACGAGAAGATGGTGCTCGGCGCCGGCGGGCTCATGATATCGGTCCCGCTGAAGGATTTCAGGATCGGTCTCGACGATGTTCATGCCGCGGTCACACCCCGGACCAAGATCATCTTCATCAACAACCCCAACAACCCGACCGGAACCATCCTTTTGAAGGACGAGATGCTCCGGTTCCTGGAGGACATCCCCCGCGACATCGTGGTCGTCCTCGACGAGGCCTACATCGAATTCACCACCGATCCGAACGTCGCCCGCGGAGAAGATCTGCTCGCCGTTTGCCCGCGTCTGATAGTGCTGAGGACCTTCTCGAAACTCTACGGCCTGGCGGGTCTCCGTATCGGTTATGGGTTCGCGCAGCCCGAACTGATCGATTACATGAACCGGGTCCGTCAGCCCTTCAACGCAAACGCCCTGGCGCAGGCCGGCGCGACGGCCGCTCTGGATGACCGCGATTTCGTCGCCCGCACCCTCGATACCACCCGCGCCGGGCTTGCTTTTCTCCACGCGGGGCTTCGTGAGATGGGCCTCGAGGCCCTGCCCACCCAGACCAACTATTTCCTGATCCGGGTCCCCATCCCCGGGAAACGGGTTTTCGAGCGGATGCTGCACGAAGGCGTGATCATCCGCGCCATGGACAGCTACGGTCTGCCGGAGTTCATCCGCATCAATGTGGGGCTCCCCGAGGAGAACGAACGGTTTCTCAACGCCATGAAAAAGGTGCTCGAAAGCGAAAGGCGGTAGTGCACTGGGAAACATCGTCGCCATAGACGGTCCAGCCGGCTCGGGCAAGAGCACCGTCAGCCGCAGCCTGGCCCGTGAACTCGGCTTCCTTTACCTGGATACGGGCGCCATGTACCGGGCCGCCGCCCTCGCCGCACAGCGCCGCTTCGGCAGCCGACTTCCCGGTGAAGAGCGGCTCGGAGCATTCTGCCGGAGCCTCGATGTGCACTTTTTGAACGAGACCGACCCTCCCCGTCTCTTCCTCGGCGAAGAAGACGTCTCGACAGCCATCCGCACACCCCAGATGGATATCCTGTCCTCGAATCTGTCCGCCATACCGGAGGTCAGATGGGCCATGGTCTCTCTTCAGCGCGGAATCGCGGCCTCGGCCGACCTCGTTGCCGAAGGCCGGGACATGGGGACGGTTGTCTTTCCCCGGGCGCAGCACAAGTTTTTCCTGACGGCCTCCCCTGAAACCCGTGCACGCAGGCGCTGGCAGGAACGGTTGGACCGGGGGGAGGACGCCGTGTTCGAGACCGTGCTCATCGAGCTCAAACGGCGGGACCGTCAGGATGAAAACCGTCCGGTCGCTCCGCTGCGTCCCGCCCAGGACGCGACGCTGATCGACACAGACGGCATGGAGGTCGATGCGGTGCTCGAAGCTCTGCTGAAAATCATCAAAAATTATTGAATAACGGCGGGCTTGATGAAATAGACGGTTGATATTATTTCCCGGATTTGTTAGTAATAAACATTTAAGCCAGCACGCAGGGCCAAAATGATGCAGGGGGGTACCAACTTTAATGGAAAAATCAACAACCGGCTTAACCAATAACGACACGTACGAAACCGAAAACATGGAAGCATTCCCCAACGACCGGGAAGAAGGCATGATGCAGGCCTCGGCCTCGGATGACGACATCGGATCCATGGACGACCTGCAGGACACCGAAAACTTCATGGAACTCTACGAGGAGAGCCTCAAGAGCATCCAGGAAGGCGAAGTGGTCAAAGGGGAAATCGTCCAGATCGACAAAGAATTTGTTCTGGTCGATATCGGTTACAAGTCCGAAGGGCAGATCCGGATCCAGGAATTCATCGACCCGGACGGCAACATGACCGCCAAAGTCGGCGACAAGGTGGATGTCCTCCTGGAAAGGCGTGAAAACGAGGACGGCACCATCATCCTTTCCAAGGAGAAGGCCGCCAAGATCAAGATCTGGGACGAGATCAAGGACATTTACGAGAGCAATGGAACCATCCAGGGGAAGATCCTTTCGCGTGTCAAAGGCGGACTCTCCGTCGACATCGGTCTCCAGGCCTTTCTGCCTGGATCGCAGGTGGATCTCCGGCCGGTGCGCGACATGGATTCCCTGGTCGGCACCGAGCACGAGTTCAAGATCGTCAAGTACAACAAGCGCCGGGGGAATATCGTCCTGTCGCGACGGGCGATCCTCGAAGCCGAGCGCGCCTCTCAGCGCGAAAAGACCCTGGCCCTCCTCGAAGAAGGCGCCATCCTCGAAGGCGCGGTCAAAAACATTACGGATTACGGTTTGTTCATCGACCTCGGCGGGATCGACGGACTCGTCCACATCACCGACATGTCCTGGGGGCGCGTCGGGCACCCCTCTGAAATGCACCAGGTAGGCGACACGATCCGTGTCAAGGTTCTCAGCTTCGATCCTGACAAGGAGCGTGTCTCCCTCGGGATCAAGCAGCTTACCCCGGATCCTTGGACCAACGCCGCCGTGCTCTATCCGCCCGGCACCAAGATCAAGGGCAAGGTGGTCAGCCTGACGGACTACGGCGCCTTCGTAGAGGTCGAGCAGGGCGTCGAGGGCCTTATCCACGTCTCCGAGATGTCCTGGACCCGCAAGATAAGGCATCCTTCCCAGATTCTGAACATCGGCGACGAGGTGGAGGCATTGGTCCTCAACCTCGACATCGAAAAGAAGCGGATATCCCTCGGCTTGAAACAGGTGGAACCCAACCCGTGGGATGTCATCGAAGAAAAATATCCGGTGGGGACCACGATCGAAGGACGTATCAAGAACATCACCGATTTCGGGATCTTCATCGGCATCGACGAGGGCATCGACGGTCTCGTCCACATCTCGGACATCTCATGGACCAAACGGATCAAGCACCCCTCCGAGATCTACAAGAAGGGCCAGGAGGTGCAGGCCGTCGTCCTGAACATCGACAAAGAAAACGAACGTTTCTCGCTCGGGATCAAGCAGCTGGCCCGCGACCCGTGGGACGAGATCCCCATCCGCTACAAACCCGGCACCCGTGTAACGGGGACGGTCACGAACGTCACCGACTTCGGTTTGTTCGTCGAACTGGAGGAGGGGATCGAGGGGTTGGTCCACGTCTCCGAGATCGCCAAGGACAAGCGGGGCAATCCTCTCTCGCGCTTTCAGGTGGATGACGTGATCCAGGCGAAGGTGCTGAATGTCTCCCCCGAGCAGAAGAAGATCGGCCTCTCGATTCGCAAACTCGAGGAAGGTTCAGAGAAGGAGAACTACACGAGCTATCTGAACAACCGTACAGAAGCGACGTCCAACCTGGGTGAACTGCTCAAGGAAGAGATGATGAACCTTCAGCGTCAGAGCGCCGCTGCGGCCGATGACGACGAAGAGCCGGGAGACGGCGATTTCGGCGAGGAAGAGTCCGACACCGACGCTCCCAAGGAAGAGTAACTCGAAGCCACATCGATTGCGCATCCCCTGCATCCAAGAAAGATCCGCGCCGTCGGCAGCCGTTCATCACCGTTGGAGCACCAGCCGGCTGCAGACGGCGCTTTTCGACCATAGGCCCCCATGTCCTCGAAAAAACGCTCCCTATTGGCTGTTTTCCTGGTCCTGTTCTCCGCGGCCGTCTTTTTCGGAGGGCTGCTCGTGCTGGTCATGCACCTCGCAGGGCCTGCCCCTGGGATCGCATTCGGTCAAAAGATCGGCGTCGTCACCCTGAGCGGCCCGATCATGGACAGTCGCGAGGTGCTCGCCCAACTTGACGGGTTCAACCGCGACAAATCCATCAAAGCCATTATCCTGAGGGTAGACTCCCCGGGGGGGGCCGTCGGACCCAGCCAGGAGATCTACCGCGAGGTCAAAAGGATCAGCCAAAGCAAGCCCGTCGTGGCCTCCTTCGGAAGCGTCGCCGCCTCCGGCGGCTACTACGCGTCGGCCGGCGCCACGCGCATTGTAGCAAACCCGGGCACGATCACCGGGAGCATCGGCGTGATCATGGAGTTCTTCCGCTTCAAAAGCCTGCTGGAGAAGATCGGCGTCGAACTCGAGGTGCTCAAGACCGGGGAGTTCAAGGACATCGGCTCACCGCACCGGGATCTGACGGACCGTGACCGCGAGATGATCGGGCACCTGATCGGAGATATTCAGGAGCAGTTCGTGACGGATGTCGCCGCCGGAAGAGGGATCGAAATCGAGAAGGTGGTCAACATCGCGGACGGACGCGTTTTCTCGGGGGCAAAGGCGAAGGAACTGGGGCTGGTGGATGCGCTCGGCAATTTTCAGGACGCCGTGATCCTCTCCAAAGAACTTGCCGGCATCTCAGGAGAGGCTGAGCTCGTCCTCCCGAAGCGGCGCGAGATCGATTTTCTCAAACTTCTGACCGAATCGGCCGTCCAGGCCGTCATCCGCTCGCTGGAAGGCTCATCATCACGGATCCACTACAGGTGGCAAGGGCTCCCTGAAGCAGGCCTCACTCGAACAGACTGACATCCCCCTTCCCCACCCGGATGACCTCCGGAATGTCATCGATCAGCGAGACGACGCTCGACGGGCTCTGCGAAACCAACCCTCCGTCGATGATAGCATCCAGCTGGTGGCCGAAGGCCTCCTGGATGGAAAGCGGATCGTCGAACCCCGCGCTCGTGCTGATAATGGGCTTTCCCAAGGCATGGACGAGCGCCTGACAGATATGGTTGTCAGGCACCCGGATTCCGACCGTCTTGCGTTTTGTCAGCATGATCTTCGGGACGAGGCGGGTCCCCTCGAGGATGAAGGTGTAGGGGCCGGGCAGAAGACGTTTCATCGTCTTGTAGGCATAATTGGAAACGACCGCATACCGGCTGATCTCCGTCAATCCATCGCAGACGAAGGAAAAAGGCTTTTTGAGGGGCCTGTTCTTGAGGCGGTAAATCAGCTGAATGCCTTTTTTGTTGTAGAGATCGCAGCCTATGCCGTAGAAGGTGTCCGTGGGGTAGGCGATCACGCCGCCCCCCTCCAGGATCTCGGCCACACGGTGAATCAGCCTCTGTTGCGGGTTTTCAGGGTTGATGGCGAAAATCTGCGCCTTTTTGCCGGAGCCCGCTACTCCCGTCATGGAAAAACCCTCCGTCTGTCTTCTCGGATTTTGCCGCGCCCCCCTCCGCGGCCAGCGCCAAAGGGTTGCCGCTCGAACCATTGATCGGCCGCGGTTTCAAGGGTTGCCGTCGCCCAGGCCGAAGAGTTATCATGAGCAACTTGTACAGCGCCTGCTCCTGCAGCCGCTGCGAGATTCTCGAAGACGCCCTTTTCAAGGGCACATCCTCTTTATGGAGCCGTCTCGATGGATGGATACGCTATCGCCCTGGTTTTCGCAGTTCTCTTCGGCCTGGCCATCGGGAGTTTTCTGAACGTCCTCATTCATCGTGTTCCGCTCGGAAACTCCATTGTCGCGCCGCGGTCCTCCTGCCCTCATTGCGGCGCACCAATTCGCATCGGCGACAACATCCCCATCCTGAGCTACCTGATGCTGAGAGGCAAATGCCGCACCTGCCGACGCCCCATCAGTCCGCAGTACCCGATCGTCGAGGCCCTGACCGCCGGTTTGAGCCTTGCCCTCTTTATCAAATTCGGGCCGACATTGCAATATCTTCTCTTTTTTCTCTTCTGCGCGGCGCTGGAGGTCATCAGCGTGATCGATCTACACCACCGCATCATCCCTGACATCCTGTCTTTGCCGGGGATCCTCTGCGGCCTCGCCGCCGCCCTGTTGCTCGGCCACGTCAGCTTCGTCTCCTCCCTCATCGGAGCCATCGCCGGCGGGGGGATCCTTCTTCTGATCGCCTTCGCCTATGAACGGCTCACCGGACGCACCGGGATGGGTGGCGGAGACATCAAGCTGCTCGCGATGATCGGCGCCTGGCTGAGCGCCTGGTCCCTGCCCCTGGTCGTCCTCATCGCCTCTCTGAGCGGGATCGTGACCGGGCTCGTATTCATCGTCACAAGCGGGCAGGGCCTCAGGACCCGCATCCCTTTCGGCCCCTTCCTTTCGCTCGGAGCGGTCATCTATCTCTTTTTCGGGCCGCTCATTACGCGCTGGTACCTGGACGTCCTGTCCTAAGACGGCTGCCCGCGCCCTCTCCGGCATCGAAAAGCCGGGACGGAGCAACGGAAAACCCCTCACAGGCGGCCTTCAGCCCTCCGGAACATACGCCCTGTACAGGACGGCGCGACCCTGAACGGTGTAGGAGCGCACCGCAGCCGCCACCACGGCGGAGGAACCCTGCCGCAGACTGAGCGCCTCGCCCGTAACGGCATCGCTGATCAAGGCCTCGCCTTCGATACACAGAAGGATCTCGACGCTGTGCTTTGCCTCCGCCGCATAGCAGTCCCCTTCCGACAGCGCAATCCGCGACAGCCCGAACTCCTCCGCCGGCACATCGAAGACGGACTCGAACGGGTGGTCGGTCCTGGCTCGGAGGACCTCGACCGGCCGCGGATCGAAGCGCGCGATGTCCAGCAGCCCTTCAAGATCGACCCGCTTCCCGGTCAATCCGGCCCTGACAACGTTGTCGGAGTTCGCCATGAGTTCGATTCCCACTCCCCCGAGGTAGGCGTGCAGTTCCCCCGGCGCGACGAAGAAGCCTTCCCCGGGATCGAGCCGAACGAGGTTCATGAAAAGCGGCGCGAGGACGCCGATATCGGCCCGATATCGCTCCCCCAGACGAGCCACCCACTCGAACGCCGGGTGGGCTCCATCCAGGGCACGGGCGCAATCCATCGTCTTTTCGAGGCACTGTTCGCGTGCGCCGGCCGGCAGCTCGAAGAGCCCACGAAAAAGCTCCCTGATGGCCTGTGGATCTGCACCGTCCGCAGCCCCCTGCAATCCACTCAGCTCTACAGGCACTCCAGCCCGCCCGAGGAGTTCGCCTATCTCAACCGCAGGCCGGAACCCCTTCAGCGCCTCGAAAGACGTCACGGCCACCAGCAGTTCGGGTTTGTGGTTGGGGTCCCTGAAATTTCTTTCGAGCCCGTCGAGCGGGACTCCCTCCCGGTTCTCCCGCTCGAATCCTTCCCAGGCCTGCCGCCGGTCCGGATGAACCTGGATCGACAGCGGTTCATCCGCCGCGAGGATCTTGAAGAGGAACGGCAGCTCCGACCCGTATCGGCTCGCCGCCGACGGCCCCAGCACCTCTTCGGGGTGCTGCGCGATCCACCGGTCCAGCAGGAACCGCTCACCGTTCCGAACCAGACACGAAGGCGCCTTGTTGTGCGCCCCCATCCAAAGCTCGGCCCACGGTTCGGCGGCCTCATCTGCGCCCAACAGCCGGGGAATGGCGGTCCGGGACCCCCAGGCATAGTGCATCACACGGTTCTCCAACAGGCCGAGGCCGGAAAAGGCCGTTTCCTTTTCCATCCTCACCGCTCCTCCCCTGCAGCCGTCCCGGCCTCTCTTTCCCCCGCCAGATGCTCCCCTAAAAGCGCCTCGAGCTCCCGTACCTTCCCCCAATAGAAATGGTCCGTGCCGGGGATCACCTTCAAAACAGCCTCGGGGTTCCACTGCGGAACCAGCCGCTCCAAAAGATCGGCGGGCGCGATGTCATCTCCATTTCCCGTGATCACAAGGCTGAGCCGGTCCAATGTCTGCAGGCCGCTGAAATCCATGAAAGCGGCCGGGGGAGACACCATCACCACATCGCGTGCCTGCGGCAGCCGCGCCAGTGCATGGGCGATCACCCAGGCCCCGAACGAATACCCCGCCAGATCCACCTGCGTCTTTCCCTCCCGCGCCAGGAGGTCGCAGGCGGCCCGAAGATCGGCCTGTTCGCCCACCCCTCCGCCGTGGGTCCCGCGGCTCGACCCGACGCCCCTGAAATTGAAGCGCAAGGTGGTGAACCCGGCCCGGCCGTAGGCCTGTACAAGCGCAGCCACGACGGGGTTGTGCATATCCCCGCCGTAAAGCGGATGCGGATGGGCGATCACCGCGCCACGCAGCCCGGGCCGCCGGCTGATCAGGCCCTCCAGGTCCAGCCCTTCGCTTTCAAAAAAGATCCTTTCCTCGCTCAAACCGTTCTTTTCTCCCTCCCGTCAGCCTCCCCGGTTCCATCCTCCTTGCATCACACCTCGACCGTGCTGTCTCATTCGGCTCGCAGATCCCGTTCTCCTCGAGGCCCGGGATCCGGCTCAACGCCTCACACCGTCCGGCAGGGGTTGGTGAGCGTCCCTATGCCTTCGATGGTCACCGAGACCTCATCGCCGGACTGAAGGTAGACAGGCGGATCGCGAAAGGCGCCGACCCCGCTCGGAGTCCCGGTCAGAATCACATCGCCCGGCTGGAGCGTGAAGTTGCGCGACAAGAAGGAGACCAGCTCCGGGACCTTGAAGATCATCCGGCTCGTTCGGCTGGACTGCATCAGCCGGCCGTTCACCCGGCAGGTGATCTCCACATCGAGCGGCTCGGTGAAGGCGTCGGCCGTCACGATCCACGGGCCGAGCGGGCAGAAGCTGTCGAGGGACTTCCCGCGCACCCACTGCCGATCCCCGAACTGCAAATCCCTGGCGCTGACATCGTTCGCGCACGTGTAGCCAAAGACAGCCGCGAGCGCATCACCGACGCCGAGGTTTCTGCTCCGCCGCCCGATGACCACGGCCAATTCCGCCTCGTAATCCACCTTTTCGGTCAAGGACGTGTCCCACGTGACCGCCTCGCCGTGCGCCGCGACGCTGTTCGGAAACTTGGCAAAAAGAAGCGGCCGCTCAGGCGGGCGCCCCCCGCTTTCATCGGCATGATCCCTGTAGTTCAGGCCGATGGCCACAATCTTGGAGGGCCGGGATACGGCCGGGGCCCAGAGGACCTGGCCGAGCGGGAGCGGTGCCCCCGCCGGGCGGAGTTCCACCCGCTGTCTCAGGTAATCGATCAGGTCACCGCGGAAATCAACCGGTTGAAGGCCCCCCTCACCGATCAGACCGATGCGTATCTCATCCCCCTGGCGGTACTGCGCGATCCTCATGCCGAAAACCCGTCTCAACTGGGATTCTCTTGCGGTTTGCCTTCCTCGGCCAGCGACAAATGCACATACCGCTCGCCTTCTTTCAGCAGATAGAAGCGTCCCATCGCCTCGAAATGCGAGGCGTAGGAAAAGACCGTCTCGGCGTCCTGGGCCTCGGAAAGCTTCTCGAGAAGCGCGGAGAGGATCGTCCCCATCAGCTGAAAATCCTGCAGGACCAAACGCGAAGGGATCATGATCTCCTTTTCGGCGAAGTGCGCCTCGATCCCTGCGGTGACAAAGGCCCCCTCCTCCGCCACGTAGCGGATCTCAACCACCTGGCCGGGCTTCCTTTTGTTCTCGATGGATGCAATCGTCGTTGCAGCTGCTGTCAACGGTTGGTCGTCATTCACGATGATCTTGCTCCCTTCCTGCTCCTGGAGACCGCAAAAGGCCTTTCCCCCAGTCGGCGGCCAGAACCGGCCCCCCGGCAAGTGTAAAAAGGGTCTGCCGGGAAGGCGTCCCCGCCCCCGGCTGACATCCCTGCAGGGCACTATTTCACAGGGCCCCCGGACCGTCAAGACGAAAAGGCCCTTGCCTTGCAGGCTTCGCCGGCATGACACATCTCCTACTTGCTTGATATCCTGCTTGGGACGAAAAGGCCCTTGCCTTGCAGGCTTCGCCGGGCTTATGATGCCTTGGCGAAATGCTCATCCGCGCCGCCCCGGAAGGCCTCCATCCACTCCAAGGAAGCGATTTCGCCGAACGCTGTGGCCTCTCCGGCGGAAATCGCCGCGGCACCCATCCGGTCCTCGCGGGAGCAGCACCGGAACCGTTCTTCGTTCGCCGATCGACACCGGCCGCGAACCGCTGAACCACAACGTTTGACAGAGGCAACAACATGAGCAGAGAAAAAGCGCCGCCAAAACCGCCTTCCGACGCGTCGAAAAAGACCTTCTGCCGTCAATGCCGCCTGATGTATGACCGGCGCCTCGTCTGCGGATCCGGCGGCAATCTGGCGCTCCGCAACGGCGGCCGCATCCTGCTTTCCCCGACCGGCCATTCCCTGCGCGCGCTGCAGCCCGCTCAGGTAGCGGTGACAGACGGGGACGGGCACCTCATCGAAGGCCTTCGGCCGACGCGCGAAGCCGGAATGCACCTGGCGGTCCTGCGGGCGAGGCCTGATGTCCACGCGGTCTGCCACACCCACGGCGCAGCGATCATTGCAGCCTCAAGTCTGCTCACCCCCGGACCGGAATCCCTGCCGCCCATTACACCAGGCTTCGCGCTTTGCGCGCACCCTCTCCCTCTGATTCCCTACTTTACACCCGGTTCGAACGAACTGTCGGCGGCCGTCGCCGAGATTCTAGGGAGCGGCGGCCGTCAGGCGGTCCTCCTCCAGAACCACGGTCTGGTAACGACAGGCCGCGATTTCGACGAGGCCTTCAACGTCGCCGAAGAGGTCGAAGAGGCCGCCCATGCTTACCTCCTGGCCCGAGGAAAGGCCCGTTTTCTTACGTCCGCCGATCTCGATCGTCTGAAGTGACCTTCCGCGAGGTGCCGACGGCACCCGGAGAACGGGGGGCTCAGGTGCTGCATCCGCCCTGCGGATAGCTCGCCTGGGCCGCTGCTATCCGCGCCAGGAGGCGCCGCCACCAGCTCTGCTTCTTTTTCAACCCCTTTTCCTCGTTCAAAACCCACTCCTTTTCGCAAAGAGGAAGGCTGTTTCCTTACATTACAGGTAAGATTCTAGCACAGAACCCTCCTCCCTGCGCCAAAGATCTTGCAATCCGCACCGAAATTATATACATAGATCCATTCGGAAATGCCCCTGGAGCGCTGACAACTTCCTCAGCGGGATGCGTCCCGGTCTGCCCTAAATCCGTCCGTTCCAATCCTTGCGCACAGACAGGCTGCAAGACGGTGCGTTTCCGAATGGTCGCTCAAACGCCAACCGCTCCTATACGCTCCATGCCGGCGTGCTTCCAGGCTGGAGGCGTCTGGAGCGGGGCGGCTGCACCGAGTTGATCCGCGGCATTCCGGCGTACAGCATTATTCCACCAGGAGGGAAAGATGAAGGTACTGGTTGCATTTCTGTCCGAAACGGGGAACACGGCAAGGTTGGCCAACGGCATTTTCGAGGCGGTAACGGAGGCGGAGAAAGATCTTTTGCCCATCCCGGAGGTGCAGAACACCGCCGATTACGACTTGATCTTCTGCGGCTTTCCCGTTCATGCCCATAGTGTCCCAGGCAAAGTGGAAGCCTTTGTCAAGTCGCTCCCCGAAGGGAAAAAAATCGCTTTTTTCGCCACCCATGGCTCCCTGCGGGGAGGGGAACTGGCCATCACGGCCTTCTATCATGCGCTGACCATCGGTTCGAAGCTCAAGATCCTCGGCACCTTCGGATCACGTGGGCAGGTCAAACCCGCGCTGATCGATGCTTTGATGCAGAAACCCGAAAACAAGGCATGGGCGGAAGAGGCGCAGAGCGCAGCCGGTCATCCCGACAAAGCAGACATCGACGACGCGAAGGCATTCGCGCAGACGATGGTCATGCGGGCCCGCGCACGATAAAGAGCCTTTCGTCCGGAAAAGCCCGTTCGGAGGCCTCACCGAACGATGATTTTCAGATCGGCGGGGCCTAAACCACACCTCCCCGCCCGGGAAACACTCCCATAAGGCAGCAACGGATCGTCCCCGTCGGCGGGCATTCCGGGACCTGCTTTGAGAGGCATTCCAAAGAGCCCGAAGAGGAAGACGCTCAGCGGCGCCCGGTGCCATTGAGCGCGGCCGCCTCAGGCTGACTGGACGGTGGCTTCGAACGGGCCCCCCGCGGGAGGCCTTTGTCCCGCTGAGCGCCGTCCTGCAGGATGGAACTCGGCCCACACCCTGCACCCGCCCTTATGGGTGGAAATTTCCTGCAGGGTGTTTCATAATCGAGAGGCAGCCGACATGAAAGCGATGATCCTTGAAACACTGACACGCCTGGATACCGAGAAACAACCTCTCAGGCTCGTCACACTCCCGGACCCCGTCCCCGGTGATGCGGAAGTCCTCATCCGCGTGTCGGCCTGCGGCGTTTGTCATACCGAACTGGATGAGATCGAAGGCCGGACGCCCCCGCCTTCGCTCCCGGTCGTTCTGGGGCACGAGGTCGTGGGAGAAGTCGTTTCATCGGGCCGAAACGCGACGCGCTTCCAGGAAGGGGACATCGTCGGCGTGGGCTGGATCTTCGACGCTTGTGGAAAATGCGCCTTTTGCAGGCAGGGGCTCGAAAACCTCTGCCCCGGGTTCCGGGCCACCGGCCGCGATGCAAACGGCGGATATGCGGAAATGATGGTCGTTCCGGAAGACTTCGCACATCCCATCCCGCCGGTGTTCACCCCGATCGAGGCCGCGCCGTTTCTGTGCGCAGGCGCCATCGGCTACCGCTCCCTTCGGCTGAGCCAAATCCAGAACGGTCAAAGCCTCGGCCTTACGGGCTTCGGCGCATCGGCTCATCTAGTCCTCAAGATGGTCCGCCACCGCTTCCCTGACACGGAGGTCTTCGTTTTCGCCCGCAGCGAAGCCGAACAGGCCTTCGCGCGGGAGCTCGGCGCTGTCTGGTCAGGCCCTGCGGAAGACGTGTCCCCCCGTAAGCTGGATGCTATCATCGACACCACGCCGGCATGGAAACCGGTGGTCGAAGCGCTGAAGAATCTCGAAAGCGCGGGCAGGTTGGTCATCAACGCCATTCGTAAGGAATCGGCCGACAAGGACGAACTCCTCAAAATCGATTACCCCGCCCACCTGTGGATGGAAAAAGAGATCAAAAGCGTCGCCAATGTCGCCCGCGCGGATATTCACGAATTTCTTCAACTCGCGGCGGAGATCCCCCTCAAACCTGAGGTTCAGGAATTTGCCCTCGATGAGGCCAACCAGGCCCTGGTTGAACTGAAAGAACGAAAGATCCGGGGCGCAAAAGTCTTGAGGATCGCGTGAGTCCCCAGAACCGATTCAAAGGAGGTTGATCACCATGTTCCTGAATATCCTGGTTCCGTCCGACTTTACGGAGAAGAGCCTGCATGCGGCCAAGATTGCGCTGCAATTGGCCAAGCTGCAGCAGGGCGCCAAAGTCACCCTGCTCCACGTTATCGAAACGATCGAAGGAGCTGAATACGCCGAATTCGCGGAATTCTACGAGAAACTCCACAAGCGCGCGGTCAGGAAGATGCAGAAGCTGGTCGAATCTTTGGGGTCCGAGGCTGCCGCTGCCCAAACCCCCATCGTGTTCGGCAAACGGGTGTCTGAAATCATCCACTTCGTCCATGAAAACCAGGTGGACCTGATCGTCCTCGGCTCCCACAGGATCGATCCGGAAAAAGCCCCTGAGGGTCTGGGCACCATCAGCTACAAAGTGGGCATTCTTTCTCCATGCCCCGTGCTGATGGTGAAATGAGCGCCTCGGTCTGTAAAACGACACCAGCCGGAATGGCCGGGGAATGCCGCCTTCGGCCCGGCAGGAAAAGGGCTGGCATGTCGTCGGCGCCCGCTCCGGCCGACAGCGGCACCCTTGGCACGGAGGTGCGTCCTTTGCCGAGCGGCCGGGCAAAGCTTCGGCAATAGAATCATCGACGATCCATCGAGCCCGGAGAAGGTAGATCATGAAGGAGATGCGTATCAAGTTGAGCGATCTGTGGCGCGCCACTCTCGCTGACTACACGGGGAATGAAGGGTATATCGGCATCGATCCGGAAGGTGAGCGCTACCACATCATCGTGCCGGTCGACCGGCAGATCGCGCGCAGCGTCAGGGCAGGCATTCCGCCCGAAGACGGGACCCCTTTCGGGGGCTACTCCGGTTGGCGTTATTTCGGCTGTCTTCCCTATGAAGGCGACAAAGTCGACCACGGAAAAGACCGGAAGGCAAGAGAGGAACGCACCCTCGAAAACGGCTGGCTGATTCAGAAATGGGGTGCAGCCCTGGGGCTTGAGATCCGGCTTCTGGAGGATCTTCTGTAAGCCTTTTCCCTCATCAGGGTTTTGCCTTCCTGGCGGTCTTCGCGACGGCCTTCTTCTCTTCGCCGCCCATCGCCCACGGCTGGGCTCCCATCACGACCTCTTTCGAGATGAATTTGCCCCCGCGCCACAGCACCACGGTCACCTTCCTGCCCGGACTCGCACAGGCCAGGAGATCCGGCATCACGTGGCAATTGGATATCGGCGTGCCGTCGAAATTCACGATGACATCATCCTGATGAAACCCCGCCTTTTCGGCCGGACCTCCCGCAAAGATGCTGGCCACGAGCACCCCCTGGGGTCCTGACATCCCGAAGGACCTTGCAAGGTCGAGGGTTACCATCTTCAGGGTGACACCCAGCCACCCCGGCTCCTCCAACCCTGTTTTCCCCTGTAGACCATGCGGGTTCACCCGGTTGTGGGCGGCCCTGAACGCCGCAACAACTTCACGCCCGATCTCGGCCTCACCCGAAGCGCCCGTCTTGGCGTAACCGCCGGACGGTCTCTCGGGGCCGATTGCGGATGCCACACCGGCCTTCTTTTCGGCGCAAATGTCCGCCGACCCCGCATAGATAAAGGCCTTCGCCTGCGATGCCGGCTCGGCAGCCTCATCCAGGGCCTCAGCCCAGACAAACCCGTCAGCGACCTCCGTCACCTTCCAGGTGCCAAGCAACGTCGTCCTGCCGTCGGAGTCCTCCAACCCCAGATCGACGAAATCCCCTGCCTCGGGCATCTCGGCTGCAGCGAAACGGACCTTGACCCTCGCGCCGTCCGTTTCCTCGACACTCCCTTCAATGACCCCTGCCCACGCTGCGCTTGTGCAAAATACAGCGAGCAATCCCGTTAAAAGCACCGTCACCAGCCAGTGAGCCGACCGATCCACCATGGGTTGAACCTCCGAAAAGGATGCCGTCAAACCGTCTTCCTATGCCTGTTCTGATTCGAAGAGGAAGGATCCGGCGACGGAGGCGCCGGACAACCGTTTAAATTTGCTGTATAACACATGTTTTTCTATTTGGCAATATCCTTCTCGAACCCTCGATAGCCCTCCTTGCCGATTCCGCCTCACCCTTGAAGGAGGATGATCTCCGGATCCAGACCGTCGGGATTTATCGCCAGCCTCGCCATGGCCACAGGCAGAAGGAAACGGCGGGGACCGGCGCTGCCCGGGTTGAGATACAGGATGCCTTCGCGGCTCTCGATCAACGGCCTGTGCGAGTGGCCGCTGATGACCACCGCAACCTGCGCCGTACGCGGATCGAGGTCCATCTCCAGGATGTCGTGGATCACGTAAAAGCCCCGCCCCTCGTACTCGAACAGGTCCGATCGCGGCAGGTCGCGGGCCCAAGGCCCGCGGTCCGTATTGCCCCGCACGGTCCTGAGCGGCGCAATACGGCGAAGGTGTTCCAGAATCACCGGATTGCCCACATCGCCCGCGTGCACGATCAAGTCGACACCCCCGAGGCGTTCTTCAACCTCGGGGCGCAGCAGTCCATGGGTGTCGGAAACAACCCCTACAATCGCCGATTGTCTTTCATCCCGCATCGATCGCGACACCATCCAATCGTCCCCGGATCAGGCCCGGCCGGGACCGGGTGCGCCGCTCCGCCGACCCGGCCAGGCAGCATCGGCTTGCATCCGCCGGGAAACGACGATCCCGTGATGCCCGGCTCCCCATCCGGAAAAGTTTCTTCTTGTCATTCTCCGCATCCATCTGAACGTTACCCTGCGCGGCGGCCTTCAGCCCGCTCCAGCACGCGGGCTTGATTTCCCTGATGCGAAAAAAGCCTGAACGCGCCCCGCTGGGAAGCAAAATCGTTCTTTGCAGCTGAAAGCCAGCATACGCATACGAGCGAGGATCTTCAACTCCTAAGCGCACGCCTACCCGCTCCTGCAGATCCATTCAGGGGAAATATCGAGAATCTCGGATCTGGGGTCTTGCCAACCCTCCATTTTCCTCTATTATAGAACACTGGACTTCCGAACAACCCTTTTGGGCCGGCGCGGCTGAACATGCCTTTTCAGCCCCCCGAGGCTGCATCGCTGTCCTGTGGAGGTTCATCCGGCAGCGCCGGCCGCCCTCGAAGCGGCCGTTCCCGGGAAGCAGCGGGGATACGGAGAAGCCCCTTGACCTCAATCTATTCGATGCCCTGGCGGGCATCGCCCAAGGAATCTGACTGATGCTTTTTCGATTCGACGTGCAGGAGGCGCAAGCCATCCTCGACAAGAAGCGGCGTATGCTGGGGCGCGGCCTTTCCTATGCGGAAAAGATCCTTTTTCTCCACGAAGGTGAAGGCTCCTACGCCAAGCGCCTGACACCGGGCCAAGACCCCGTGGAACTCTACCCGGACCGTGTGGCGCTCCAGGATGCAACGGCCCAGATGGCCATGCTCCAGTTTATGCAGTCCCAGGCCGAGAGGACTCGGGTCCCTGCCACCATCCACTGCGACCATCTTTTGAGGGCCTCCCGAGGCGCGGAAATCGACCTCGCCACCGGCTGCGAGGCCAACCACGAGGTCTATGATTTTCTTTCGTCGGCGGCCGAACGCTACGGCCTCGGCTTCTGGGGACCCGGATCGGGCATCATCCACCAAGTGGTCTTCGAAAACTACGCTTTCCCCGGCGGCCTGATGCTGGGCACCGATTCCCACACCCCCAATGCCGGGGGGCTCGGCATGTTGGCGATCGGCGTCGGGGGAGCGGATGCGGCCGAGGCCATGCTCGGCCTCCCGTGGGAAACACCCTGTCCAACCATCGTCGGCGTACATCTCACCGGCCGCCTGAGTGGTTGGGCCTCCGCCAAGGACCTCGTCCTGGAGATGCTACGGCGCTTCACCGTCAAAGGCGGCACGGGCAAGATCTTCGAATACTTCGGTGATGGAGCGCGGTCTCTCTCAGCCACCGAGAAGGCCACCATCACCAATATGGGAGCCGAACTCGGCGCCACCTCCTCCGTGTTCGTCTACGATGAAAGCATGGACGCCTACCTGCGCAACGTTGGACGCAGCGGTGACGCCGACGAAGTCAGGGCCATGTCCGGGGTCCTCGCACAGGACGACGCCTGCACCGCCGATCCTCAAAGCGTCTTTGCGAATGTGGTCGAATTGGACCTCGCGTCGATCAAACCTGCCCACGCCGGCCCCTTCAGCCCCGATAACGTCACCGCCGTCGCCGAATTCGCCCGCAAGGCCGAAGAGGAAGGGTGGCCGAAAAGCGTTTCTGCAGTCCTTCTGGGCTCCTGCACGAATTCATCCTATTCGGATCTCCATGCGGCGGCGGACATCCTCGAGCAGGCCGCTCGCCAAGGCCTCAAACCGAAGGCGCCTTTTCTCCTTTCACCAGGCTCGCGCCAAATCTTCGAGACGATCCGCCGCAACCACCTTTTAGACACCTTTCTCGAAGCGGGCGCGACGATCCTGGCCTCCGCCTGCGGCCCATGCATCGGCCAATGGGAGCGGACAGACCTTCCCAAGGGGACGCCCAACGTCATCTTCACCACCTTCAATCGCAATTTCCGCGGAAGGAACGACGCCAACCCGGAGACAAGGGCGTTTCTCACCTCCCCGGCCATGGCGGCAGCGCTCGCGATCGCCGGTAAGGTGGGCTTCGACCCGGAGCGGGACCCCCTTGTCTCCGCCTCCGGCGAACCCTTCAAGCTGATCCCTCCCGAACCGCCCGCCCTCCCCCCGAACGGCCTTGTCTCCAGCAAGGAGGGCTTCCGCCCCCCCAACGAGGACGGCAGTGGCACCGAGGTGATCATCCCCCCTGATTCCGAACGGCTTGAGCGGTTGAAGCCGTTCGATCCCTGGGATGGCGGGGACTTCATCGACCTTCCGATCCTCGTCAAGACGGAGGGAAAGACCACCACCGACCACATCTCCCCGGGCGGAAAATGGCTGGCCTACCGGGGGCACTTGAGCAATATCTCGAAGAATCTGCTGGAAGGCGCCCTCAATGCCTTCACCCGGGAAACCGGGCACGGCACGAACGTCTTGACCGGCGCCCGCGGGGTCCCCTTCCCCGACCTCGCCCTGTATTACAAAGAGAACGCGGGCGGATGCATCATCATCGGGGATTGGAATTACGGCGAGGGCTCCAGCCGGGAGCATGCGGCCATGACTCCGCGCTTTCTCGGCGCAAAGGCCGTCATTGCGCGCTCCTTCGCCCGCATCCATGAGGCGAACCTCAAGAAGCAGGGCATTCTGCCCTTCGTATTCTCCGATCCGTCGGACTACGACAGAATCGGGGAGTTCGATCGCATCAGTATCCTGGGATTGGACCGGCTCGCACCCGGGAAACCGGTCATCGCCAGGGTGTCGGCGAAAAACGGCGATTCTTTTGAGATCCGCCTCGACCACAGCCTGAACAATAAGCAGATCGCGTGGTTCAAGGCCGGTTCAGCGCTGCGCGGTTCAGCGACCTAAACCGCCCTTCGCCAATCTTTCGAAACGTCTGCCGCAAGCCGACGATGCGCAAGGCCGCCCGGTTTTCGCTGCCGGGCGGCCTGCAGACATTTTTACGGGAAGAAAGGCCTCGAACCTGGCTCCGGCCGGGTGAAGCAGCTCGTTGTGGTCCTCGGCAAACGTAAGGGCCCATTAAACGGACGGGGCGGCGGCCTGCGCCGCCCCGTCCGTCGTCTCCCTGCTTCAGAGCCGGGGTTGGGCGTGGGGCGAGAATCGCGCGGTGGCGGCAGGCGCGGGGCGAATCGCATCGACGGCACGCGCCGCCACCCGTTGCCGTACCGGCCGGTTCCGCTGTTTGAGCTGACGCGTCAACCAGCCTGATTTATGCGGGGTCAGGAGGGCATAAGGTGTAATCCAGGAAAGGGCCAAAAACCAGAAGATCCCGTATAGGTAAGCCCAAAGGCCCTCCAAGCTGCCCCGGCGCCAGCAGTAAAGCCCTGCGGGCAGACTGGTGCTGATCACAATCCCGGAGAGAATTTGAAAGCTGTAAATGGAGGGAGCCGCGAGCAGATGCGCAAAGGTCACCGCCCAGAAGACCGGCCCGAGGCACATCGACATCCACCCGGCCAGCAGGTTGATACGCGCCCCGAGCATAGGCCCCTTGCGGAACCGTCTGAAGGCGAAACGGCTCATCACGAACGTCTCGCGGATATTGCTCCGGGCCCAGCGCAGGAACATCTTGCACAGATTCTTGTAACGGATGGGCACCTGCGTGTAAACGTATGCATCCTGCTGGAAATGAACGTGGTAGCCGGCCCTGAGAATCAGGTTGGTCATGGCCCTGTCCTCGCCGATATTGGCAGGCCGTCCGAAAAATGTCTGCCTCACCCACTCTTCCATAACCTCTTCGACGATCCCCCGCCGGTACGCGGACAGGGCCCCGGGCGTGCACATGACCGTGTTGACCATGCTCTGACCCGCCCGGATAAAATCGAAGCTGTAGAGGAAGGTCACATCCAGCATCCTCGGAATGAGCCCCTCCCTCCCATTCAGGACCCGTACGTTGCCCGCCACGGCCCCGACCTGCTCGTTCGCCACGAACGGGCTCACCAGCTTGCGCAGGGTGTCGCGCTCGACCTCCGAATCGCTGTCCACCGTCACCAGGACGTCCCCCTCGCTGCGCTTGAAGCCGGCGTAGAGAGCATGGCGCTTCCCCTGGTTTTTCGGCAGCCGGATCGCCTGCACCCGGCCCTTCAGCTCCCTCTTGGCCCGCATGATCCAGGTCCACGTATCGTCAACGCTTCCGTCATCCACCGCGATGAGCTGCAGTTTCTCTCCGGGGTAATCGCTGCGGGCCAGGCTCAGCAGCGTCCCCATCACCTGCCTGCCTTCGTTGTAAGCCGGAACGATCACCGTGCAGCGCGGCAGAGATTCATCCGCACACGCCTCGACCGGCCGGTAGCGGCGGAACAGCACGATACGCCAAATCAAAATGGACCCATTGATCAGCACAAAAAAAAGCCCCGAGAGGAAAAATACTTCGCCCCATGGATTCTGGCGGAGTTTGTCCCTCGCGAGGGTGATCTCTTCCGCATAATGAAAGCCGGCTGCCGCCACAGCTGCAAGAGTCGACAGAATGAGCAGCAGACCCAAATACGCCGCCAGCGGATGGACCGTCTTGTCAGACAGACGGCCGCCCTGCAGCAGCCCGCTCGATTGAAATCTTGAGCCTTCGGGGTACGCGGTTAGTGCCGAATGAGGCAAAAACCTCTTTACCATTCTCATTGATGTATTCCTCGTAATAGTCTTTGATCAGCATGGTCCACCTCCTGCCAAGCTCTGAAGATTTGGAGCATGGTCGAACTCGGTGTGACTCGCCCCTTTCAGGATCGCGTGATCTAGTTTCCATCTGGAAATGGTCTTTTTGGCCAATCTCGGCGTCAATCTGCACGTTTACTTGTGCGGCGACCTGCAGGTCGCCTCCGCGCAAACGCTTGATTTCCTTGATATTGGCCAAAAATTTTCATTTCCGGATTGGAAACTGGGTTCTACCGGGAAATCATTTCCGGATGGATACGATTTAGGCCCGGCAGCGAAAATTCCCTTCGGAAATTCCGCCTCACGCCATCCCCCTACAAAACAGCGGGCTCACTCCGCACCCCAGGAGAGGCCCGAAACCAGCCCGCCGTATTAAATGCGCCAATTTAAGGCTGTCTCAATCCGATGTCAACAAAATCCTCAATAAATCTGAAGCTCAAAAAAGTCTTTGATATATCAAGATATTAAGGGCAAAAAAACACCCCTTCCCCGGCGGCCCGTCCTCAAGCGCGCTTTTTGAGCAAATCGCGGATTTCGGTCAAAAGTTTCTCTTCCGCGGATGGCTCGGGGGGCGCGGCAGGCGCTGCCTCTTCCTTCCTTTTCATGGAATTGATGCCCTTCACAAAGAGAAAGATGACGAAGGCGACGATCACGAAATCGATGACCGTGTTGATGAAGATGCCGTAATTGATGGTCGCCACCCCGGCCTCCTTTGCAGCCGCCACAGAAGGAAACTCCCCGTCGCCCAATAGGATGAAAAGGTTTGAAAAGTTGACGTTTCCAAGCGCTTTGCCGATCGGAGGCATCAGCACATCGTTTACCAAGGAGGACACGATCTTGCCGAAGGCCGCCCCCATCATGATGCCGATGGCCATGTCAAGGACGTTTCCCCGCATCGCAAACTCTTTGAATTCCTTCATCAACCCCATATCAAGCTCCTCCTCTGCAAAGATGGTTTCTCAAATCGGACCCTTCACCCGCGCCTCTCGACCCGACGCCCCGGATTGCCTCCTTTCGCATCCAACAGGGCGCTTAAAGTCCGGAACGCCATTCGGGCGGCACTCGAACCGCAACGACCTCCCCCTTGGCGGCTTCCGAGCCCCTCGAAAAAACGCTGCAGGCGATCTTCGTCCTGCGGCCGTCCGACTCCATGACCCTCGCCCGCAGATGCACCGGATCTTCAAGGTAGATCGGCTTTAGATATCTGACATTGAGGGATGCCGTGACACACCAGATGTGGGGTTCTGATCCGATGGGACGATTTTCAGCACGGTAGGTATGGGCGATGGCGGTGCAGACGCAGTGGCAATCCACGATGGTGGCCGTGATGCCGCCGTTCAAAAAGTGAGGAGGACCCGCTGTATGGAACGGCTCCGGCTGGAAGGTGCAGACAGATTCCTCCCCATCCCAATAACTCTTGATGCGCAGCCCGTGCTCGTTTCGTGGGCCGCACCCGAAACACCTATTGTCCGGTATCAAATCCTGGAACGCCTCTGCTTGCATCATGCCCTGCGCCCGCCTGAGTAGGTTTCCATCCGAAAACAGGCTTTTCTCCCAGTCTCGGCTTCAATCTGCAGGTTCGCTTGTCCGGTGGCCTGCGGACAACCGCACAAACGGTGGCTTGCTCCTGGACCGGCAAAAGATTCTTCCGCCCAACCCGGCCGCCCCGGCTGTGCATCACATGATCAAAATCGGCCGTACCGGATGTTCTTTTCCGGATGGACCAGAACGGGAAAGGCCCCGTTAGGACGTGAGGTACAGGTTTAGCGGCCTTCGTCCTATGATCTTTAGCCCTTTTGCAGAAAATCGGCAAGCAATATTTGGTGGAGGAACAGGCCCTGCGGCGGTGGGGGCGAATACACCTTCGCTAGGTGGTGCTAAGGCAGGAGGGGATCTGGTTTTTCTTCCTGGTTACTTTGTTTTGATCCTGTCCTTATTCGTTTCCCATATCTTGTCTCCGATGCCCTTCACCTTCATGATATCCTCCGGCTTGTCGAAAGGCCCGTTCTCTTTGCGATACTCAACGATCTTCTGGGCATACCCCGGTCCGACCCCTTCAAGATCGGTCAATTCCTCGACGGTAGCCTCGTTGATGTTGATCTGCCCAACGGTCTCAGCTGCCCCAACCGCTGCGGCACAAAACATCATCAGAAAAAAAACGGCTGCAAACACACCGAAACACTGTTTTTTAATCGCTCCCATTTGACCTATCCTTTCGTGCCATCCCTCGCTGCCAGCCCCACCACCCCGCCTGACCCCAAGGGGCTTTGGCGGAAACGGTAAGACCAGCAGCAAAGGCTATGCCTAAAAGTGGGAACACCGGAGACGAGACAGCGTGCAAATCGGGGTATGCCCTGATCCGCCAGTCGAATAGCGAATGAAACCAGAGCGTTCCATTGCAGAGCGGCGCTGCCGATAGAATCGAAAAAGCCTTTCTTCGATCAACGCTCGCCCTCAGAATCCCAAGGATGTGCCCTCGAAACGAGGCACTCGGGTTTCATTTCCACATGACCCCTTGTGCGGGCCCAGACCCGCCCGTGCAGGTCGTCTTGGTCGGGAAGCAGACGAAAGGCCGGACTTTGCATGACGCCCGCACGTCATCCACCCGCCCAGTGGACTGGCGGCGAAGGCAGGAGAATCAATCGCACAAGACTTTCATCACCGTCTGATCTGTCAAAGTGATCCGCTCCACACCGTTCGGGGTGACCAGGTAATCATCTTCCAGGCCAACCAAACCTTCGCCGGGGAAGACGAACTTGGGCTCGAGTGCCAGCACCATCCCAGGTTCGAGGGGTTTGCGGAACCCGGGGGCGACGATGGGGAACTCGTCGATCTCCAGACCGATTCCATGCCCGATGAAGTGGACCTGACCTTCGCCGTAACCCATGAAATGAGCCTGCAAACCGGCCCGCTCCGCCTCTTTCAACGCCATGGCATAAAGGGCGTCGCAGTGCACTCCGGGTCCGGCCGTCTCCTGGAAGCGAAGGTGTATCTCGAATGAACAATCGTGGGCAGCCTGAAGCGGCCCGGGAAGAGCACCGATGACGAAGGTCCGGAACTGATCGCCCACGTAGCCGTCCACGCCGATCGCATAGTCGATGCCGATCGGCTCGTTGCGCCTCAACCTGCGGAATCCCGCCCCCTGCGCCATGGCGGGGGTGGTGCCCTTGCCTGCATGGGCGCTGTTCAAGAACGAGCTCATCGCCCCGCTCTCACCCGACAGGACGTGGGCATAGGTCATCTCCTGGTTCCAGCCCCTCATCCTCAAGATGCCCATGTGGCCCAGGCGCCGGGCGATGAGGGCCATATGCCCGTCCACCTCGAGTTCCGTCATCCCCTCCCGTATGATTCCGCAAAGCGCGCGGAAACCCTTATCCAGGATTCCGGCCGCCATGCGGATCCGTTCCACCTCGTAAGGCGATTTGCGCATCCGCTGGAGGCGAATGAGGGGGCTCAAATCCTCCCAGGCACAGCGTTCGAAGCGGGTGCACAGCCAAAGATAGAGGTCGGCCGGAATGACGTCCAGTTCGATGCCGACCTTCCCCTTGGGCTCGAATCCGCAATCCCGGAGGACATCCGCCATGGAGCGTCTTCCCTTGGGGAGCGGTACCACCGTCTCGAGGGACGTTTCGGCCCGCGCCCTGGTCCAGTTTTTCTGCACCATGAGCACGGCGTCGCCCTTGCCGGGGACGAAGAGGACCGAGGACTGAATCGTTCCCGTATAATAGTAGAGGTCCACATTCTGAAAGATCAGCGCTCCTGAAAGGCCACGACTTAGCAGGAGCGACTGAAGCCGCTCGATGCGCTGCCGGATCTCGCTTCGAGGTACCTTTTCCACAATCTCCCCCCGTCACAGGCAAAGGGAACCAGGCTCCCGGACAGCCGTCCTTTATCAAGGTCGCATGGTTCGCTGTTTCGGATTCGGGAACCCGGAATGCGTCATCGGGTTTCCGGTTTCACCGTTCCGTCTTCGGATCTCGGGATTTGGGGCTCGGGTCCGAGCCCGAGGCGCCGGCCTCCCGCATCGACTCTTGCGGCAGGAGTCTCGAAAATACTGCAACCGACAGTCGTTGTAAAGCCCGAGCGCCCGTCATGAGGCCTGCACAAACCCATTCAACACCCTTTTAGGCCTTGACCGGCGCGGGCATTTTCAGGATGATGCCTTCTGGAATGACATCGTCCGGATTGCATCCGGAGGTTGAAATCTTCGGGGAAAGAGAGCACGGGAAGAGAGGGCCGGGCAGAACCGGGGTCCCGCAAGAGGAACCCTTTCTTCGAACGATTTCGCTTGGCTGCATGCGTTTTTCACCCACCCAAACGTATTCGAGGTCGGTCATGTCCTTACACAGCCTTCGTTTTCTTGCCTGCATCATTCTCTGTGCCGGGATCCTGCTGGGAGCCTCCGGCTGCGCGGAGAGCGAACCCGACGTTGTCCGCATCTACGGTTCAACGACCACCCAACCGGTCCTGGAGCGCATTGTGCAGGCCTATTCCAGGCAGAGCAGCGTCCGGATCGAGGTCGTGCCCATCGGGTCGCACAAGGGCATCGCGGCCCTCGTCGGCGGACAGTGCGAGATTGCAGTCTCCTCCGTCCCGGCGACAGCTTCGGAGCTGGGAGAGAGCGCAACCCAATATCGTGAGTTCGTCTTCGGATATGATATGGTCGTGCCCATCGTGCACCCTCGAAACCCCCTTCGTGATCTATCCCTTGGGCAGCTTCGAGACATCTTCTCCGGAAAGCTCGAGCGGTGGAGCCAGCTCGGAGGGGCGGACCTGCCCATTGTGACAGTGAACCGCAGTGAAGACTCGGGAACCCGCGACATCTGGAACCGGATCGTCGCCCCCGCCCCGGAGGGGATCCCCGCTGAACCCATCGTGGTTGCCTCCAACAGCGCCGTAGCCGCCTATGTGGCCACGCATCCGGAGGCCATCGGATACATCAGCTCCGGATTCGTTAACGAGGAGATCCGGCCTCTCAGTATCGACGGCATCGAGGCCTCCATCGAAAACGCCCGCTCGAAACGGTACCCTGTTCTCAGACGCCTCCTGCTCTACACCTCATCGGATTGCCTGACCTGGGAAATCAAGTCTTTCATCATCTATCTTCTGAGCGACGAGGGGCAGAGGGAGGTCAGGCAGGCGGGTTTCGTGCCGGTGGACATCTTCGGATAACGAGGGGCGGATGCACAAGCCTGCGGGCCCTCACCCGTCGGATTCGGGGCAGGATTCCACCATCAGCTCGGCGTAGATCTCGGAGGCCAGGACAACCTGCTCGAAGGGCACCTCCTCCTGAGGCGCATGGGCATACTCCAGGCGGCCCGGCCCGAGGATGAGGGCTTTCATCCCGGCGGCCCAAAGCTGGTTGGCATCGGAATGGCTCCTGAAGGGCTCGGGTGCCCACAGGAGGCCGCGGCGGTCATAGACGGTCTTGAGCGCATCGATCAGGCGGCCCTTCTCGGGAAGCGCGTAGCCGGCATCGATGGTCGTCACGTTCACACCGACGTCGACACCGGGGTAACGCCCTTTCTGTTCGGCAACCCCTTCTTCCAGTTCCGTCACAATCTCGCCGATAGGAGAAGACGGGGGCAGATGCAGATCGATCCAGGCCTCCGAATACTCCGGTACAGCAAAGCCCGCGTGGACGCTGTAGAGGTCGCGTATGTTGTAGGTCGTCTCGGGATGCCGCGCCTGGATGTCTTTGGAGAGACTCAGAAGGACATTCAAGAGCACTTCGACGGCGCTCTGGGCCCTGCCCGCCAGGGAGGCATGCATCCGCTGCCCTCCTGTCGTCACATGGAGTTCCACATAGCCGTAATGGCTCAGGCAAGGTCTGAGATCGGTCGGTTCGCCGATCAGCACCCACGGAAAATGATACTGCCTGGCCAACTGCCTCGCCCCGTCCCCTGCCTCCTCCTCCCCGACGACCAGGCACAAGGCGGCAGGAAACCGCTGCCGTCCACTCTGCCAGAGAGAGAGATAGGCCTCGATCATCGCGGCACAGCCCCCTTTCATGTCGGCGGTGCCAAGCCCCCTGACGGTGCCGTCCGTTTCCGAGTAGCCGTAGTCTTCGATTTCGTAGGCCGCGACCGTGTCCAGGTGCCCTACCAGGGCCAGGCGCACCTCGGTCTCCGGCGGGATCACCAGCAGGTTGGAGCGGTTTTCGTCCACGGGCTGAAGGGTAACCGGCAGCCCGCGGCGCTTGAGGTACCCCCTCAGAAACTCGACGAGCTCCTCTTCTTTGCCTGAGGGGCTGTAAATATCGACCATCCGCTCGAGGAGCTTTTTGAGACGCTGGGGCTGGATCATGCAGGAAGGATCCTGGATCAAAGATTCCACCGGGGTTCTTGGGGGGAGGTCAGTTTCCCCCGTTCGTTTTTTTCTTCATGAGCTGTCTTTCGCCGGCCATGTTCATCGTCAGATAGATGTGCTGTTTGGGGTTGCCGAACCCCAGACGCCTGAAGAGGCGCAATGCGGGCAGGTTCTCGGCGTCTGTGTCCACCACGAGCATACGCACGTCGTGTTTGAGCATGACATCCTTGAAACGCCTGAAAAGCTTCTCGGCAACGCCTTTGCGCTGAAGGGCCGGGTCGACCGCAAGCCACACCAGATGTCCGTATTTCCAGGCCGAGTGGGTCTTGGTGATGGTGGTTCCCAGGATGAAACCGACGATCTTTTCATCTTTTACCGCCACAAGGCAAAATTCCACATCGCCGTAAAAGAGTTCGATCACCTCGTACTCATCCCACGTCCGATAGGTGTTGGGCGCGCTCTCCGCCGTAAATAATTTCTCTCCAAGGTGAAACACCTGCGCAATGTCGTCGATCTCCATCTCACGGATCTTGATCGACGAGCGCCTGGATTTCGGCTCTGGATCCTCTGCTGATGCCGTCATAAAACCGATTTTCTCCAAAAGGTCGGGGGCTGAACCCTGGCCCGTATTCAATTAGTTTCCGTCCGGAAATGATTTTTCGGGTGCAACCGAGTTTCCAATTCGGACAATATAGAGCTTCTCTTCACACGCTTCGTGCGCTTAGTCTCACCGCCTCGCTGTACGGCCAGGCTTATCCGGTATCAAAAAAATTTTCCCACCCGGAAAGGTTTTCCCCTTAGAACCCAGTTTCCAATCCGGACATGAAAATTCTCATCCAATATCAATGAAATCAAACGTTTGTGCTAAGGCAACCAGCAGGTCGCCGCACAGGCAAACGAGCACGTCGAGGCCGAGGTTGGGAAAAAGGACCATTTCCGGATGGAAATCCAACAGGGATGCAGCTGTACCGTAAGAGACCTGCTCAATAGGTCAACAGCCGCCTAACAACATCCTGGACGCTCCCAGGCGGCAGCGCCCGGGTCGAAAAACCGCAGCGGCATGCCCCGGCCGAACCCAGCCGCCTCAAGAAGCCTCGCTCGCCGGGTCGCTCTTCTTGCGCCAACGGTAGGCGTCGCGCCGGCGCCGTTCGGCATCGGCAAGGGCCAGATAGAAGGCGCCCACCGCCAGTTCCGCGCAGTGATGGTCGCCGGCGGGAAGCGTCTCGAGAAAATCGACGACATGCTGGGGCGTAATCTCCCAGGCCTCTTCGATGGACTTGCCCTCCGCCAACTGGCCAACCGTATTCGCGCAGGCATTGGTGTTCATGCAGCCGTCTGTCTGAAAGTTTATGCCTTGAATCCGACCGTGCAGGAACGAGAGGAACATCTCGATGGTGTCTCCGCACACCCCGGTCCGTTTGCCATACCCTTCAGGGTGCGCCGGGCGCTCGTGCCGATCCGTTCGAAAGGCCATCTCGAGATAATGCAAGGAGTGATCCTGCCAAAAATCAAATGTCTTTTCTTCCATTGAACCCTGTTTCAACCTCCCGTATCCTTGCTGCAATCGGACCTCCCGACGCTGGACCGCATCACGGACCGGCGGCCCCGGGTCAGGGGAATCTCTGCACTTGAAATCCATGATATCCGATTCCGCTGGAATTGGGAACCACCCAAATGCAGCCCGACGGGCACCAGCACCGGTCGTACCGTCGACACGCAGCGGGAACCGAAGCGCAGTTCCATAATTTCCGGGCGGCCTCGATCCCCTATCCCGTCAGCGCCGGCCAAAAGCGCCTACAGAACCCGCAAAATCCACACCCGAGGGGCGGAGCCGCGGATTTCACAGGACAACCTTCATGGCTTTCGGATATCCTTTGACAGATCGAGCCAAATCCTTCAGATTTGAGTTCCGGCGGCTGTCGAATCCAGGATGATTCCGCCCCTGTTGGACGTACACATGAGGAGGAGAGAGGGAATGAAACAGATAAAACGTATTCTGGTCGCCATAGATCTCTCGAGCTATGCAGCACCTACTCTCGACTACGCGGCTCTTGTCGCAGCCGGCATGAAGGCCGGCTTGACGGTGGTCCACGTCATCAATCAGCGGGACATCGAGGCGGTGGAAAAGGTCTCCCGGCTCACCGAGACCTTTCGGGTCGAAACCTATCTCGAACAGGAGAAGGCGGAGCGCAGAACCGCCATCGAGCGGATGCTGGCCGGGACGGGTCACAGCGGGGTCGAAACGAAGATCCTCCTGAAGACGGGCGTGCCCTTTCTCGAGATCCTCGGGGCCGTCGAAGCGGAAAAGGCGGATCTTGTGGTCATGAACACCAAGGGCCGAAGCAATCTCTCGAGCGTCATCTTCGGGTCCACGGCCGAAAAGATGTTCCGGAAATGCCCGGTCCCGCTGCTCAGCATCCGAGGCTTCGAAACGACCTGAGTTCCAGGCGCAGGCTATCCATCAAGCGGCTTCAAATCCGCGCTGGGGGCTTCCGGGCGCCGGAACCGCCCTCTGCGCGGCGGTCCCGCGGAAGCGCTGTCAGCAGAAACGCGCCGCCGGCCTCCCTTTTGACCTCCAAACCGAACATCCCGATCGTCTCGACAAGGGGCCGCCCGAAAAGCAGATCCATACAGGCGGCATCGAGGTTCAAACGCCTTGCGGCCAAAGGCCTCAAGTCGTGATCGAAACGCAGGAGATTCAGCAATTCTTTGACCGCCTTCTCACCCTGCTCTTCGATGGCCCAGACCCAGTGCGCGATCTCTTCGTAGTTGCAGCGCTCCTCGTGTTCGGCCATCAGACGGAGAAGGGTCGGGTCCTCGATGACATCCGTACGCTGGGCCTTCGCCCCCTCGTAGACACGCATGAACGCGCTGAGGTCCCAGCAGGCCAGAGCTGCGCACTGGCTCGGACGCGAAGGGTAGATGCGGCAGGCACGCTCCTCCGCGTCATAGAAAACGCACCCGCCTCGCTGCCCCCGCTCTTTGAGTTTGATCATTTCCTTGGCGGCGATTCCGCTGCGCCCCTCCACCGGGTCATGGACCAGTTCTCCGACCCTGACGGTATACAGCGCGTCCCGTGGGATCCGCCCCTCCAGCACGAGGCGGGCGTCCTCCTTTTGGAGCGTGGGGCTGCTGTTCAGGCAGCACTGCCCGCAGCGAATGCACTCCGTTCTCGGTTCATGTCCCGATTGCATCATCTCCTGCTTCCCATCCGGAATCGATTCATCCAACCGCAAACCTCCAGCCCGGAAATCACCCTCCGGCACCACCCTGTCTTCCTTTACACGGAGGGTCACCCGGCAAGACCCCTGTTCCTCCCCCGCACAGGCCAACCGATGCTGGGCAGGCGCTTTTTACGGCCCTCAGCCGCTATACCTTCCCCGCACAGGCCAACCGGCAACCACATGACCCATCCCATCCAAAAAGAACTGCAAGGCCCTTTCGGCTTCCCAACCCGCAAAGGAACATTCCGCAGGACGCAAGCCCCTCCACGAGATAGATTACCCGGCCATATTAAGCTTCCAGCCTAAGGCGAAGACGACCTTCGTCAGTTTTCTCACCTGAGAAAAACATCCCTCACGACATCGCCTACAGGCCGGAAATGAGGATTTTTTGCCCAGATCAAGTCAATCCAGCGTTTGTGCGGAGGCGACCTGCAGGTCGCCGCACAAGCAAACGTGCAGATTGACGCCGAGATGGGCAAAAAAGACCATTTCCGGCAGGAGGCGACCTGCGGGTCGCCACACAAGCAAACGTGCAGATTGACGCCGAGATGGGCAAAAAAGACCATTTCCGGCTAACTATTTCACTCCCGCCACAGCCTGGGCAATGTTGTAGCAGTAGTCGCCGATCTTCTCAAAGGCCGTCAGCATGTCCACCAGGATCAGGCCGGGATCCACCGTGCAGATACCGCTCTGGAGGCGCATGAGGTAATTGCCGCGCATCTCCTCGCGCATGTTGTTGATGCTGTCTTCCAAGACCTGCGCCCTGCCCATGACCGTCTTGTCATCCTTTTTCATGGCGTCGATGATCAACCGGATAAACCGCCTCGCTTCATCCGAAATCACCTGGTAATCGTACAGGCCGCCCTCCGAAAGATGGAGATCCTGCTCGATCAGCTCCTGAATGAGTTCGGCGAGGTTCTCGACCGCATCCCCCATGCGCTCGAAGTTGTTGACCATGCGGATCAACGAATTGACCTCTTTCGACTCTTCGGGTGTAATCGGGCCCTGGACAACCCGCACGAGGAACTGAGTGATCTCTTTCTGCAGGATGTCCACGGCGTCCTCACGCTTCCGCCACTTGGACAACTCCCCCATCTGCCGGTCTTTCAGGCAGTTCACCACGTCGTTGTACATGACCTCGACGATCTCGCCCATTCGAATGGTCTCGGCACGCGCCTGTCCAATGGCGACCGAAGGCGTCTCGACGAAACGGCTGTCGAGGTATTTGACGTGGTGCATCTCCTCCATCACATCCTCTTTGGCCTTGCCCGGGGTCAGCCAGACGGCGGCCCGTACGAGATAAGGCAGCAGCCCCAGAAAGACGACGGCATTCACGACATTGAACAGCGTGTGCGCATTCGCGATATAGCGGGCGACATAAGGGTATTCGCCATCGACCAGCAGACGGGCTCCGCCCTCCTCGAACATGAGGGAGGTGGCCCAGGACACGAGGTCCACGAAGTAAGGGAAGATCAGAATGATGTTGAAAACGCCCAATACGTTGAAAAGGCTGTGCGCCATCGCCGTCTCACGCGCGGTGTCGCTCGCACCGACCGCCGCCAGCTGTGCGGTGACCGTCGTACCGACGTTCTCCCCCAGGATGAGGGCGACGCTCGCCTCGAAACTCAGCAGTCCCTGGCTCGCCAGGGCCATGGTAATGCCCACCGTCGCGCTGGAACTCTGCAGAATCATCGTGAGGACCGCACCGGCCAGGACGCAGAGCATGATCCCGACAAGCGTGTCGGCCTGGAACTTGGTGAAAAAGGCGATGAAGGTCGGGTTGGTTCGGAGCGGCGCGAATCCGGTCTTCATGAGGCTCAGCCCGAAAAAGACCAATCCGAATCCCAACATGACGTCTCCAACATAACGCCATTTCTTCCGGCCGATGAAAAACTTCAGCAGCACGCCCAGCGCAACGGCCGGCAGCGCATAGTCTTCGATCTTGAACGCGATCAGCTGTGCCGTGACCGTCGTCCCGATGTTCGCCCCGAGGGTGACGCCGATGGCCTGGCGCAGCGTCATGAGGCCCGCGTCCACAAACCCGACCAGCATGACCGTCATCGCGCTCGAACTCTGGATCACGCTAGTGACACCCGTCCCCACCAGACAGCCGATCAGCCGGTTGTTGGAAACAAAACCCAATATCTGCCGCATTTTGCTGCCGGCCACGCGCTGCAGCCCTTCCGACATGATCTTCATGCCGAACAGGAACAGGCCCAGTCCACCCAGCGACTGGAAGATCACCATTTTCATCATGGCGCGCCGACCCTCAAATACGGATTTCGTCTAAAAAACAAGCCAACTCCCTCGCACTCCGCGCCCAAAGCCGAATCGCATGCATGGGCCCGGGGTTCCCCACCGCCGCGGCTGAATCGGGATCGAGCCCTTTCCAACGATCGGAAAGGTCCGCATGCTCCATGCCTTGCTGGTCGTTCTTCGATCAGAGGTTCAAAAAAAAGACCGCCCCCCTTCGAGAGGGACGATCTTTCATAACAAATTGAAGACTGAAGGTCAACTAAAGGGCGGGTTACGAGATCTTGAGAATCAACGAACCGCCCGTGTCACCCGCTGCGCAGCCGGCCCAGAGTAAGTAGCCGCCACCGAGCTTGACCGTCTCTTCGATCCCCTCGATGATGATGCGGCCCGCGGTCGGTCCCTGCGGGTGGCCGTAGACGAGCGAGCAGCCGTAGTTGTTGAACTTGAACGGGTCGAGCCCCATCTGCCGGCTCATATAGAGATCGTTCACGATAAACGGGTTATGGGTCTTGATGACCTTGATGTCCTCGATCTTGAGACCGGCCTTCTCGAGCGCCAGACGAGCGGCGGGAACCGGTGCGGCGGCCATGTAACCCGGACGCTCACGGGAATAGCCGCCCGAGACCACCTGGATGCTGACCGCGGGGTCGGCGCTGAGTTCCTTGGCCTTGGCCTCCGTGGTGACGGTCACCATGCAGTTGCCGTCGGCGGGGTGCGTCTGGGCACCGAAGCTGTGGACGCCGCCCGGGATGACGGGCTTCAGCTTGGCCAGCCCCTCTTTGGTCGTAGGCGTGATGCCCTCGTCTTCTTCGATCAGGAGGCTCTTCTTCTTCGAGATGACCACCTCCGCGGGGAACATGTAACGCTTCTGGAATTCCCGGTCATTGGCGAGCGATTCGTTGTACTGCTCGTACCGCCTGAGGGTCAGTTCGTCGCACTGCTCTTTGGTGAACCCGCCTTCTTTGGCCACGTTTTCCGCGGTCTCGATCATCTTGAGGCCGACATTCGGATCGCTGTTGAAATTGTCCATCAGCCAGTTCTCCGAAATGACCTCTCCACCCGGTCCCATCGGGTTGGGCCAAATCGTGTGGGGTCCGTTGGAGCAGCGGTCCGTCATGAGCGCGGAAGCCACCGTGTACCAACCGGCCTCGACGCCCATCGCGGCGGTGAAGATGCAGGTCATCGACGTGGTGCAGGCCTGGCTCAGGATCAGCCCGGGCGTTGCGCCCGATCCCATGAGGGCGGCGGCCCAGGGGCTCGCGTAGAACTGGTGGTGCTGCCCGATGGTGTTCCCGAAAACCAGGTACTCGTACATCTTCGGATCCCAGTTCTTCTGCGCCAGCCATCGCTTGGCGGTGTTGGCGGCCAGTGAAATGGCGTTCTCATTGGCCATGCTGCCCTGCCAGCGGCAGAACGGGGTCGAGTAATAGCCCTTGTAAGGAATAAACGCTTTCTTCAACATGATACAAACCCTCCCGATTGATTAGTGTCCATCTGGAAATGATTGGCGGGCATGAGCCCGTTTCCATCTGGAATGGTATTTTCGCGCCCCTCGCTCGAGTGGACGCCATGATGGTGCAAGTTCAACAGCTTCAGCCATACCGTCTGCTCTTTGTCTGCTCCCCCTACCGGTCTTGGATCAGGCGTCGCTCCATTTTCCGTATTTTTCCCGCAGGATCCGGTGCAGGATCTTTCCAGTCGGGGTTCTCGGCATCTGGTCGTCGGCAATGAAATCGACGCTCTTCGGCCGCTTGAAACCTGCAAGTCTGCCTTTGCAGAAGTCCATGATCTCCTTGGCCAGATCCGGGGACGGCTCGTATCCCGCGTGCAGAACGACCACCGCCTTGATGGTTTCTCCCCATTTTTCGTCCGGGATCCCGATGATGGCCACATCCTTCACCGCGTCGTGCGATCCGACCACATTCTCGACCTCCGAGGGATAAACATTCTCGCCGCCGGTGATGATCATGTTGGCCTTGCGGTCGACCAGGGCATAGTAACCATCCTCGTCGCGCCGGACCATATCACCGGCCGAGGACCAGCCCTCGAAAAAGGCCTCCTTGGTCTTTTCGGGCTCCTTCAGGTACTCCTTGAAGAGCATCGGGGTGCGGTAAAAGAGCTCGCCCACCTCGCCGTCCGGCACCTCGTTGCGGTCTTCATCCAGGATCCGGATGCGGTCCGTACCGAAGATCTCCTTGCCGATCGAACCGAGCTTCTTGAACTGGTCTTCGGGCCTGAGGAGCGTTACCAGCCCGCCTTCGGTGCTGCCGTAAGCCTCCCACAACTCGGCGTTCTTGAAGTATTCCATGATCGCGAGCTTGAGATCTTTCCGGGCGGGTGCGGACGAAATCAGCAACTGCCGTATGGAAGAAACGTCGATGCTGTTTTTGAATTCGTCGGATAGCGCCAGCATCATGATGTAATGCGTAGGCACCAGGGAAGTGAAGGTGATCTTGTACTTTTCGATCGTCCGCAGGAGATCTTCGGGGTCGAAGCTCACCATGTTGTTGACGAACACGGGCGCCGTGATGAGCGTGTACGGAAATGAATAATAGATGGAGTTGACATGGCACATCGGCATCACCAGCATCACCTTGTCGGTCGGCCGGACGCCCATGTTGACAAGGTTCAGATAGTACATCGCCATGAAGCTCTCGTGCGTCTTCATGACGCCCTTGGGGCGGCCGGTCGTTCCCGAGGTGTACATGATGGTCCAGATGTCGTCGGCATCCACCACCCAGTTGGGCTCTTCCGGCGAAGAGGCCGCCAGCCATTCCTCGAAAGCGATATACCCTTCGGGGGCAGGCCCATCGCCCAGGTAGATGTAGTTCCCTTTGGGGACCGAGAGCTTATCGCGGATGCTGTTGATCAGATCCACGAAGGGCGCCTCCACGATGAACGCCTTGCTCTCGGAGTGATCCGCGATGAACTCGATTTCGGGTCCGGCCAGCCTGAACATGACGGGAACCACCACCTGTCCGCCCTTGGCGCAGCCGGCGTAGATATCCATCCATTCCCCTCTGTTGTAGGCGATCACCGAAAAGGTGTCCTTATGCCCCACCCCGAGCTTGACCAACCCGTTCGCGAACCGGCAGGCGCGCTCGTTCCATTGCTTGAAGGTGAATTCCTTGTTGCGGTCCTGCCATCCCAGTTTGTCGGGATAATTGTAGGCGTTCATCTTCAAGATGGTACCCATGTGCATCCACTTGCTTCTCGTCATTGTGCAAACCTCCCCCTATCGTTTCATTTCGCTTCCACCTGAAAGCGCGGAATTTTTACACGGCCTTCAGCCGTGCCCTGCAGACGGCTGCAGGTCTTCTTCCCAGCCAACAGCGCCGGGCCGGCCTCAACCCGGAATGATGAAAGGCCTGCCCCGAGACAGCCGCAGGACGCCTGGCCGGTGTCTTCTCGTGTGAAGCTCGGCACGCGAACGGTGTGAAGAACAGTCCTCATTTCCGAATCGGAAACTAAGCGGCCTCCAGCGCGAACAGGGCCGCCCCCACCGCACCGGTCAGCTGTGGAAACGGCGGCACCAGGATCTCCCGGTCCACCAGCTCCTCCAGCATCTTCACGAGGTAAGGATTGTGCGCTACGACCCCGCCGGTCATGACGACCCGCTCCGTCAAGGAATCCATCTCGAGCACCCGCTTCAGGACCGAAAAAAAAAGCCCCTTGACGATGTCCGGGACTTTTTTCCCCTGCCGGATCTTTTCCAGCACTTCCGTGGCCGAAAAAACGGTGCAATAACTGCCCAGTTCGACCATATCCGTGGAGGCCTCCGCCAGCCCGTCCATCTCCTCCAACGGGATATCGAGCCTAACCGACATCTCTTCCAGAAAGGCCCCCGTCCCAGCGGCGCACTTGCGGTTCATCTTGAAACTGATCCGCCGGCCATGGTCGTCCAGCTTGATGACCTTGTTGTCCTGGCCGCCGATGTCGATGATGGTGATGGCCATCGGGAAATAGTGGAAACAGCCCTTCGCGTGGCAGCTGATCTCGGTCTTGGTGTCGTTGTGGAATGTCACGTTTTTCCGGCCGTATCCGGTGGATACACACCCCCGGATCTCCGGCCGCCCACATCCGGCCTCCTCCAATGCCGCCGACAGCCCTGCCTCGGCCGTGCGCGAAAAATCCGTGCCCGATTTCAAGACAGCTTTGCCGATCAGCTTCCGATCCTCGTCCAGCAGGGCCACTTTGGTGCGGGAGGCCCCGACATCCACACCCGCAAAGATTCCTCCCAACGCTCAAACCTCTTCCAACTGCTCGATAAAAGCCTCGATATTGGTCTTCGTCTGTTCCTCGCTGTAGCAGCGCAGATCGTTCAGATCGCCGTTGATCGTCAGAACGGGGATCCCCAGGTTCCGGCTCAGCCTCTCGGGCATGCCGTAGCGGTTATTGGAGTTGTTGGGGCAGGTCTTGGCGTCGTGGAAGAGGATGCCGTCGAATCGGAACCGCTCGTGCGCATCCTGGATATAGGCCTCCTTGTAAGGCTCGTCGCGGACGATGAAAAGCTCCGTATAGGCGCGAGCCATGCTCAAAAATGGATCATTCGGGTCCAGTTGATCGAAGATCCAGCTGTTGCAGTAAGTCGAGGCCACGACGCAGGTCTTCAGGGAGGCGAACTGATCGGAGAGCGGCCTCAACTTGCCCCAGATCGGCATCCCCTCCCAATAGATCCGGTGGCGCTCGCCCTCGACCGCCGCCACCTTGTTCACCACCCGCTCCTGCAGCTCTTTCAGGAGCAGTTCATAGTAATCGACCGCCGCCTGGGTACCGCGCGCCACCACCGCGGGGCCCATGTGGATCGTGGCATCGAAGAAGGTCCAGGGCGAGGGGATCGCGGCCGCCGACTCGAGGCAGGCCCGCCAAAGCTCCGATGTCCTCCTCGACAGGGCGAGCGCCCCCTTGAAGCGGTCCATATCGAAACGGGTCCCCGCAATCTCTTCGAGCGGCGGTATGAGGTCGCGGATCTGCTGGGCGATGTCCTCCAGCTCATACTTGTGTATGGGGCCGATGTCGCGGTGCGTGTAAAGACCGACCAGCGGCACGTTCAATTCCCGGGAATACCAGGCGAACCAATCCTGCACATCCCGGCACTGGTTGGTGTTGAAGACCAGGACATCGGGCAGCGGCACCGATTCGATCCCGTAGGCCTTGGTGAGCGGCGTTTGCTTCCGAAGGTAGGATCCGACGTCGGAGGTCAGGTAGGAGCAGATATCGGGGGAGTAGCCGACGGCGTTCGCGTAGGGGATCAACTCCGCCGCCATCCGGGTGGCTCCCAGCATGGCGCCGTGGTTTTCGGGGAAATACACCAGAAACCCCATCCCCCTCAGCAGTTCCGCCGGCCCCACGCTGGTGCACCAGGCGATCTTCGGGCTGCGGCTCTTGGCTGCAGCATCCAGTTCATAAAAATGGTCGGCCATGATCTTCTTGAGGACCTTGCCGGCAGTGATCTCTTTTCTCAAGGGTTTTTCTCCCACGTCCATACACCCCTTTTCTCGTTGATAGTCTTCCGGAAGCCTTCCCGGCGGAGCCTCTCACCGACGACGCCGGCCCCTTCGCACCGCTGGTCCCAATCCCGCCGGCCACATCCCGGCCTTTTTCGCTTTATCTAGAAGGGCGGCGGTTGGAGCCTCCCTGGATGAGCGTGCCTCTCCGGTCCGCACACCGAGGAAAGAGCGCTTTTCCCGGAAGAAAAACCGGCCCGCGACCCTGAAGACCTACCCCAAGGATGCACGGCCCGCTCTGGATAAGGCGGCACTCCCCGGGGCAAGCCCCGGGGAAGGGGCGCCGCAGACGCCCGGGCCGCCAGTCTTCACTCCTATGCCATCGCGTCAGCGACAATCTCCGTGATATCCATGATCTTGATCTTGCCGCGTTCCCCCTTGGGGATGGCCTTCGCGCCCTTTTTGAGATTGTCCTTGCATGCGGCGCATCCGGATACGATCACCTCGGCCCCGGCCGCCAGGGCATCCCTGACGCGCTCGGCCGCCATCGCCACGGACATCTCCGGGTCGAACGCCTGGACGCCGCCCCCGCCGCCGCAGCAGCGGGACTGCAGCCGATTGCGCGCCATCTCGGCAAATTCCAGTCCCGGGACGGCCTGCAGGATCCGGCGCGGCTCATCGAAGATCTGCAGGGCGCGCCCGAGGTCGCACGGATCGTGATAGGTGACCTTCTTGCCCAGATCCCCCTTGAACTTCAGGCTTCCTTCCTGGATCAGCTTGTCGAAATAGGTCACCGAGTGATGCACTTCGATGCCCATCTCACCCAACTGCGGGTAAAGCTTCTTGAAGGTCTTGAAGCACCCGGCGCAAGGGGTGACGAGTTCTTTCGCCCCCGTAGCCTTGATCCGCTCCATCAACTGCTCGGCATGGGACTCGAAATCCTTGGACCCCATCAGGTAAAGGGGGAATCCGCAGCAGTTCTCCTCCGTCGCCAGCACCGTGTAATCCACGCCCGCGGCATCCAACGGCTTCAGCAGGCTCGGCACCATCTTCATATCGAGGTAGCTCGGGACGCACCCCATGAAGAGCAGGGTCTCGGCCTTGGCCTTCAACTCACCTTTCTTTGCCTTCTCCTTCAGGGCCGGCGGGTAGATCTCGATCCGGTCGGTCTGGGCGCTCGCATAGACGTTGCCGGTCTTCAGGATATTGTCCCGAACGGCCAGGACCGACTCGGGGACGAAACCAGCGTCATAGAGTTTGCGGCGCACGCCCTCGACGATCTCGTCCACGCGGATGCGGGCGGGGCAGAAGTAGGTACAGGCCTGGCAGGTGGTGCAGGAGTAAAAGGCCTCGGCCAGTTCCTTCGACGGCTCGATCGTGCCGTTCATGAAATAAAAGGCCAAGGCATTGCGGCCGCGCGCATTGCGAGCCTCCCGGTGGGTGACGCTGAAGGTCGGACATCCCAGCCGGCAGAACCCGCAGTGGATGCAGGCCAAGACTTCATCGTCCAGGCTCTTGCCTAGCGAGTTCAGACCTTCGGGATGCTCCACCAGCGGCTGGAAGGCGAAGTAGTCATAGATGTCGGGCTTCCGCTCCGAATCATCGAGGCCCATCTTGCCCGGGTTGAGGATGTTGTCCGGGTCGAGCGCCTGCTTGATCTTCCGCATCAGATCGAAGGACCGGCCGAGCTGCATCTCCATGTGGGGCGCCCGGGTCAGGCCGCTCCCGTGCTCGGCGCTCAGCGTTCCCTTCATCTCCAGGGCGGTTGCAACGAGTTCTTCCACCGCCGGTTTCAGGCGGTCCCAGTCATCACGGCTGCGCACGTCGGAGACGAAGGTCGTATGCACATTCCCATCGCCCACGTGTCCGAAGGTGGCGATCAGCACGTTGTATTTCTTGGCGATCTCCTGGGCGCGCCGGATGGTCTCCGGGATCTTGCTCGACGGTACGCCCAGATCCTCAGCGATCGGCACGAGGCGGTTGCCCGGCTTCAAGCGCGAAAGGGTCGGGACCAGCCCGCCGCGGGCGCGCATCATCTCCTCCCGCTTGTGGGGGTCGTCCGTCCACTCGAATTCCTGAACGTTCCATTTCCGGCAGATCTCGCCGATCTTCTCCATGTCGCGGACCACCACTTCCTTGACGCCGTCCGCCTCCATGATGAGAATCGCCTCGATCTTGCTCGCATCCCGTCCGAGGGCCTTCTCGACGACCTTGATGCTGTTCTTGTCGAGGATCTCGCACCCCGCCAGCTTGATCCCGGAGGTGGTCACCTCGGTCACCGCATCGCCGGCCGCGTTCAGATCCCCGAAGATGGCCAGGGCCAGCGCCGCATATTCCGGTTTGGGCTCCAGCTTGGCGATGACCTCCGTGATAATCCCGAGGGTCCCTTCGGCCGCCGTAAAGAGATGCGTCAGGTCATATCCGAGGGAGGTCTTGGGTGCACGCGTGCCTGTCTCGATGATGGAACCGTCGGCCAGGACCACCTTCAGTCCCTTGATGTAGTCCCGCGTCGTCCCGTACTTGACCGCGCGGTGCCCGCTCGCGTTGGTGGAAACCATGCCGCCGATGGTAGCGACGACCTCGCTCCCCGGATTGGGGGGGAACATGAGGTTGTCCTTGGCAAGCCGATTGTTGAGCTGCACACAAACGACCCCGGGCTCGAGGCGAGCGTAGAAATCCGCCTTGTTGATCTCGAGGATGTTGTTCATCTGGTGGAGGTCCAGCAGCAGCCCGCCTCTTACCGGCAACACCGCACCGGTGACGCTGGTTCCGGTCCCCCGTGCAGTGACGGGGATCTTTTCGCGGTGCGCGATCTTCATGATGGCGGCGATTTGCTCGGTCGTCTTCGCGAAAACCACTGCGTCGGGGACGCCCTGGTGGACCGACATATCCCGCGAATAGCTGAGGCACTCCACCCGATCGTAGAAGACGTTCTCGGCACCCACAATCTCCTGAATCTCCGGTATGACCTTGGCGATATCCATAGAAAACAAGCCTCCTCTGAGCGCAGACCGCAGCCCTCGACCTACGGCAGCACGGAGCGTATCCTGGATAGTCCGCAGCCTGGGCGGGCACTGCCGGCATTTTAAGATAAGGGGTGAAATCGGAGACCCCCTGCGGGGTCGAATGATCGTTGAAATCTGTGTGACGCTGGTGGTTTTTCCCGAAAATATCTATCGCTTTTCCTGGTCGCTGCTATATCTCCCTTCTATGCTATCGTCATCGGCTATCGCTACTATTTAGCTACAAAATAACTATAATAAAGGCATGTAAACCTGTCAAGGTAAAATGCAGATGAGCCATCGTCAGCGCCGCCGGAAGATCCCCCGCACTTCCATGAGATCAAACCATTGAAATGTCCGGCGAATCTGTCCCAGCCAATCCGAGTCGTAAACGTAGTTGACCATCACCCCGCACGACTCCTGCAGCCCCCTCGGGGTGGGGTTGGCCAGGAAGTGGATGTGGCGCGGGGCCACGGTCGCGCCGTTGCCCAGATGGAAGGCGGCTACGGGGTTGAGTGGTTTGCCGCGCCCGGTCTTCTCCTCTGTCAGGTAGACATAGGTCGTGCGCTTCAGCGGCCCTTCGAGGCTTCGCCTCAACTCCTCGTCCCGGACCCACTGCTCCTCGCCAAGGATGCGGGCAAGGGCCCTGCAGAAGGCCTCGTCCCCTTCCGCCTCGCCGTCCGAACGCGCCCTGACCACGGCCGCCCCCTTCTTGGAAAAGAACCCCGCAATCTCTCTGCAAGTCAGTCGCGCATCCGTTTTCCGGCCCTCCAGGACAGGCCGCAGATAGCGTTTCCAGAAACCGGGGATAGGGCTCAACGTAGCGAAGGTGCGGACATGTTCGTTTTCACCGCGCAGGTAATCCACGACCTTGCCGATCAACATCCTCCCAAGGCCAAGCCCCGCCAAACCGTTCTGGGTGTTGTTGATGGAATAGAATATCGCCGTATCGATCCTCGAGCCCTCCCCAGCCGGCGCGAGAACCTCCTCCATGCTGCGGGCAAGCCCCGAGGTGAGGGCCACCTCGATGAAGATCACCGGTTCGAACGGCAGCAGTCGATGATAGAGGGCGAAACAGCGCCGGTCCTTTCCGAGACGCCGCCCCATTTCCTCGATGCGCGTCATCGGGTGGACCATGTCGTTGTTCTTGATCAGTTCGATCTGCCGGTAGGATGAATCGAGGGTGATCTCCTCGAGATACAGGAATCCCTCCTGAAACCACATCTCCAGCAGAAAGACGATGTCCGCGTCCAACGCCCCCAACTCCACGCCCCCCTCCCGCTGCGCCGCGAGGAGGTCGCCCCTGAAATCCAGAATGAACTTGAGCCCTCCCGGGATGTGCGCGAGCTTTCGGAAACGCCTCAACCGCGGGGACAGTATGCGCCTCCGCAGGTCGGCGAGGAGACCGGCCCAGCGGGGGTCGCCCTCGTCGCACTGGGCAAGAGCCTCGATCGGAGACGCGACCGAGGCCTTGGAGACCTCGACCCGCCTGAGCATCTCCAGAAAGAGGCGCAAGCGATCGGGCTCCCCCAGGGCGTGATAACCCGCCCGAAGCGTCTGGAAAGCGGCGGCCAGCGGCCTGCCCTCCTTCTCGAGTTCGTCGAAGGCCCTGAGGACCTGCTGCACCATGCTCGACGAGCCATTCCTTCCAATCATGCCCTTTTGCTGCCGTTCGGGTTCAACCATCCGTCTGCCCCGTATTCATCCGGAAATGACGATCCCGCACTGTCGAACTGCAAACCCGGTCCGGCCTTCGGCCAAAGGCCCGACCGCTCCCCTTCCGCACATCACCGCCGGCCTGTCTCGGAAAACCGATCCGTGCCCGCCGCCCAGAAGCATCGGCAGCTTCCACCGGCACCCCGTCCTCTCCAACGAGGGCGGCCTGCACATGGGCACCGCTGCATGGACGCCCCGGATGCCTGCATCACCAAATTTTTTATAATATCTAAAAAACGGCCCGATGTGAAAGTAAAATCATCCACAGATATCCCGGGTCATTTGACTTGATTTGGAAGGCCTTGCAGGCTATACAAAATATTTGGAGCATGCAGGCCTTTCAGCATGCCGGGCGCGCCGAGCCGGTGCCTCGAGGAGGTCGAATCAGCCCGGCGGAGCGTTGGGTTGCTGAAGGTCTTCGGCAGGCTTCTGGCAAGCATTTCCGAGGGGTGTGGACTGGACAGGCGCCTGCTTCGGGCCGAACCGGCAGACAGCCCACCAGCTTCGAACCGAAACCGGGTTTCAGCCCTCAACCGCACTCAGGAGCCCCATGAGACCTTCCTTTTTTTCCCCTTATACGCATGGTTTCATTCGAGCCGCGGTCTGCGTGCCTTTCCTGCGCGTGGCGGACCCCGTCTACAACCTGGAGCGGACCCTGGCCCTCGCCCAGCGCGCCTCGGACGCCCGCGCGGCCCTGGCCCTTTTTCCAGAGATGGGCCTTTCCGCTTACTCGAACGACGACCTTTTTCATCAGGACGCACTGCTCGAGGCGACGCGCTCCGCCCTCGAGCAACTGGTGGAGGCAAGCCGCACCCTCGCGCCGGTGCTGCTCGTCGGGGCCCCGCTCCGCTGCGAGGGGCGCCTGTTCAACTGCGCCATCGTCGTCTACCGGGGGGAGGTTCTCGGCATTGTCCCCAAAAGCTTTCTTCCCAATTACCGCGAATACTACGAGAAGAGGCAATTTGCCGCCGCCCGCCAGGCGTTTTCCCACGAGGTGATGTTCGCCGGCCGGAGCGTCCCTTTCGGAAACGACTTGATCTTCGAAGCCCGCAACGTGGCCGGCTTCAATCTGCACGTCGAGGTCTGCGAGGACGCCTGGGCCCCCATCCCCCCGAGCACGTGGGCCGCCATGGGCGGTGCGACCATCCTCGCGAACCTCTCCGCAAGCAATATCACCGTCGGAAAGGCGGAGCACCGCCGCCTCCTCTGCGCATTTCAATCCACCAAGTGCATCGCGGCCTATCTCTATTCGGCGGCAGGCCCGGGCGAGTCCACCAACGATGTCGCCTGGGACGGCTATGCCCTCATTTACGAGAACAACGATCTCCTCGCCGAGTCGGAGCGTTTCGCCCAAGAGGAGCAGGTGATCCTGGCCGATGTCGACCTCGAACGCCTCCTCCAGGAACGGATGCGCACGACGAGCTTCGGCGACGCCGTCGGCGACCACACGGAGCGACTGCGTGCACTGCGTCGTGTGCCGTTCACCTTCGCGGTCCCCGAGGGAGAAAGCGTCCTTTTGCGGGAGGTCCTGCGCTTTCCCTACGTGCCGAGCGACCCCCGTGTCCTGAACGAGCGCTGCTTCGAGGTCTACAACATCCAGGTCCACAGCCTCATGAAGCGACTGACCGCCGCCGGTATCGAACGGGTGGTCATCGGTGTCTCCGGCGGCCTCGACTCCACCCAGGCCGTGATCGTGGCGGCCAAGACCATGGACCGCCTCGGCCTGCCGCGCGCCAACATCCTCGGATACACCATGCCGGGATTCGCCACGAGCACCAGGACGCTCGAAAACGCCCGCCGCCTCATGTCCGCCCTCGGGGTCACGGCCCACGAGATCGACATCCGGCCGTCCTGCATGCAGATGTTCCAGGACATCGGTCACCCTTACGCCCAGGGGAAGCCCGTCTACGATGTGACCTTCGAAAACGTGCAGGCCGGCGAGAGGACCTCCCACCTGTTCCGCCTGGCGAACCTCCGCAGGGCGATCGTTCTGGGGACCGGGGATATCAGCGAACTGGCCCTCGGCTGGACCACTTACGGCGTCGGGGATCAAATGTCTCACTACAACGTCAATGTCTCGGTGCCGAAGACCCTGATCCAGCACCTGATCCGCTGGGTCATCCACACCCGGCAGTTCGACGAGGCGGCCGGCGCCGTCCTCCAGGAGATCCTCGAGACCGAAATCTCCCCCGAGCTCGTCCCCGGCGGCGGCCTGTCGGACCAGCCCGCGCAAAAGACCGAGGCGCAGATCGGCCCCTACGAACTTCAGGACTTCAACCTTTACTACATCACCCGTTTCGGGTTCCGCCCGAGCAAGGTGGCCTTTCTCGCCCACCATGCGTGGAGGGACCCCGAAAAGGGTCCCTGGCCCCCCTTCATCCCGGCGGACAAGCGCCACGCCTATGATCTGGACGCCATCCGCAAGTGGCTGGAGGTCTTCCTCTACCGGTTTTTCAAGATCAGCCAGTTCAAACGGACCGCCATCCCGAACGGGCCCAAGGTCGGATCCGGCGGGTCCCTTTCGCCCCGCAGCGACTGGCGCGCCCCGAGCGATTCCGAGGCGGAGGTGTGGCTGGAAGAGCTGAGGCGGAACGTGCCGGAATAGCCGTCACTCAGCCGGGCGCGCCCAAACGGCTGCTGCCCGGCTTCGAATTCGGTCTCCGCGGGAGGCACGCCCCGGTAAACGCTCCGCACGGTCCATCCCGAGCCTTCCACAGACGGCACGCTTGTGCAGGCGCGCGCGACGACGGGCTTGCGGGCTTCGATCCCGGCCGCAAACCCCACAGAACAGAACCTGCCAAAGGCGTTGGGCCTTATGGACGGCCCGCCGCGCTCACGCTGGCGGCCTGCACACCGACCGCCAAAACCTTCAGCGACGGCGCCTCTGCGACTGCCGTTCCGCCGCTGCAGCCAGGGAGAAGAGCGGGGCGTGGTTGGAGGTGAATAGCGGAGGGTCGCGGCGCAGGATGGGCGCCACCGCCGGATGGCGGCGGAACTCACGGTCCAGGAACCGCCGGACGAGGGGCCGATCCCAGCCCAGCGGGTGAGCGAAGCCGGTGTAGAGAGACAGATCCCCTTCATAGAAGGGGTCCGTAGCGAGCGCGCGGGCATCGGGGCTGTAGATCGGGAGGTTGAAGACCGCCAGGTTCAGGAAACCGATCGCCTCCCGGTGCCGCACGACGAACTCCAGCGTTCTTTCGGCCGCCGTCCGGTCTTCGCCCGGTGTGCCGAAGAGAAGATAGACATAGGTCGCGATTCCCGCCCGCCGGAGGCCATCGAGGACGCGCCCCGCGGTCTCGACCCGCGCCCCCTTCCCCATCGCGTCGAGGACGTCCTGGTCCCCGGATTCGAGGCCGAGTTTGAGCATCACGCAGCCCGAGCGTTTGAGGGCCCGGCAGAAATCCTCATCGGCCAGGAGTTCCGAGGCGCGCGCAAAACCGTACCACGGCATGCCCGGTCCGCCGCCTGCGGCCAGGCGCTTCAGGAGCGCCGGGCTCACGGCGTTGTCCAGCAGATGAATCAGCACAGGCCGCTCGGCGCGTGAAAGCACTCCGAGATCGGTCAGCACGTCGGTGTGCGGTACGGGCCGGTAGGGATTGCGCTCCGCGCGCTCGGGGCAGAATGAGCAGCGTCCCCAGTAACAGCCGCTCGAGGCGCTGTAGGGCAGGATCGGCCCAGGAGAAAGGTACCTGTAGCGGGAAAACACCGAAAAATCGGGCGGGCCGGCCGCGCCCGGCTCCTCGACCCCGAAGCTTTCCAGGAGGAAGCCTTCGCCGGGGCCCGCGACCAATGTGTCGATAAGGCCCCCGAACGGATTCCGGAAAGCCGGGCGCCGCATCCAGGAGGTCACCAGTCCGCCGCCGAAAACGATGGGAAGCCGTCCGTCGAGTCTTCTCAGGAATCCCGCCATGGCGAAGGCGGTGAGGGCCTGGCTCAAGTAATTGAGGGAGAACCCGACCATCGACGGGCCATGGACGGAAAGCACCTCCTCCAGGCGACGGCTGAACCAGCCGAAAAACGGGTCCGCCTCCGGCGCCTCGGCTGCGGCCAGGAGATCGGCGCTTCGCACGGCTGAGCGGAGCGGATCCTGGTAATCGGCAAGAGTCAGGTGCACGCCCGATGCAGCCGCTGCCGCCCCCGCCACCCGGTTCAGATCCGCGACAGCCCGTTTGTAACGGTCGATATTCCGATAACCGTCCCATGACGAAAGCGTGGCGATGTTGCGCTCCACTCCGCGCACAGCCCTCTGCGTCCAGCGGTCCGACGCCGCGAACGGTGTCCGGATCGACGCCCAAAGCCCTTCGAGGTTGGCGTCGAGGACCACGCACCCGATCCCGTGCCGGCCGAGCGCTCCGGCCAGCCGTGCGATCCCGGCCGGCGGCTCGCTCGCCTTCGCCACGGGCGGATGAATGAGCAGCAGCGGGCCCCTTCGTTCGAGCCGGGCCGGACCGCGCGAATACACGACATCCCGACAAGATTGCCTGGATTGATGACTTTCTTTCACGCCGCCCTCCACCGTGCGGATTCCTGTCATGATCCTGCGCCTTCCCGGTTGAATTTTCAAGCGATACTGAGTATGCTTTTTCTGGACAGCACCGCTTCCGGCCCCCCGGCGGAGCGCCGGGCAGACCCTTCGGAGACGGGTCGAAGAAGTCCGCTCCTTCAGAGGAGCGCCCTTCCGGAAATCATTTTCCGGTATAATCCGGTTTCCAATTCGGATGTGAGGATTTTTCCCTACACCCTTCGGGCGCTCAGTCCCACCCCTTTGCGGCGGGTCCCGGCTCGCCCGATAAATGAAGTCTATCAGGCGCCTGCGCAGAGGCAACCTATGGGGCGCCACGCGCGCAAACGTGCAGATGGACGCCAGGATCGGCGAAAAAGACCTTTTTCAGATGGATGCCAAGGAGATTCGACATGCAAACACAGCGATCGATGCTGCTTCTCACCGTCCTGATCGTCAGCCTCGCAGCGGCCTGCGCCGGCATCCAGACTGCGGAACAGCCCCCCGATCGCTCGCCGCTTCGCGAGAAGGGCTACCGGGTCGAACTGGGCATCGTCAAGGCCGCAGACGAACTGGAAACGCCCCCGTCGATCCCTTCCCGGCTGCGCTTCGAACTGGAAAAGCAACTCATGATTGCAGGCCTCCGGCCAAGCGAAGGGCAGGGGGGGAAAAGGCTGCGCCTTGACGTAGAAACGCGGGCGACCTACCAGGGCTTCGCCGCCCGAAGCGGCATCGCCGCCAACTACGCCTACTCCGCTCTCTTTTCGCGGGTGATTCTGGTGGATCCCACGGATGAAAGCGTGCTGGCGGAAACCGTCGTGAAGACCTTCAACGGCTTCGGTTCCTGGACGGCCGACATGACCGAGATCGATCATGCCGCCGAGATCGTGCGCTACGTCGCTTCGATCGATCCGCTGTAGGTCCATCGGTCCTCTGTGCTTCGATCGGTCCGCCCTCGCGGGAGGGGCCGGTTTGAAGAAAAGAGGGGCGCCGGACCTCTCGGCGCCCTCGAAAAACCGGGCTGACCCGACTCTGCGAAGCGGCGCTGGCCGCAATGGAGCGTAGAAGGTGGATGACAGGGTGACCCGCTTCGACAAATACGGGATGCCGGTGGAACTCAGGGTGGCCGATGCGTCTGCTCTCCCGGAACTTCTCGACATGTACGATGGCTTCGAACCGAAACCGGCTTCACAGGGGCTTCCCCCCTCCAATCCGACCGCATGCCGGTCCTGGGTCGCGTTTCTCCTGCACAACGGGGTCAACCTCTGCGCCCACCGCTGCGACCGGCTGATCGGGCACGCCGCGATCCTGATGGATCCGGCGAAATGCGACGCCGAATTCCTGATCTTCGTGCATCAGGATTTCCGCAGCAAGGGGATCGGGACCATCCTGACCCGGGGCACCCTCCAACTTGCCCGGGACCGGGGCATCGGATGCGTCTGGTTGACCGTCGAAACCGTCAACTTCCATGCAGTGAGGCTGTACCGCAATATCGGGTTCCAGTTCTGCGACGCCTTCGACTGCGAAAGGATGATGCGGATAGACATCGAAGGGCCATAAGGGGGAGATCTCCACCCTGGGCCGCCCGCACCGGCGTT